>RRZU011393292.1_pt1 | contig 54858 bp, 47 predicted proteins | sample 2165561 | NCBI WGS metagenome assembly RRZU01 (sample SAMN10456909, study PRJNA506462) | wastewater metagenome | isolation source: wastewater sludge | place: USA: Moscow, Idaho
CGCGTGCAAGCCCCATGTTATGCGTGTGCCTAACGATGTGGTCCACACCATTCTTTTTAGCTACCTCTGCTGTGTCATCGGTGCTGCCATCGTCAATAACCAGCCATTCAACTGCATCAAAACCAGGCACCTGGCGAGGCAGGGCTGATAAGGCAATAGTGAGAGTTTTTTCCTCGTTGTAGCAGGGGATTTGGATGATCAGTTTTTTCAATATGTAACCTTTTTGTATAAGCAGAGAGAAAGCAGAAAGGTTAGTGATAAGTAAAAAATATTCAATATTGTTGCCTTCTTAGTATCAACTGGGAGCCCGCATCCAATTTCCAGATTAAGGCTTCTGCCTGCATATTTAGTGTCTTGATCTTCGATCTTCCCGAGAGAGAGATCTTCTGTTGTCCAGGCGGCAATCGATTGACCCGGTGGGCTATCATTCCCTTGTAAGAAAAAAAAGCTTTCATTTGCAGAGAGAAACGCATTGAGAGGAACTGTTGGGTAACAAATTTTATAAAAATGGTTATCACGTATTTTTCTGGCATCTATTTCAATTGTTTGCGTTTGTCCATCCAATGATATACCAGCACGAAATGAACCTGAATTATAACGGTTGGCAAAGTTTGCAAAAAGCACTTGAATGCACAGGGGATTTGCTGATTTTATCAAACAGGTGTTTTGAATAGAGTTTTTGTTGATTTTTTCTTTGATATAAAAACCAGTTGAAATTTCATTGGTAATTAAGGATTCTTTAGCTGATATCTGATGGGTGCATTTTTCGAAATAGAATTCATTGCTTTTTTCATGTATTAAAATGCTATAAATCAACATTATATATAATATATTTACAATTAATATTGTTGTAAGGTTATTGTTAACGTATTTCATAAAATGGAATAACTTGAGTTGTAAAAGAGATTAATTCCATATATGACAAAATAAATGTTATTATTAATAATGCTGAAGAGGGGATGTTGAATTTTTTTATAATAAATCCTATGTCAATCAATAAAAAAGGAAGTATAGCATAAAAGTATCTTCCATGCATAGCTCCAAGTTCTCCTCTCATTTGATAAATATCATGCAGCTTGTTGATAAGTATTAGTGAGAAAAATAAAAAAATTATTTTGTTGTATATGGATATTCTGTCAATATATCCTTTTGTGTAAAAGGATATAAATATGGAGTTAAGCCCAGAAAATAAAGTAAAAAAAACCGCGCATAATCTTACTCTCTCAGGGAGAGTTCCTGTTGAATAGTTTGTGAAGCAAATAATATACGATAAAGTAAATGCTATGATTATTCCTATAGCTATTGTTAATTTCCTCGTGTAATTCTTGTTAAGAAATTGTGTTTTCTTTTGAATTGTGAAATTTTCATTGTAAAATTTATTTGATAATGAAAGTGATGAAATTGTAAGTAGCAAAGATGTAAAAAGTAATAAAAATGAAAAAAATATCAATGGTGAACCAGATGTGACTAATAATTTCACTTCTCCCCATCCATTCCCCATCCATCCAAAAAGACCATAGAAATGTTGTATGAGGATGTCAAAAATAGGATATGTGTGTATATAATCTAGGAGAGAGATGTTTGATTTGGTAGTTAGTTCTGATAAGTTAATAGAGGTAAATATAGGCGTATTAAAATTATATATATTTCTGCAAATGACAAGCATGGGTATGCTTATTGCTATGGCCATTGTGTATATTAAAATTTTTTTATTAGTTTTTTTCTTTTTAAGTATTTCTATGGAATATATAAGCAAAAGTATCGGTATAATAACCCAAAAGGTGATTTTTATTCCAGATGATAAAGTAGTAAAAAATGCTGATAAATATATAAATTTAGGTTTGCCGTTATGAATATAAATGATTAAAAAGTATGCAGTTGTAGATGCAAATAGTAGTAACATTATATCATGATTATTCCCTGATGATAAATTTGAGATCATCGGGATGAAACAAATTGATGATGCTAAAAATAATGAGTTGATTTTTTTAAGATTTATTGCCACCATTGTGTAATATGTGCATATAAAAAAGAATCCAAGGCATATAGCTGAAGTAATTCTGGTGGATCTGAAGAGGAAATTCTTATTTTTAGTAAACATCATAGATATTTTCAAAGGTACTGATGCTATGATGTGATAAATTGGCGGATGTTGGGCTATCCAATTCGATTTTCCTATTGACTCGCAACCTTTGTTAGTTGATTCGCAATTTCTGTAAAAAGATCTTAATGCTTCTTCATCAAGTTTTGCTTGCCCAAGAAGTGGAATCCCCTTGCCATTAGCGATGTCACTGACATATGAGTAATGGCCAATTTCATCTGGAATGTCCCATAATGGAGTAACATAAAAAGCTAGAAAGAGTGATTTGATGACAAATACGCATGCCATAGCCCACATTATTTTTGTGTAATATGTATCGGGCATTTATGGCTCCCTTAACCAGCTGTCCACATCATTTGCTACGATAACGCCATAGTTGATTGCTCCGAGCCAACCGCTCATGATTATCCCCACCGAACCAACATGGAAAAGTCCGCCAATTTCTTTATGTAGGCTGCGTGAGGCATCAAGCCCTTCGAATTTTGTGCCAAAGGAAGTTCCTTTGGTGTGCAGGGTGTAGCGTTGAAAGGTGAGCGGTGTTGCACTTTCTATGGTGTCAATTTTATTTCGTACATCTGGTAGATAGCGTTCCAAGTCAGTCAGACAGCGTTCGATGAGGTTGTTTTTTGCCAGCTGGTAGCTTTCGCCATCAAGTGGTGCCCAGTCATCATAGTTGGCGTTCATGGAGGCTACAATGGTGTAGTCCGGTGGAGAATCTGGCCGTGTTTTGGGATAGTATAAGCTGAACGTCCTGCTTTTGGTCTGCATATCACACAGGGCCTTTGAGCTGAACTCCTTTTCCGTAGAGGTGAAGAGCAGGTCACCAATATCAGATATCTCTTCCCCTTTCTGTATGCCAAAATACACCTGGCAACTCGAATTGTTGACTCGGACAGCCGTGAAATGCCTTTGAAAACTGTCTGAGAAGTTTTGCCTGCCAATTAAATTATCAACAGTATTGGTAATGCCGGCATTGGAGATAACAGCCCTGGCCGGAATAAATTTCCCATTGGCGATAACCCCTTGGGTTTTGCCCTTCTCAATAATAATTTGTTCCACCCTTGTGCCAGTACGAATGTCCACCCCTTGCTGTTTTAATTCTCTCTCCATCAGGCCAATGAGGCGGTCCGTGCCTCCCTCAAAGGTGAAAACTCCTTTGTTCATGAAGTTTGAGAAAACAATGCCATAGGTAATGGCAGGTTCATCAAGGGTAGAGCCGTTGGCATAACTTATGGGCTCCATCAAGAGGCGGTGAATATCGCTTCTCCCAGGGAAAAAACGTTCAAAAAGGTCGCGTGTGCGCAGAGTCTGGTCATCGTAGAAGTTCATAGCCTCTATGGTGGAAAAAAACTGGCGAACCACCTCTTCGGCCACGGCAAAACGTTCTTGCAGGATGCGGATAAAATCATCCTTACTGAACGTGGTAGTGAGGGAAAACTGAGGATTATCAAAAACAATATGTTTCAGCTGCACAATGGCATCGCGAATGGTTTTTCCCCAATATTTTTTGCAGGTTTTGACCATACCATAGGGAAAGCCATGTAAAGATACATCAAAGGTATGTCCACCTCGTTTGAACCAGGTAGCCAGGCCGCCCAGCTGAAAGTGGTGCTCTAAAAGGAGTATTTTGTGTCCGGCATCGGCCAGTCGCTTTGCGCAGGTCAGGCCACCGAGCCCTGAGCCAATGACAATGGCATCATAAATGGTCTTTGATTGGTTTGCTAAGAGGGCAGAACGCATGCGTTATTGTACAGGGAAAAAGAGGGTTTAAATAATTATATTTATACGAGAATATGCTTATTTACCATGCTTATGCCGCTGAGCATAGAGCCGACAATACCCAGATAGCCCTGATCTGTGCCAGCAATGAAGAGGTTGGCCCAGGGTGTTATGCCGTCATGTATTTTAAGTGGGCTGCCGTATACAGCGCCTTCAGCCTTGCGGGTAAAGCGCTCAATGGTTAGGGGGGTGAAGCTGTCCTCATAGACAATTGCGTCTTGATACGGACCAATATATTTTTCGCTCACTGCTACCGCTTCTTTTCTGCAAGCTTTTTTGCGTTCTACATAGACATCTTTTTCTAGAGAGTGCCACAGTGGATACGATGCCGAGTTGGTCATCCGCACGGAAAAAAAAGCTTTGAGCTCTTTTTCAGCAAAATTATCAGGAAAACAGATAACGCCCCACGAGGTGTCTTGCAGCATATCAGGGCGTTTATACTGTGGTGAGTTGCTTTCACTGTAAAAGAGGATGGTACGATCCTGACGCAGGGAGTCGGCGATTTCCTTTGGCAACAAAGAAATTGTTTCCGTGAAACTCATCTTGCCCCTGTGTTCGGTACTGGGAGTCTGCCAGCCTGAAAGGCGAATAGTTTCGGGAATGCCAGCCGTGGAGATAATCTTTTTTGTTGCAAGCCTAGTACCGTCGGCAAGACAGACCGCTTGCGCATGCGTACCCCGAAACAGTATTTTTTCAACGGCCGCGTTATAACGCAGCTGGCCGCCAAATTCCTCAAATTGCTGAACCAGCAGATTGAGAAAGTCGTTCATGTTGGTCTGCGGGCGGAAAAGACCGTCCTCAAAGATGGCGCGGAACATGATCACAAACTGTCCCAGATCCATGTCATTTTCTTCTGCGTTGCCATAGACCATCAGTGGCAGGAGCAACATGTTTTCGAGTAGTGGCTCGTGCAGATAATCTTGAATGAAATGTCTGGCGGAGCGCCATGGAGCCGGAGTAAAGGGATCATAGTTTGCAATCGCTTTACGCAGGCGGCGAAAAGCCTCGCTGGCTTGGGGAAACAGCCGGGCTATCTCGACATCAAGTAAGGCAGGGTCGTTGGAAAAGGATAAAGATCCTGCCGGGAAGATGATCTCGCTGCCAATCTGTTCGCGTACCGGGAAATCGCGGCGAGATAAGTGCAGTTGGCGAAAAAGTAGATTAAGGGGAGCCCGTTTATCCTTTGCCGGGGCAAAGTTGGTCATGGCATGCAGGCCTGTTTCAAAGAGGTGACCTTGTCTGCGATAGTACGAGTTGAGGCCACCCGGAGAGTGATGCTGTTCTACTATGAGTGTTTGTACACCAAATCGAGCTGCGCGGATGCCAGCGGCTAAGCCTGAGAGGCCTGCGCCAATGATAATGAGCTCATAGTTTGCCATGCTCTTTTTTCGCTATGTCCAGGGGAAGGGGGTTGCGGAATAGCGGAGAACGGTAAAACGCATTAAAAGGTCTGCAGTTTTGGTTCCAGGTAATTGATACAGCTGTTTAAGGTGGCAAGCTCAGGGTACTCATCTTCAGGAATCTGGAGCTTATAACGCTTGCGCAGTTCCATGACAATATCGAGAAAATCCATAGAGTCTAATTCGAGCTGATCACGGAGCGGTTTGTCAGGGTCAAGAGCATCGAAATCAGCCTCTTCATCAATATCTGCTATAATTTCAAGAAGAACTTCTTCTACTTCTGTACGGGTCATGTGGGTAATTCCTCAAAACAAATCAAAAAGAAAAGGAGACAAATTTTATATCATACCATGGCAACTGTGCTCATGCCAGGAATCTCTTGACAATGACTACTGAATTTATCCCTAGCATGCCAAAGGAGTTGTTCAGAATGGCATGCACCTGATTCACTTTTTTGGGTACGCCGGCTACTAGGCCAGAGAGTTCGCAGGCTGGGTCAAGATTGTCTATATTGATGGTTGGATGCACCAGGTTATCGGAAAAAGCAGGTAAGTTGCCGGCAAGTTCCAAAACGCCAGCAGCACCCATTGCGTGACCAATATGAGATTTGGTGTTGTTTACCCAGGTGTCGGTGCAGCCTTGAAAGGTTGCCCGAATGGCACCGCACTCTTCTATGTCGCCTTGCTCTGTACCTGTGGCATGGGTGTTTAAGATGGTGATATCTTTTGCCTGCATCTGAGCCCTTTTTAGAGCCAGTTCCATGCATTCACGCTGGCGAGGACCATAGGGCAGCACGACATCGTGAGCATCGGAGTTGATGGCATATCCAGCAATTTCCCCGTAAATATGCGCACCACGCGCCAGGGCTTTGTCCAATCGTTCCAAAACAAAGACGCAACCCCCTTCCGAAATAACTATACCATTTCGATCGCGGTCGAAGGGGCGGCTTGCCTTGGTGGGATCATCGTGTTCCGCCAGAGCGCCCTGGGCTCTAAAACTGGCAAATATCCCAAAGGAGCCTACACACTCGGAGATTCCACCGCAGAGGGCCAGGTCAATCTCGCCCAAGCTGAGCATCTGCACCCCCTGGATAAGGGCCGCATTGCCAGCGGCGCAGGCGGCACCAATCGAGTAATGGGGTCCGGTAACCCCCAGGCTTATGGTGATCTCCCCAGCAGGATTATTAAGCACTGTGCGGGGGTTATGGTGGTGTGTCCAGTAGTCTACATTATAGTCATATTGGCTGATATTGTAGACCTCGTTTTCGGTCTCGACTGTGCCATGCTCCGTCAAACCAATGTAAATACCGGTGGCGGCACGATCATATTCTGTGAAGTCAATTTTGGCATCTGCCAACGCTTCGCCAGAGCAGTACACTCCGATGCAACCAGCACGGGTGCCACGTTTATTTTCGCGTTTTTTTCTGTACTTGGTTTCATCAAAGGAACAGATACCAGCGGGGTGGACGCCCATATAACGCAGATCAATGGTGCTGATGCCACTTTTACCAGCGAGGAGGTTGGCTCGAAAATCGGTAAGATTTGCCGCTCCGGGCGCTGTTAAACCAACACCTGTTATGACAACACGTTGCTGTTCGTTTTTACTCTTCATGAACACTTCGTTTTCTGTTTTCTAGAACCTAGGCCAAGAGTTCTAAAATAATTGCAGGTACCCGCGCAATCGCTTCGTCAAGTTTATCGGGCATTGTGCCACCGGCCTGGGCCATATCAGGGCGGCCTCCACCCTTGCCGCCGACCATGCCAGCAACCTTGTTGATGAGGTCGCCTGCTTTGACTCGTTTGGTGTATGCGGGGGCCACCAAAGCCAATAGAGCGGCCTTGCCATCAAATTCACCGCCCAGCACAATAATGCTCTCAGGTTTCTTATCGCGTATTTTATCGCCGATCTCCCGTAAGGTTTTCGGAGAATCAAGTGGCACTTTACAGGCAATGATAGGAATCCCGTCCACTTCCACTTTCTGAGCAATAAGTTGATCCAGGTCAGCAAGGGCCATGCTTGCATTCATGGTGGCAATCTGTTTTTCCAGTTCCTTCTGCCGTTTCAGCAGGGCCTGGAATTTTTCTGGAACGGTTTCAAGCGGTCCATTGATGATCAGGCTTGCTGCCGCAGCTGCACGTTCTAGCTCTTGTACCCAGCGAAGGGCACTGTTGCCTGTCATGGCTTCAACACGGCGGACCCCAGCAGCGATACCGGTTTCCCCGACTATCTTAAAAAGGCCAATGTCACCCGTCCGCGTGGCATGAGTACCACCGCAGAGTTCCCGGCTAAATCCTTCAATGCTCACCACCCGAACCTTGTCACCATATTTTTCCCCAAAAAGAGCCGTTGCTCCCCCGGCAACGGCCTCTTCCCGGCCAAGCACTTCGGTTTGAACCGGTATGTTGCGACGCACCCGGGCATTGACCAATTGCTCAACAGTGAAAATTTCACCGGCAGTAAGAGGGGAGAAGTGGGTAAAGTCGAAACGGAGGCGGTTGGCGTCGACGAGAGAGCCAGCTTGCCGCACATGTTCCCCTAAGACTTTTTTAAGGGCAGCCTGGAGCAGGTGGGTGGCAGTATGATTCAGCACAGTTTCAGCTCGCCGCTCGCTCACCTTGAGGGTGACCTGCATACCAGTCTGCATTTCTCCCTGTGCCAGGCGTCCCCTGTGAGTAATAATACCTTCGGCGGGAGACTGGGTGAGCTCTACCTCAAAGCGTCCCCCTGACCAGGTGATGGTTCCCTGGTCGCCAACTTGCCCGCCTGATTCTGCATAAAAAGGAGTACGGTCAAAGACGAGGCGCAGTATATCCCCTTGCACGGCCTGGGTGACGAGTTTCCCGTTTTCGTCAATAACACCGATAAGCGTTGCCTCATCTTCAGTTGTTTCGTAGCCGGTAAAAAGTGATTTCTTCCCCTCTTCAGCCAGCGCGAGAATGCCGGCATCGAGGTGAGCGACATCCGTTCCCTTCCAGGATTTACGAGATTGATCACGCTGCTGTGCCATGGCTGCCTCAAAGCCGGTTTCATCAAAACCGACATTTTGTTCAATGGCTACATCACGGATAATGTCCACCGGGAAACCAAAGGTGTCATAGAGTTTGAAAATAAATTCACCTTCAATGACTGCCTTATTACCTGCCTGGTTTCGTAGGCGCTGTATTTCCAGATCCAAGCGGGAAAGCCCCTGGTCAAGGGTTTCGCCAAAACGTTGCTCTTCGTGGGTCACAACCTTGCTGAGCAACTCAGTCGTGTTATGCAGGTGCGGGTAGGCCTTAGCCATACAGCCGGTAACTACCGCACAGGTTCCGGCAAAGAAGTCTTGCAGGCCAAGCATTCTCCCATAGCGAATAGCTCTGCGCATAATGCGGCGCAGCACATAGCCCCTGCCTTCATTTGAAGGCAGGACGCCATCAGCAACTAAAAAGGTTGTTGCCCTGGCATGGTCGGCAATTACCCGCATGGAAACATCGTCTTGTTTGTTGTTATGATAGGGACGTCCGGAAAGGGTGGCGATGTGCTCAATGATTGGGGCAAAGATGTCACAGTCAAAGTTGTTGCGTTTTCCCTGCAAAACAGCAGCTACCCGTTCAAGCCCCATGCCGGTATCAATGGAGGGGCGTGGCAAGGGCGTCATGGTGCCATCGGTGTCACGATAAAATTGCATAAAAACCAGGTTCCACAGCTCAAGGAAGCGATCGCAATCGCAACCCAGAGCGCAATCCGGGCGGCCACATCCGGCCTCTACTCCCTGATCGATATGGATTTCGGAACAGGGTCCACAAGGGCCTGTCTCTCCCATGGCCCAGAAATTATCTTTTTCACCCATGCGGACTATGCGGCCTTTAGGCAGTTCTTTTACCTCTTCCCAAATGTGGTAGGCCTCATCGTCATCCTGAAAAACAGAGACCCAGAGTTGTTCGGGGTTGAGATGGAGTTTTTTTGTTAAAAACTCCCACGCAAAGGCAATGGCCTCGGTTTTGAAGTAATCGCCAAAGGAAAAGTTGCCAAGCATTTCAAAGAAAGTGTGGTGGCGCGCCGTGTAGCCAACATTTTCCAGGTCGTTATGCTTGCCACCTGCCCGTACACTGGATTGTGCTGTGGTTGCACGGGCATAGGGACGGGTTTCTTCACCCATGAAGACCTTTTTAAACTGCACCATACCCGAATTGACAAAGAGCAGGGTGGGATCATCATGGGGAACCAGGGATGAGGCAGGGACTCTGGTGTGGCCTTTTTCTTCGAAATAACGAAGAAATGTTTCGCGAAGTTCGTTTCCGGTCATGTTTGTAATTTAAAGCGTTGAGCCCTTTTGGGCCTTTCTTGTAAAAAACAGCGGGCGAAATGCTATGGCATCCCGCCCGCTTTCTTTGAGGGTAGCAGGAAAAACGTTTTCCTACTCCATTATTTTTTTGCTGTCCACCAGCTGATCAACAACAGAAGGATCTGCCAGGGTGGAAGTGTCGCCAAAATCTTCAAAATCATTAGCAGCAATCTTGCGCAGGATGCGGCGCATAATCTTACCAGATCTGGTTTTCGGCAAATTGGGTGCCCATAAGATAACTTCTGGTGTAGCAATGGGGCCAATTTCCTTTCGAACATGCACCCGCAGTTCCGTGCGCAGCTCCTCACTTTCCTCGGCCCAGGACATGAGGGTGACAAAGACAAACACCGCTTGCCCCTTGATGGGGTGCGGCATGCCGACTGCCGCCGCCTCAGCTACTGCTTCATGAGAAACTAGAGCAGATTCAATTTCAGCAGTGCCCAATCTGTGCCCGGATACATTTATAACATCATCAAGCCTGCCCATAATCCAGAAATACCCGTCTTCATCGCGACGGGCACCGTCTTCAGGATCATAGGTGTCGGGATAGCGGTTAAAGTAGGTTTTTTTGTACCGTTCTGGGTTGCCAAAAACACCCCGCAACATGCCGGGCCATGGTTTACGGATAACCAAATGCCCGCCTTCGTTGACCTGAGTTTCCTGGCCCTGCTCATTATAAATGGCCGCATCAATTCCGGGAAGTGGCAGGGTGGCACTGCCAGGCTTAAGTGGCGTCACATAGGGCAGGGGGGAGATCATGATGCCGCCTGTTTCCGTTTGCCACCAGGTGTCAACAATGGGGAGCTTTTCCTTGCCAATGTTGATGAAATACCACATCCAGGCCTCTGGATTGATGGGCTCACCAACCGAGCCCAATATGCGTAAGGTGGAAAGGTCATGTTTCTGAGTATACTCTTCCCCTTCTCGCATGAGAGCGCGAATGGCAGTGGGGGCTGTGTAGAAAATGCTGACCTTAAATTTTTCCACAATCTGCCAGAAACGGTCCGGTGCTGGATAAGAAGGAATCCCCTCAAACATTACCGTGGTGGCGCCAAGGCCAAGCGGGCCGTACAAAATGTAGCTGTGCCCGGTAATCCAGCCAATATCAGCCGTACACCAGTAAATATCCTTATCTTTCATATCAAAGACAAGTTGGGTGGTGTGCATGGCATAGGTCAGGTAGCCGCCAGTTGTGTGCACTACCCCTTTGGGTTTGCCGGTTGAACCCGAAGTATAGAGAATAAACAGCATGTCTTCGGCGTCCATGGGTTCAGGTTCACACGGAGCATCTATGCCATCTGCCGCCATGTCTTCCTGCCACCAGCTGTCGCGTCCGGAAAGCATGTTTAAATCAATTCCGGCCCGTTTGACGACAATGCAATGCCCAACACTTGGGCAGGTCTGTAAGGCTTCGTCAGCATTAATTTTTAGCGGAATTGCCTTGCCTCCCCGCAATACTGCATCGCCAGTAATCAACACCTTTGCCTCACAGTCTTCTATTCGACTCTGCAGCGCAATGGCTGAAAAACCGGCAAAAACAACAGAATGGACAGCTCCTAAACGAGTACAGGCCAAAAGTGCAATGGCCAGTTCCGGTACCATGGGCAGGTAAATGGCAACGCGGTCGCCTTTTTTCACACCTTTCTTTTTCAGTACATTGGCAAAACGGCAGACTTCCTGATGCAGTTCCCGGTATGTATAGGTCTTCACATCATCTTCGGGTTCGCCCTGCCAGATAATAGCAATCTTATCTGCCCGCCCGTCACTCAGGTGGCGATCAAGGCAATTGGCAGATACATTGAGTTTACCGCCGGCAAACCACTTCACCTCGGGAATGGAAAGGTCATAATCTAATACTTTGTCCCATTTTTTCTCCCAGGTGACCAACTCTTCGGCCCGCTTTGCCCAATAGGCTTCCGGATCACTGAGAGAGCTGGCATAGGCTTTTTTGTATTCCTCCATGGAGCCCATCCAGGCCTCATTGCTCCCGTGGGCAGGAGGTGCAAAGGTCTTCCCTCCACTCAGTAAGGTTGTGATTTTGTCTTCCATTGAAGCCATATGCCGCGACCTCCTTCAATTAAAGTGAAACAGGGCCAAAAACACCAGTTGAAACAAGCCGAACTACACATACTGAAATGGAAGCTAGCGACAAGGTCTCTCAATAGATGTAAATGGTAAAGAAATTAGCATAATATACTGAGTTGAGTTGGCCAGTCAATATTTTCATTTTTTGTTGGCATCTTTTCCCCGGCAAAGGAAGGGTTGTACAGAAAATAACACAGATGCAAGATGATGCATAGGTTGGGCTGACATCAGATTGACAGATAGTTCCTGCCAGCTTATCTGTGGAAGAAGGGCTTATATTTAACGGTAAGTTATAGAGATAGTTTTTCGTTTTTCTTTCTTTTTAAGGTGGAAGCCATGATTGTAAACGACTGGATTCACGTTGTTGCCGGTTCTGTTATTTTGCTTTCTCTGTTTCTGGGGGTTGATTGTCCTGGAAACCCCCTTTTCTTGAGCCGCTATTGGCTTTTTCTCACGGCCCTGGTGGGCCTGAATCTTTTTCAGTATGGTTGGACAAAATTTTGCCCGCTTGGCATTATCTTGAAAAAAATGGGGGTGCCGGAAGAGCGGACGCGCAACTAATGCCATAGTATTTCATGATATTTTTCGACGGAGCAAGGGGATGCAGAACGCACTCACCGCAAGTAGGCAGATGACAAGGTACCAGGGGAACCAGGTCATCGCCTGCTGGAAGGCGGCATTTTCTACCTGCCCGTTCTTGACACCTGGAAAGTGCATGGCCTGCACAAGACGCTCATGGTGCATAAGGGCGGCAAAGCCTATACCGATCAGGCCATAGGCTGCATTGAAGGCAAGCCCTTTAAAGCTGAGAACAGTGGCCCTTTGCTCGGAGCTTGTAATGGCGTTTAAGTAATGGCTCGTGAAAAAACCGGTCATCATCATGCCGACAAAGACCATTACCATGGGGATTACACCTGCATAGGGGATGAATTGACCCAGGAGCACAAGGGTGAATAACATAAATAGGCTGACGATAATGGTATTGGCGCCAGCGGTGTACCTTTCCGTCATAAATCTGGCTAGTCGGGGGACAACGAGGCCCAACAGGGCAATTGCTGAACCAATGAGCCCAAAGATTGATTCGGGAAGCTGGATTAACCGGTAGTATTGGCTTGTGAGGGTTACAACCATGCGCAGGGTGTGGTCGAGCACCATGGCATACATGATAATGGCCAGGGCAAAGGGGGTATGCACAATCCAGCTGCCAGCTCGCAATGTTAGTTTTAAAAGGGCAAAGATATTAGGGGCCGTCTCGGATGAACCATCCTTTTGCTCAGAGGTTTTTGGCTCATGCATGCCCATGGTTGTCCAAAGGGCCAGTATGGCAAAAAACAGGGTCAGGTAAATTGGAAAACGCATGCTCGTCTCCTGTGCAACCCTGATGGCTGTGCCAAAGAAAGCAAAGATGCGGTTGAGTGCACTGTGGTCATAGATGATGGCACCCACTGTCATGGCAAAGATAAAACCCAAGTTTTGTACCCGCATTTGCCAGTCTAGAACCAGGGGCCAGGAGTCTTCCATCTTGTTTTCAACTAAGGTGTCATAGGCAAGGGCCTCATCCGCGCCACTTGCCATGGCCTCTGCCAGTCCACTGATTATTCGGTTTACAAGAAAAAACCAGAAAATTGAACCACTCTTGGCGGGAGCAAGGGCAATAACCGTCATCTCGGCAATCATGCAAAATGAGGTTGCCAATAAAAGCTGCTTTCTGCCCATGAGATCGGCCAGAGCGCCAGAAGGTACTTCGGCAAGGACAATAGTAAAGGCCCATATCGTGTTTAAAATGGCAAATTGTTCCAGACTTAGGCCAAAATCAAGAAAGAGAATAGTAAACACGGGGTAGTAAAAACGGGCGTTAAACAGGATGCGGAAGGCAAGAAAACGCCTAATATTCGGCAGAGAAAAGGGCGAAGGAGATGTGGTGTTTAGTCTGTTTGCCATGGGGATTAAACAAAGATTAAACTGGCAAGAGAGCTTTGCCGTGCCGAAGAACTGCGCGAAAAGATGGATGAAAGGGCATGATATAGTACCTTTTCTGCTCCTGCAATGATAGAGGTGAATTTTATTTATTATGGAAGATAATTGTGGAAATATTCGCAGGTCTGTATTTGGTGAAAAAAAGCCAGATGGGCGGACTGAGTCTTCAAATAAAAATAGCCGGAACAAATTTGTTCCGGCTATTTTGAATGCCCATCAGTTTTGAAGGAGGAAGAAATGCCGCCAATATCACAATATGGGCTTCAGTATTATTTCTTTTCTAAAGGTTTTGCCTCGTCTTTCTTCTCGGCATTTGGCTGATCTTTTACTATGTCAAGCAGCTGAACCTCGAAGATGAGCAGAGAGCCGGGCTCAATAACTGGAGGGGCTCCCCGATCGCCATAGGCAAGATCCGGTGGGATAAACAGTTCAAAGGTGGAGCCAACAGGCATGAGTGGAAGTGCTTCCTGCCAACCTTGAATCACTTGATCTACCTGAAATTCGGCTGGCTCATTTCGCTTATAGGAGCTATCGAACTCTTCATCTTTAATGGTTTTGCCCTTGTAGTTTACCTTCACCTTGTCTTCTGGCTTTGGTTTTGAGCCTGTCCCCATGGTTATAACCTTATACTGCAGTCCGGACTTGGTTGCCTGAACGCCTTCTTTTTTCATGTTGGCGCTTAAAAAGTCATCCGCCTCCTTACGGTTTTTCTGTATAGTTTCGACAGTCTTTTTAATCTGTTTTTCACGTTGACGCTTGGCAAAGTCCTGCTGGATGGTCATAGCCTCTTCGTCGGTCAGGAGTTGCTTTTCCCCGCTGTATCCATCATTAATGCCTTTTTGTAGCAGGTTTAAATCAAACTTTTCCTCCAGGCTCTTTAGGTATTTGCCTAAATCCATACCCATGGCATAGCTGAACTTCTGCTCATCTGTTTTCAGCGTTGCTTTGTCTGCGGCAAAACCCGTACTGGCTGTCAGCAACAAAGCCAGCAACGCGGGTACATACCATTTCATAATAGCTCTCCTTTCATGTTGATTTTAATGATCTCAAAAATACCAGGTACTGTAGCGTAATAGATGGCAAACATGTAACCATATTTTGCTCTTTTACCAGTAAAAAACAGGCGTTTTTTTTAAGTTAAATTTTTCGTTTATCGATCACTCTTTTTGCTTTTCCTTCGGATCGTTCAAGGGTTTTCTCTTCTACCAACTTAACTTCTACCTGAACACCGAGCTCTGAACTGAGTCGTTTTTTAATTGTGTCAATTATTTCACGCTGTTTCTTCATCTGGTCAAAGAAAATAGACTCAGTTACTTCAACAAGGACTGTTACTTTATCGGCGTGGTTTTCCCGTTCAACAACTATCTGATAATGGGGCTTTGTCTCTTCAACTTCAAAAAGAATTTTTTCAATCTGCATGGGGAAGATGTTGACCCCTTTGATGATGAGCATATCGTCGCTGCGGCCCATGACTCGTTGCATCCGTTTAAAGGTGCGGCCACAGGCACACTGTCCTGGCAGGATCCTGGTCAGATCCCGTGTACGGTAACGGATCATGGGAAAGGCTTCTTTGGTGAGGGTGGTTATTACCGCCTCGCCAATCTCCCCTGGCTCAACCGGCTCCAGGGTGTCAGGGTGTAATACTTCAACTAAGAAGTGATCCTCATTAATATGCAGTCCGTTGCATTCCTGGCATTCTCCTGAGATTCCCGGGCCCATAATTTCTGAAAGCCCATAGTTGTCAGTGGCGATGATGCCAAGTTTTTCCCGGATCTCCCGTCGCATACCTTCAGACCAGGGCTCGCCACCAAAAAGGCCGTAGCGCAGTGAAAGGCCGTTTGGGTTAATGCCCATTTCCATCATAGTGTCGGCAATGATTAAGGCATATGAGGGTGTACTGACTAAGGCTGTGCTCTTAAAGTCCTGCATGATTTGGATCTGGCGTTTGGTGTTTCCCGCTGAAATGGGAATAACCGAGGTGCCAATCAGCTCTGCGCCATAGTGCAGGCCAAAACCGCCAGTAAAGAGGCCATATCCAAAGGCAATCTGAATGACATCATTCTTTCCCACTCCGGCTGCAGTAATAATGCGAGCCACCAGATTTGACCAGGTTCTGATGTCGTTTTGGGTGTAGCCGACAACCGTAGCCTGCCCAGTTGTCCCTGAGGAGGCGTGCACCCGGACCACATCTCGCAGGGGAACAGCAAAGAGGCCATAAGGGTAGTTGTCGCGCAGATCCTGCTTTTCGGTGAAGGGAAGGCGGCGCAGGTCATCTAAAGAGCGAATATCATCGTAGTTGAATTTTAACTCTGTAAATTTTTTCCTGTAGAAGGGAACATGGGTGCCCACTCTGTACAGCGTTGATTGGAGTCGTTCGAGCTGGATCTGTTTCAGCTCATCAGCTTGTATGCATTCTTTATCTGGTTCCCAAAACATGGCAGTCAGTATGCTGAAGTGAAAGTATGGTGCCCTTGCCTTTTTCCCTTAAAGACGGTCATTAATGTATTTGCTCCCGGCCGAGGTAAGCACGTTGCACATCGTTATTGGCCAGTAAATCGACAGATTTTCCCTGGACAATAATCCTGCCCGTTTCCAGAACATAGCCCCGGTCGGCGACGCCCAAGGCTGCCCGGGCGTTCTGCTCAATAAGGAGCACTGTGCAGCCTGTTTCACGGAGCTCTTTAATAATAGCAAAAATTTCTTTGACTATAAGCGGTGCAAGACCAGTGGAGGGTTCATCCATCATCACCAGTTGCGGGCGAGACATCAAAGCTCGGGCCATGGCCAGCATCTGTTGTTCACCGCCGGACAGGGTGCCGGCAAGCTGTTTACGACGATTGTGGAGGATGGGGAAGAGACCGTATTGACGGTTTATTTCTTCTTGCAGATCGGTTTTGTTCCCTTTTTTCCGCAGCGCCACGCCGCCAAGGAGCAAATTGTCTTCCACGGACATGGAACTGAACACCTGGCGGCCCTCCGGCACAAGCACCGAGCCAAGGAAGGGCATGCTTTCCGGTGCTTTGCCGTTAATGGGGTTGTCCTTAAAAAGCACATCTCCGCGCCAGGGGCGAAGAAGGCCTGCTATGGTGTGCAGTAAGGTTGTTTTTCCCGCCCCATTGGCCCCAATGATGGTGACGATTTCCCCTTCTTTAACGTGCAGGGAAATATTTTTCAACACGCGGAGTTTGCCATACCCAGTTTCTAGATTTCGCACCGTCAGCATGACCAGATTCCCATTCCTAGCCAGAGTAAAAAGAAATGGACAGGCTCAGACATCTTCTTCTCCCAGATAAACAGCAATGACTTCCGGGTTATTTTGTATCTGCAGAGGAGAACCCTCAGCCAGCTTTTGGCCTGAGCTCAGTACCACTATTTCATCGCAGATTTCCATGACAAGAGACATATCATGCTCGACAAGGAGTATCGTAATGCCCGTCTCGCGGATGCGGTTTATTAGACGGCCCAGTTCCGCTGTTTCGTAGATATTTAATCCTGCCGCAGGTTCATCTAATAGCAAAAGTCGTGGTTCGGCTGCCAGGGCCCTTGCCATTTCAACAGCCCGCTGCTGACCAAAAGCCAATGAGACAGCCTCTGCCTCAGCCAGATCAGCAATGTTTAAAAAATCCAGACATTCCATGGCCTTATCTCGAATGGCCCGTTCTTCTTTTCTTTGCCGGGGCAGGGTGAGCATGCCAGCAAGAAAGCCGGCAGAACTTCTGATGTAGCGGCCAACCATCACGCATTCCAGGGCAGTCATACCATGGAAGAGTTTTATATTCTGAAAAGTCCTGGCAATACCCAGACGCGCTGTCTGGTGCGCTTTATGGTTTTGTATTTCCTGCTCTGCAAATATTATTTTTCCTGAATCCAGGGGAAGGGAACAGGCAATCAAGTTAAAAAGAGTACTTTTTCCTGCTCCATTTGGCCCGATGATACCTTTAATGCACCCCGCCGCCACCTGAAAGCTCACATCGTTCACTGCCTTGAGGCCGCCGAACTGCTTGTGCACTTTTTCTACGCTAAGCATGTTCAGTTTCCTTGTTGGGCAGGAAAACCTGTTGCCGCTTCCAGGGCAGATATGCCACTATGCTGGCAAAACCACCGGGTGCAAAAAGCATAATAGCAAGTAAAATAACAGCAAAAATAGCGTCATCATAGCTGCCAAAGACACCCCTTAAAGAAAGAAAACTGAGGCCCGCTCCCATGAGCATGGAGCCCCAGAGACTTGTCATGCCACCTACGGCCACCAGGGCAACATAACGAACAGATTTCATGACTGAGGCCTCTGCTGGGCCAATGCCGCCATTAAAATGGGTCAGTAAAACCCCTGCCAGGGCTGCATAGACTGCGCTGAGCACAAAGACCTGCAGTTTGGTGCGGCTGGTATTGATGCCACTGGCCTCAGCCGCATCTTCCGAACCATGCAGGGCCTGCAGGGAGCGGCCAGCACGGGAGCGGGTGAGGTTTAAGAGCAAGGTTAAGCCTAAGATGAGGAGCACCCAGGCAAAATAATAGTTGAAAATGGGTTGGTCGCTCTCGCCATTAATTATAAACCCGTTTTCTGCTAAAAGGCCAGCTGGCAGCACTGAAAAGCCCGGTACCTCGGAAATGCCGTCTGCTTCGCCAAAGTAGGGGAGCGCCAGGACAATGCGGTAGATAATAATGCCAAAACCGAGTGTTGCCATGGCCAGATAGTGGCCACGCAGTTTGAGAACGGGTATGCCCACAATAAGTGCGATCAGAGCTGCCGTGCTTATTGCGACAAGAGCTGCTGCCCAAGGGTGCAAGGTAAGAAGCGTTTCACCGTTCAGATTTTCCCAAGTGCGAAGCAGGTGGAATTTCTGCAAAAAGACGACCAGCGGCTGGGTTTCATATGGCAATAGGTTGTTGGTGGTTAGGGCCGCAGAAAGATAGCCACCTATGGCAAAAAAACCGGCATGGCCAATGGAGATCTGGCCAGCATAGCCCATGAGCAGACAAAGTCCAATAACCAATAGCCCATAGTAGGCAGACATGGTGAGTTGGGTGAGGTAATATTGCGTGCCAGTTGCCGTGGTGAGCAGCTGCAAGGAGATAAGAAAGACAGATAAAATAGCCAAAGGGACTGCGGTTTTTTGCATGTTCAGAAGTCCTTCAACCGGGCGGCTTCAGCAGAGTTGAACAGGCCATGCGGACGAAGAAAAAGGATAATCAACAAAAGACTCACAGCAATTGCATCCTGAAAGGCAAGGGGCACTACAGAGACAGAAAAGGCCTCAATAATGCCGAGTAAAAGGCCAGCAGCAACAGCTGCCATGGAGTTGCCCAATCCTCCGAGAATGGCCACTGTAAATCCTTTGATGGCCAGTGGTGCACCAGAGTCGTAGTGGGTGTAGGTGATGGGCGATACCATGCAACCGGCAAGGGCACCTATGCCAGCGCTGATAATAAACGACAGAGTGACCATGTTACGGGCTTTAATTCCGCAGAGAAGCGCAGCTGTCCGGTTGACGGCGCAGGCGCGCATCTCGCGTCCGAGAGGGGTGTGGGCAAAAAAGGCGTGCAACAAGAGCACCATGCAGGCGCAGGAGAGAATGACCCAAAGGACCTGCGGCGACATGCGCACAGGGCCGATTGACCAGGCTGTAATGGCATTGCCATAGAAATAGGGCAGGCTGCGGACTCCTTCCCCCCAGACATGCAAGGCAATTTCCCTGAGCAAAATAGACAGACCTATAGTGATCATAATCATCTGCAATATTGACGGTCTTTTCAACCAGCGGATGAAACAAATTTCCATGAGGGCACCGATAAGCATGGTGCAGATAACGGCGGCAACAATGGCCCCAAAAAGGGGCAGCCACTGGCTGAGCGAAATGGCAATCATGGCGCCAAGCATGGCAAATTCACCCTGGGCAAAGTTGATAATGCCGGTAGCGTTGTAGATTATATTAAAGCCAATGGCCACAACTGCATACATGGAGCCGTAGGTGATGCCGGCAACAATGTACTGGAAAAAGAGCTCAGCGCTCATGGCTGCTGGGCTCTTGGGAGAAATGAATCGGGATGTTTTTTTCTCTTTTCCTGGGTAGTAAGACCACAGTCAGTGGCAATGGGACCCTTTTCATGCCTTATCTATCTCACTCTTAGAAACCAGGGTAAACCCTTTCTCCTGGAGCCGGGCAATGGCCTCATCCATGATATCAAAGCGAAAGATCATGACCGCCTTGCCATCGCCGCGGTTGGCGTAAGCATACATGTATTCCACATTAAAGCCGCCAGCGCTGACTTCACGTAGTACTGATGCCAGTCCGCCAACGCGGTCCGGAACGGCCACCGCAACGACCTGGGTTTTTCCAACAGTAAATCCCTTTTGTTTCAGTGCCTCCTGGGCCTTTTCCACCTGATCGACTATCAGGCGAAGGATGCCAAAATCAGCCGTATCGGCAACGGAAAGGGCACGAATGTCAATGCCGTTCTCTGCTAGAATTGCAGTAATTTCTGCCAGACGACCCGACTTGTTTTCCAAAAAAATAGCGAGTTGTTCAACTTGCATACGATCCTCCCAAGTGAAGGGGGTAGAGGCGGAGAGAAAAATCCGCCCGTTGTTGCAGGCTACACCTTGCGGGTATCAGTTACTCGTTGCGCTTTCCCTTCTGACCTTTGGATAGAGCGCGGCTCAACCAATTTCACCAGGCAAGTCACCCCGAGCATGTCTTTTATCTCTTTCTGGATGGCCCTGGACAGGCGTTCAAGTCCCTTGATCTCACCGGTAAAGATATGTTCGCTGATCTCCACCAGAACTGACATCACATCCAGATTGCCCTCTCTGCTCACCTCGATCTGGTAGTGGGGCTCAACCCCTTCTATACCCATGAGCACATGCTCAACCTGGGAGGGAAAAACATTAACTCCGCGGATAATCAGCATATCATCTGTGCGCCCACTGACTTTTTCCATGCGAATGAGGGTGCGGCCGCAGTCGCATGGCTCCAGAAAGAGCCGGGAGATGTCTTTGGTACGATAACGGATGAGCGGCAGCGCCTCTTTGGTTAAGGTGGTGAAAACTAGTTCCCCCTGTTCGCCCAGTGGCAAGGGTTCAAGGGAGTCAGGGTCGATGATTTCGGACAGGAAGTTGTCCTCCAAGATGTGCATGCCGTGGGTGGAATGCAGGCATTCCATTGCTACTCCTGGGCCGATTATCTCAGATAATCCATAAATATCCACTGCCCGGAGCCCAAGTTTACGCTCCACCTCTTCCCGCATGTTCAAACTCCAGGGCTCGGCTCCATGAATGCCCACCCGCAGTTTTAAATCGTTTGGGTCAATGCCCGCATCCTGCATGGCATCAGCCAGATTAAGTGCGTAGGATGGCGTAGAGAGCAGTACTGTCGAGCCAAAATCACGCATAATGGTAACCTGGCGTTTGGAGTTGCCGCCGGAAACAGGAATGACCGTGGCCCCCAAGGCCTCAATACCGTAATGGGCCCCCAGACCACCGGTAAAAAGCCCGTAACCGTAGGCATTGTGCACCATATCGCCCCGGGTTACCCCGGCCATGGTTAGGCACCTGGCCATAACTGATGACCAAAGTTGGATATCTGCCACCGTATAGCCCACAACTGTGGGTTTGCCGGTTGTGCCAGAGGAGGCATGCACGCGGATGACCTCTTCCATGGGGACGGTGAAAAGGCCATAGGGATAGTTGTCGCGCAGATCATCCTTGGTAGTGAAGGGCAGGTGTTTCAGATCACTCAAGCTGCGGACGTCTTCAGGCTTGATCCCAGCCTTATCCATCTTCTCTCGGTATGGGCGCACCTTGTCATAGACTCTCGTTACCAGTGTCTGTAGGCGTTTTAATTGGATCGACTCAAGACCTGGCCGGGGCAGGGTTTCAATTTCTTCTCGCAAGATCACCGTCTCGTACTCCTTCTTTTAGGCATGGACTGCAGCACGGCCAGCGGCAAAGGCCTTTTTGTTCATATCTCTGAAAGGCTTTTTCACCGCACTGTCAATGGCCTGCAGAAAGACAGCAGGGTCAACCGCTAAAAAATTGGACATGGCCCCCACCATAATTACATTGGCAGTACGCAGTTCCCCCACCTCTTGGGCCACGGCAAAGGCATCAATGGCCACCACATTGATATGGCGGGCACGGAGTTCATCTAAAATAGTATCGGGGTATTGCGCCTTTCCTAGGGCAACGGAGGGCGGCAGAATTTTTTGGGTATTAACAATGACAGCGCTGTCTTTATGCAGGTAAGGCAGGTAGCGGGCAGCCTCCAAGATTTCAAAGGCAACAAGGATATCTGCGGTGCCGGGATCGATAAGCGGAGAGTAGACCTTTTCGCCATAGCGTAGGTGGGCCTCCACCGAGCCGCCCCGTTGCGCCATACCATGCACTTCGCTCTTCTTCACATCAAAGCCGGCCGCAAGCTGCGCATATGCGGTTAGTTCACTGGCTAAGAGGATACCTTGGCCACCCACGCCTGAAAAAAGAATGTTTCCACTTGTTTTCATGCAAGTTCCTCCCGGCGGGTAATGGCGTCAAATTTGCAGACAGCGGCGCACTGGCCACAACCATTGCACTGTACTTCTGTTATTTCGGCATGGCCTTTCTGTTTCTCTTTCAACCCTTTGGCAAGGGCCTCTTCTGAGCTGAGCGGCTTCCAGCTAATGGCTGGGCAACCCATTTGCACGCAGAGGGTGCAGCCGGTGCAGTTAGCTACATTGGTGTAGTAGGTGGGTTTTTCCCGGCGCATCTCTTCTGGCAAAAGCACGCAGGGGGCACGACTGATAATGACCGAAGGGTCGGGTGAGTTAATTTCTTCCTTCAGCGTTTTTCTAGTGGCCTCCACATCATGGGGATTAACCACAACAACACGAGGTGCACCCAGGGCAAGGCAGAGATTTTCCAGGTCGAGCTGCGGAGCCACCTCACCTAAAATGTTCTTGCCAGAGGCAGGATTATCCTGGTGTCCGGTCATGGCTGTGGTGCGGTTGTCTAAAATGATGACCGAGGCATATGATTTGTTGTAAATGATATTTAAAAGCCCGGTAATACCTGAATGCATGAAGGTGGAATCACCCAAAACAGCCACCACCTTGCCGAGCCCCTTGTCACCCAAGGCCTTGCTCATGCCGTGGGCTATGGTCACCGAAGCCCCCATGCACACGCAGGAATCCATGGCGGAAAGCGGCGGCAGAAAACCAAGGGTGTAGCAGCCTATATCACCGGATACAAAGACATCTTTCATTTTGGACAGCCCATAAAAAAGGCCACGGTGCGGACAGCCTGCGCACATGTTTGGCGGCCTCATGGGCAATTCCAAGGGGGCAAAGAGCTCTCCTATGCTTTCTGGCTCAACGGCCTTACGCACCAGAAAGGAGTTGAGTTCGCCCTGGGCAGGAATGATCTCCTTGCCCACGCAGTTTATGCCCATAGCCTTGATGTGCAGCTCCAAAAAGGGATCAAGTTCCTCTACGACTATGAGCTCGTCAACTTCAGCGGCAAATTTTTTAATAAGATTTTCCGGCAAGGGCCACACCATACCCAGCTTCAGCACCGGTGCCTTGGGAAAGGCCTCCTTGACATAGTTATAGGAAACGCCAGCACAAACAAAGCCACGTTTGTCTTCACCTTTTTCAATGCGGTTTACGGGCAAGGTCTCCGCAAGTTCAAGAGCCTTTTGCATCCGTTCTGTTATCTTTTGCCGGCGCATACGGGCATTGCCTGGGAGCATAACCAGCTTGGCCGGAACCTTCTCGATGGTGGGTTCGGCTTTTCTTATCTGTTCTCCCACGGGCACTACACCCTTCACGTGGGCAATACGGGTGGTAATGCGAAAGAGCACGGGGGTGTCCAAGTCTTCGCTTAGGCTGTAGGCCAGCTCAAGCATACTTTTTGCCTCGGCCGGATCAGAGGGTTCAAGCATGGGCAGCTTGGCGGCAAAGGCATAGTTGCGGTTATCCTGTTCGTTCTGGGAGCTGTGCATGGACGGATCATCGGCGGTCAGGACGACAAGGCCGCCGCGAACACCAGTGTATGCAGCAGTAAAAAGAGGATCAGCAGCCACATTGAGCCCCACGTGTTTCATGGTGGCCAGGGCGCGCGCGCCGGCAAACGAGGCACCAATTGCCACTTCAAGCCCCACCTTTTCATTGGGGGCCCATTCGGCATAAATACCTTTTTTCGCGAGATTCCCCATGATTTCAGTTGACGGGGTGCCCGGATAACCTGAGGCAACCCGTACGTCTGCTTCCCAGGCCCCCAGGGCAATGGCCTCGTTACCGGAGAGCCAAAGCGTTTCCTGTTGTTTTTCGCCCATCTCTTTATTCTCCCTCAGTGTTCAGCGGCGCAGGCAGAAGGCAAAAAACAAAAAGCCTTCTCCCCTTGCCGCTGTTGATAACATAAAATGATCTTGTCTTTTGCCAGGGTTTTATATCCCAGGCAAAAGACCTGTGTAGCGGACTCCTTATTTTTTTGCTTCTTGCGGGGCAGCGGCCTCTGGTTTGGCTGGAATCAGGCATGATTCCCACTCAATATAGTCTTTGTTCGCATTGGTCGTACCGACTACCAATTCAACCGAATGCATGAGTTTCAACAACTCCTGGCTGAGCAGGTTAATGTGCACAGCAGATGCAGAAGCTGCCGCATTGACCAGCATGTCAACAGCACCTTTTGCTTGCGTTGCCAGGCGTTGCGGGTAGATCAAAAAGGCGCCGGCATTGGCCTTAGTAAAACGACCGCTTCTCTCTGGCCCAAGCCCTTTTGTCAATGCCTCTGGCAGATTAACCGTTTCTGGTGCCTTTTTTTCCAGCATGGGCTGAACGGAATTTCTCATGGTGCCAACGTAGAAGAGCGAATTGTTCATTCCCATGGATGGAATAAGTCCAACCTCAGCCATGGCTGGCCAGGAGTACATGGTCGTGCCGTTTGCCAGCTTTTGAGGCTCTCCAGGCAGCCCTAGTTCATCAATCTTTTGGCTTAAAACGGCAATAATGTTCTGGGCTGCGGCCGGGTTGCGAATATTGGTGAAGAGCGTGAGATCAGGAATGGGAAAAACGGCTGTGTCAATAATACCATTAAGCGCACCACCGTATCGCGGGCCAAAGGAGGCAGCAGCTTCTTCTAAGGGAATGCCAAGGGCCTGTTGGGCTCCCTCTTGCAGTTGTTGTAAGGCTAGGGGACTTTCTTGCTCTAACTTCTTCACGATATCCTCTCCTTTCAAGGAATAGCCCCATTGAAAGGCCAGCGTTTTGTCATTAATTAAGGACAGTATCGCTGCATTTGTGCCAATTTGGCTACCGTCATCAATCATGCCTTTAAAGAGGGCGTGGAGTTCTGCATATTGTACTTTAATCTTGCTCTTGTCCGTATATTCTGCTCCGGCCTTGCCAGAGATACCGTATGCATACTCAAGGCCTGAGAGGTAGGCGAGGACCTCTTTTTTCACTTCTGCGATGTCTTTTTCCATCTGTGGGTCATTTATGGAGGCAATAAATGCGGCCAGTTGTTTAACCTGATAAAAGGAGCGGAAATAGGTGGTAGCAGTTGCCTCGTCCTTCCAGAACTTGGCAGCTTCTTGATAGGCCGCTGTCTTGGCCAGTGAGTTGTCTGATTTTTTCGTGGACAGGCAGGTTTTTATCAGATCTTTGTTAAAGGAAATAAGGATAAGCCCCTTATCATCATAGGCGTAGAGAATAGTTTTTCCATTCTCTCCCTGGTCAACCGTTATGCGGGTGAGTTCAAATTCGTCAACTTTTTCTTTCTCAATTTGCACCCCTTTGGCAAATTTGCCAAAGATTTCCACAAGAGAACCTGCACCGCTCTTGACAAAGGAGATAAAGCTCTGTTGCAGGGCAAAGATGGGGTTTTCTTTTAGTAGCTGTGGATCAGGGGCGAAAAAGGCTGCGGTGTAGTCATCGCCAAAAAGAGTACGAAAAAAAGGGCTATGCACGTTTTTGTTCAGGTTATCAATCAGGGAGTCGTAACTTTGAACCTGTTGCTGGCTAAGCCCCATTTCCTCAAGCACAGGGTTCATGGTCTCCTTGGAGACGAAGTGTCCCAATGAGCTCTTGCTCAGGATGTCAATATACTCGTTTAGTTTCGTCGCATTGGCCACCAAAATGACATTCTGGGGCACATAGCTGGCAAAGTCGCCAGGGCCTGCAGATTTATTTTGGTGCTTAAAGACCGCGACTCCGCCAATGGCAATAACTGCCAAAGCTGCAATAATAAGTAATACTTTTTTCATCATACCTCCCAAAAAGATGGAATTATTTTTAGTTTTGAACACAAACAAGAACCTTGTAGAACTCTTCTTCATTTGTGGCAGTGAATGTAGCCTTTTTTTGCCTTATTGCAAGTTTATCCGGTACAAGTTGGCAGCCTCGTTCATTTTCTTCTGTTCGAAAAGATTATCTTAGTTGGTCGGGAGCTTAAGCAGATAATTCTGCCTCTATGGCAGCAATAGCTTCCTGCGCCTCTTCCCATCGCTGATAGGCCCGCTCCAGCTTGCGCTCAACCTGGGCATGTTCCTGGCTTGTCTCTGTCCATTTTTTCTGATCAGCGTACAGCTCCGGGTCGGCCATCAGCTCCTCCAGCTCTGCCTTCCTGCTTTCCTCTTGCTCTATTTCTGCTTCAGCCGAGTCGCTTTTTTTCTTCCAGGGTCCTATTTTCCTGTTTAGGGTTTGCCTTTCCTGGGCTCGTTGGCGCCTGAGCCCCTTTTTATCGCCTCCTCTGTCTAATTCTTTATCAGCTAAGGCCACGGCCTCTTGTTTGGAGGCCTGCACGTTGACAGCATCCTCTTCCTGGCGCTTGTGCCTATTCTCCAGGTAATCATCGATATTGCCTTCGTAGATTGTGCCGTGACCGTCTCTTATCTCTAAAACCTTATTTACAAAGGAATTGACGAAAAATCGGTTATGAGAGACAACAATAATGGTCCCTTCATATTGTGCCATAGCCTCTTGCAGCACCTCTTGCGAGCTCATATCCAGGTGGTTTGTGGGTTCGTCAAGGAGCAGTAAGTTGGCCGGGCGCACCAGCATCTTGGCCAGCGCAACTCGAGATTTTTCGCCACCGGAGAGGACACGCACCTGTTTTTCCACGGCATCACCACTAAAGAGAAAGGCACCCAGCAGGGAGCGTACCTGGGTAATGCTCATCTCAGTGGCGGTGTGGTACACCGTATCAACTACATTTAGATCTCCGGCCAGCTCTTGGGCCTGGTGTTGGCCAAAGTAGGACAACAACACGTTATGGCCATGCTTTATCTCGCCTTCGGCTGGTTCAAGCCCGGCGAGCATCCTGAGTAAAGTTGTCTTGCCCGCGCCGTTTACTCCCACTACGCCAAGCTTATCGCCCCTTTGCAGATTAAAAGAAAGGTCTTTAAAAACCGGTTTGTTGCGATAACTCTTGCCAACATCAGTTAAGGTTAACACATCCCGGCCAGACGGGGCCGCTGGCGGGAAGTTGAAGTGAATGCTGCGTTCTGTTTCCGCGAGTTCAATGAGATCTATCTTTTCCAGCTGCTTAACCCGGCTTTGCACCTGTTTGGCCTTTGTCGATTTGGAACGAAATCTCGTTATAAAACGTTCTGTCTGTCTGATCATGGCCTGTTGATTGTCAAAGGCGGCGCGTTCCAGCTCCAGGCGCTGCTCTTTTTCCACCAGGTAATGGGAATAGTTGCCGCGAAAGACGCTGAGTTTTCCCAAGCTGAGTTCCCAGGTAATGCCGGTTATCCTGTCGAGGAAGGCCCGGTCGTGGGAGATGAGCACCATCGAGCCCTTATACTGGAGGAGAAAGTCTTCCAGCCAGGTCAATGAGTCGAGGTCAAGGTGGTTGGTGGGCTCATCAAGCAGAAGAAGTGATGGCTTTTGCAAGAGGAGTTTAGCGAGCAAAAGACGCATGATCCAACCGCCGGAAAAGCTGGCCGCTCTTTTATCCAGGTCTTCAGCCTTAAAACCAAGGCCGAAAAGGACCTGCTCTATCTGCGGTCGCATCCGGAAAATATCGCTGTCTTCCAGAATATGCTGCAGCTCGCCCTGGCGCGCCAGGAGTTCATTGAGCTCAGCGCTGTTCGACTCCAGATTTGAAAGTTGCTCGTTTACACTCTCCAGCTCTTTTTGCTGCGCCAGGATCTGGTCAAAGGCGGATTGGGCCTCCTCATACAGGCTGCTGTCACTGTTGGCTAGAAGTTGTTCCTGGGGGAGATAGGCAACCGAAAACCAGCCAGCCCGATTGACGGTGCCTGGTTCGCTTTCAAGCTCACCGCACATGATGCGCAAAAGGGTGGATTTCCCCGCACCATTTACTCCCACAAGTCCCACTTTGTCGCCGGTGTGAATCTGTACGGCCACATCACGAAAAAGATGCTTGCCACTGTACTGGAGGGAAAGATCGTTGATGCTGAGCATGAATATTACGAGGTAAAAATGGAAGAGTTGCCTACTCGCAGGGTGTGGCGAGGTAGGTTTTTTTCGAAGTTGAGAGAGAAACGTTCATTAAGCCCAAGGGCCTGCAGGCGTTTCAGGTTGCTTTGCCTGTTGCCGATGAAGATGGAATGATCCTTTGGCGAGATAGTGAGGCTACAATGGGACGATGCGTCTTGGTCGGCAAGGATTTTTCTGGTTTCTTTTAGCATCATTCTTGAGCTGACCATCTCACCAAAGGCCGGATGATAAGGCCCGGCAAGAAGTGATTGTTCAATACCATCAGATGCCTGCAAGCCAATGCGGATAATTGTAAGCTTGTGCGTATCAAAATGGCTTTTCATGTAGGCGGCATAGAGCACAGCCTTTTTTAAGGACAGCGGGGTGAAAAGTCCCTTTCTCCACTGTGCCTCCAAAGGGCTATCACGCACAACCAGAAGGGGGTAGATGCGCAGGCAGTCCGGCCTGTGGATAATTGTTTCCTCAACGGTTTTGCGGATAGCGGAAAAGGTCTCTCCCGGCATGCCGAGCATGAGTTGCCAGCCTAAGCTGAGCCCGGACGACCTGACCATACGAGAAGCGGCTCTTATATCTGCCAGGCTGTGGCCGCGCTTGCTTTTTTCAAGAACGCTATCACAACAGGACTGCACTCCAAGCTCCACACAAGTTACGCCATACTGTTTGAGCAGGGCAAGGTTGCTAGGCTCGATGGTGTCTGGCCTGGTGGAAAGGCGTATGCTGGTTACAAGGTTTTGCGCCAGGAAAGGTTGCACGGCTTGCAGGAGTTCGCTTTGGCGTGCGAGTGGAAGTCCGGTGAAGGTGCCACCGTAAAAAGCAACCTGAACGTGCTTGTCAGTAGATTTATGCACGAGCGCAAGCCAGTGCTTAATTTCTTCTTGTACCTCTTGCGGGCCCAGGAATTTATTTTTTTGGCTTATATGGTGCTGATTGCAGAACACACAGGTATGCGGGCAGCCTTCCTGGGGAATAAAGAGGGGGATAATTAATGGCATGGACAGCTAATCTGTTTCAGGTGTTCTTATTTTGGGCTTCGCGTTCCAGGTAGACCAGGGCATTTCTTGCTGCAAGCTGTTCAGCTTCCTTTTTGCTCATGGCTTGGCCGCGACCTAATTCCTGTTCCCGGAAACTGACCATAGTTGTGAACAAACGGGCATGTGCTGGGCCTTCTTCGCCTATAATAGTGTATGTAGGGCCTTCATTATGGGATTCTTGCAGGAGTTCCTGCAGGGCACTTTTGGCATCTGTAAGCAGGAGTTGCTCCTGCTCCGTCTCAAGATACGGTTCAAAAAAAGAGCGCACAAACTCTAATGCTTTGTCATATCCTCCATCAAGGAAAATAGCACCCAACAAGGCCTCATAGGCACAGGAAAGAATAGAAGACTTCTCCTTGCCATTTGAAGCTTCTTCTCCCTTCCCTAAAATAAGGTGGTTGCCAAGCTTTATTTCTCGGGCCCTAGTTGCCAGACCATTTTCGCTGACCAGGGCAGCCCGGATGCGGGTGAGTTTACCTTCGCGTAGTTCCGGGTAACGGATGAAAAGGATGTAGCCCAGGGTCAGATCAAGGACAGAGTCTCCTAAGAATTCAAGGGTTTCGTTGTGCTCACCTTCAATAAGACGTTCAAAGGCAAAGGAGCTGTGCACCAGCGCCCGCACCAGTAAATGGGAGTTAGTAAAGTGGTAGTTAATGCGCTCTTGCAGGGACTGTAAACTCTCTATATTATCCTGAATTAAGGCAGTCAGGGTAGTTGACATGTGGTGGATTTCTCCTTGTCAAACAAACAGCTTTGGTTTATGTTGGCGAAAATTTTTTGGGCGACGTAGCCAAGTGGTAAGGCAGTGGTCTGCAAAACCATTATTCAGCGGTTCAAATCCGCTCGTCGCCTCCAAAAGAACATATCATCCTGATATTTCCTATAAAAACCCGATCCGTCGGCTCCGCAGCTACCTCATTAGGTATGTTATCCTGGGCCGATGCTTCGGGTTTCGCCTTTTCTATACCGGGATAACGCTTCCGGCAAGTTATTTTTCAACCACCTGCTCACAGCCACTTACATTTATACTATGGCCCTCTACTAGGCAGGCCAAATCTTGAAATGGCTGGTACCCTTAGCATCTCTGAGAACTCATCCGCCAATAGTTTAAGTTATTATGGGTATCTTGTTATTATTTTTGAGAAATTTTCAGAAAAAGAGAAGGAGTAAACCATCTTTTCTGTATAATACGACGATAATCTGTAGTTTGCAGTGTCGATTTACTTTGCGGTTCATCCTTTTTCTAGCAAATAAACAGACGAGACTCGTCTTCTTGGCCGTCCGCTAGCCAAGGTGCTCAAAATTTTCCGAGTGTCACCAGCTGTTGCTTTACAAAAAATTATTCTCTATCAGATAAGCTAAAAATTTATTGACAATAGCTCGTGCACGAACTATATGGTTCTTATGGATAAAAAAACAACTGGAAATATTATCGATCAAATTTCCAAGATTCGTGAAGCTGCGAATCTGCTGATTGAACGTGAACTCGCCAAGCGAAAAATAGAAGGAATTGTACCTGCCCACGGCGTGGTATTTAAGTTTTTGTTTCAACAAAAAGAGCCTATTCCCATAACGACATTAGTGCAGAAAACTGGCCGAGCTAAATCAACCGTAACTGGAATAGTGAAGACCCTTGAACGAAATGGATACATATTTAAGCAACCTTCACGAGAGGACGGTCGCTCTTTCCACATAGGACTAACTGAAAAGGGTTGGTCAATCAAATCAGAATTTGAGGAAATATCTGATGCTCTTAATAACAGGGTTTATGGAGAAATGCCTAGTGAGAACCGAGACATGCTCTCAACATTGCTAGCAAAGATTGAAAAAAATTTGGGATGATATTTTTTACCCACATAGTTCGCCCACGAACCATGTGTCTCAGTTTAACCATCTAATTGGAGTGCAAAATGGAAAAGACAGGAAAAAATTATAAACTCTCAGTCATCGAAAAACTTGGAAGAGACACCCTAAACAAAAAACTTGCGCTCACAGGCGCAGAAATATCCATTAATGAATTGCCAGCTGGTGCTTCTGTTCCTTTCGTGCATGCGCATAAAGAAAATGAAGAGGTCTATATTATACTGGAAGGGAAAGGTCAAATTTATCTTGATGGTGAGGAGTTCAATATAGAAAAAGGCAACGTAATTCGCATAGACCCTCCTGCCGCAAGATGCATTAAAGCGGATGTGAAGAATTCGATCCGGTTCATCTGCATACAAACAAAAGCGAACAGCCTCAGTCAGTTTACTGAGAGAGACGGGTTTCCTTGTGAAGATAGACCCACCTGGCTGAACACTCCAAATAACTAGTATCCACCCCCTGCAATGAATTAGTTGCAGGGGCTCTTTTTTCCATGAAGCGGAGCAAGCTATGTCCTCTAAAACTCTTAGTTTCCTATTTTTATTTATCTTTTTTCCCTTAACTGCCTTGGCTCAGCCAGCCTTAGAAGTGCTGGGAAAAGATTTTACCTTTCCCAATCAAATTGATGGACTGCCAAAACATCTTTCTGATTTCTCAGACCTAAAAATCAACTTTTTCAAAACAAATGATGAGGTCAAACTAGCATATTGGGAAGCAGGTAAAGGAAAACCGCTTATTATCATTCCCGGTTGGTCTGCAAGTGGGGCTGAATTCATTAATGTGATATATCTGCTCAGTCAACATTACCACACCTATGTGCTTGATCCTCGCAACCAAGGTTTATCTGAGCGGATAGAATACGGCATGCGAATTTCCAGGTATGCGATGGATGTAAAAGAGTTTGTAAATCACCTTAATCTGAAATCAGCTGATTTTTTGGGGTGGTCGATGGGAGCCTCTATTTTGTGGAGTTACATTGATCTGTTTGGGAGTCATGATATTCATAAGGCCATTTTTGTTGACGAACCCATATCCATCTACGCCCACGCTGATTGGTCAGAAAAAGAGCGTCTTGAAGCAGGCGGAATGACAACATCTCCTGAACGCATGATTGCGGCTTTCATCCAGGGAACTCCGGCAAACAGCTTAATTGTTAATACTTCACTTTTTGAGAGATATGTATCAATGAATTCCCCTTACTATGAGAATTCTGAAAAGTTCACCAGAGAATTCATAAAAAATGATCCGAAATATTTAGCCCTTATCCTTTTTGATCATGCCACAAATGACTGGCGTGACGTTATTCAACACAAAATCGCAATGCCAGTGGCAATTTTTACCGGTGAATATAGCGCCAATGTGCCTAGCCAACGCTGGATGGCATCAGTTATCCCGCAGTCAAAACTGTTTGTATACAGTAAAAAAGAAGAGGGGGATCACTTCCTGATGTTCAAAAATCCCATCAAATTTACAGCAGATTTGCAAGCGTTTTTGGAACAGTGAAGCACAAAAAAAATCGAAGAGTATTGCTAGTATCAGGAGATAAATGGAATCGGATTAAAATCTTTTGCCATGCTCTGCCTCTCATCGCGGAATAAGAGGCGGAGCGTGTTTGTTGCATGTTTGGCGGTAGATCAATGGCAATAAAAAGTCGCTTGTTCATGCCAAAAAAGCGAGCCTAATACTCATTGTCCTCTTGCCAGTCCATGCCAATATCACAGGCAGGGGCCGAATGGGTCAGGCCGCCTATAGAGATAATATCCACCCCGGTTTCGGCAATGGCGCGCACATTATCCAGATTAACGCCACCCGAGGCCTCGACGAGTGCCCTGCCATCAATAAGCGCCACAGCTTTACGCATAAGATCTGGCGTCATGTTGTCGAGCATGATGAGCGTCACTTTTTCTTGCAAACACTCCTCAACCTGGGCAAGTGTTGCTGTTTCAACTTCTATATTAATGGTGTGGGGAACTCTGCTGCGAGCTTTTTGCACGGCCTTGGCAATGGAGCCGCAGGCTGCGATGTGGTTATCTTTAATGAGAACGCCATCGCTTAGGCTAAAGCGGTGATTGTGGCCGCCACCAACCCGCACGGCATACTTTTCCATTAAACGCAGGCCAGGGGTGGTTTTCCTGGTGTCTGTAATAAGCACATCTAAGCCCTGCACGCGGTCCACAAAAGAGCGGGTGCGCGTGGCAATGCCGCAGAGCCTTTGCACCAGGTTAAGGGCCACTCGTTCGCCACGCAAAAGGGAACGGGTTGGGCCACTAATTTTAAGCAGCCTGGCACCAGCTTCAACCTGCTGCCCATCTGCCACATGCCCCGTGCATTGCACCTCGCTATCAAGTAAAGCAAATACCTTGGTGGCAACACTATCCATACCTGCAACGGTCATGGCGTGGCGCGCCATGAAATAGGCCGTGGACCTATCTTGCTCGGAAAAGATGGCGTCTGTGGTGATGTCGCCATGTTCCAGGTCTTCCCTCAGGAAGCGGTCAAGGAGGGGAGTCAGTAAAAAGCTGTCCATAATTATGCCTGATTGCGCATGCGTATTTGAGATTCCAAGGTTTTAGCCAGCCGAGCCTTGAGCTCATCCTCTTTTTCGCGTTCCTTGGCCACCACCTGCGGCGGCGCCTTGCTGGTAAACTGCTCATTACCGAGTTTGGCCTGAATGCGACCAAGCTCTTGTTCGAGTTTTGCCTGCTCTTTCAGCAGTTTTTCAAGCTCTGCTTCTGTATCAATCAGCCCTTTTAAAGGGACAATGAGCTCTACATCCTGTACCAGACCATGAATGGCATCGTCAGGAACCAGGGCAGTTGCTGTAATGTGCAATACCTTGGCCCGAACCATACCCATAATTGACTTGCGATGGGTTTCAAGTTGTGCCCTTTTTTTGCTGTTCGAGCAGATAAGGGTAGCCTCAATCTGCGCGCCGGGATGCAGGTCTGCCTCGGTGCGGATGGTACGCAGGCCTGAGATAACGCCCATCAGCAGCTCCATCTCTTCCTCAGCCTGGGGATCATCCCAGGTGGCTTCAATTTCCGGGAAAGATTCGAGCATAATATAGCCCCGTTCCCCTGGCAGATTGCTCCAGATTTCTTCTGTTACAAAGGGAATAATGGGGTGCAGGAGTTTGAGTGTTTTCTCAAAGACAGCCAGCAGGGAGGCCCGGGCCCGATCAACTGTGGCCGCGTCTTTGCTAAACAGGTCATCTTTTATCCATTCCAGATACCAGTCGCAGAAGAGATGCCAGACAAACTGGTAAGAGGCAGAGGCAGCGGTATCAAAGTTGTAGTTATCAAGCGCTGTTCGTACCTCTTTTATGGTTGCATTGCAGCGGCTCTGTATCCAGCGGTGGGCAATGCCCAGTTGTTCTCTGTCCTCTTTGTTGAGCGCAGGCAGCTTGTCTTTAGATGCATCGCTTAAATGCATGTCGGCGAAGCGGGCGGAGTTCCAGAGTTTATTGACAAAACGGCGGTAGCCATCCACCCTTTCCTCATCAAGGCGTATCTCTCTGCCCTGGGCGGCAAAGGCGGTTAAGGTAAAACGCAGGGCATCCGTGCCGTACTGGGCAATCATGTCAAGTGGGTCTATGACGTTGCCCGTTGACTTCGACATTTTTTTGCCGAATTTATCACGCACTAAAGCATGGAGATACACGTCTTTAAAGGGCACCTCATCCATAAAGTGCAGGCCCATCATCATCATGCGGGCAACCCAGAAAAAAAGGATATCATGACTGGTGATAAGAATTGAGGTGGGGTAGAACATGGCCAATTCTTTGGTCTTCTCAGGCCAACCCAGGGTGGAGAAAGGCCAAAGAGCTGAACTGAACCAGGTGTCCAGCACATCGGTTTCCTGGCTGAGCTCGGCGCTGCCGCAGTGGAGGCAGCGGCTTGGATCCTGGGCGGCAACAACTATTTGCTGGCAGCTGGCGCAGGTCCAGGCCGGGATACGGTGGCCCCACCAGATCTGTCTTGAGATGCACCAGTCACGGATATTATCCATCCAGCTGTAAAAGGTTTTCAGCCAGGTGTTGGGATGAATGACAATCCGCCCATCCTGCACCGCGGCAACGGCCTTGTCAGCCAGGGGGCGCACGGAAACAAACCACTGCTTCGAAACATTGGGTTCAACCACGGTGTGGCAGCGATAACAGCCGCCAACGGCGTGATTATGCATCTCTTCCTTGACGAGATAGTTTTCTTTTTTCAGATCTTCTACAATTCTTGTGCGGCAGGCAAAACGGTCAAGGCCGGCATAAGATCCGGCATTTTGATTCATAATGCCGCTGTCATCCATAATTTTCAGCTGCACAAGACCGTGGCGCAGACCCATTTCATAGTCATTACGGTCATGGGCCGGGGTCACTTTCAGGGCACCGGTGCCAAACTCCCGCTGCACACTGGGGTCACAGATGATGGGAATATTGCGATTAACCAGGGGCAGTAGCACCTCTTTACCATGCAGGTGGGCGTAGCGCTCATCTTCCGGATGCACGGCCACTGCCGTATCGCCAAGCATGGTTTCCGGGCGGGTGGTGGCAATGATGATTTCCCCGCTCCCGTCTGTGAGGGGATAACGGAGATGATAGAGTTTTCCTGTCTTTTCCTCGTGCTCCACTTCGTCGTCGGCTAAGGCCGTGTGGCAACGGGGGCACCAGTTGACAATATAGTCTCCCTTGTAGATCAGGCCTTCCTCGTAGAGGCGAACAAAGACCTCCCGCACGGCCTTGGACAGACCCTCGTCCATGGTGAAACGTTCGCGGTCCCAATCGCAGGAGGCACCCAGGCGTTTGAGCTGGTTTACAATAGTGCCGCCTTTCTCCTGCCGCCATTGCCAGATGCGCTCAATAAAAGCCTCTCTGCCCAGATCATGCCTGTTCAGCTTTTCCGTGGCCAGCTGCCGTTCCACCACGTTTTGCGTGGCAATGCCGGCATGGTCGGTGCCAGGTACCCAAAGCGTATTGTCACCGAGCATGCGGTGATAACGCACCTGAATATCCTGCAGGGTATTGTTTAAGGCATGGCCAATATGCAGTACACCAGTCACATTGGGTGGCGGGATGACAATGGAGAAGGCTGCGCGGCCTTCGTCCATTCTGGCGGCAAAGGTTTTATCTTTGAGCCAGCGGGCAGACCATTTTTTTTCTACTTCGCCAAATTCATAGGTTTTGCTGAGCCCTGCCTGGGCAGCAGGGGAAGTACTGGAATCACTCATGTGTACGTCTTTTGACCTGTTAGAAAAGAGAGCTGTTCATAATTGAGTTGAATATTTGTTATAGAACGCTCCAGGGCTTGGGCATAAATAACTGAGTATAAAGAGAAATGGCGTATCGATCAGTCATGCCGGCGATAAAATCACAGACTCGGCGGTGGCGGCTGGCCATCTCTCCTTCATTGTCAGGAGCGGGCAGTTCTATACAGCCTGTGCTGAGTCCTCGGCCGGGCAGTTCATGCTCAAGGAAGTAGGCATAGAGATCTCTGATGATGCGCTGTGCTTTGACAAACTCATTGTGCACCCGGTAGTTGCGATAGACGTTGTCGTAGAGAAAAGAACGGAGTTGGGTGATGGTCTCGTTCATTTCTTCGCTGAGATGGAGTTTGCCATCATCTTCCGAAAGGGTATTAGAAATGAGATCTCCCACCATGGCATTTATACGCTGGGATGAACGTTCTCCCAGTACCTTACGCAGATGAGCGGGTAGGTCGAGTGGGCTGATCATGCCAGCCCTTATGGCATCATCCATATCATGGTTCACATAGGCCATGATGTCTGCCACCCGCACCAATTGTCCTTCTAGGGTTGCCGCCAGTTCAGGGGAATGATCAGGCAGGATGGCACCATAGCCCTTGGAATGTTTAGCAATGCCATTGCGCACTTCCCAGGTTAGGTTGAGGCCTTTGCCATCATTTTCCAGGAAGTCAACGATGCGCAGACTCTGGTTGTAGTGCTTAAATCCCCGTGGGTGAAGCAGGTTGAGGCTATACTCCCCTGCATGGCCAAAGGGAGTGTGGCCAAGGTCATGGGCCAGGGCAATGGCCTCTGTCAGGTATTCATTTAGGCGCAGACAAACAGCCATGGTGCGGGCAATCTGCGAAACTTCCAGCACATGGGTGAGCCTAGTGCGGTAGTGGTCGCCCGCTGGTGCCAGGAATACCTGGGTCTTGTGCTTCAGTCTCCTGAAGGTCTTTGAGTGGATAATCCGATCCCGGTCACGTTGAAAATCGGTGCGCAGGGAGCATCGGTCATTTTCCGGACGAAAGCGGCCTAGCGATTGGCTGCTTAAGCACGCATATGGAGAAAGCGTTAATTTTTCCTGCTGTTCCAGCTGAGCGCGTACAGTCATGGACATGTCGGTCTCTTTACTTTTGCCAGAGGAGATACGCCCTGATAAATGGATCAAGGCGCCCGTCAAGCACGGCATCCACATTGCCGTCTTCCGTGTTGGTGCGATGGTCTTTTATTAAACGATACGGTTGCAACACATAGGAACGAATCTGGCTGCCCCAGGCAATATCTTTCTTATCGCCCTGCAGATTTTCTTGGTTGCGCAACTTTTCTTCCCGTTCCAGCTCATAGAGACGAGCCATGAGCATTTTCATGGCCATGTCCTTGTTGCTGTGCTGGGAACGTTCGTTCTGGCACTGCACCACAATACCCGAAGGAAAGTGGGTGATGCGGATGGCAGAATCGGTTTTGTTAACGTGCTGGCCACCAGCCCCGCTTGAACGATAGGTATCTATGCGGATGTCTTTATCGTTTATTTCAATATGCACGCTGTCGTCCAGTTCCGGGAGAACCATGACAGAGGCAAAGGAGGTATGGCGTCTGCCGCTGGAGTCAAAGGGGGAGATACGCACCAGGCGATGGATGCCAATCTCAGCGCGGAGAAGGCCGTAGGCGTTTTTCCCCTTTATCATCATGGCCACACTTTTAACCCCGGCCTCATCGCCTGCCAAGTAATCCAATATATCGGCCTTAAAGCTTTTGGCCTCTGCCCAGCGGAGGTACATACGCATGAGCATGCTGACCCAGTCCTGCGCCTCGGTACCACCTGCCCCGGCATGGATGGTTAAGATGGCATTGTTGGCGTCATGTTCACCACTGAACATGCACTCCAGCTCAACTAAATCAATGCGTTCTTTAAGATCAGAGAGGCTGGCCGCCACCTCCAGATAGCTGGTTTCGTCTTTTTCTTCCACCGACATATCTAAAAGCAGGTCTGCTTCGTCCAGGTCAGTATAGTTTTTTTCCCAGACACCAAGTAGATCCTGTAACTGGCCCAGCTGCCGCTGCACCAATTTTGCCTTGTCCTGGTCATCCCAGAAACCTGGAGTTAAGGTCTGGCGCTCTAAGAGTTCTATCTGTTCCCGTTTGCCATCTAAGTCAAAGATGCTCCTTCAGCGCCAGCATGCGGCCCTTGAGCTCAAAAAGGAGCTGTTTGGATTCAGTAGATTCTATTAGACTAGCCATAACTCACCTCAAGTGACAAGAACGTGGACTGCTTCAGAAAAAATAATGAATTTTATATAATAAACAGATTTCTACAAACTCTCAAGCCCTGCGGTTTTTTCATCAATTTTTTCAATCGATGGCGTTTTAGCTAAGGCCGTAAGATACCCATCAACCAGTAGAGTGACATGCCAACTAGGATGGTGCCGCCAAGGCTTTTTGTTTTCAGGGCAAAAAGCAGGGTGGGCAGGGCCACAAAAAGATCATTTTTGCTAAAGTCAATGGCACGAGTCTGGTTGTTTAATAAAAGAGATGGGGCGAGCAGGCTGCTTAAAATGGCAGCGGGAATAAGGCTTAACCAATCAACCAAGCCTTTGGGCATTTTTTTGTGGGCCAGGTACACTAAAGGCAGCAGCCTCGGCAGGTAGGTAACCAGGCCCATGGCTGCAAATAAAATAATGTAGCCTTGCCAGCTCATGTGCTCTGCTCCTTAGCACGTTTAATAAAGAAGCCTATACTGGCCCCACAGACGGATGCTCCGACAATGTATGAGTTGCCGGGAATAAACATGTGCCAAAGAACGGCGATAGCTGCTGTTATTACTGCTGTTACAACCATTATGCGGCTAGTAAGCTGATAAACCAGAAGACAGATGAACATGGCCGTGAGGGCATAGCCAATGCCATAGGCGTTTTCCGGGATGAACTGGCCAACCAGGGAGCCTACAAAAGTGGACAAGACCCAGGCACTATTGGAAAGATGATTAACCGTGAGCGCCCGCCACTTGTCCCAGCTACCCTGACGAAACTTTCCCATGTTTACGGCAAAGGTCTCGTCGGTAATGCCGTAGGCAAACAGAGCCAGAAACCAGCGGTTCACTCCTTTTAAATAGATGGCCAGGGCAGAACTCATCAAGGCGTGGCGCAGGTTGACAACAAAGATGGTGGTAACAATTGTCGCCAAGGAGGCCCCGGCTCCAAGCATGGCTACACAGATGAACTGGGCACTGCCGGCAAAGAGGAAAACAGACATTAACCCCGTGAGCCAGGCGGGAATACCGGCTTGTTGCGCCAAGACACCGAGGGCGAGACCTAAAGGAAAATATCCAAAACAGATTGGCCATGCCGCTAAAGCACCCTGTTTAAATACGCCCTTTAATTGCGTCTCCTCTACTTGCTTTACCTTGTCTTCATCCATTTTTTTCGCTATGACATTGAAAAAAGTACGTATACTGCCAATAAGATACATAGCGGTGCGTATTCATGAACAGGCCTGCACCGTTAGCACCTATACACTGAAATGCCCAGATCAAACAATTTTTTTCAACTTATAACCGCGCTCTTCTTGTTCTACGTCAGGTTGTTTTCCAGGAGTTGCACACTATGAAGCCAAAATGGACTCTGGGTGATTTACTTGACCTGGAATTTTTTTTTCAGGCTGATGAGAGTCTGCGTAGAAAAGAAGGGGAAGAGGCCCTGCGCAAACGCGATAGAATTATCTACCTCTCAAGGATAGCCCCAAGGCTGACGGGGGTTGATCCCCATCCAACTCTTTTTGTAAAAGAGTGGCTTTTAGTCAGGCGTCATGGCGAACGCCAAGCTGCAGAAGAAGGTGTCCCTTCTATGCTTCCAAGCAGGTTGTGGCAGGAATTTTCTTTTCTTTTTGCCTGTTTTGCTCTGGCTTTTGGCCTGGTTACTGGCCTGGGTCTTGCTGCAGGCTTTCTTGTCTATACTGGGAAATCTCCTTTAAATGTCTCGGCATTTTTAGGGCTCTTTGTCTTGTTGCAGCTTTTTTTCATCCTGCTGCAAGCCATTTTTTTGCTAATTCGTTTTGCAAAGCGTGCACGGCCACAACCCCTTCTTATCTCTTCCCTGTTATGGCAGGCCTTCACGTCCGTGGCGAACCTGCTACGCAACCGGGTTCAAAACAAGATGCTGGCCAGGCAGCGCCTTGAGTTAAACGCCCTTTTGGGACGAGTCAAAAGCCGCAGAGATCAGGCAGGTCTGTGGTTTTTCCCACCTTTTTTGGCCATCCAACTGGCAGGAATTGGCTTTAACCTGGCGGTGCTTGGGGTGACACTTGCCAAAGTCATCTTTTCCGACATGGCCTTTGGTTGGCAATCCTCATTGCCTCTTTCTGCACATCAGATTGCTGGTGTGGCACATTTCCTGGCCTTGCCCTGGGCCTGGTTTTTGCCGGAAGGCCTTGGCTTTCCCAGCCTGGCTCAGGTAGAGGGATCGCAGATCATCTTAAAAGATGGTATGTACCACCTTGCCACGCAAAATCTGGTTTCCTGGTGGCCATTTCTCTGTATGGCGATTACTGTTTATGGCTTACTCCCACGGATAATCCTTTTTGCCGCTGGGACTATACGGCAACGGCAACTGCTGAACAAACTGGAGTTAAACAGCCCAGAGGTGCGGCGCTTACTGGAACGTATGACAATGGCTCAGATCGAGACCGGTGGAATGGCCGTGCCCACTGAGGTCCTGCACAAAGAACGAAGTCAGCAAAAAAAGGCCAACCTTCCACCAGCCTGGAGAACAGGCAAGGAGCAACTTGGCCACAATCTCCTCCTGGTGCCGGAGGAGATATTTCCCGGGCTTGTTCTTAACGAACTAAACCGTTTACTTGTGCGGCAAACCGGGATGGGCTATGACCAAATCTTTCAGCTGCCATTTGTAACAGATGGAGAAGAAAAGGTGCTGACTGCCCTGGTAGAGGCGAAGGAAACGAGCGGAGTTAAGCGTCTTTTCCTTCTGCAAGAGGCCTGGATGCCCCCGTTGAAGGAATCAATGGCCTTTCTTCAAGGTTTACGCGGTAGGCTGGGAGGAGACATCCCCATCACCATTTTGCTCATGGGCAAACCAGGTGATGAAGTGGCCTTTAGCCCGGCGCGCCGCGAGCATGAAGAAATATGGATAAAAAAGATAGAGGCCATGGCAGATCCTTTTCTTGAGGCCAGGTCCCTTGTAGATGCGACATGAACACAGAAGCTGCCACATACCAGGTCCCCAAGTTCGCCATTATTGGCCATCCCAATGAGGGCAAGTCGTCTGTTTTATCGACGCTGGCAGAGGATGATAGCGTGCGGGTCAGCCCATTTCCTGGGGAAACGACCATCTGTCAAAGCTTTCCGGTGCGGATAGATGGACGCGAAATAATTTGTTTTATCGATACACCGGGATTTCAGAATCCGCGGCAAACCCTCAAGTGGTTTAAAGAGTATCAGGGTCCGGCTGAGAAAATAGTCTCTGCCTTTCGTGCTTGCCATAAAAACACACCAGAATTCCACGATGACTGTGAGCTTTTGGGGCCTGTTGAGGCCGGGGCCGGGGTAATTTTTGTGGTGGATGGTTCCCGGCCGGTGCGCCAGGTTGATTTAGCCGAGATGGAAATCCTGCGTCTGACCGGAGCCGCCCGTATGGCTGTGATCAACTCTAAGGAAGAAGATTCATCCCACCTGGCTGGTTGGCTGGCGGAATTTCGCAAGAATTTTAATTCGGTGAGGATCTTTAACTCAAGTAAAGCCACCTATCGCCAGCGCATTGAACTGCTAGAAAGCCTTAAATCTATTGATCAGCAACTGGAGCCGGTGTTGCGGAGAGTTGTGCAGGTCTTTGAGGAAGACTGGGGATTGCGCATTGACCGTTGCGCAAGTCTTTTTATAGATATGCTCAAAGAGGTGCTTGCCTACCGCAAAACGGTTCCTTGCGAGGAAGGTCGGGAAAAACGCGTTAAAGAGGAATTGCAGGAACAGTTTCAACTGTTTGTCAGCAAAAAGGAACATGAAACCCAGGCTGCTGTTCGTCACCTCTTCAAACACAATATTTTCAGGTTAACCCTGCCGCCCCACTCCATATTAGGTGAAGATCTGTTTAGTGAGCGAACCTGGGAGTTCCTGGGTCTAAATAAGACTCAGCTTATTGTAGCGGGGGCTTTAGGCGGAGCTGCGCTGGGAGTTGGTGTTGATGCCGCCACTATCGGTACCTCCTTTGGCATTTTTTCTGCCCTGGGTGGGTTAATTGGTGCAGGAGCCGCTGCCTGGAAGGGAAAAGAATTTCTATCTGGCACAAAATTGCTGGGCATGCAGATGGGGGGTGATTCTTTGCGCATCGGACCGGTCAACAATATTCAGCTTTTTTATATTTTACTCGACCGGGCGCTACTTTTTTATTCCTATGTTACAAACTGGGCCCATGGCCGTAGGGATTATGAAGCAGCGGCAGAAAAGGAAGAGAAGCTTGCTGTGGGTGGAAAGGAAGGCTTTACCCAGAGCTGGACGCGGGATGAACAAAAAGTTTGCGAGCAATTTTTCTTTGCCCTGCAACAAAAAAAGGAAGCAGAGATTGAGGATGCCTCTGCCTCCTTATTTAAGCTCATGGTGGAACAGTTTCAAAAAATTTCCATGGGTGAAGATACCAAGGAGGAAAGGAGTTCTTCCCATCCCGCTCAGCGCGATTATTTATCCTAGACAGACAAAAGGTGAGTGGACAAAGGGGCATAGTGCCCCTTTGTTTATTTTCCCAGTAAACTCATTATTTTGCTGCGAATATCTGCATTGCCTAAGCCCTGGTAAGGTATCTGCTCGGAAAGGCCGCCAGTCCCTTCTCTGACTGTCCCCAAATGGGCGTATTGTGGCCTGTATCCTCGTTCCAGTAGCCATGTGCCAAAGCGGATGCCTAGCCCTGTTTTGATATTTTGGGTTTCCACGACAAGCACCATGGGGCTTTTACCAAGGCGTGCCAACATGACATCGTCTGCGATATTGAGCACGGGCTTGTTGATCAGACCGATATCGATACCTTCTTTTTTCAAAAGTTCTACCACATCGAGGCAACGGTAGAGCATTTCGCCATAGGCAACCAAATAGCCGTCTTTCCCTTCGCGGATCAGTTCATCCTTATCGGCCTGAAAGCTGTAACCTTCGCCAAAAAACTCCTGGCCGTCTTCGTTAAGAATAAAGGGTGTGGCAGAACGCGTGCTGTAAACAAAACGCAGCCCGGGCTTCCAGAAAATATCCTGCAATACTGCCTTCAGCTGCAGGGTGTCAGCGGGAAAATAGAGACGGGTCGTGTCACCTTCTGCTAGGCCGTTATCGGCAAAAAAATTATTAATGCCGAAATGGCAGGTGTTGTCTGCCATATCATCCACACCAGAGTGGGAGAAATGAGCCAAGACATTGGCCTTGTTCAAACGGGCCATGGTCACTTCCGATAACACCATCTCCTGAAAGGCGGCAAAGGTACCAAAAATACCCTGGCGTCCCTTTTCAGAACCAAAACCTGCGGCAACGGAAAAGTTATTGCGTTCCATAATGCCCCCATGCACATAAATATCCGGAAAATTTTTACGGATATGATGCAGTCCACAAGAGCCTTCCAGGTCAGAATCTACTACCAGTACCTTATTTTTCAGGTCGCTTTCCTGCTTCAGCAGTTCGACAACAATCTTGCCAAATTCGTCTCTGTTCTTGCCAGTTTCTACTGAGCTTCCCAGGTGCTGCACCTTGTCTTTTTTCGCTGGCTTCTCTTCTAGGATGGCAGCAGCCTGTTCGTGACCATGTTTTTGCAGATAGGCAACGGCCAGATCCACGGCAATGACATCATGCCCTTTGGTGGAGCCCTCTATACCTTTAACCTCTGGGGCCATGGGACGTTTAATGATGAGGGCAACTGGCCCCTGCGTGCTGATCACCTGATGGATATGCGCATAGAGACTCAGGAGGTCTTCCCCCTCGCAGGTCATGGTGGTCAAACCGTGCCCATTCATAGTCTGGGACAGATCATAGCCTCTCATATAGGAGCTAGGGTGTCCTGCGATGGTCACATTGTTGTCATCGAGAAGTAGTTTGACATTAAGATCACGGGCTACTGCATAGCGGGCAGCCTCGGCATCATCACCTTCTTGCTGCGAGCCATCACTGCCAAAAAGAAACACGTTTTTTTCTGGCATTGCCTCGGCCACGCCGTTGACATAGCTCCACAGATGACCAAGGCGTCCCGAGCTGAAGAAAATACCTTTTTCATCATGGCGTTCAGGATGGCCGTAAAGGCCATGGCCGAATTCCCGATAATGGAAAAGCGATTCAAGGGGCATATGCCCATTGAGCACGGCCATTATGTACTGAATGGCAACACGGTGGCCTGCCTCGTCAAAGAGTACCGGATGGCAGTTACTCATCCCTTTCATGAATGCATCAGCTATGAGCACCTCAGGCACAATATCGTATGCTCCGCCAGTATGGCCGCCCAATCCTTTTACATTGGCCAGTGCTGTGAAGAACACAATGCTATCACGTACTAAGGCAATGTTTTTTTTCAAGGTTGCCAACGCGTCAGGGCTTAAAGAGTTTTCATTTAAGGTGAATTGAAGCGGTTTGTATTCGGAAAGATCAATAGGAAACTGCATGGCACTCCTCAAATGGTTGGATCAAGTGATTGGGGATGTAATTTTTTTTTACAAGAATTACTGCACACATACCAGAAGTGCTCTTTTCTTTGCAAGACCCAATTCTTACTCAGCAAGCCGGGCAAATGGGATGCATGGCGAAGACAAGTAAAATATAATTTTATTCAGAGAGGTTGACGCCCCTTAAACGCCGCTTTACAATATGAAATTATCATAAAAACCAGTCTTCTGACTGGGTGGGATCAACTTGAGGAGGAACATCGTATGTTTGAAGCAACTGACTCCGCAGTCAGCAACTTGACTCAATATCTTGCGCAAAACAAGATTGAGTCTGCTGTGCGGATAGCCTTGATGCAGGGTGGCTGAAGCGGCCCATCATTGGGATTGGCTCTGGATGAGTCAAAGGAAAATGACAAGATATTTGAAGAAGGTGCCTTAAAGTTTCTAGTTGAGGATGATTTATTGGAACGCTGCGGCTCAATTAAGGTAGATTTTGTTGAAGCTGGCTATCGTTCAGGCTTTTCGATCACCTCGACTAATCCTCTGGGAGGAGGGAGCTGCAGTTCCGGTTCCTGCGGAGGCTCTTGCGGTTAAATTTTTAATTGTTAGTACGTGTGGCCAACTTCAGTCTTGTTATCCCAAAAAAATATTGAAGCAATAAATACCAATTATTTGTCTGATATTTATGCAGGCAGAAAAGCAATGGGAGAAAGACATGTTTGAAATTACGAAGGCGGCTGCAGATAATTTGAAGGCTTATCTTGAGCAGAACAAGGTCGACTCGGCTGTGCGCGTGGCCCTTATGCAGGGAGGCTGCAGTGGATCTGCCCTTGGTTTAGCCCTTGATGAGGCGAAAGATGATGACAAGGTTTTTGCAGAAGATAGCTTGAAATTTATCATCTCAGAGGATTTGCTCAGCCAGTGCGGCGCAATAAAAGTTGATTTTATTGATGCCGGGTATCGCTCAGGTTTTTCCATTACCTCAGATAAGCCTATTGGTGGTGGGGGGTGTGGCTCCTGCTCCGGTTCCTGTGGCGAGTAGCATGAGGGTGTAAGGGGAATCCAGTTGACTTTGCTGGATCTCCCTTTTATGCTTAATCCCGTGGAAAAAGGCATTTTGCCTGTTTCTCGAAAAAAAACCAAATGAAGGAGATACAAATGAAAAAGATTTTTTCTGCTTTGCTGGTAGCTGCTTTTGTGTTGAGTGCTGGTTCTGCTTTTGCTGCCAAGTCAGGTTGTACAGTTGAGAGCGTTGAAGGCACCACCGTTACCTTGAAATGTGACAGCGTTGACGGCGTAAAGGCAGGATCCAAGGTGAGCATTAAGGCATCTAAAAAGCTGGAAGGTTGCTAATCGTTAGCTAAACGATCTGTTAACCGTGACGGAGCAGTTAGTTGGGCGGGCCACTTTTGTCTGGTCCGCTCTTTTTTTTATCCTTTATAGTTAAGATAGGAACATGATGGATCCGCAGACTTTGTCCCCGGAAGCGCAGGCACTGTATCAGAAGGTAAGAAAACAATACAAGGTGGCCTTTGAACCGCTGAAGGTGCAAGGACACCTTTTAAATATCCTGAAAGTCACGGATCTTGAGCAGGTGCTTGCGGGGAAAGACCCATTGAAAGATGCCTCATCTTTTCCTTTTTGGATAAAAATTTGGGAGGCTTCCTTGGTCTTGGCAGACTTATTGGCCAGTCTCCCTGACAGAAAAGACAAGACCCTGCTTGAGCTGGGAGCAGGTCTTGGCGTGCCAGGCCTGACGGCGGCAGCAGCTGGTTTTCAGGTAACCTTAAGCGATTATGAAGAGCTGATTCTTGATTTTGAACGCATCAATGCCGCGGCGAGCAACCTGAGTGAACTTTCTTTTTCACTGCTTGACTGGAAAAATCCACCAGCCATGCAGCAGTTTGATATCTTGGCAGGCGCTGAGATCCTTTTTCGGGAAGAGTTTTTTGAACCGCTTCTGCAAGTCATGGCTCAGTCAATTAAGTCAGATGGGGTTATCTACCTGGCACATGATATCCGCAGAAAAAGTCTGCAACCCTTTCTGCATCTGGCTGAACGAGACTATCATATTGCGGCGACCCAGCGGCGTTTGCAAAGCCATGAGGATGAGAAAACGATTGTCCTCACACGTTTGAAACCCCGCAGATAATTCGCCGGTGCATTTTGCGTCACTCCTATTAAGTTGCCACTGGATGTGGCGCTGAGTTTTTCTATGGCACATCTTTATCCTATAAATCTAAACATTCAAGATGCCCTTTGCGTGGTTGTTGGCGGTGGGCCTGTTGGGGAACGAAAGGTGCTAGGCTTGCTTGCCGCACAAGCCGTGGTACGGGTCGTAAGCCCTACTGTAAGCTCTGCCCTGGCTGAACTGGCAGATCAAGGGCGTATTGAGTGGTGGCAACATGAGTATACGTGCGCCGATATTACTGGAGCACTGCTTGTTTTTGCCGCGACGGATTCTGATGTCATCCAAAGACGCATACTGGAAGATGCAGTCAAAGAGGGTGCACTGGTTAACCTTGCTCGCTTGCCACAGGGAAGCGATTTTCATGTGCCTTCGCTTGTCCGACGCGGGGATCTGTTATTGACTGTTTCCACCACTGGGGTCAGTCCGGCACTATCGGCTGCTATTAGAAATGAGTTGGCACTTTCATATGGCGAGGAATATGCAACTTTGGTTGATATTCTGGGAACTGTACGGCAAAAATTGCAAGGTCTGCCTCTGCCGGAGTCGGAGAAAAAGATCCTGTTTCAAAAAATTTTGTGGAACGATATAGTCAAGTGGATTCGGTCGGATAACTGGGACATAGTAGCTCGGCACATAGAGGATGTGCTGGGGCCCCAGATCAGCGTTGAATGCGCTTCATGGGCGGAGAAAAAGGTATGAGTTTTTTACTTTTCCAGAGTAGCCTGTTGCTGTATTTCTTGGCCACAGTGACCTACCTCATCTTTTTTTTCACACAGAAAGCCGCTTTTCGTACCGTGGCGCGCGCGCTCTTTCTGGGAGCCTTTTCCCTGCACACTTTGACCTTTATTGCCAGATATGTCGAGGGCGGTTATACCCCCATTACCACCTCCCACGAGACCTTTTCCTTTTTTGCATGGGCGCTGGCCTGCAGCTATTTAAGTTTCTGCTACCGCTACCAGGTGAAAAACCTGGGAGTTTTTGTCTCTTTGCCGGCTCTAGCTCTCATGGTAATGGCAGCTATTTCTCCCAGAAATCTGGCTACATTAGCCCCGGCTTTACAATCTGGCTGGTTACCGGTACATGCCTCTCTCTCCATATTGGCCTATGCCTTTTTTGTTTTGGCAGGGGTTGGCGGGGTGATGTATCTGCTCCAGGAGAGAACAATCAAGCGGAAGCATTTTGGTCTTTTCTACAGCAGACTTCCATCCCTTGAAACATTGGATAGGCTCAACCAGCACTGCCTCAGCATAGGTTTTACCCTGCTCACCCTGGGCATGATTACCGGTTCCTTGTGGGCGAAGCAGGCCCTGGGCGCATATTGGCATTGGGATCCAAAGGAGACCTGGACACTCATTACCTGGTTACTCTATGCCGCACTGATTCACCAGCGCTTCACGCAAGGGTGGCGAGGCAGACAGGCGGCTATACTCAGCATAGTGGCTCTTCTGGTGGCTCTCTTTACCTTCTGGGGTGTCTCTCTTTTCTTTACCGGCTATCATGGCAGTTTTTCCTGAAACCATTACCTTAATCGGCGTTAACCACAAAACAGCTTCTCTCGAATTGCGGGAGAGGTTGGCCTGTGCAGGTGGTTATGATGGCCCATTGGCGGCCTTGGCCAAAGTCGAAACGGTGAAGGAATACTATTTGCTCTCCACCTGCAACCGGGTGGAAATTCTTTATGTGTGCCATCAAGGCGTCAAACCGCAAAAAGAAATTCTTTCAGCACTTTTCTCTCCGGCGGTGAGCGCGGATGAACTGCTCCCCCATCTCTATCAGTATGAACAGCAAGAGGCAGTTGCCCATCTCTTCCAGGTGGCTGCCAGCCTTGATTCCATGGTGGTGGGAGAGGCCCAGATCCTGGGGCAAATGAAAGATGCCTATCGCTATGCTGCAGAGCGTGGCAGCACCGGCCTCATATTAAACCGATTGCTCCATAAATCATTTTCAGTTGCCAAGCGGGTGCGTACGGAAACGCGCATTGGTGCCAGTGCTGTATCGATCAGCTATGCGGCCGTGGAGCTGGGTCGTAAGATCTTTGGCGATCTCAATGGTAAACAGGTGCTGCTGATAGGTGCCGGCGAGATGGCTGAGCTTGCTGCCGAACATCTGCTCAATCAGGGAATTGCCGATATCGTGGTGGCTAACCGCACCTTGGAGCGTGCTGTGGGACTTGCGCGCCGTTTCAAGGGTAAGGCCGTTTCTCTGGAAGAATTACCGGATCAGCTGGAACAGGTGGATGTTATTATCAGCTCAACCGGTGCCCCTGATCTGATCCTGCAGAAAGAACAGGTGCGCAAAGCTATGCGTAACCGCCGCCATCGCCCACTCTTTTTTATTGATATTGCTGTGCCCAGAGACTTAGACCCTGCCATAAACGAGCTGGATAATGTCTACCTCTATGACATAGACGACCTACAAGGTGTTATTGAACTCAATAAGGCTGATAGGGACCGAGAGGCGATCAAGGCTGGCCGCATTATTGATGAGGAAATTCTGAAATTTGAACGTTGGCGTGCCAACATGTCCACCACGCCCACCATTATTCAACTCAGGGAGCTGATGGAAGGCATTGCCCAGGAAGAGGTGAAAAAAACAGCCGGCAAGCTTGGGATGCAAGGAGGCGAACAGAAACAGGCCTTGGAGAAAATGGCCCTGGCCATTGCTGGCAAAGTTTTATACCACCCCTTTACCTATCTGAAGACTGAACAGCATTGCGTGGATTTGGAGGAACGCATTCGGATGGTACGCACCCTTTTTGGGCTTGATGACGACCCCATGCTTCCTCCTCCTGGAGAAAAGCCCCATGCAGGATGAACGACGGCTACTTCTTGACGAGGAGCTGCTCCTGGTGCGACACTCCGGTGAGATCCCGGAAGTTGCCCTGCATGCCAGCTTGTACTATCTGGAAAAGGATAGTGACGGGCCCAAAATTGCGGTGACGACGCAAGAGTTGCAACTGCTTAACAAAGCAGCACAGGAGCGCTATGAGGAGATGATTATGCGCGATCTGACCATTGCAAACCGCGATTTGTCCTTGTTCAGAGGGCTGAGTCGTGCCGAAGAAAATTGGCGTCGTTATACACAGTTCTGTGAGAAAGCGGACTTTGACTATTCCCTGTTCCGTCAAGAGGCGGGGCTGGCCCTTATCGATTATCTACAAGTTGAGTTAGATGAGGTCGCCGTTAACAAGAGAAGGCCTTCCATTAACTGTGCACAAGAAATTGTCTGTGCCCTGGCCAAGGGTCTTGCTCTCAGGCCGGAGGCTATTCCCCAAGGCTGGGAAACACTCTGCCCAGCCTCCTAGTTTTTTTTATTTCCGGGCAAGGACTGTTTGCTCATTTTCTGTTTGTTTCTTCCCTGCCCAGAAGGTCTGTATCGCGTTAGTTGTTTTTTTAGTGTTTAAAGGAGCGTTTGCCAGTGTACATCATGGCAACGGGCGGTTTCGCCTCATTACAGGCCTGGATAGACTCAAAATCACGTATGGAGCCGCCTGTCTGCAATATGGCTGAAACGTCCTGAGCTATGCCCACATCTGCCGCGTCACGGAAGGGGAAAAATGCATCGGAGATCATTACTGAACCACGGAGACCCGCTTTTTGCATCTTTACTTCTGCGTCAATGCCCTCCAGATCAGCAACATCCCTTTCTCCATTTTGTACCTGGACGCGCATGTCCACATAGGCAAGTCCAAAACGTGTAAAGCACAGGGCATCGGCATAATTGCGATAGGCCTTGTGCACTGCAATAGCCGCAACCCCAACCCGGTCTTGCTCACCGGCCCCTATGGCAACGGTACAGCCGTCTTTCACAAACAAGACAGAATTTGAGCTAACCCCGTGTTCAACGGCCCAGCCAAAAATCATATCATCTATTTCTCTTTGAGTTGGTTGGCGGACGCAGCTGTACTTGTTGCCACTCTTGTCCGACGCCAGGGCGGGCAGCAAATCTGCAGCAGAGCGGACTGAATTGATGGCCGATTGTTGCACGATAATGCCGCCGTCAATAAGTGATTTAAAGTCGAGAAATCGTTTGGTTTCGAAGTCTGCGAGTCGCTCAATTGCCTGCATCTGAAGAATACGCAGGTTTTTGCGACGAGCTAGAATGGCCAGGGCTCCCTCCTCATATTCTGGGGCACAAACAACTTCCAGATAGTTTGCCGCCATCAGTTCCGCGGTTTCCTTATCAAGGGCTCGGTTGCACACAACTGCGCCGCCAAAGGCAGCAATGCGGTCTGCCTGATTAGCCCGGTTGTATGCCTCAGCCAGGTTCACCCCCAACGCAGCCCCGCAGGGATTGTTGTGTTTCAGGATAACAGCAGCCGGGTTTGCGGTAAAATATTTGATGATGTTGAGGCCATTATCCACATCGGTCAGGTTTATTTTTCCTGGATGCTTGCCGGCCTGGAGCATATCGTTTTCGCTTAAGGCGCTGACAAGCCCATTACCCGGGTTGATAAAGGCACAGCCACCCAAAATTAAATTGCCGTTAATTAGTTCGTAGAGGGCAGCCTCCTGATCAGGATTTTCTCCATAGCGCAGGCCACGTTCTTCCAACTCGCCCTGATTGTTGGCAATTTTCCAGGTTCTCTTGCGGTAGATCAGGGTCTGCCCACCAAGGGATATGGTCATTTCAGTCGGAAAAGAGTCACCCAGCAGGGTTGAATACATTTTTTTTATATCGCTCATGGGATAAACCTCGCAACTTGCCACGCGGCGGTGAAGAGTAATCGGTTCAGTGGGCTATCTCGCCTGGGTCTGGTAAAAAACTGTGCGCATACAGGCCGTTTGGATCAGCTTGCTCAAACAAAAAGGAGTACTGGCTTGTTAAGTGGTCGTGCACTGCTAAGGTGGCTGCTGAGAATGATGCAAAAGACAGCCATTTGCTGACCAGTTGACTCTCCCAAGGCAACTTTTGTTCCACCATTTGCTCGAAAAAAGTGTTGGCTGGGGCGCGAATGAAAACCGCATTTTCAGCTGGCACTTTGGCAAGCCGTGCCGCCACCTTTACGGCGTCGTGCAGATCTCCCAGACTGTCAACCAGTCCCAACTGTAAGGCGGTTGCGCCATCCCATACCCGACCCTGGGCTATCGCCTCGACATTGCTTACTTTCTTTCCTCTGCCCTGGGCCACAATTTCAAGAAAACGTTTATAGCCATTTTCAACGCTCAGCTGAAAGGAGGCCTCGTCTTCCGGGCTCATGCCCCTTGTGAAACCCGGGGGCAATGTCCCTTTGCCCACAGTAACTCCGTCACTGTGAATACCCATATTCGCCAAGGTCTTTTCTAAGGTAGGAGCAGCGCCAAAGATGCCGATGGAGCCAGTTAAGGTGCTAGGGGCTGCCACTAGATGATTGGCATTTGCCGCGAGCCAATATCCTCCAGAAGCTGTAACTGCTCCCATGGAGACAACCACGGGTTTACCCTTTTTCTGGGTCAGCACAATCTCCTGGCGGATGAGTTCTGAGGCAAAGGCGCTGCCGCCACCGGTGTCAAGGCGAAGCACCAAAGCCTTTATGTGGCTGTCCTGTCGGGCACGCTTGATCTGTTCAATGAGCGTGTCTGCTCCAATTTGATTATCATCGCCTTTGCCATAGACAATATTGCCCGAGGCATAAATAATGCCGATAAGGGGCTTCTTTTCTTTGGCATCCGTGTAGGTGGGCGTAAGCGTTGTTAGGTATTGGTCAAATTGAATGGCATTTATGTCTGTACTATTTTTTGCCGAACCCACTATTTTTCTCATGGCCTCAAGCATCTCAGGCCTAGATTTTAACGCATCAACCAATTTTGCGTTTAAGGCAAAGGTAGCGGTATTACCATCGGCCATGGTAAGGAGTTTAGCCTGTCCGGTAATTTTATTTTGCAGATCTTCGACGCTCATTTTGCGGTTTTTCGCGATATCTGTACAGTACAGCTGCCAAAGTTTTTCCAGCCAAAACAGGTTAGCGGTCCTGTCTTCTGGCGACATGTCGTTTCTGATCAAGGGTTCGACGGCCGCCTTATAAGAGCCTACCCGGAAGATGTGAATATTGACGGCAAGTTTGTCTAACATCTCTTTCAAGTAGAGCTTCACCACCGAAAAACCGTGCAGGTCTACTCCGCCCATGGGATTTAAGTAAATCTGGTCTGCCCAAGATGCGAGATAGTATTGGCTTTGGTTGAAGCTATCTCCCACGGCAATAACCAGTTTTCCCTGTTCTTTTACCAGTTCCAGGGATTTGCCAATGCTTCTGATCTGATCCAGGCTGATATTGCCAAGTCTATCAAAATCTAAAACAAGCAATTTGATGTGTGGATCACCAGCAGCAGCATTGATGGTATCAAGAAGATCCTGCAAAATCACATCTTCATCCTCAAGGGGCAAGCCGGCAAGTTTATTTAATTCTCGGCCAAAGAGTCGAATAGCTGGTTGCTTTTCCACTACATTCCCATGGGGATTGACAAGGAGGGCCGCTCCTTCCGGGACAGCAACCTCTGGAGCCTTATGGGACAGGCCAATGAAAAATAACGCCAGGACCCCAAGGGAAAAAAAGGTGGCAAGAACGGTGAGACTCGTATGAATAACCTTCCAGCAACCACGAATCAGTGAGAAGAGAAACTTAAGATATCGCATGATCTTTTCTTGTTGTGATGAATATACTTCTTTGCATACAGGCGACAAAGCGCACAAAGTTGGCCTCACCATACCACGCCCGCAGAAGATGGGAAAGCGTCTATCGTGGAATAAAGACGAAGAAAGCGGATAAATCTTGACCACTCCAGCCAGCCTTGGGTAGGCTAAAAGCAAATCTTTTTTTATGGTAAAATTGTAGGATACGTTAATTTTTTGCGCCCTCTCTCGAGGGCGTCTCTTTGCAGTCAGAATTGCTCGGAAAGGAGATAGAAAATGTTATCAAAGAGGATTCGTCAAATTGCACTTTTTGCCGTGGGGTTGCTGCTGTTGCTCATCACCAATGCCTGCTCGCAAAAGATGTATGGGGCAGTGCAGTTCCAGAGTTTGCCTGCCGGGGCAGAGGTTATTAATCTAAAAGATGATGCCACTCTGGGTATCACCCCTGTTGTAGTTACCTGGGAGTCCAGTGATGGGGCACCGGAATATGTCACGATACAGGTGCGAAAAACAGGATATTTGGAAGAGATCCTCTCCTTCTGGGTTAACACCAGACATACGTCCAGAGACGAGGCGCAGGCGCAGCCCCAGCCCATTAGTGTGGAATTAAAGGCAAGAAAATAACAGTATAAAGGTCAAACATGAAACAGATACTGCACAAATTAATCGTTTTTTCTTTTTCACTGTTCCTTGTTGCCGGACTTTCCGCCTGCGGCAGCAAGACCTACCCAGTGCGATTTAAGGTTAACTCCGAACCAGAAGGGGCTTACCTCTTGTATAGATTGGCTGGAGCAAATAACAGCCAGTGGATCTACCTTGGCAATACGCCTTTCCAAGGTGAATATCTCTTTGATAAAGAGCAATTGCAGGAGAGTGAAAAGATTACCTTAAGGGTGATGCAGCCGGGTTATCTTGATCAGACACGGGAATGGGCAGGTGAATCGTTCTATGAAGAAGCCAAGGAGAAAGGGGTTATCTTCTGGACGCCTGAGATGATCCCATCTTCTCGTCAATAAGTGGAGCGTTAAAGATGCTTGTTGATGGGCAGGCCTGCCGCTCTATCTGGCTGGCAGATGACGGCGTTCGGGTTGCCATTATTGATCAGACCCTGCTGCCTTTTGCCTTTGAAGTAAGACACCTGGCAAATTTTCAGGATGCCTGTGCTGCCATAAAAGACATGCAGGTGCGCGGTGCGC
>RRZU013172904.1_pt1 | contig 54784 bp, 49 predicted proteins | sample 2165561 | NCBI WGS metagenome assembly RRZU01 (sample SAMN10456909, study PRJNA506462) | wastewater metagenome | isolation source: wastewater sludge | place: USA: Moscow, Idaho
AAACAGCTTTTACACAACGGCGGCAAACCGCATGAGCCGCCATGTCTTTCAAAACGCAGTAACAAACGAGGAGGTGGCCGCGCTGTGGAACAGGAATATGCAATAAAGCCTGCGTCTTGTAAAAAGCGCAATGTTTTTAAAATGTGCCGCACGGCGCTGCTTTTGATTTTGATTCCGGCCACCATATTGCTTGGCGCGCGCTTTGGCGGCAAGCAATATTATTTTGTGAGCCTGCTTGTGATACTGTATACCATGCTGCCCGTTTTTGTGTTTTACGAAAAGCGCCGCCCCGAAGCGCGCGAGCTTGTTTTGCTGTCGGTGCTGTGCGCCATTGCAGTGGCCTCGCGCGCCGCGTTTATCTTTTTGCCGCATTTTAAGCCGATGGCGGCCATTATCATCATTATCGGTGTGGCACTCGGCCCCGAATCCGGCTTTTTGGCGGGTGCGCTGTCGGCGTTTGTGTCCAATTTTATTTTTGGGCAAGGGCCGTGGACACCGTGGCAGATGTTTGCGTTTGGCATTGCGGGGTTTCTTGCGGGTTTATTGTTTCAAAAAAAACTGATTTCACGCAAAAAACTGCCTTTGTGCATCTTTGGCGGCCTTTGCACCTTGCTGGTTATCGGCCCTGTTTTAGACATCAGCGCGCTGGTGTCGCTGCCCACGGCTATCAATGCGCAAAGCGCGGCGCTGATTTTTTTATCGGGCTTGCCTGTCAACGCGGTGCAATCGCTGGCCACCGTGCTTACGCTTTCTCTTGTTTCGACGCCAATGTTTGAAAAGCTGGATCGCATAAAAATGAAATACGGGATGGGAGAATAGCGACACGTGAAATTTGATTCGTATCATCCTGCCATCAATTTACTGTTTTTTGCAGCGGTGTTTACCTGTGCATTTTGCTTTAACCAGCCTGTTTTTCTGTTGATTGGCTATGTGTGCGCATTTGCCTATTCTGTCAAATTAAACGGCTGGCGCGCGCTTTTTTTTAACCTTGCGCTTTTGCCTTTTTTGGCGGCGTATGTATGGTTTTATTCGTTTTACAATCATTTTGGCATCACAAATCTTGCAGTGAATTTTATTGGCAACCAAATTACACTTGAGGCGCTTGCCGTTGGAATGGTAAAAGGCGTGCAAATTGTATCGGCGCTGATGTGGCTTTCGTGCTTGCATGCTGTGTTTACTGCGGATAAAATTATTTACCTGCTGGGGCGCATTGCGCCGAGGCTTTCGCTTTTTGTGTCCATTTTTTTGCGCACGGCGCCGCGCGTAAAACGCTTTGCCCAAAAAGTAAACGCATCGCGCAGCTGCATTGGCATGGGCAAGGCGCAGGGCGGCGCATTGCGCGCGGTGCGCAATGCACTGCGCATGGGCTCTATCGTGCTAACGTGGCTGATTGAAAGCTTTACAGAAATTTCTGCCTCGATGAAATGCCGCGGCTATACGCTGAAAGGGCGCACCGCTTTTTCGATTTATCGGTTTGACAAGCGCGACCGCAGCGTGGTGATTGCCATGTTTATTTGCAGTTCGGCCGTGTTGGCGGGCCATATGCTTGACCAAACACGCATATTATATAATCCGCAAATACTACTAAACCGCATTACGCCGTTTTCGTTTGTGTTTTATGCGGCGTATGCCGCGTTTTGCCTTTTGCCATTTGCCCTGCAAACGATAGGAGAGCTGCGCCTAAAGCGCAAAAAACATGCTTTATAAGCGCGCGCTGCGCTTTTCTTGCATTGACATCTGCTGCAAAACATGGTATTTTTCTATCAGACAGCATAAAGGGGGGATGGCAGATGCCACAAGAGGCTTATGCAGATTTATTTAGCCGGCATTTTTCTTTTTGGGCGCATTTAAGCGCGGCAGAAAAAGCGCTTTTGTGCGAAAGCACCGTGGAAATGCACTATCCCAAAGGCCATAACGTGCACAGCGGCACTGCCAATTGCGTGGGTGTGCTTTTTATCAAAAAGGGGCAGCTGCGCACCTATCTTTTATCGGAGGATGGGCGCGATGTAACTCTGTACCGTTTATTTGCAGGCGATGTGTGCATCCTTTCGGCATCTTGCGTGCTGCAAGCCATCACCTTTGATGTTTTTATCGACGCAGAGGAAGACACCGACGTTTTGCTGATTAACGCATCGGTGTTTCGGCAAATGGCCACGGAAAACATTTATATCGAATGCTTTGGCTACCAGCTTGCCACAGAGCGCTTTTCGGATGTGATGTGGGCGATGCAGCAAATTTTATTTATGGGCATTGATAAGCGGCTGGCCATTTTTTTATGGGATGAAATTCACAAAAGCCAAACGGATACCATTCAAATGACGCACGAGCAAATGGCGCGCTATATGGGCAGCGCAAGAGAAGTTGTATCACGCATGCTGAAATATTTTGCCGCAGAGGGCATTGTTACGTTATCAAGGGGCGAAATTTGCGTGATTGATAAAAAAAAGCTGCAAGGCTTATTGTAGGAGGATGAAATGGATTTACAAGAAGTGATGCGCCAGCACAGTTTTGCCGTTTTGGGCGATACGTTGCAGGAAGAAAAGTATGCCTATAAAATTAAGCACGCTATGCTGGAAAAGGGATATACGGTATATGCCGTGGGCAAGGAGCTTGCCTCTTTAAATGATATTGAAGGCGATATTGATATTATCGACCTTTGCATTCATCCCGCAAAGGGGCTGCCGCTTTTGCAGGAATGCAAAAAGCCCTTTAAATGCATTGTAATTCAGCCCGGCGCATCGGATGAAAACCTGATTGCCTATTTGCAGCAGCAAAAAATCCCGTATATAGATGGGTGCTTGCTGGTTGGCTTAACGCTACACAGATAAAAAACCCCGCAGCCGTGTGCCTTTGCACATAGCTGCGGGGTTTTTATTACCTTTTTTTGCAATACTGCGCATTGCAGATTGGCGTGCTAAAACGCGCAGTGCCGATTGCGCTACTGCTTTAAAAGCTTGCTGCACAGCATTTTGCAAAATGCGCAATTAGATAAACAAATTTACGTTGGATTCCTCGGCATCGCCCAAATAAGCGCCCACACCGCCCAGCTCTACGCCGTCAATCAGTTCCTCTTGCTTGATGCCCATAACGTCCATGCTCATTGTGCAGGCAACAATTTTCACACCCGCTTGCATCGCTTTGGTAATCAGCGCTTCCAGCGTATCTACGTTTTTATCGTTCATAATCTTTTTCATCATGGCGGTGCCCATGCCAGCCATATGCATTTTAGATAGCTTCAGCTTTTTGCTGCCGCGCGGCAGCATCGTGCCAAACATGGCTTCCATCGCCGTTTTTTTCACGGGCTGCTTTTGTGCCTTGCGCAGCGCCGTTAGCCCCCAAAATGTGAAAAACATGGTAACAGGGCGGCCCATTGCCGCAGCGCCGTTGGCAATAATAAAGCTTGCCAAAACCTTGTCTAAATCGCCAGAAAAAACAATAATGGTTTTACCCTGCGGGCTTTCCATCACGGATGGCGTCGCCTGTGTTCCCTTTTTTACGCAGGCCACATAGTCCTTGCCGCACTGCTCGCTTGAAAGCAAGGTATTGCCCGTGCGCTTGCACCATGCGCCGATATCCCGCATAAAGCCAGGGTCCGACGCGCTCACCTGCATCACTTCGCCGTCTTGCATGGCTTTCATGGTTTCAAACACCTTCATGATAGGCCCTGGGCACTGCATGCCGCTGCAATCAATGCGCATAGAGGCGGTGGGCATGTTTTGCGTTTCTTCATTGCCGCTATCTGTATAGCTTGCGTTTTTTGTGACAGGCGCTGCTGCTTTTTCGGCATGTGTGGACTGGTAAAACCGCATGCCGCCCGGATACAGCATCACATTTTTAAAGCCGTGCAGCAGCAAGATGCGCGCCGCATTATACGCGCGCACACCAATGGCGCAAAACACGATAACAGGCTTTTCTGCATCAATTTCGCACAGGCGCTCGCGCAGCTGCCCCAGCGGGATATGCGTAGCACTCGGCAAGGCAAAGGCCATCAGCTCTGCACCCTCGCGCACATCTAACAGCACGGCATCGGGTGTCGTTTCTACTGCGTCCCACGCAGCAAAACGCACAAGCCCTTCCAGCATATTGCCCGCCACAAAGCCGGCCATATTAACGGGGTCTTTCGCCGAAGAATACGGCGGCGCATAGGCAAGCTCCAGCTTTTGCAAATCCAGCACGCTTGCGCCTAAGCGCTGCGCCACCGCCAGCGTATCAATGCGTTTATCCACGCCGTCGCGCCCCACAATTTGTGCGCCCAGAATGTGCTGATTCTGCAAAGAAAACAGCAGCTTCAGCGTAAGCGGCACTGCACCAGGATAATACCCCGCGTGCGAATTTTGCGTGATAATCAGGCTTTCATAGTCCTTGCCTTTTACAAGGCCGCGCTTTTGCAAGGCTTTTTCGTTGGCGCCTGTGGCCGCCGCCGTAAGGTCAAACACTTTTGCCACCGAGGTGCCCTGTGTGCCCTCGTAGCGCTGCGCCGCACCGGCAATATTGTTGGCGGCAATGCGCCCTTGCTTATTGGCAGGCCCCGCTAGCGGAATCATGGTGCTTTCTTTTAGCACAAAATCTTCTACGCCAATCACATCGCCCACCGCATAAATGTCGGGGTCCGACGTTTTTAAATATTCGTCCACTGCAATGCCGCCGCGCGCAGTTAGCGTAAGGCCTGAAGCTTTTGCAAGCTCGCTATTGGGGCGTACACCGATGGCCAGTATCACAAGCTCTGCTGAAACGGTTTTGCCGCTTTGCAGCGTAATGCTAATGCCGTTTGGCTCTTGCACAAAAGCGTTTACTGCATCGTTTAAATACAGCGCAACGTTGTTTTGCACAAGGTTTTCATGCAATAGCTGTGCCATTTCGTAATCCAAAGGCGCCATTACCTGCTCGGCCGCTTCAATCAGCGACACCGCAACGCCCGCCTGATGCAAATTTTCGGCCATTTCAAGGCCGATAAAGCCCCCACCAATTACGGCTGCCGTTTTGATGTTTTGCGTGTGCACCTTATCGCGGATACGGTCCGTATCCGGCACTGTCCACAAGGTTTCAATGCGCTCGGCATCGATGCCCGTAATGGGCGGGCGCACAGGCGACGAGCCGGTGGAAATCACCAGCTTGTCATAGCTTTCCTCATACGTTTCGCCGCTATCTACGCGCTGCACCGTAACGGTTTTTGTATCGCGATTAATGGCAATTACAGCATTTTTTACGCGTACATCTATGTTAAATTTTTGTTTCATGGCTTGTGGGGTTTGCAGCAATAGCGCATCGCGCGATTGTATCACACCGCCTACGTAATAGGGTAAGCCGCAGTTGGCATAGGAGATATATTCGCCTCTTTCAAGCAAAACGATATCTGCCTTTTCGTCTAATCGGCGCAGCCTTGCCGCACAGCTGGCTCCGCCCGCTACCCCGCCAATAATAACCACCTTTTGCATTGTGTGCCTCCTCGTAAATAAAATGCGCTTTTGGCGCTTTATGCCAGAACAAGCAGTGAAAGCGTTTTGCCGCTTTCACTGCTTGCCGCGCTTACTATTGCAGCATGGCCAATATGGCTTCCTTTGGCTTCAAGCCAACCGATTGCCCTGCCACCTCGCCGTTTTTCATCAAAATCAGCGTAGGGATGCTCATCACGCCAAATTGCTTGGCAAGCTCTGGCTCTTCGTCCACGTTTACTTTGCCCACCTTTACGTCGCTGCTTTGCGCAGCAATTTCGTCGATAATTGGCGAAAGCATTTTGCAAGGGCCGCACCAGCTTGCCCAGAAATCCATTAATACGGGCTTGTCGGCATGCAGCACCTCGGCGTCGAAATTGTTTTTGGTAATTTGTAATACAGACATATTCATTCTCCTTTATCGTGTTTGTTTGTTGATAGCTTATGCACTTAGTATAGCTGCTTTATGCGCTTTGATTCTGTAACTGAGTCACAAAAGGCTGTTTTTTATTGATGCCGCGAAAAACGGTGCGATAACATGGGCGGCCAAGCGCCGCGGATGATTGGGCAAATGATAAAGCGCATGCCCTTTTCGCAGCATTGTGCGGCAGGGCATGCGCTTACTGTTTTGCTGTGTGAAAATGGAACACGTGGCTTTTTACATAATGAATCTGCGCGCGCGGGCATGTGTTTGCCAAACGCTTGCAAAGCCTTTATTCGCCACGCATATGCTTCATCCATACGTTTTGCGCAAAGGCCAATGCCTCTTTTGCGTCGGTGGCGTTGCGGTAGGCGCTTTTTACGGCCATACCCAAAACGCTCATAAACGTTTTTTCGTCATATTCGGGCGCAATGCGCGCGGGAATACGGTCGATATGCGCGTTTTCAAAGCATTTTTGTGTAATTTCCATCCACGGATAGGTGTTGATAACCTCGTAATTTTCGTAGGTTTTTTTGCAGGGCGACACGCTGCCCAGCATGGTCATGGCTGTAGCGGCGGTTTCGCTGCAAGCCCAGCGGATATAGCTGAGGGCCTCTTGCGGCGCCTGACATTTTTGCGAAATGCCAAACACGCCGCCGCTAAACATCGGCTTGCCGCCGGGCACCACCGCATAGCCGATTTTGCCGTTTACAATCGAATCGCTGTCCAATAAGCGGGATGTGTAATTATTAAACAAAATGGCCATTGCAGAGCGCCCTTGCGCAAATTGGTCGGCCGTGTCGTTCCATGTTAAATTGGAGCTGCCGTTTGTAAAGGGCGTAAGCTCTACCAGTAAGCGCAGCGCCTGCACCGCTTCGGGGCTATCCAGCAAAAAGCTGCCGTTTGGCGCTTTTAGCTTATCCGAAAGGCTAAAATAGCGCGTTAAAAACTCCACCGCCGCCATACTGGTGCTTTCCAGCGCAAGCACCGAGCCGTATTCCACAGGGGAAAACGCGTTGTGGCTTCGCGTAAAAAAGGCCGCGATGCGGTTATATTCTTCAAAGGTTGTGGGCACGCACAATTCGTGCTTGTGCTCCTCGTAAAACATGCGTTTGTATACATTGTTTTCAAAAAGGTCTTTCCTATAAAACAAAAATTGCACGCTGGGTGTGGACGGCAGCGCATAAATTTTGCCGTTTACCTCGGAGTATTCCTCCAAAAGGCCGGGCATAAAATCGCCAAACACCGATTTGATATTGGGGTCAATATCCGCAAGGGGCATCAACGTGTTTTCCGCAATTTTGGTAAGCCAGCCGCTGTGCAAACGGATTACATCGTATATGCTGCTGTCGCCCATGCCACTAAGCACTTCAAACAGCTCGTCATAGCTAAAGGATACAATGTTTACCTCCACGCCGCTTGACGCTGTGAACAGATGGCTTAAATGGCGCAATGCCTTTGTGGACGGGCTATCCATGCTTAAAACCGTAATTTTGGCGCGTTTTTTTATAATGGCGGGCGGTGCCCACTGCCGATAACCAAAATTTTCTACAATGGTTTGCGTGTGTGTTTTGCTTTCAAGCTGCTCCATCAGCTTTTCGGCCGCCTGCTTTCCTAGCAAGTGATAATCCAGCTCGTATTTCACAAAATCGCTTTCCGGCAGGGTAAACACAGGCGATACCGTGTAGATTTTTGCTTTCATTTCGGGATAAAAACAATTTTGAATGTCTTTAATGGTTTCCGCAAAGCTATAGCTTGAAAGCAAAATGGTGTCTGGGCAATCGTTTTCAAATAGGTCAATCCCGTCTTTGCCGCGGCGATACAGATTGGTGTGCAGATGCCGCACATTCACCTTTTTTGCGTTTTGCGCCGCATTTAGCACCGAAAACGCGCCGGCGCAAAAGCTGTTTTCGTTAGAATAATTTTCGCTGCCGCTAATGAGCAAAATTTGTTTGCCGCCGTTATCCAGCGCTTTTTGGGCAAGCTCTACCCCGCATTTTACATAATCGAACCCGATGTAGCTGCTGTTTTGCGCGGGCTGCCGTTCCACAAACAGCACGTCCACATCCGCCAGCCCCTCGGCGGCATAGGCTTTATCTGCATTTGGAATGCTGGAAATAACCACAGCGCCCACCGCCATGCTGGCCTTTGTGTCCAGCATGGCCTCCAGCTCTGTTTCTGCACAATCGTTTGTAATGTAAAGGCGCACTTGATAATTGGCGCGCTTGCAATAGCTTTGAAAGCTTACATAAAACGCCTGATATTGATGATGCGCCGTGTTTGGAAGAATCACCGAAATGGTGCGGGATGAGCCCCTGCGCAGCAGCTGCGCCTTTTCATTAATGGTATAGCCCATAGCCGCAGCCGCGTCATGCACAAGCTTTAGCTTTGCGCTGCTTACATTGCCTTTGCCGTTTAACGCGTTAGACGCTGTGCCCTGCGACACGCCCGCCGCTTTGGCAATGTCCCGTATTGTGGCCATGCATTACCCCGCCTTTTCCGCAAATTTTGCGTATATCTTACCAGTATTATACAGCTTTCTGGCATATAAAGTCAACTAGACGGGGTTTTACTTCACTTATTGTAACGTTATTACCATTTTTAACCGATATTTTATAATTTATACCGCAAAATAGCTAAAATGCATAAAGATTTTTGTTAAGTTTAGTAAAACAGTACATTGACACGTTTCATTTGTTAAAATATAATAACAGTAGCGAACAAACTCTGTACGTGTATCAACCATTTAGGAGGAGATTAAAACATGAAAATGACAAAAGTTCTTTCTGTGTTCCTTAGTGCCGCATTGGCCGCCGCCGCATTTACCGGTTGCCAAAGCGCACCCGCGCCCTCTGCGCCTGCCGCCGCACCCTCTACGCCCGCTTCTACCACCGCTGAAAAGCCCAAGCTGAGTGGCGAATTGTCGTATTGGTCCAGCTGGAATGCCACAGAGCCACAGGCGCAAACAATGGTAAAAGCCGCCGAAGAATTTATGAAAGAGTATCCCGATGTAAAAATTGAGTTTACCTTTAACGGCCGCGATAATTCCAATTTGGTTGTTCCTGCGCTGCAAAGCGGCCAAAAAATTGACATGTATGACGGCAACGTAGACAGATGCTTCCCTGTGTGGAAGGATAACGCCATTGTGCTGGATGAGTATTTTACACAAAGCTATCCCACAACAGGCGGCAAGCCGTTTAACGATTGCATTTTGCCCGCCTTTACCAATATGGCAAAAGGCATCGCCGATGGCAAGCTGATGTATGTTCCGTACATTCCGCAGGCATTTTTGTATTTTTATAACAAAGACATCTTTAAGGAAGCCGGCGTAACCGCAGCGCCCAAAACATGGGACGAATTTATGCAAGCGTGCGAAAAGATTAAAGCCGCAGGCTACATCCCCCTTACTTTTGACGATGCCTATGCCGAGCAAAACTTTGGCTATTATTTATCGCGTTTAAAAGGCGACAAATTTGTGGCAGACCTTGTAAACGACACCACCAAAGCCATGTGGGATGACCCCGCCGTGCTGGAAGCCGCAAAGGTTTTTGAAGACATGGTGAAAAAAGGCTATTTTGCGAAAAACGTTGGCACAAACCGCTTCCCCGCAGGCCAACAGGAAATGGTAATCGAAGGCAAAATTGCTATGTACTTAAACGGCACATGGCTGCCCAATGAAGTAAAAGACGTGGCCGGCGAAGATTTCCCCTGGGGCCAGTTTGCTTATCCCACAGTAGCGGGCGGTGTAGACGATACCTCCGCGGGCGCTTACGGCAGCTTTGGTATTGCCATTGATAAAAAGTGCCAAGCACCGGATGCCGCGTTCCAGTTTGCTGTGTATTTAACCACGGGCAAATGGGATGCCGAAATGTCTAAAAACGCGATGGCTATCCCCATGTCTCCCGAAGCTGAGTGGCCTGCCAATCTTGCAGATTCCAAAGCCGTGTTTGAAGGCATTAAAACAAGATACCCCGCGCAAACATCCATTGTTTTAAATAAGGATCGTCTGCCTGTTATCCGTTCCAGCGCCATTAAGCTTTTCTCGGGCAACATTACAGCCGAACAGTTTATCAAAGAAATGAAAGCATAGTAGCTTAAAGAAATGATGCAAAACCAAAGATTTTTCTTTGTAAAAATCTTTGGTTTTGCTCTTACAAACGTTTGGGAGGGTATCCATGAAGCTTAGCAAAAAAACAATTGCAATATTTTTAGGGCCTATGGTTGCACTGTATACATTGGTGATTTTTTATCCGTCGGTGCGCACCATGCTGATGAGCTTTTTTTCCGTTTCCACTATCACCGACAAGGTTTCTGATTGGACTTTTTACGGGCTGCAAAATTTTGTGGACCTGTTTAAAAATGATATGTTTATGCGTTCCATGGGCAATATCGTTAAAATATGGTTTTACAGCGGCATCGTTACACTGTCGCTGGCGCTTTTGTTTGCCATCATTCTTTCGCATGGCATTAAGGGCAAATCGTTTTTTCGCTCGGTAATATATCTGCCAAATGTTATCGCCGCCATAGCCGTGGGCTATATGTGGCTTTTATATGTGTTTAACAATAAATTTGGCCTTTTGGCAAACGTTTTTAATGCGCTTGGCATGGAGAGCGCAGCCGCTTTTGAGTGGACCTCGCCGAATCATATTTTCCTCTCCATGAACATTGCATACTGTTTTGGCCTGATTGGCTATTATATGCTGATTTACTTAGCGGGCATTGAAAAAATTCCCGCAGATTTCTACGAGGCGGCCACAATTGAAGGTGCAAACACCGCACAGCAATTTTTCTTTATTACTTTGCCTTTATTAAAAGGTGTGTTGGCAACCTCGATTGTGCTTTGGACAACGAAAACAATGGCGTTTTTTGCGCTTTCATTGGTGTTTAGCGACGTTTCTACCGTAACGCCGATGCTGTTTACGTATCAAACGCTTTTTGGCACTGAAGCCACGCCCGCCGGCATGAACGTTGGGCTTGCTGCTGCCGCAGCCGTGATTATGTCTGTTGTGGCAATCGGTGCGTTTATGATTTCAAACGTCTTGATTAAAGACGAAGCATATGAATATTAAAGGAGGCGCACACAATGGCTAAATATAAAGAAAAGCTAAACATAAAAAAAGAGCTGATGCGCGCGCCCAGCTACCTTTTGCTGCTATTATGGGTTGTATTTACCTTTGCGGTAATCGGCTGGATTATCTTGGCGTCGCTTTCCACAACGCGCGAAATTTTCTCCGGCAAATTATTAAATTCGGGTTTTCATTTTGAAAACTATATGAAAGCGCTGTTTGTAAACGACGCGATTGGCAATTTAATCAATTCCGTGATATACACCCTGCCGGCCTGCCTTGCAATTATTTTTGTATGCGCACCGGCCGCCTATTGCATCACCCGCTTTCGCTTTCGCGGCGGCGCATTGATGCAAAACCTAATTGTTTTAGGACTTGGCATCCCAAATATCATGGTAATTATGCCGCTGTTTTCGCTGATTGGCAATATGGGGCTTACCAATTCGCGCGCGGTGCTTATCTTATTGTATATCGGCATTTCTATTCCGTTTAACACCTATTTTTTGATGACCTTTTATCGCAGCCTGCCAAGCTCCTTTGAAGAGGCGGCCAGCATCGACGGCTGCGGCTCTGTGCGCACATTTTGGAGCATCATGTTCCCGCTTTCGCAGCCCGCGATTGTTACAGTAACCATCTTTAACTTTATCGCCATTTGGAACGAATATTTTATGGCGCTGATTTTTGCCAATAAGCAAGCGCTGCGCCCCATCAGTGTGGGGCTGTATGCCACCATACGCTCGATGGTTGTCACGGGCGACTGGGCTGGCATGTTTGCTTCGGTGGTCATTGTGTTCCTGCCCACTGTTTTAATCTATATTTTTATGTGCGAAAAAATTGTGGCAGGCGTTACATCAGGCGGTATTAAAGCATAAACGCTCACCCCGCTTGTATCGAACAAAAACAGAAAGGACCCTCGCTATGAAGCAAAAACCAAATATTGTACTGATTTTAACCGATGACCAGGGCGAATGGGCGCTGGGCTGCTCGGGCAATACGGATATCAAAACGCCTTGCATCGACGCGCTTGCCCAAAACGGCATCCGATTTGAAAACTTTTTCTGCGCTTCGCCCGTGTGCTCACCGGCGCGCGCCAGCCTTTTAACGGGGCGCATTCCGTCCGGCCACGGCATACAGGATTGGCTGCGCGGCGGCAACATCAATATTGCAGATTTTCCGCACTTGCAAAACGACCCCATTTTTGAAAGCGAGCACAAGGCTATCCCGTATTTAGAGGGGCAAACCACCTATACCGACCTGCTGCAAGCCAATGGCTATACCTGCTCGCTTGCCGGCAAATGGCATATGGGCGACAGCGTCCATCCGCAGCACGGCTTTTCAAACTGGTTTACCATTGCGCGCGGCGGCTGCGAGTATTATCATGCCGATTGCGTGCAGGACGGCGAAATCCATTTTGAAAGCCGCTATATCACCGATTTGATTACCGACCATGCCATCGAAGACATTCACGCGCTGGCGCAAGCGGAAAATCCGTTTTACCTCAGCGTGCATTACACTGCGCCGCACAGCCCGTGGGACGCAGCCAACCACCCGCAGGAATATTTGGATTTGTACCGCGATTGCCAGTTTACCCAAACGCCCGATTTGCCCATGCATCCGTGGCAAGACAACACCGCCCCCTGCGGCACGGGCGAGAAGCGCAAAGAGCTTTTGCGCGGCTATTATGCGGCGGTGTCTGCGATGGACGCAAATGTGCAGCGCATTGTGGACACCCTTGCCGAAAAGCAGCTTTTGGATAACACCATTATCATTTTTACCTCCGATAATGGCATGAATATGGGGCATCACGGTGTATGGGGCAAGGGCAACGGCACCTTCCCGCAGAATATGTACGATTCTTCAGTTAAAGTGCCGTTCATTATCTCCTGCCCCGCCCTTTTGCCGCGCGGGCGCGTTTGCAGCGCAATGGTGAGCCAATACGATTTTTTACCAACATTGGCCGATTATTTAAACATCGACATTCGCCATTTGCAAAACCTGCCTGGCAAAAGCTTTGCAAGCATTTTACATGGCGAGCTGGAGCCGCAGGATGAAACCGTGGTAATCTTTGACGAGTACGGCCCCGTGCGCATGATTCGCAACCGTGAATGGAAGCTTGTGCGCCGATATCCCTATGGCCCAAACGAGCTGTATCATCTGGCAAAAGACCCGCAGGAGGAACGCAATTTATATAATAATCCCGCCTATGCCGAGCAGCAGCAAACGCTGACCGCGCAGCTGGAAAAATGGTTTGTGCGATATGTAAACCCCGAAATTGACGCTGTGCGCGAGCCCATTACAGGCAAAGGCCAGCTTTCGCGCGTGGGCATTTACGCCGAGGGCAAGCCCGCACACGCCGAAGTGGCGGATTATCAGCGAGAGCGCTAAACCCTTAATCAAACTATAATAAAAAGCCTATCGGCACCCGCACTTGGGGGCCGATAGGCTTTTTTGTTTGCCAATTACAGAGTGCTACGCCGTTACAGATCGCGCAGCAAGGGCATTAGGGCATCCACCACCTGGCGGGCAACAATTTGGTAGCCCTCTTCTGTGTAATGCACATCGCCCGGGCAAACAAACATATTTGCCGCAAAGGGGGCGGTGATGGCATACAGGTCATTCACAGGGATATCCATTTGCTGCATGATATTTTGCGCAATGGCGTTGTATTTTACTTCGTCGCCCACAAAGCGCCCTGCCTCGTCCGGCGGCACCACCGTGGTGGTGGCCCATACCAGCTTTGCGCCGGTGGTACGCAGCTTTTGTACAATAATTTGCAGATTTTGCGCATAATCGAAAGGCGTAACCGACAATGTGCCGTTGATTTTATCGCGGTTGCCATACACCTGCGCATCCGGATGCCGATAGGCAATATCGTGCAGGCCCCAGTTAAAATGGATGATATCCGCTTTGCATTCGGCTAGCCAAGCATCCAGCTCCTCTACGCCAAATGCGGTGGAGCCGCAATTAATCAGCATCCCCTGCGCATCGGAAGGCCTTACAATATTGGCAATGCCCGCAAGCGCATCGCGCACATATGGGCTATATCCAATGGAAATCGAATCCCCTAAAAGCAGCACAGTGGGCAGTGAGGCATCTTGCGAATTTGCATCCATATGTATTGCTTGGTGCTGCTGCGGTGTATAAAAGCTCATGTTTTTCACTTTCCTTTAACGCGTTTTCCTATACAGTTTTGCAGATATGCACGCGCGCGCATACGCTTTTGGCGTATGCAACAGCATCAATGGATTTGGCAAAGCGCACAGACATGCAACCCGCAAAAACACGGTTATTACTATAAAGTATAGTACAAGCGCTAGTGTGCGTCAAGGCTTTTGACGGGCAATTTCGAAACGTTTCAATATCGCAAATTGCGCTTTTTGCCATTTTATTTGATTTTTCTTGTAAATTAGCGCTTTCTATTGTACTATTAAGAAAACGGCGGTTTAACCGCCCGCAAAGGAATGGTGCTTGCCATGTGCAACTGTAAGATTGATTTAAACAAAAACTGGCGCTTTGCCCCCCTGTTTGCAGAGGAAATGCTGCGCGATGATTTTGAAAGTGCAGGCTTTTTGCCTGTAGAGCTGCCGCATACCAACAAGGTTTTACCGTTTCACTATTTTAACGAGGCCGATTATCAATTGATCAGCTGCTATCGCAAAACGCTGTTTGCGCCAAAGGATTGGCAAGGCAGCTTGGCGCTTTTAACCTTTGCGGGCGTGGGGCATGTGTGCGAGGTGTATATCAACGGCCAAAAAGCCGGCGAGCATCATTGCGGCTACACGGCTTTTACACTGGATATTGCGCCTTATTTGCAGTATGGGCGCGAAAATGTGATTACCGTAAAGGTAGATTCGCGCGAGCGCAGCGACACGCCGCCCTTTGGCCATGTGATTGATTATCTTACCTACGGCGGCATTTACCGCGAGGTGTATTTGGAAATTGAAAACCCGTGCGGCCTTTCGGATGTGTTTGTGTATACCGAAAACACGTTAACGCAAAGCAAAACCGCCTGTGCCGAAATTAGCGTGCGAAACGCGGCAGAGGGGCTTTGCCTTGTATGCGAGCTGCAAGACGCCGCGGGCGAAACATTGGCAAAAAGCGAATTTGCGGTGCAGGGCGCATGCGGGGTATATCGTATCGCCGCGCCAAACGCCGCCTTATGGACGCCGGATGCGCCTATTTTATACACGATGCGTGTGACGCTTTATCGCGATAAGGCATGCCTTGCCGAAAAAGCCGTGCGGTTTGGCTTTCGCGAGGCGGTTTTTAAGCCGGACGGCTTTTATCTAAACGGCCAAAAACACAAGCTGATTGGCCTTAACCGCCATCAAAGCTACCCCTATGTGGGCTATGCGATGCCAAAGCGCGCGCAAATGCGCGATGCAGACATTTTAAAATACGAGCTGGGTGTAAACACCGTGCGCACCTCGCATTACCCGCAAAGCCAACATTTTATCAACCGCTGCGACGAAATTGGCCTATTGGTATTTACGGAGCTGCCGGGATGGCAGCATATTGGCGATGCGGCTTGGCAAGCGCAAAGCGTGCAAAATGTGGCGGACATGATTGTGCAAAACCGCAACCACCCCAGCGTGATTTTATGGGGCGTGCGCATAAATGAATCGCAAGATTCTGACGCATTTTATGAAGAAACCAACGCCAAAGCACATGCGCTTGACCCTACGCGCCAAACAGGCGGCGTGCGCTGCATCGCCAAAAGCAAGCTTTTAGAGGATGTGTATACCTACAACGATTTTTTGCACAATGGCATAGCCGATGGCCTTGCCCCAAAGACGCAAATTACAAGCGCCGATGCGCCGTATTTGGTAACGGAATACAACGGCCACATGTACCCCACCAAGCCCTTTGACGACGAGCCACACCGCTTGCAGCACGCAAAACGGCACGCGCGCGTTTTAGATGCCATGTTTGCCGCCGATGGCACGGCGGGCTGCATCGGCTGGTGCATGTTTGATTATAACACGCACAAAGATTTTGGCGCGGGCGACGGCATTTGCTATCATGGCGTGATGGACATGTTCCGCAATGCAAAGCCCGCAGCCGCTGTATATGCAAGCCAAAGCGACAGCATCGGCCCTGTTTTACAGGTAAGCAGCTCGATGGATATTGGCGATCACCCCGCCAGCACCATTGGCGAAGTGTATGCATTTACCAATGCCGACAGTGTGTGTTTATATAAAAACGGCGTGGCCGTAAAGGAATATACGCACGCCAACAGCCCTTACCCGCATTTGCCGCATGGTCCCATATTGATTAACGATTTTATCGGCGAGCTTTTGGAAACAAACGAGGGCTTTTCTAAAAAAAGCGCACAATATTTAAAAGATGTGCTATATGGCGTTTCCAAATACGGGCAAAACGCGTTGCCGCTGCCGCTAAAAGCGAAAATGCTGTACCTGATGACGCACGATAAAATGACGATTGCCAAAGGCACCGAGCTATACGGAAAATACATAGGCAACTGGGGCGGTGAAGCCGCCGCGTGCAGCTTTGTGGGCATAAAAGACGGTGTGCCAATTGCCACTGTGGTAAAAGCGCCCGCGCGGCTGGTAAAGCTGTGTGTGGATGTGGACTGTACGGCGCTTTGCTGCACCACCAGCTGGGACGTTGCCTCGGTGCGCATACGCGCGGTAGACCAAAACGACAATTTGCTGCCGTATTATCAAGGGGCACTTACGCTTTGCGCCACGGGCGCTGTAGAGCTGATTGGCCCCGCGTGCATCACCCTTGCGGGCGGCATGGGGGGCACATATGTGAAAACAAAGGGCATGGCGGGCGCGGGCGCGCTTTCGATACAAACAAATGACGGCGAAGAGCAGATTTTGCACTTTACCGTATCGGAATAACAGATTAATAAAGGGATGGTATCGATATGATGACACGAGAAGAAGCCTTTGCACTGCTTTGCCAGTATAATAAGGAGCCGTTTCACCTTTTGCACGCGCGCACGGTAGAAGCCGTGATGCACTGCTTTGCCCAAAAGCTTGGCTATGGCGAAAACGCCGAGTATTGGGGCTTAGTGGGGCTTTTGCACGATATTGATTTTGAAGAGTATCCCGAAGCACATTGCGTGAAATGCTGCGAAATTTTGCAGCAAAACGGCTTTGACGATGCGTTTATCCATGCCGTGGCCAGCCACGGCTGGGGCATGGCATCTACGGTGGAGCCGGCGCACGAAATGGAAAAGGTGCTTTTTGCGGTGGATGAGCTAACGGGGCTTATCGGCGCAGCGGCGCGCATGCGCCCGTCTAAATCTGTGCAGGATATGGAGCTGGCTTCCCTGCAAAAAAAGTTTAAAGACAAAAAATTTGCAGCCGGATGCAGCCGCGACGTTATCCTACAGGGCGCGGACATGCTGGGTTGGCCGCTGGAAAAGCTTTTGGGTGACACATTAGACGCCATGCGCGAGCGTGAAGAAGCGTATACACTGGGTGTGCGCGGATAAATAAAACCATTGTGCGCACCAAGGCAGCTGCCGCACAGGCACATATCGTCAAAATAGTAAAAGCCCGGCCGCATTGCGGCCGGGCTTTCTGCTTGCTTTTACCAGTCAAACTATATTGGGCTTATACTCAATAGACCTATGCAAAACAAAATCCATCGGGCGAGCCAAGCGCATAAAGCGCTAATTTACTTCATGCCAACGCTGATTTCGCCGTCGCTATTGCGATAAAAACGGCAATTGTTATAGGTTTCTTTGATAACCATGTTGGAAGAGCCGATGGTAATGCGCGCGGGCGGGTAAATGGTGGAGCATGTCAGTGTGGAATTGCCCACATCCAAAATCTCGGCGGCTATCTCGTCGCGCCGTTTTTCAACGCGCTGCTTTTTCAAAGTGAGAATCGACAGCTTACCATTTAACGAGGCCAGCAATTTCGCGGCTTCGTCGGCATTTTTGCCAGAGGCAATAATGCTTTCTAGGTAGGCGATGCTTTTTTTCGCTTCGCTGTATTGCGCATCCACCTCTTTAAACTGCGCTTCCACTTCGTTGCGCTCGCGCAAAATAGAAGGGGTGGAGCCTAAAATAATGGTGGTGGGTGTGGATGAATTAGAGCCAATTACCTTTGCTTCAATCGAGCCAAAATCGGTGATTTTGCCGCCTGTAATCAGGCCCTTGCCCGTTACCTTGATATTGGCATCGCATTCTATTTTAGAGTTGATAATCGATTCGCTGGCAAGGTTTCCGCCGCAAATAACATTGCAGTTTTCGATAAATTTTGCGGTAATTTCGCCGTTTGCCTGCAAAATGCCTTTGCCCATGCCATTGATGCCTTTTTCGATGTGAATATCGCCGCCTGCATACAGCGAGGCGCCCTCCACCATGCCAAACACGGTAATGCTGCCCTCGGTTTTAATAGAATAGCCTTCCAGCACATCGCCTGTAACGATAATGTTGCCCACAAAATCCACATTGCCTGTGCCATTGTCTACATTGCCTTCTATTTTATAAACATTGTCCACGCAAAAGCGATCCTTGCGAAACACCAAGCTGCCGCTGCATGTAGCCACTAGCTGCGTATGCGTTTCGTCTACCTCTAGCGTTTCGGTGTTTTCGCCGCGCGTTAAAATCAGCTTGTTGCCGGGCTTTGGCATCAGCTTTTCGCCAAACACACTAATGCCCTCGGTGCCGGGGGTAGGCGCAGTCATTTCGCAAATAACAGCCCCCTTGTCCACAATGGTAACAAGATGCATATTTTTAAAATCAATCGACCCATCCGGCCTAGTTTCAAAATGCGGCTTTGTTTCGCGCGAATAATTTTCCGTAATCACGGCATCCTCGCCATTTACGGCGGGCGTGCCAATTGCAAACACAATTTCCTTTTCGTAGGTGGGTGCCAAAATCAGCTCCAGCGCCGCTTCGTCCACGCCTGTATTGATGCCCAAGTCCGTCAGCACCGTTTGCAAAAACTCCATGTCCCAATCGGGCAGCGGCTCTTCTTCCTCTTCTTCAAACAGTGCCTGTGTGTCGATGTCCTGTGCGCTTGTGCTGTCTATCTGCGCGGTTTCGCCGTTTGGTTGTGCTTGTGCTTCGGTTGCAGCTGTGCCCGGCTCGGCGGTATCGGCCGATGCCTGCGGCAGCGAATCGGTGCTTTGCGGCGGTAGATATTCGCGCCGTTCCATTTTGGCATACAGCTGGGTGCTGTCTGTCCAAATGCGCATATATTCGCATCGTTCATCAAACGTGGCCAGCTTTACCGCGTTCCATTTTAAATTGTTTTGCTTTGCCGCAAATCCGGCAATAGGCTCCACTGTTTTTTCCGCAGCGGGATTTTCTACCGCTGCATTCGCCACTTGGGGCGGGGGAGCTTGTATCTGCTCATCGTGCACAGCCTTGCTTTCCTGCGCCGCTTTGCTGCGGCTAAACAGACCGAACAACAGGCTTTCGTTTTTTCCGTCGCTTTTCATCTGCTTCCCCTCCTCTCCTTATTTGCTTTCCATTAAAAAGTCCATTCGCCCAGCTTTGCGGATTTAATACGCATCGTGCCCGTTGCTGCGTCAAAAAAGAGTGTGCGCCCATAATCCTTGCCAGTATCCTCTGCCACAATGGGGATGCGCAGCATGGCAAGCCACTGCTTTACGGCGCTTACATTTCTATCGCCGATATTGGCAATAGAGGAATTGGACATCGCGGCAAACATCTGTGCCCCGCCCGCAATTTTGGCGCGCAGCCGTGTGGGATTGGCGCCATTGATGTTCATCATTTTTAATAGCTCTTTAATGCCCGTATCCGCAAATTTGTACGGCTGATTGGTAACATTGGTCAGCTGCGTGCTGGAGGGCAGCATAATATGTGCTAGCCCCGCAAGCTTTATTTGGCTGTCGTACAGGCAAATGCCCACACAAGAGCCAAGCGCGTAGGTTACTAAAACGTCCTCAGTTTTGGCAATATTGATATCCGCGATACCCACCGTTATCATTTTGCCCATTAGGATACACCAAGATGTGTCATAATCTTATCAAGCGAATCCACCTCAGGAATCAGCAATATATGGCTTACCAAATTATCGCTGTCGCTGTTAAAGGAATCCTGAATAAGTATGATATGGTCACTAATATTGCCAAAGCAAATGGCCGGAACGCTGAGGATCGCCCCCGCCATATCGATACAGGTGGATGGCACCGAAATGTCGATTGTTAAAGAGGTAAGCTGCGCAATCGCATTAACGTAAGACGCCGCCATAATATTGCCGATTTCCTGCAAGGCCGACATCGACATCTCGTCTATCTGCGAAAAATCCGTTAGCTCCTGCCCCAAAAGCGCATTCAGCACTGTGTGCGTAAATTCCTGCTCGAGCAAAAACATCATCATGCCCTTCACGTCACCGCTCAAGGTAAATAAAATACCGACAATCATATTTTCAGGGCCGCCCAAAAGGTCGGTTACCTGCTGATATTCTAAAATATTAATGGTAGGCACGCTGATGTTGACCGATTTTTGCAGCATCGACGAAAGCGAGGTTGCGGCATTGCCTGTGCCGATATTGCCTATCTCGCGCAATACGTCCAGTTGGATATTATTCAGTTCGCGATAATCTTTGATTGCCATATATTTATTCCTTTCTCGGAGAACTGTGCCCGCCTGCCCGCTTTTTAAAAAATGATTGTCTTTGCTTCATGGCGACAATTGCGCAATTCTCAAGGTTTGAAATGCTGTTTTCAAACCCCGCATCCTTCTCACTCATTGCGATAAACGTTATCGCAAATTATTAACCATTTCATCAATTTGATCCGCTGTTTGCACCATACGCGCATTTAATTGAAACGCGCGCTGCGCTTCAATCATGCTAACCATTTCATCGGCCATATTCACCGACGAGTTTTCCAGCGAATACTGGCGCACTAAGCTGCGTATCTGCCCCGGCTTTTGCGCCACGCCCGTGCCCGAAATGCCCGTTTCGGTAAAGCAGCTGCCGTTTGCGGGCGAAAGGCCATACGGATTGGCAAAATGATAAACACCCAGCTTATCGCCAAGCCCCGTAATATCCGGCTTGCCATTGGCATCCAGCGGCAATTTAATGGGCTTGCCTTTGGCGTCCAGCACGCTTTGCCCCTCGCCGGTTGTTAGATAAGCGTTTTTACCATCCAGCGAAATATGAAACGCACCGTTTCTTGTGTATTGGCGCACGCCGTTTTTTTCCACAGCAAACAGCCCCTCGCCCTCAATGGCAAAATCCAGCGGCATATCTGTAACCACAAAGCCTGCCTGCGCATACAGCACCTCGGTGCCGCCCGCCTTCACGCCGTGGCCCACAAGGTCAATGCCTGCGCCGCCCACAGTGGCGGGCATATTGGCATCTGCACCCGCAGCGCCCTCGCCCTGCGCATAATTCTTTTTCAAGTTCATGCGCGTATAAATCAAATCCTGAAACTTGATGTTTTGCTCTTTATACCCGTAGGTGTTGACATTGGCAAGATTATTGCCTGTAACATTCAGCTTTTCTTGAAACGCATTCATGCCCGCAACGCCTGTGTGAAACGCGATACCCATATGTGTTTACCTGTCCTTTCTAAAAGAGCAGCAGCTCTTACCCATTACAGCGCGGCGATATTGGCCGCTTTTTGATTAATCTGGTCGATTGTGGTAAGTGCCTTTGCCACTGATTGAAAGCTGCGCTGCGTTTCCATCATCAAGCTCATCTCGGTGTTGAAATCCACATTCGAGCCCTCTGATACAAATTGCGCAATACCAGGAGTGGTAATTTGCTGCATTGCACCGTCGGCACGATACATACCGTTGATATATTTTGAAAGCGTTACGCCCTCGGCCGCATCTTGAATAAGCATTGTGTCTACCGCTTTGCCCTTTGCGTCATACACAAGGCCGGACTCTAGCACGGTAAAATCCGCACCGCCAATTTGGATATCGCCCTTTTCTCCCTGCACGCGCCCATAGCCTGGCAAAATCAAAAAGCCCTCGGCATCAATATCAAAATTGCCGTTGCGTGTTAAATATTGCTGCCCGCCTGCGTCTGCTATTGTAAAATAGCCCGGCCCTTGAATCGCAATATCAAAGGGGCGCTCGCTTTCAAACAGCTGCGCTGCATCAAAATTGGAATGCACATCCTCTACCGTGTTGATAGAAGCGCCATAGCCAATGGGGGTTTGCCGCAGCCCTTCTTGGCGCACCATCAATTCCTGTTCAAAGGTGGTTGTTACAACATGCTCGGTTTTATAGCCCGGCGTTTTTGCGTTGGCCATATTGTTTGCAATGGTGTTTAAGCTGCGTTGGCGTGTTAGCATGCCCGACGCTAACGTGTAAAACCCTCTGTTCATAAAACCTCCATGCGCTTTATGCGCAAACTGTATTGATAAACCTCCAATAAGCGCGTGGAGGTTTTTGGGCTTGCGGCGCACTTGCCGCGGTTTATCGCGGCGAGCGCCGCGCCTTTTTTGATCTCGTTAGCGTGATTGATCACGCTAACCTCCATGCGCTTTATGCGCCTTGCATATATGCTTGCAAATGTGTGCGCAGGCGCTGAATGGCTTTTGTTCTGGTTTGGCACACGCGCGCTTCGCTTACTTTTAAAATATCTGCAATTTCCTGCAATTTTAAATGCTCGTAAAACGAAAGCGACACCACGGTGCGCTCGCGCTCGGAAAGCGCGTCAATCGCCTCGGCCAAACAGCGCCGCAGCTCCTTTTTCATCAAGCTTGCTTCGGGCATGCGCTCCTCCGAGTCGCGTGTTTCGTCGTCTGGGTCCTCGCTGGTGGCGCTTTGCAAAAGCATTTCAAATGAAAGCAAAACGCTGTTTGACATCTCGCGATAATGCTTGTTTACAAATTCTTCGGCCACGCCGATATGCTCGGCCAATTCCTTTGTGGTAGGCTCTCGCAGCAATTCGCCCGCCAGTTCATCATACGCCACGGTGATATCGCGCGCGGTTTTGCGCACGCGCCGCGGCAGCCAATCCTGCTTGCGCACAAAGTCGATATTAGCGCCCTTTACGCGCATAAAGGCATAGGATTCAAATTTCATTCCCTTTGTGGCATCGTATTTTTCAAGGCAATCTATCAGCGTTACATAGCCCTGATTTACGATATCCTCCAGCTGCGCATACGAAGATGTAATGCCGCGCATTTGCGCTGCCACCGCCTTTGGGATATAGCCGAAGGCCATCACCAAATCATTGCGCAAAGCAACGTCGCGCGTTTCGCAGTAGCGGGCAAGCTGTTCGTGCAGCTCTTTGGTTTTTTGGTTTTCTTCTTCCATTTGAATCCGCACACACCTTTCCTTAGGGCTTGCCGTTTATTGCGCACTTGCAGCTTATGTCTGCAACGCGATATTTCCCAGCGCCTGAATCTGAATGTTGGAATCAATTTCATTAAAGCTGAGCACCACAATATTGGGGTAAAACTGGTCAATCAGCTTTTTATAATACAGCCGCACAATCGGCGAAGTAAGTATAATGGTGTGCTGTACAAGCTCTTTCACTTTGTCGATTTGCAGCGAAGAGGCCGTCATAATATCTTGAATCAGCTGTGGCTCCAGCGCTAGATACGAGCCGGTTTCCATCTTTTTCACCGCGCCCATAATGGCGTTTTCGATGGCGGCATCGAGCGTGATAACCTTTAATTGCCCCGCCTCTGAGAAGCGGTGCGAAATGGTGCGGCGCAGCGCCTGACGCACATATTCGCACAGCATGTCTGAATCCTTGATAGAAGCGCCATAATCGCCCAATGTTTCAAGCACGGTTTGCATGTCGCGAATGGGCACGCCCTCGCGCAATAAATTGGCCAGCACCTTTTGCAGCTCCGCAGTGGAGATAACGCTTGGGATAATCTCGCTTACAAGCGTTTCGTTTGTTTTGCGCAGATTATCCAAAATGTTATTCACTTCCTGCCGATTCAAAAGCTCGTGCGCGTGCTGGCGAATCACCTCGGACAGATGGGTGATAATCACGCTGGTTGGGTCAATCAAGGTATAGCCCGCAAGCTCGGCCTTGCCTTTTTTGTCGGCGCTAATCCATTTTGCGGGTATGCCAAACGCAGGCTCTATCGTGTCGATGCCGTCGATGGATTCCGCCGCGGCATCGGGGGCAAGCGCTAAGAAATGGTCCATCAATACATCGCCCAGCGCCACCTGCTCGCCTTTAAACTTGATGGAATACTGGTTGGGGTTTAACTGGCCCGAATCTTTCAGGCGCACACTGGGCAGCACCATGCCCATCTCAAGGGCAAACTGCTTGCGAAACATGACCACGCGGTCCATAAAGCTGCCGCCGGAGGCCTCGTCCACAAGTGGAATCAAGCTGTAGCCAAATTCCATTTCCACCTGCTCCACATTAAGAAGGCCATACACATTGTCGATGTTTTTATAATACGATACCTCGCTGGTTACTTCCTCGGTGCCCACCAGTTCGGCATCCGCCACCTCGGCCGCAAGCGAATCCTTTTGCTTTTTCATCAGCCCGAGGCCGATAGAAATCAAAATGGCGGAAAGCACGGTTACTTGAACGGGCGGAAAGCCGATAAACACCAGCGAAAGCATTACCGCGCCCGCCAGCACCAGCACCATTGGCTGGGAAAGAAACTGCTTTACCACGTCCTTGTTAAGGTCTGCGCCCGAGGCCGAGCGCGTGACAATCATACCCATGGACATGGATATCAAAAGCGCCGGCACCTGCGACATTAAGCCGTCGCCCACGGTGGAGGTGCAATAGATATTCACAATATCGGCAAAGGAGCCCTGCTGATTAATCAAGCCCATCACTACGCCGCCGATAAGGTTGATAAAGGTGACGACGATAGAGATTACGGCATCGCCCTTTACAAACTTGGAAGCACCGTCCATTGCGCCGAAAAAGTCGGCCTCGCGCTGGATTTTCAAGCGGCGCTCGCGCGCTTGCGATTCATCAATCAGGCCGGAATTTAAGTCGGCATCAATGGCCATCTGTTTGCCGGGCATGGCGTCGAGGGTAAAGCGGGCAGACACTTCTGCCACGCGCTCGGCGCCCTTTGTGATAACGGCAAACTGCACGATAACGATAATAAAGAAGATTAAAAGGCCCACCACAACATTGCCCTGTATAACAAACTGGCCAAAAACCTTGATAACCTCGCCTGCGTAGCCTTTGTTTAACAAAATGCTTCGCGTGGAAGATACCGTTAGCGCCATACGAAAAACAGTGGTAATTAAAAGAATGGACGGAAAGATGGAAAATTCCAGCGTTTCCTTAATGTACATGGTGGTGAACAATATGATAAACGAAAGCGCCAGATTAATCACGAACATCATATCAAGAAGTATGGGGTCTAGCGGTATGATAATCATGAGTATGATGGCAACAACAGCCAAAGCCACCATATTATTCAGTACATTCAGCTTCTTCAATACGATATCCTTTCCTTTCAGGGTATTGGCAGCGCGGCGAAACAGCAGCGGCGCATTGTAACGAAAACGGCTTTAGCACTTTAAAAGCTTTTTAAAAGCCTGTTTTCTTTTTTAAGCTATATACAAACGCCAGCACCTCGGCGACGGGATTGTAAAATTCTTCGGGGATTTCCCTGTCCACATCCACTGCGTCAAACAGGCCGCGCGCAAGCGGACGGTTTTCGATGGTGGTAATCTTGTTTTCTTCGGCAATTTTTACGATGCGCAGCGCCAAATAATCGGCACCCTTTGCCAGCACAATCGGCGCACGGTTTTTTTCGGCGTCATAGGCGATGGCAACGGCATAATGCGTAGGGTTACGGATAACCACATCGGCTTTCGGCACATTTGCCATCATGCGCCCTTGCGCCATTTTGCGCTGACGCTGACGGATTTGCCCTTTCACCTGCGGGTCGCCCTCGGTGTGCTTGTATTCTTCCTTTACCTCTTGCTTGGACATGCGCAAATTCTTTTCATATTGCCACCATTGATACACATAATCTGCACCCGCAAGCACCAAAAAGATTGCGCCCGCGGTGTTGACCATCGACATGATAAATTCGCCCACAAGGGAAACGGCGGCTGCGGCTTCCATGTCCATCAATTTTGCAAAACGCGGCAGATAATCCTTGAATTTGCCATATACCAAATATAAAAGCACGCCTGCTTTGATAGAAGCCTTTATCAGCTCCACAATGCCGCGTGAGGAAAACATGCGCTTAAAGCCTTTTAGCGGGCTAAGGTTAGACATTTTGAATTTAAAAGATTCTGCCGTAACAAGCCCGCGCGTTTGCGCCAGCGTAATGGCCACCGAAGCGCCAATGCCAATTAATAAAAACGGCATCGCGCACAAAAGCACCAGCTTTACACATTCTGCGCCAATTTTGCCCACATCTGCGGGCATCAGCACTTTAAACGAATTGGCCATGCCAAAAAAGGTGTAAACGCTGGTGCGTATCTGCTCCAGTGCAAACGGCCCCACAAGTTTAAGCCCGTAAAAGCATGCAAACAGCGTTGCAACCGCCACCAAATCTTGGCTTTGAAAAATATTACCTTTTTTTCGTTCGTCCTGTTTTCGTTTGGGGGTAGCTTTTTCGGAGCGTTCGCCCGCCATGTTGCATCCCCCCTTTGAAACCCGCGTTTTTGCCTATGTTTATATGTGAAAACGGCTTTGCGCAATGTTGCGCGTGGCCGAAATGCGCCATCGTTAAGCTGCGCTACTGTATCAGCATTTCCGCAGCTTTTTGCATGCTGTCTAGCATAATTAGGATGTAATTATCCATAAACGCGCCTACCACAGGCGCTAAGATAAACAGCATTACAAGGCCAATGCCTTGCTTTAACTGAAAGTTGATTACAAAAACGTGAATCTGCGGCACAAGCTTCATTAAAATGCCCATCACGGCTTGCAAAACAAATTCGGCTGCCATAAACGGCACCACTAAGCGCAGCACCAATAAAAACGCATCTACAAAAAGCCCCATTCCATATTTCATGGCCTCTTGCGTAAAGCTGACGGTGCCAGCGGGGATAATGTCGAACGTGGTGGCGAACAGGTGAATCATCACAAGATGGCTATCCGTTGCAAAAAAATAGCCCACAAACAGAAAGGTTAAAAATTTACCGGTAAGCGACACCTGCATATTGCTGCCTGGGTCAAACACCTTTGCCATCGACATGCCAAATTCGGTGTCCAGCATATCGCCTGCAAATAACAAAAACTCGTAAAATATCTGAAACGCGTATCCGCAGATAAACCCCACAAAAAGCTCTTTCACTATCGCAAAGGCCATGCCAAGCCCGTCTAAATCCGCCACTATGCCGATGGGCAGCGTGGGTGCAACCACAAAGGTGAGCGCCAATGCGAACAGGGTGCGCACGTTATTGGGGATATTGCGGCGAGATAAAAGCGGGTTAAACGCAATCATCCCTGCAAAACGCACAAATACCAAAAGATAGAGCGAAAGGCCCTGCAATTGAATCGTCATGCCGGCCCTCCTTTAAACGCAGTGTAACATACAAATTCGCGGCATTGCTGCTGCGGCTAAAGCGTTGCAATGATGGCAAACAGATAATTCACAAAATCGTTCATCACCATAATCATCCATTGCCCCGAAAGCAGCAAAAGAAGGGCAATTACCAAAAGCTTTGGCACAAAGGTTAATGTTTGCTCGTGAATTTGCGTTGCTGCTTGAAAAATGGAAACCAATAAACCGATTAAAATGCTGACAATCAGCACCGGCCCCGCCAGCTTTAAACATACCAGCAGTGCCTCGCGGAAAACATCCATGATCTGCCCCTGATCCATGCCCCTCACCTGCCTTTCATTTACAATTGCTGTCTTTGTGCGCAAAAGCTGCTATACAAACCCCTGCGCCAAAGTGCCAAGCAGCAGCGTCCAGCCGTCTACCAGCACAAACATCAATATTTTAAACGGCAGTGAAATCATAGCGGGTGGCAGCATCACCATGCCCATAGACATGAGCACGCTGGAAACCACAATGTCGATAATTAAAAACGGCAAGTAGAGAAAAAAGCCGATTTTAAAAGCGGTTTTTAATTCGCTTGTCATAAACGAGGGCATCACCACCGTAAGCGGCAGCTTTAAAAGTGCCTCGGGCGGCTCATCGGGCGAAATTTGCGGCACCTCGGTTTTAGAAAGCGAGATAAACAAATTCAGGCTGCTGACATCCGTTTGCTGTATCATAAAGCGTTTTAGCGGCACCACGCCTTTTTCTACCGCCTCGGCCTGCGTGATGGTGCCTGCTTTATACGGGTCATACGCCACGGTTTTGATTTCGTCGATAACGGGCGACATCACAAACAAGGTCAGCATGAGCGCAAGGCCCAAAAGCACGGCATTTGGCGGCGATTGCTGGGTGCCAAGCGCATTACGCATAAACGAAAGCACAATGATGATGCGCGTAAAGCTGGTCATCATTAATAAAAGCGACGGAATCAGCGCAATGAGCACAAATAAAAATAATGCGTCCAGCGCCCCCATCGTGGTGTCGGAGGTAGGGTCTGAAAAAAAGTCAATCGAAACACCGGGCCCGTTTGCGGCGGCATATGTAGGCAAAAGAAACAGCGCGCTTACCAGCAGGCATACACACGCGAAGCTGATGATAAACCGTGTTACGGCCTTTTGCAGCTGGAGCTTATGTTGCGCTTGCTGCGGCTCGTGCCCGTTTGCCATTGCCGTTTTTAAAAGCCTTGCGCGATGGAAGGTAATCTGTTCAATTTTCATCGCTGTTTGTCTCCTCATGGCGGTGCTTTGCGGGAAATTTTTTGGCGGCGCTTTGCAAAATGGCCGAAAAATCATTCGGCTTTGGCTGCGCGGCAACGCTAAACTGCGTGTCATCATCAAATTCGCACAGCGTGGCCACCGCATTATCGCTCATGCCAACCAGCAAGGTTTTATCGCCCGCCTTTACAATTAAAAGGCTTTTTTCGCGCCCGATATTAACGCGATCTAAAATCTGAATAGCGCCCGCTGCGCGGGCACCGGGCATACGCTTTGAAAGAAAGCGCAGCAAATACCATGCCAAAAACAGCACAAAGCAAAGCGCAAGCAGCATCATAAAGATAGCAGACATGGCACTCCATATGCCGCTTGCCGTAACGGCAAGCGCGCCGGGGGCGCATTGCGCTTGTATCAATACACGGCCGAAATCCGACATGCGTACAATCATCCTTTTCTTAGCCTAAAACCTTTTGTACCGTTTGCAAAATACGGTCGGGCTTAAAGGGCTTTACAATAAAGTCCAAAGCGCCAAAACGAATGGCGTCCACCACCATAGATTCCTGCCCCATTGCAGAGCACATTACAATCTTTGCGTCCTTGTCAAACGCTTTAATGGCCTGCAAGGCCTGAATGCCATCCATATTGGGCATCGTGATATCCATAATCACAAGGTCGGGCTTTTCCGTTTGATAACTTTCCAGCGCCTGCAAACCATCGCCTGCTTCTATAAGGTTGTTATACCCGTTGGTGGTGAGGCTGTTTTTAATCATCATTCGCATAAAAGCCGCGTCGTCAACAATCATAATCTTTTTTTCCATAACACTTTTCCTTTCTGGTATATGGTCTATTGCATCTCTTTTTCAAGAGAATTGAGAAGCTCTTTGGTGCCCACGATTTCTGTGATGCGAACGCCGAAATTATCGTCGATAACCACCACATCGCCATGTGCAATCAATTGCCCATTTACCACAATATCAATGGGCGCGCCTGCCTGCTTTTCCAGTTCGATTACCGTGCCCTGCACAAAGTTCATAATATCGCGGATTTTTTTCTTTGTTTGGCCAATTTCAATGGCCACATCCAGCGGCACATTCATCAAAAGTTCTACATTGCGGCCCATAATCGGCTCGGCGCCGGGAGGTGCGCTTTGCCGCCCAAATTCCGGAAATTGTACGTTGCGAATATTGACATCCTGTTCGGGCGCATCGTATCGATGCTGCGGCGGCACAGGCGAAACCGGCGGCGCATAATAGTACGGATATCCCTGCTGCGGCGGGTACGGATAATACGGCGGCATCCCGCCCATCATCGGTGCCTGCGCGCCCATGCCATCCGGCATGGCAGAAACCGGCTGCACCATGCGCGGCGCTTCGGGCTGTGCGTAAGGCTGCTGCATCTGCGGCATTTGCTGCATCGGCGGCATCTGCTGCATCTGTGGCATTTGCTGCGTCTGTGGCATTTGCTGCATCGGCGGCATCTGCTGCATCGGCGGCGTTTGCTGCATGGGCGGCACCGCCTGCTGCATTGGTGGCACCGGCTGCTGCACGGGCGGCACAGGCTGCTGCACGGCTTGTTCCGCCGCTACTGTCGCTGCCGGTAAAACCGGCTCCGGCGTTTCGGTGGGCATAAACTTTGTAACAATCATTTTGGCAAGGCTGCTGGGCAATATCGAAATAAACTCGGTGTTCATCACGCCTTGTATGTTCATATCGAACAAAACCGATACAACCTGCACGTCCGGCGCTAAACCTACCGATTTTTGGAAGGTATGCTCATCATCCATAATCTCCGCCGTAGGGGTGGAAATATTGACGGTGCTGCCCAAAAATTCCGCAAGTGCCGTAGCGGCCGCGCCCATCATCTGATTCATCACTTCGCAAGCCGCGCTCATCGAAAGCTCATCAAACACAAAATTGTCGTTGCTTGAATCCTCGATACCCATCAGCTGATTTAAAATCACCTGCATATCCTTTTGCCGAAACACCATTACGTTTGAGCCGTCAAGCCCCTCGGTATACGTGATTTTTACGATAATGGCCGGCTCTAGCGCCCCGCAATCCAAGCTGGCGATGCTTTCCACGTCCACCTTTGGTGTTGTGATGGTTACCATCTTATCCAGCATAGAGGATACCGCCGTTGCCGCAGCACCCATGCTGATGTTCAGCACCTCGCCAATGGCATCTATCTCCATTGGCGATAAAGTGGTTACTCCCTCATTTATATCCATCGAACTCTCCTCGCACGTTCAAATTTTACTGGTACATCTTCGTGATTTTAACTGCCTTATTTGCTTTCACGCTGCCAAGCTTTGCCGCAAACCACGGCTCGCCGTCTATCGTTAGCTTGATGTCCGAATCCACCTTTTTTTCTAAATGAATCACATCATCCACGCGCAGGTGCAAAATGTCGGTAAGCTCGATGCGCACCTCGTCAAACACCGCTTTGATATCTAAGTCTGAGCTGTAAAGCGAATCTTTGATGATTTTGCGGTAAAGCTCTTTGCGGGATTCGTCGCTCATTTTTTGCGACATGCGTGCGTATTTAGAGGTAAATGTGCGCAGCACCTCTTCTAAGCCGATAGCGGGGATACACACATCAAATGCGCCTTCAAAATCCTCTAGCCGCAAGGTGAACGGCACAATCACCACGATGTCCTCGGGCGCGTAAATCTGCACAAGGCGCGGATTGGTTTCCACCGTGTCCAGCGTTACCGTAACATCCACATAATCGCACCAGGCATCTTTGATATACCGCGTAAACTTGGAAAACAGATTGCGCATGATGCCCATTTCGATATCGGTTAAATCCCGATTTAGGCTGCTGTCCACGCCCGAGCCACCCAAAAGACGGTCTATCATAAAAAAGGCGATATTGGACGACATGTCAATCATGATGGTAAATTCGTTCAAGTTGGAATCCGTAGGCTTGATATCAATAATCCCCAGCAGCGCGGTGTCTGGCAGGGCGTTATTGTATTCGTAATAGCGCTGCTCCTCCACTTGTAAAACCATCGCTTCGCTATATACACGCAAAACGCCCGAAAAATACGAGGCCAAAAGGCGGCCCATGTTTTCGTGCAGGCTCTCCACGTTGCGCAGCTGTTCTTTTGTAAACTTTTTCGGCGAATAAAAGTCGTAATCCTTTACCTTTTTATCGTCGGACTGCTGCTCGTTTTCTACATCAACGGACCCGGAGCCTATGCCTTTTAATAGCGCGTCAATTTGGTCTTGTGATAAAATATCTGGCATTACGGCCCCACCCCCTTTATGGTTTTACTTGATTGCTTCGCGGTGTTTATCCTGTGGTTGTAACCGAGTTGCCCGCGTTTGGCAACGTGCCGTTTGTAAGCGGCATACTGTTTGCGGGCGTTTCTTTTGGCGGCGTAACCGTGACGCTGTTGCCGTTTGCAGGCAGGCTGCCCGCAGGCGGTGTCGAAGCGCTGCTTGCATCCGGCGGCGCAGAGGCCGCGTCCTTGCCTGTTTCCGCGTCAAGAATGGTGGTGTTTACCAGCGAATCTTGGAAAATATCGCCACTCATCATGCGCTTAAGCGAATCCAAAACCTGCTGCGGGTCCGCGCCCGTTACATCGCCGGTTTTGCCAATAATCATAATCTCTACGCGGCGGTTTTTGGCACGGCCCTCTGCGGTGTCGTTGGTAGCGCGCGGATAGTTTTTGCCGTAGCCGTTCGCCGTCATAATCAGCGGGTTAATGCCCGCGTTTTCCTCAAAATAGGTAACAATGCCTGTGGCACGCGCGCTAGATAGCGACCAATCGTTTACGCCAGAGCCCGGCACGGACGCTGTGTGCCCGTTTACACGCACCATCGCAATTTGCTCCTCCACCGCCTTTAAGCATTTGCCCATAAAGTCAATGATGGGATAGCTGTCGCGGCGCAGCGTGGAGGAATCGCCGTCAAAAAAGATATTGTTGTCAAAACGGATGTACACATTGTTGGCCGCGTCTTTTTCAATGGTGACGGTGCCTTCCATTTTGTTTTGCTGCACATATGCCATCAAAAATTCATACAGCTCTTGCAAGTCAATCGGCTGGTCGTTCACAATGTCCGGCTCGCCGATATTTAAATCGTCTGTGCCTAAGGCGGGCGCAATTTGATCGCCCTCGCCCTCCGGCACAATTGTCACCTGCTGCACCGAAGCGTTGGCCGTTTTGGAAAACGCTTGCACAAGCACCTTCCACTTGTTTTCGTCCACGGTAGACATACTAAACAGCATGATAAAAAACGTTAAAAGCAGCGTAACCATATCGCCATATGTATCCATCCAGCTATATCCGCCGCCCGCGTCGCGCTTTTTACGCGCCATATGCATTACGCCCCCTTTCGCTGTGTCTATGCCTTTGCCAGTTTTGCTTTTATTTTATGCCCTAGCGGTTTGCTTGCTATGTATCCTAGCGCTGTGCAGGGCGATAACGCTGTTTGCATGCAAGGTTTATTCTTCTGCCTCATCGTCTTTGGCCGATTTTTTGCCCTTTTTGCCCTTTTTCTTGGTTTGTATCACCAACATTTGCAGTTTTTCTTCAATAAAGCGCGGGTTTTCGCCCGCTTGTATCGCTTCTACGCCCTCGCAGATCAGCACCTTGCAAAGATACTCCTCTTCGTGGCGCACGCGCAGCTTATTGGAAATAGGGCCAAAAAACAGGTTGCCCAGCATGGAGCCATACAAGGTTGTAAGCAAAGCTGTAGCCATAGCGGGGCCGATGCTGGCAGGGTCCGACATGTCGGCCAGCATGTTTACAAGGCCAATTAATGTACCAATCATGCCGAAGCCCGGTGCAAAAGCCGCGCCCTTATCATAAAAGGAACATACCGACGCGTGTCGGTCGTCTAAATGCTCTAGCTCGCTTTGTAATAGATTATGTACCTTTTCGGGCTCCACCGAGTCCACCACCAGCATTAGGCTGGATTTTAAAAACATGTCCGACACGCCCTGCAATTTATCTTCCAAAGACAAAAGGCCCTTCATACGCGCCTCTTTGGCAAAGCCAACAATTTGCTCGATATAAGCGCCCGCATCGTATTTGGTAGGGAAAAGCGCAATTTTTAAATGCTTTGGCACACTGGTAAATGCCGCCACAGGAAACGCCACCATCAACGCCGCAAACGTGCCGCCGATGGTGATGGCCATACTGGCAGGGTCAATAAACCCGCCAAACTTTCCAAACTGAAACGTGCCGCCCGCCGTGTCAAATTTCACAAGGGCTTCGTCGTATTTTTTTTGCTCCTCTGCCGTGGCATCGGGCTTTAAATCCTTTGGCGGTGTGGAATAAACAATACCAAACAAAATCAGCCCCAGCGCCATCACCCAGCCCAGCACGGTCATAACGTCAAAAACGGTGCTTTTTTTGCCGCCTTTTCCGCCCTTTTCCTTATCTTTCGCCACGCCATTCACCCTCAGTCATCTTAGTATAAAGCCTTTGCTTGTATCGTGTTGTCCGTTCCACAACTTCCTGCATGGATTCCCGCACAATGTGCAGGCCGCCGTTTACAAGATGAATGGTGGTATCGGGGTTTTCCTGAACGGTTTCGATTAAATCGCAATTCAGAACGAACGGCACGCCGTTCAGCTTTGTAAGCGTAATAATGCAGAACACCCCCTGTTGGTTTTTAGGCATTTGCGGTTTGTATTGCGTGGGCAAAGCGCGGGCTTGCCGCCTTTGCCATTGATGCTGTATGTAAATGTTTTGCTAAATGCTTGCTTTTGCATTGCCGTGATTACCGCGGCAAAAGGTGCAAATGTGTTTTGCGCCCTTTGCCACGGTAACCCGCGCGCGGGTTACCGTGAAAAACACAAAAATTGTGTTAAAAAATATTTCCCAAAGACTATCTCTTCAAGTTTACAAGCTCATTGAGCATCTCATCCGACACCGTAATCAAGCGGCTCGAAGCCTGGAAACCACGCTGTGTGGTAATCATATCGGCAAATTCTCTCGATAAATCGACGTTTGACAATTCAAGCGAGCCGGATACCAATTTGCCTGCGCCTTCGCTGCCCGGTTGGCAATAATTAATTGTACCACTATTTTGCGTTTCGGTAAAGTAAGTATTTCCCGCTTGTTCCAAACCCTGGGGATTTGCAAAGGTTACAAGGTCAACACGGCCAATGATGATGGGGCCTAAAACGGAGTGACTGCCCACGATTACGCCGTCGCCGCCAATGGAAATGCCGTTCAGGTTTTCGATGCCCTGCGGGCCGCCCTCGGTGCCGCCGGTCAGCATCATCTTTTTAGAGGAAAGGCCTAAGTTTTTGCTTTCCTCGGCGGGCTTTACCTTCGCGTTTGCAGTAATTTTGCCCAGTGCCACGGGGTCAATTGTAACGGCCTGTGCAATGCCATCGCCGGGTGTGCCGTCCTTCGCGTCGATTTCGGCAAAGCTTGGGCGGTCAAACACGATATAATCGTTTGCATCCGTGCCGTTTTGCAGCTTAATGGTGCCGGTGCTTGTGCGGGTATTATCAATTTCGCCTGTGTACACCTTGCCGCCGATGGTGGCGGATACTGTATAGGTGGTGGCATCCTTTGGCGTTACGGTGAAAGCCGTGATGGAAGCCGTGGTGGCAGGCGGCGTAACGGTGGGTTTAAAGTTGGAGCCTGTGGTTGCGGGCACGGCAGGCTTAAAGCCGCCTGCAACGTTTTCGGTGGGCCAATCGGTGATGGTGCCCATTTGCAGCGCAAAATCCGTGCTGCAAAGCTGTGCGCCCGTGAGGGGGATGGCAAATTTTTCGGGCGGGTCAATTGAAATGCTGAAATTGCCTGCGGGATGCGGTTTACCTGTAGAAGCCATCATATATTCATTGATTGCCAGGTTTACAGCATCGTTCAGCTCGCCTTGATTGGCAAAGGTTTCGTTGGGATTGAGCTTAATAACGATACCTGCGGTGCCTACCTCGGCCACAGCCTTTACGCCGTCGGTCATTTTTTCGCCCGGCACAAACTGCATGGCGATATTGCCGTCTTTGGTGGCTTTTTCGGCAGTGATTTTGAAGCCTACCGTGTTGATTACGTCTGTAGACGATGCCGCAGTGGGCGGCACGGGCGGCAATTGCACTTGAATCATCTCGCTGCCGGGCTTTTGGCCGATGGGGTTGCCGGAAATGCCCAAAACAAAACGACCCTGCGAATCCACTAAATTGCCCGTTGGGTCAAACTTAAGCTGACCGGAACGAGTAAAGTAACGGTTTCCGTCGCTGTCCTGCACCTGAAAGAAACCGTCGCCGTCAATGGCAAGGTCCATTGTGTTATCCGTCATCTGGAACGAGGAGTTGCCCATCATCACATCCACAGAGCCCAATTGCGAGCCGTAACCCACTTGGCTGGGGTTTGTGCCGCCCGCAGTGGCTGTGCCGCCTGTGGCGGATTTGAGTGTTTGGTAATACACATCGCGAAATACTGCACGGCCGGCTTTAAAGCCATAGGTGTTTACGTTTGCGATATTATTGCCGATAACGTCCATACGTGTTTGATGGGTTTTCATGCCCGATACGCCAGAATACATAGATCTATTCATTTTTTACACTCCTTCAAAATATTACAATTGTTGGAGGTACCGTTACAGGGTGGGGCTTATCAGTCGGTCAAAGCCCCGTAGCTTCCATAAAGGTCCAGCTAAATAATCACGGTACCATCGATATTGGTAAATACATTACCTTTTAAATCTTCGTCGCTTACTGTGGTAATAACCTTGCCTGCCGGTGCGTTCACGATAAACGCCGTGCGGTCAATCAAAATCAGCGTGTCGCCCAGGCCCTTGTTTTTCGCAATCTCTACGCCTTGCGCCAAACGCTCCATATTTGTGCCAGACACATCAATGTTGCGCTCGATTACGCGGTTTACAGCATGTTTGGAAAATGCCACGCCGTTTCCGTTCAGCTGCGCTTCCAATATGCTTCTGAATGACGTTGCGGGTGCTGCGTTTGTATCCTTTGGAACGGCAGGGCTTTGCGTGATAGGCGGTGTGCCGGTAACGATAGGCCGAATGGCTCGATTTAACATAAAATCGTTCATTTCGCTAACACCATTCCTTTCTTTTACTGTTTTGCCGTTTCAAATGTAAGCTTTTTATACACGGTTTCTTTGCCTGCTGCGGTGGTTGCCACGATATTGACGTAATACGTTTTGCCGGGCTGTAAGTCTTTGATATCCAGTGTGGTTTCCTCGCCCATCGGAATAGCGCCCGCCAGCGTGCCTTTTTTAACGTCTTCAATCGCGTCAAACTTATCTTCGGTGGAATAATACACTTGATAGGTAAACTTTTTCGCGTCTTCTTCGCTTGTTGTTGGCGCGTCCCAGCGGATGGAAGCACTTGTTGCGTTTTTCCTGAGCAATATGGGCGTGAGCTTGCTTTCCCCTTCCACATCCGGCGAGCCATTGCCCACAGACATGATTTGATTCAGCTTGTAATCCTGGCCTTTTACGGTAATGATATACTCGTTATCCACAAGCGACACCTTTTCCACAGGGCCAAAATCGCGTTTTACCTGCCCGCCCAGCGAATAGCTTGCCACCGTGACGTTTTTACCCACAAGGCCCATCGCGTAATTGGTTTTGCTGTAATACGCAAGCTCGGTCATTTGCTGCATACTGGCGAATTGTGCCAATTGGGTAACATATTGCGTGTCGTCTACCGGGTTTGTAAAATCCTGATTACGCAGCTGCGCGATCATCAATTGTAAAAAATCCGATACGCTAACTTCGTCTTTTTTGCCCTCGTCATACGGTGTATCCACGCTGGTTCCGCCCTGCGGCCTATATAAATCGCCAATAGAGATATCTGCCATTTTTTTCTCCTTTCTGCACACCTACTATAAAGGAATGTGCTGTTTACTTAGATATACATATCCATCGCCGATAGGGGCTTTGCTTGCATCTGCGCTTCTTGCGCGTCCTGCACGCTTTCGTCCGTTTGCGGCATGCCATACCATGTGCTTTGCGTGTGCCTTTGGCTATTTTGGTTTTGCCCAAAGGTAAATTGATTGGCAAATTGCTGGCTGTTTGCGTTTGGATTGCCCGAGCCTAAATCAAAATGATTGCTCTGCTGCGACATAATCTCGCGCACTTCAACGTGATACGGGCGCATTGCCTCGCGCAGATGTTCAATTTCGGCAGAAAGCATTTTCTGCACATTGGCGTTTGATGCGGTGATTTGCATGGTGATTTTGCCGCTTGCCTCTGCCAGCTTAACTGTAATTTCGCCCATCCCCTCGGGAGTAAGCTTCATCACAAAATCCTGTTTGCCCGCTTTTGCGTTTTCCATCGCGCCGCTTGTTATTTGGCGCATCACATCGGCTTTATCGGCTACCTCGGCTTGCTTTACGGGCGAGGGTGCCTCGATGGCACGCTGCTCATACATGGGCTTTTGCAGGCTGTTCACGGTGCTTTCGTCCGGTTTTGCGCTTTTTTCGGCTGGCTTTTCGGTGGATGCATCCTGTGCTTTTACGCTTGGCACGGCTTGTGTTTCTTGTTCCTCTTGCGTGTGCGGGCTTGCGCTGCGCAGCTTTGCCGCCGCTGCCTCAAAAGCGATTTTGCCGTTTGCCACGGCTTGTTCATCTTGTGGCTTTGCCGCAATTTGTGCGTTTAGGGCATTGGCCATGCCTTGCGGGGTTTTGGCTTGCTGCTCTTGCGTTTCGGCCGCGAGTGTGGGCATCACGCTCTGCGCTGCTTTGGGCTGCATGTTTGTGTCGACGGTGCTTTCAAGCTGTGCTTTTGTGTCCACTGTGCTTTCGCCCGCTAGCATTTGCACGCTTGCCACATTAACTACAGGGGCTTTTGTGGCTGCACTGCCTGTGGGGTTTGCCGCAAGCTGCGCCAAAAGGCTTTCAAATTGTGCGGGGGTTTGGGCAGTTGGGATGGCCGTTTGTGTGGCTTTTTGCATTGCCATTTGCTGTACGGCCGATGCGATACTGTCGGTTTGCTGTTGCGGTGCAATGGGTGTTTGCAAATTGGCGATGGGCATGCCCGCAAGAAAATTGGGCGTTATCGGCGCTTGGCTAATGCCGTCGATACCCGCATCGCTGCCGGTAATGGCCGAAAGCATTTGTGCTGCGGTGTCGTTGGTGGCGGCGCCCGTGCCCAGCAAGCTTTGTGCCAATGTGGGGTCCAGCGCAATCAATTGCGCCATCAGTGCCGCGCCGTTTTGCGCGCCCTCTTGATTGGCCATGTCTGCCAGCGTGGCTTTAGCGCTGTTTTCATCGCTGATTTGCGAAAGCAAAGCCGATAAAAAATCGTTGCCGGATGCTTTATCCGCTTGTGCCGTAGGGGATGCATGTTTATCTGCTGCCTTGCTGCCTTGTGCCACAGTGGGTTTGTGCGTATTGGACGCTGCCGCCGTTCTTGCTGCCTGTGCTTTTGCGGGCATTGGCATTTGCATTTTGGGCGCCATTGTCTGTGTGTTCATCTCTCTATTCACCTCCCTTCCTTTCTATATATAAGGTATTTATTGTGAAGATCCGCGGATGAATTGTCCGCTGACCAGCTCACCGATGATTTCTTCGCTTTCCTTTTTCAAGAGGTAGTCATATTCCTCTTGCTGTTTATCGCGAAGTTTTTCGAGGCCCGAAACCTCTGATTTTACGCCCAGCACCACTTGCAGCTGCGCATCCACCTTTTGCATTTGCTGTGCGCGCCTTTGATTCATCTCTTTTAAGATACGGCGGGAAGCGTCTATTTGATACTCCAGCTTTTTCAGCTCAAAAATGGTGGTGCCTTTTGCGGCGGTGTCGCGCAATGTGTGCTCCAGTGCCGACAGCTGACGCGTTACGCGCAGGATTTCCTCTTCGATGCGTGCAAGCTCTGCGCGCAAGGCGGCAAGCGTTAGCTTTTCCTTGTCCAGCAGCGAATTTTTAAACTCTTGCAAGCGCGCAAGCGAAAACGCAAATTTTTTCATGGCAATGCCCATTCCTTACCTGTGCGGCATTATCGCACGGTTTCTAAAAGCGCGGCCACGGTGTCATCATAGGACATCTTTTCGCCCACCGTTTGCATCAAAAACGCATTGATGCGGTCTATATGTGCAATGGCTTCGTCCAGCTCGGGGTTTGTGCCATGCTTGTACGCGCCAATGGACAGCAAATCTTGGTTGCTTTGATAGCAGCTCAGCATCCCGCGCAGCTTTGCAGCCGCGGCCGAATGCTCTTTTTGTGCAATGGTGCTCATCAAGCGGCTAATGCTGGGCAAAAGGTCAATCGCGGGATAATGGTTTTGCGCGGCCACCTTGCGGGAAAGAATGATATGCCCGTCGATGATGCCGCGCACCGTATCGGCAATGGGCTCGTTGGTGTCGTCGCCCTCTACCAGCACGGTGTACACACCCGTGATAGAGCCTTTTTCAAAATTGCCCGCGCGCTCCAAAAGTTTTGGCAGCGCGGCATAAATGGAAGGCGTATAGCCTCTTGCCACAGGCGGCTCTCCTACAGCAAGGCCCACTTCGCGCTGCGCCATGCAAAAGCGCGTGAGGGAATCCATCATCAAAAGCACATCCTTGCCTTGTGCGCAAAAGTATTCGGCAATGGTGGTTGCGGTTAGTGCGCAGCGAGAGCGCTGCATGGCGGGCTGATCCGACGTTGCCACCACCAGCACCGAACGGGCAAGCCCTTCTTCGCCGAGGTCGCGCGTCATAAATTCTACCACCTCGCGCCCGCGCTCGCCCACAAGGGCAATCACGTTCACGTCGGCCTTTACATTGCGGGCAATCATGCCCATCAGCGTAGATTTACCCACGCCCGATCCGGCAAAGATGCCCATTCTTTGGCCTTTGCCTATCGTAAGGCAGCCATCCAGCGCGCGAATGCCCATTTCAATGGGCTGCGCGATAGGCGGGCGCGACATCGGGTTAGACGGGTGGCCGCCGATGTGCATCTGCACGCCCGCGGGCAGCGGCCCTTTATCGTCAATCGGTTTGCCCATTACATCCACCGCGCGGCCAATCATGTCCTCGCTTACGCCCACGGTAAGCTTTGCGCCTGTGTTGATAACGCGGCTGCCATAACCGATGCCGTCTGTGTCCTCATAGGGCATCAAAAGCACTTTGCTTTCTTTAAAGCCCACCACCTCGCAAAGCACCTCTTGCCCTGTATCGCCAATCGACACGCGGCACACATCGCCCATATTGCACGAGGGGCCCGTGGCTTCGATTGTCATGCCGACAAGCTTATCAATCTTGCCCATATATGTATAAAGGTCGCCTGTGCGAAGCAGGCTTTCGTAGTGGGCTTTGTCCATTTTGTAAACGATTCCTTTCGGCTGGCGCTTCGTTTGGCGCTGGGCGCCGTTCGGGCATCCTACGCCATCAACAGGCTGTGCAATGCTTGGCTTTGCGCAAAACCCGCAGCGTTACGCCTGCGATTCAAAATATTGCCGCAGATTTTCAAGCTGACGGTAAATGGAAGCATCTATAAAGCCCTCGGGTGTGGCGATGCGGCAGGTGCCCTGCGGCGCGTCTACCGTTTCTATGCGCACGCGCTCGGGGTCGGCCTTTGCAATGTCATCTTGCAGGCGCTCCAAAAGCGTTTTGGCATCTTTGGAAATCTCTATCGAAAGCCATTTGGCGCTTTTTACGCCAGCCATCGCCTGTTTAATCAGCGGCAAAATGGCGGTTTCGTCGGCCTCGCAGCGCGCACACATGATTTTGTCTGCGATTGCAAGCGCCAGCCATTTCATATCGGCCTCGGCTTCCATAAAATAAACCTCTTGGCGCCCCTCGATTTCGGCAACGGCATTTTCCAGTGCGCGGATGCATGCACGCACATTTTCCATTTGCGTGCGCATCCCCTCGGTAAAGCCCTCTTGCCGCGCTTTCTCGCGCTCGGCTTCAATTTGCTGCTCGCCGTTTGCCATCAGGTCAAGACAATCGCTTTGCGCCTTATCGTGCGCTTCGCTTAAAATGCGGCTGGCCTCTGCCACGGCCTTTTGCACCATGTCGTCATACAGTGCCTGCGTATCGGCATGTGCTTGGCTGTGCGCCGTATGGCTGCCTGTGTGCGATTGCGTAATATGTGTGTTTTCATGCGACGGCTCGTGCCGCTTTACGGTATGCGGGGCATCAATTGCCCCACTTGCCGAGGCTTCGGGCGCCCTTTGCGCCGTGTCGCTTTCCACTTCCGCTAAGGTAGGAAAGCGATACAGCTGCGGGGCTGCATCATCGCTTTCGTTTTCTTCTTGTGCAAAAAGCGCTTCGTCCTCGCTGCTGTGTAAGCTGGCGGGCATTTGCTCGTGCGCGCTTTCGTCTGTAAGGGCATAGGCTTCGTGGTTTTGCGGCGCATGGGCAAAATACTGCTCGTCGTCGTAAATCGACGTGTCTTCTAAGGCAAGACAATCTGTCGATAAGGTAACATTGCTTTGTTTGAATACTTTAGGCAATTACCTCATCCTTTCCGCCCTTAGAAATAACAACCTCGCCCTCTTCCTCCAGCTTGCGGATTTGGTCAACAATGCGCTGCTGGGCAGCCTCTACATCGCGGCGGCGCACGTTATGTAAAAATTCGATGTCGCTTGCAACGCTTTCCTGCATGCGCTTTGACATATTGGCGTAAATGATGCTGGTAACCTCGGAGTTTGCGTCTTTCAGCGCCACCGCCAAATCCTTAGCGTCCACATCGCGGATAAAGCGCTGCACGCTCATCTCGTCGAGGTATACGATATCTTCAAACACAAACATCAGCTTGCGCACATTGTCGGCAAGCTCGGGATCTTTGATGCCCAGCTCGTCGAAGATGGCCTTTTCTGTGCCGCGGTCCACATGGTTCATGATGTCGGCAAGGTAATTCACGCCGCCCAGCTCCATCAAGTCCACCGATACAACGGAATCAAATTTCTTTTCCAAAATGCTTTCCACCACTGAAATTACCTCCGGCGAGGCACGATCCAGCTTTGCGATGCGCTCGATTACATCGATGCGTACATCGGGAGAAATCTCGGATAAAACGCGCGAGGCCTGATCGGCTCTTGCGTAGGATAAAATCAATGCAATGGTTTGCGGGTGCTCGTTTTGCACAATGTTGAGCAAGTTTTTATAGTCGGCCTTGCGCACAAAATCAAATGCCTTCGTGCGCAAAGATTTGGTAACGCGCTCCATATACGACATCGCCTGCTGTGCGCCGAACGCCTTTTCCAGCACATCGCGCGCATAGTCCACGCCGCCCTCGTTGATTACCTTTTGCGCTAGGCAAAGGCCATAGAAATCGTCCACGATTTCTTTCATTTCATCCTGCGGCATGCGGCTGATTTTCGCAATTTCCAGCGAAAGCAGCTCCACCTCGTCCTCGCGCAGATATTTGTACACCTCAGCGGCATCCTCTGCGCCGAGGGCTATCATAACCGCGGCGGCCTTTTGCAGGTTTCCGTTTTGTCGTCCCGCCATCAGTCATCCTCCTCCTTTATCCAGTTGCGCAGGAGGTTCGCCGTAATTTGCGGATTGGCTTTCGCAAACTCCCGCACTTCCTCGGCAATGGCATTTTCGTTTTTGGAGCGCAGCGCCGCATCTTGAATTTGGCGTTTGCGCATTTCAAGCTCTTGCCCAGACATAGCGCCCATCAGCACGGGCTCGCCGCCTGCGCCGGCCATTGCAAGATTGCCCGCAGCCGCTTTTTTCTTCTTTTTGTTTTTGCCGCCAATAACCAAAAGCAGCACCAAAAGCAAAAGCAAAACGCCGCCTGCGATGCCCAGCACAATCCAAAGCTGGGTGCCCTGTAAAACACCGCCGTTCACCGGCACCTCGGGAGGTGGAATCACAGGGAAGCTCTCTACGGAAATATTGTCCTCTAAAATATTGGTGGCCTTTGCCACCGACACCAAAATGGCGTCGCGCGTGGCTGCATCCACATCGCCTTTAATGGCTACGGCCATGCTGGATTCCAAAAGCTCGGCTTGGTTTTTTTCAATTTGCTGTGTGATGTAGCTTACGGCGTATTTTGAGTTGGAATGCGAATCCACGTAATCCGGCACACCGTCGCCGTTATTGTCTACCACGCCGTAAGTGGGCGTGGTGTCTGTGTTGTTTTCTTCGCCCGGCAGGCCGGTGGCAAAATCGCCCGGATTCATGGCGTAATCGTTTTCTTGGCTTTCCAAAACGCCGGAATTGTTGTTAGAATCCGGCGATGGCATGTAATTTTTGCTCTCGGAAATCATCTTGTTGTAATCCAGCTTTACCGTGGCGGATACGCGAAAATTTTCAGGCAAAATGTACATGGAAAGGATATTGCTTGCCTTATCAACCAGCTTTTGCTCTACCGTGGCAGTTAAATTTAAACGCTCGATTTCGCTTTGCACGCCATCGGGGTTCAGCTCTACATCTTCGCGGCCCTTCATGCTCATCATTGTGGCGGCGTCGATAACCTTAACGTCGTTAATGCCCATCGTGGTGCCCACGCTGGAAGCCACCAAATGCTTGATGCCGCTTACTTCATCGGGGCCTAATGTATAGCCCGGCTGCATTTGCACCGTGACGCTGCCTGTGCTTTTGGCGCTTTGTGTCTCCCACACGCGGTTGCTTTGCTGCGAAATGTTTAATGTAACAGTTGCACTTTTGATGCCTACCATGCTGCGCAGCGTGTCTTGCAAACGGTTTTGCATTTGCTGCGTGCTCATGCGGCGCTTGTCGGCGTCTGTAGAGGTAAGCCCGCCGCTGCCGTTATCGATATCGTAAGGCAAACCCGTTTTGGGGATGCCTTGTATCGCCATTTGCATCAGCGCTGCGTCTTTATCTTTTTTGGGCACTTCCACTTCGCCCGCTGCATTCAGCTTTGCGGCAATCGGGGTTTCAAGCGATTGCAGCGCGGCATACACCTCGGCGCTTTCGGCTTGCTCCATGCCCGCATATAAAAGCGTGTAGCCCGAGGTGTTGAAGTTGAGATATAAAGTCACCAAAACGGCCAAAGCCAATATGCCGCCAGCGGCAATCAGAATCAGTTTCCTCTTTTTAGCGTCAAGGCCCGCCCAATGGGCCTTGAGGTCCGTGAGGGCTTTTTTCAGTTGTTCGCCCACATTTGCCATCGTCAATTCGATACCTCAGTTCTCTAATTTCGGCTGTTTTATAACCCGCTGCCAGTCAAAACGCGGCGGCAAACTTTATACAAATTGTATTACAATTGCGTTTGCATGATTTCTTTGTACGCCCCGAGGGCACGCGAAGTGATGCCCGCTGCCATTTCCACAGCCGCCGAGGCCTTTAGCGCATTGATTTGCACGGTGTGTAAATCATCGGTTTTGCCCATCGCTAAATCGTATGCGTCCTGCTGCGACACCGCCTGTGTTTGCTCCACATTGGCAATCGCGTCTTTTAAAATATCGCTAAAAATCGGCACAGCGCCACCCATATTTTGCGCGCTGGGCATGCCCGCGCCTTGCTTATCAAATATGGATTCCAGCGGCTGCAAGCCGGTAAGCGGTACAATGGTCATGGAAAAGCCCCCTTTATATTCAAAAGACTAACATGCAATATTGTTGCATAAATACGAAACTATTTTTGTGCTTGTGTGGCGGACATTTTGATGCAAATTAGACAAAAATGTACACAATCCCACATTTTGATATAGTATAAGTATAGCCGTTTTGTTCAAAAATGTCAATTACAGAATGTAAATTTATCGAATAAAAAGCAGAAAAAACACATGCCCCACAAAACAGAAAAACCGGCGCAGAGTGCAGCCCACTCGCGCCGGTTTGTATCGATATTATTTTCCGATTTCCAATGCCTTCATGGTCATGGATTTCATCACGTTCAGCGCCGTTAAATTGGCGTTATAGGCCGTGGAGGCCGCCATTAAATCCACTGTTTCTTCGGTGCGGTCCACATTGGGCATCAGCACATAGCCGTTTTCGTCTGCGTGCGGATGTGTGGGGTTATACACTGGGATAAAATCCTCTTGGCTCTCCTGAATTTCTTTAATGCGCACACCGCCGCCGCTTTGGTAGCGCGCTTGCTGGTTTTTAAGAGTGTCTTGAAAATTCATGCCCTGCTCTTCAAACACCACCTGCTTGCGGCGATAGGGCGTGCCCTCCGGTGTCATGGTGGTTTCGATATTGGCCAGATTTTGCGCAATAATATCCATGCGAAAGCGCTCTGCCGTAAGCGCAGAGCCCGTGATGTTAAACGAATTTAAAAAAGCCATACTAACGCTGCTTCCTTTCCGGCATGCCGCAAGATATTTTGTGCGGCAATCTGTGTTACCCTAGCGCCCCACTTGATTTACATTTGTGCGGCAATCTGTGTTACCCCTAGCGCCCCACTTGATTTACATTTGTGCGGCAATCTGTGTTACCCCTAGCGCCCCACTTGATTCAAAATGGTGCGCAGATTATTATACGAGCCCGAAATTTTCTGTGCCACAGCAGCATATTGCGCCTGTGTTTTCCATAGCTCCAGCTGCTCTTTTTCCATGTCAACATTATTGCCGTCCACACGGCTCATGGTGGTATTATCCTCGCCCATCGTAAGGCGCAAATGTGCCGAGCTCTTGCGCTCGCCCTCTTGCGTTGCCGCGTCCAGCACTTCGCCAAAGCTAACGGTTTTGGCTTTATAATCGGGTGTTTCATAATTGGCCAAATTGTCAAGATGCACCTGCATCTTCATCCATAAGGCGTCCATGCTGCCTTCAAGCGCGCTGTTTGCAACGTTTTTGGTAACCATTTGTAACACCCTTTCTGTATATTGTAAGAAACGCCGTTTGCAAAATACTTGTGCACTTTGCAATGCTATACCTTTATCCTACAATAGTTTACACATTTTTGCAAGCACTGCGCAATTATTTCACAATAATTTCTGCTGTTGTCGGTGCTGTGGCTTTATCGGGCAAAAGGCGTGCCATGATTACAAAGCGATGATTGCCGTCCAGCCCAAATTTTTCGGTGCAGGTGGACAGCGTTAAAATCCTGTCTGTTGCAAGCAGCGTTTTGCCATAATCATAAATCGACAGTTCCTGCGCTCTTTGCGCAATGCCCAGCATTTCCTCGTCGGGAATATTCACGCGGATATAGTCAAAATCGTTTACATGGGTGTAAAACACCGCAAAGATTTCAAAGGTTAAATGCTCTTCCTCGGTGGTAAGATACACGCAGGGCGTTATTTTGGCAAAATCCGGATTTGCAAAGCGATGCAGCTGCGAAAAACGCTTGCCGTCGGGATCATCGCCCGGAGAGGAATGCCCGTAAATAATCGTATTGGGCTTTAGCACTTCGCGCGCGCCGATGGCGCATTCGTAATCCGCAAAATAGCAGCCGTAAACTTCGTTCTCTTTCGCCTCGTTGCGGCGCAAATAAAATTCGTTATCCAGGGTTTGCACCACGCTGTTTGATATGTCGGTGCCGGGCACCTCCAGCCACGCCACGGTGTCGCGGTTGCGCTCGATAGCGGTTTGCAGCGCCTTTGGCACTTCAAAGGGCGTGGCGGGCGGGCGCTGCGTTACTGTTGCTTTCGGCTGCGACACGCTTTCGGGCGCAGGCGGCGGCACATTGCTTTTTTGATAGAGAAAAAAGCCCGCCACCGCCACAGTGGCCACTAATAAAAACGCAATGATGGAAACCAGTATTTTCATTCGTTGTCTTCTTCCTGTTCTTCTTTTTTGGGCAAAATGGCAAGCAGACTGTGCGCGCCGCGCCCTGCATCGGCAGTGCCAAAGGCGCGTGATTGTGTTTGCGGGTTTTTCTTGCCGGAGGTGGTGGCATTGCCCAGGTTTTCGCCTGTGCTGCCCAGCGCCCCCACTTTATTTTCGCTGCCGTATATCATGCCTGTTGTGATGGCATAATCGCTCATATGCGTAAGCGGCACGCTCAATACGCCCTGCGCGTTGGTGCCCACATAGCCGTAGTAATCTATGCTGTTATATTCGGCGTTGTGATAGTTCCAATACATGCGCAGGTTTTTATAAAACCCGCCCAGCGACACCGTGAAGCGCATTGCACCCGGCAAAGCGCCATGATGCCCAAAATGGATAATCACGGGCGAAAGCGTGGCATTGCGCCCATCCAGCGCATAAATTAGATTTTGAATCAATTGATTATTGGGGCCGTTAAAAGACATGGATAAATCAAATTGTGCGGTGTTGGGCACAAGCGTCAAAATGTCTTTGCCCGCAATTTCAAGGCTGTAGCCATTGCCTTCAAACACAATGCTTTTATCGGGATGTTCTGTGCGCAGCGTATTGAATACATCTGCACTTACAATTGGATATTTGCTGATGTCCACATGGATGGGGCTTTCCGCCGTGAAGTCCACCATGTCGGCGGTAATGGGCGTATAGGCACCCGCTTTTTCCTCGTTGTTGCGATAGGCAACAAACTGATATTCCTTTACGGCAATTTTATCGGGCGCCGTAACCGTTACGGTAAACTTGGTTTCGTCGTCGGTGATGGACGTGGAATATTCATCGCCGTATTTTTCCAATACGCGCGTGCCGGCCTTCACCTCTACGGTGGCGTTTGCATCTGCGGGCTTCGGCACCAAATCCACGCTGCGCGCATCGGGCTTTAACGCAATTTCGTAAGCATCAATGCCCGCTTTAAAGCGTGGCGACACCGCGCCGTCATACACTCTGATGCTTTGTAAATCGGCATTGCTGCTTTTTTCAACTAAGTTTTCGTCCCGCGCCGTAACCACATAGCGCACCTTTGTGCGCCCATCCTGTGCCGTAACCTCAATGGGAATCTGCGTGATCACCTCTGTGGGGCGTATCACGGCCGAAGCCGCGCCGCTTGCCACGGCCTTGCCATTTACTGTGATGGTGGCAAAGGGGTCAATGGCGGTGGGTGTGAGCGTAATGCCCTTTGTTTTTTCGGGAATAACAATCTCATAGTTTAAGCGAATTAAGCTGAATTTAGGGCTTAATGGAATAGAATCACTAACCGTAAGGTCCGACAAGCGCGCTTCCGATGAGGGCACGCCGCGCTGCAAATGCAAAATATAGGTGCGGCTGGCCGCACTTTCCGCCGTAACAACAATGCGCACGGTTTTGCTGCTGCCTACGGGGATTTCCACGGTAACGCTGGTTCTGCCTGTATTCATTTCGGCGCCGTCCACCGTCACTTTTGCCAGCGGCGACACCGCTTTGGGCGTAATGGTGGCGCGGGTGACGCCATAGGGCACGTCGACGGTGTATTCAAGCTGCTCTTTATTAAACGAAAAGTTTTCAAGCGCTTTACTGTCTTGGTCTACCACCGCAAGGCTTTCAAGGCGCGTGTCCGCGTCGGGGTCATCACGCACAAAATGGATATTATACGGCGGGCTTGTGTCGTCGCCGCTTTCTGCCTTTACAAGCACCGCGTAAATAAACTCGTTTTTCGCAGGATCCGGTGTTTGCACATTTTGGCTGATGTCTATATTGCGAAACACCGTTACAGCGTCCTTTTTTGGCACAGCGTCGGAGCGCTTGCCGCCGTATACCGACGGCGCAAGCATGGATATTTGCATCGCCTCGCTGTGATTTGCCTTTGCCTCAATATTTACAAGCAACGCAGAATACGGCACATGCACATAATAATCCCGCACGTTCGGGTCAAATTTCATGCCTTCGTCAAACGGAATGGTTTTGTTGTTTTTATCCTTGATTTCCAGCGATGCCAGCGTATTGTCCACGCTGGGGGCTAGGCGCGTTACGCGCAAATTGTATTTGGTTTTGCCCACGCCGTCCTCTGCCGTTACCTCAACGGTAATCAGATTGACATTGTTGCTCACTTCGCCCGTCACTGGGTCAAAATCGCAGGTTAAATCAAATTTTAGCACTTCGGTTTTCCAAAACCAAAAGCCAACCACTTTCGGCGCGGGCACAAATGCAACATCGCTTACCCACGGGCTTTCGGTGTCGATTTTTAATTCCACTTCCTTTACCTTGTACGGCACGGTAATGGCATATTCCTTCGTGGCCGTGGCAAAAGGCGGTGTTAGCGGCAATTCCTGCATGGTATCCGTGCGAAACACCTGCAAGCCTTTTAGCCCGCTTTTGGTGTCCTTTGCGCTGCGCACGATATTAAATGTATAGGTATTGGTGCTGCCGTCCTCGGCTGTAACCGTTGCCGTAACGGTTTTGGGCAATTCCGGCGTAAGGGGAATGGGCACAGTTTCTTTGCCGCTGGTAATGTCTTTGGGGCCGTCGCCGTAATCAATCACCACATCCTGCTGTGCCCTTGTGCCCACGGGAATGCGCGGGCGCATTTGCACTTCGGCGGCCTTATACGGCACCGTGATGTCCCACACGTTTTTGTCGGGGTCAAACGCATAGGTAAGCAAACCCGATGGATACACCGAGTTTATCACTTTTTGTTCGTCTGCATCGGCACCTTTCAAAAAAATGCCCATATCCGCCAAACGCGCATCGGTAGACGGGCGCGAATCCACCACATCAATGCGCTGATTCACCGTGTTACGCGCCATTAAATCGCCTTTTGCGTTATAAAACTCCACAATAAAGTTTACCGGCCCGCCTTTCGTGGCAGTAACCTCTACCGGCACACCCATGCCTTTATTGGGGATATCAGTGCCAAGCGTATACGGCACCACGTTATTATCCAGCATCACCTGCACTTCGCCGCCTTGCGACTGGGTGCGGATAACGGCTTTTTCCGCGCGGCCCGTGCCGTTGCCAAAGGAAATCAGCCCCGTAAAGCGAAACGGCCCCGCGGGCACCTTATTATAAAACAGCACATCCGCATCGCCTTGATACACGTCCATGCGCGTGGGAATTTTTGTGATATCGGTCACAATGGGCGCGCCGCCCGGATTGCCCGTTGTGGATTTCAGCGGCAAAAGATTTGCCAGCGAGCCCGAACCATAGATCACCACAGGGATATCCATAGTGGGGCTATCCACCCCGCCGTATTTTGCCGTTACGGTAAAATGCCCTTTAATATCGCTGCCGTCACTGGGACGCTCCACAATTTCGACACCAATTTTGCCAAGACCTGGCTTTAGCCGAATCACGCTGGTAATGCCGGGCGGTGTAGGGTCCGGCACCCATGCCCACGCAAGCTCCACATCCACATTGTCGCGGTGAATGCGCGAAAGTAGCTCAAAATTGGCGGTGATGCTTTCCAGCGTATCGCCATCGGCAAATTTCATATATGGCACGCCTGTGCCTGTAATTTCCGGCGAAGTGGGATTGCTTTTCACGCTTTCCACTGTTTCTTGCAAGGCCTGCGGCACCGTGATAACCGTTGCAATCAGCGAATTGATGGTTTCGCGGCGGAAATTGATGGTAAATTCTGTGCCGCTTTGGATTTTTGCGCCGCCTTCAAAGGCGACGTCCATTTGCAGCACAGTAGGGTCAGTAGCGCCGGGGCCTGGCTGTATGGTGAATACGCTGCTGCCGTTCTTTAATGCCGTTGCGCTTACGATGCCGCCCTGATATTGGCGCAAGCCGCCCGTGGCCGCGCTGACTTTGTCGTAAGACACCATGCCGTCGTCGCCTTCGTTGCCGTTTGCTTGAAACGTGATGGAGCTATCCTCCGTAATGGATATGCCGCCCTTTACCGTAATGTCCAGCACGTAATGATTACGAATTTCTTCCGTGCTTGGGGGCACAGCCGCTTTGTAATAATCGCCCGTACCACTGCCCTTTGACAAATTGGCCGTGTAAATGGCGTTGATGGTATATTCCTTTGCGCTCGCGCCCGCGCTGCCTGCCTTTGCTTTCAGCGTGTAATACACAGGGTTTGTAGCCTGTGTAATGTTAAAATTATGCGAAGCATCGCCCTCTACGCCCGATTCCTTCACGGCAAAGGGCGTAACGGTAGAGATTTTATAACCATCGGGCAGCTTTGTGCGGATGCTGATATCGCTGCCTTCCACAATGCGCTGGTTGATGCTTTCTTTTTGAATGGCCTTATCGTCGTAAAAGCGAATATTATACTCCGCTGCCGGTGCCGCAAGCACCACAAGGCCCGGCGTATAAACGGACATTGCGCCTAATACGCACGCCATTACACCCGAAAGTATTCTGTGTTTGGTTTTTATAGTATTCATATAGCCATTCCTTTCCGGGAATTGAACAAATTTGGCAATTTATCTTGTGAACAGGCGGGCATATCGCAAAGCCTATATGCCACCTAACTTACTTTTCGTCAAATGCATCTTAATCTTAACATAAAAGTGCAAATTTCACAAACGCATTGCTGCGTTTTTCGCTTGTTTTTGCCTTTTCTTTTTTTTCGGCATACCGCGCGCGCATCTTGCATTGGCAATGCGGCGGTGCTACAATGTATGTAAATGTTTCACAAAATGCACGCGCTGAAAAATTTCTGATTTTTTTCAAAATTTTACTTGCAATCCACTCGCAAAAACGGTATTCTTGTAAGGTGTTTTTTGCAAACACACTGTGTTTCGCCAAAGGCGAGCAGCACAAGCGAGCCAGTCGCCGACTGGTTCGACAAAAAATTATTGGCTTTGAAAGGGGCGTTCATTTGTGAAGCAGGGATTTGATAATTCTATCTACATTCAAAAGCAGAAGGAGCATATTCTGGAGCGCATCAAGCAATTTCGCGGCAAGCTGTATTTGGAATTTGGCGGCAAACTTTTCGACGATTATCACGCCGCACGCGTTTTGCCCGGCTTTGACGTAAACGGCAAAATACGCCTTTTATATGAGCTGCGCGAAGAAACTGAAATTATATTTTGTGTTTCGGCGGGCGATATCGAAAAAACAAAGGTACGCGCCGACCTCGGCATCAGCTACGACATGGAGGTGCTGCGCTTAATTGACGACATCACCCACATGGGCATTGCCGTAAACAGCGTGGTTATTACGCAGTACACCGGGCAAGCCGCCGCCGATGCCTTTGCCGCAAAGCTAACGATGCGCGGCGTGAAAAACTATATACACCGCCCGATCAAGGGCTATCCCACCAATATCGAACATATCTGTTCGGACGAGGGCTATGGCTCCAACACCTACATTGAAACCACAAAGCCCCTTGTAGTGGTTACCGCGCCGGGCCCTGGCTCGGGCAAGCTGGCCACCTGCCTCTCGCAAATTTATCACGAAACACGGCACGGCAGCCTTGCGGGCTATGCCAAGTTTGAAACCTTTCCCGTATGGAATTTGCCGCTGAAGCATCCCGTAAACCTTGCCTATGAAGCCGCCACGGCAGATTTGGCCGATGTGAATATGATTGACCCGTTCCATTTAGAGGCCTATGGCAAAACCACGGTGAATTACAATCGCGATGTAGAGGCCTTTCCGATTGTGCACACAATGCTTTCGCGCATTACAGGGCGCGATGATGTATATCGCTCGCCCACCGATATGGGTGTAAACATGGCGGGCTATGCCATTTGCGATGACGAAGTATGCCGCGAGGCCGCAAGCCAAGAGATTATCCGCCGCTATTATAAAGCCCTGTGCGACCATAAGCAGGGCAAGGGCACAGCGGGGGCGCTGGATAAAATTGCCGTTATTTTGCAGCAGCTGAATCTGCGGCCGGAGCAGCGGCCAGTGGTAAATCCCGCGCTGGAAAAAAGCGAAGCGTCGGGCGTGGCCGCCACAGCCATGATGCTGCCGGACGGGCGCATCGTAACGGGCAAAGCCTCCAATTTGATGAGTGCTTCGTCCTCGTGCGTGCTCAATGCCATCAAAATGCTTGCGGGCATTACCGACGGCCTCACCTTAATTAGCCCCATTATTTTAGAGCCGATTTTAAAATTAAAAATTGATATCCTGGGCAGCCGTTCCAGTGTGCTAAAGGTAGACGATGTGCTTGCGGCGCTTTCCATTACCGCAGCCACAAACACCATGACGCAAAGCGCAATGGCCATGCTGCCGCAATTGAGAGATTGCGAAATGCATTCCACCGTGATGCTGCATTCGGGCGACGAAGGCACGCTGCGCAAGCTTGGCGTGCGCCTAACGTGTGAGCCGGAATATCCAAGTAAGGATTTATATTTTTAAGTAAAGAAAGAGGGCTTACCATGAAGTATTGTGTACATTGTAGCGCACCTGTTGAAAACGATGATTACAAGTTTTGCCCAAAATGCGGCAAGCCGCAAAACGCGCAAACCACACCGTTTACGCCCGAAGGCGGGCCGGCGGTAACACCGTTGCAAACGCCTGCGCCAATGTACACCCCTGCTGGGCCCTCAGCGTGTTTGTATGCAAACGAAGCCTGCACGCCCGCGCGCACTTTATTGGTAAAATCGTTTGCATCCAAGCTATTTGCGGCTGTGTGTATTTTGCAAACGCTGCGCATTGTTTGCCTGATAGTGAGCAATATTTCAGATGTGTTTTTGGCCGAGCCGATGGATACATCCATGATCATTGGGCTGATTATAGCCATGCCTATTCTTTTGCTTTTTTTCGTGCCGGATATTGTTTCCTGCGTTGCCCTATGGCAATGCCGCGCCGCCGCGCGCAAAGCCTCCAGCAGCGGCCGATTTGTATATCGCAGCATCGGGCTGTATCGCACCTGCTGCAAAATTAAGCTTGTGTGCCTTTGCGTGCTGTCCGGCATTGGCGGCATTGTGCTTTTATTCTTATTAATTCCCTTTGCCATCTCCCTGATGAACACTCCGGAAAGCCTGCTCATTTTGGGTGTCAGCCTTGTTTTATTTGTCATATTGGTCGGTGCCATTGCTCTTACCATTCTTGTGCAAGTAAAATGGGTGAAAACCGTTTCGGCTATTTTAGATACCGCCATTACGGGCGAGCCCACAAAATACATATCCGGCCTTGTGATTGTAATGCAGTTTATTGACGGCGTTGGCAGTATGATCTATGTGCCGTTCCTAATTATTTTGGCTGGTGCGCTTTCATTCTCTACCAATTCGTTTTTACTGGGCGCGCTTACATTTTTGGGCAGCTTTATACCTGCTTTCGCCATTATGTTTATCGGTGGCGCCAGCATTGTAACGGGCATTGCATTATCGAAATACAAAAGCAAAACATTGCTGCTTGCCTATGCGCCCCCCGCCCCGCCCGCACAGCCTGTGCAAAGCGAAGAAATACCCGCGCAAAGCACAGAAACACCTGTGCGAAGTGAAGAAGCCCCCGCGCAAAGCGAAGAAGCGCCTGCGCAAAGCGAAGAAGCACCTGCGCAAAGTGAAGAAGCACCTGCGCAAAGCGAAGAGCCTGACGCGCGGCAATAAGCAGATACACACGCATATCTACGTTTAACACAAAAGCGGCTTTACCCTTTCGGGTAAAGCCGCTTTTTTACTTGCCTATATGCCGATTAATTGTTGTCAAATTTGTCTTTTAAGCTTTTAAAAAAGCCTTTGCGTTTTTCATAATTTTCGTCCTTTA
>RRZU013218132.1_pt1 | contig 54642 bp, 50 predicted proteins | sample 2165561 | NCBI WGS metagenome assembly RRZU01 (sample SAMN10456909, study PRJNA506462) | wastewater metagenome | isolation source: wastewater sludge | place: USA: Moscow, Idaho
GTCCGGGTTGTCGGCGGCCGGCGAACAGTACGTCGATTTCGTGCCCGAGTCGGAGTCGGGCCCGTTCCTGTCCGACGGCAGCCGGATCAAGCTCGGTCACGCGACGGTGCCGATCAGCCTGGCGGACATGCTCGCCAACTCCGACAGCACCCTGGCGCAGGTCGACCCGGCCAAACTCGACGTGCTCAGGAAGGAACTGAGCATGAGCAAGGCCGGCCCGCAGAAACTCGCCGACGTCGTCGATGGCGGTACGTTCCTGTTGTCGACGCTTGATTCGGTGTTGCCCGAGACCACCAGCCTGCTACGGACCAGCCGCGTGGTGTTCGACATGGTTGCCGACAAGAACGCCGGTATGGTCGTCGCCACCCAAAACCTGGACCGCAGCTTCGCCGGCATCAGCCGGATGGTCAACGGCTACCGCACCCTGACCAACCAGACACCGGACGCCCTGACCAAGGTGGACAACCTCTTCACCGACAACTCCGACACCATGGTGCAGTTGCTCGGCAGCCTGGCGACCACGTCCCAATTGATGTACGTGCGGGTGCCCGCCCTGCAGGCACTGTTCCCCACCTACCGCACCTCGGTGCTGGACGCCATCGGCTCCACGATGCACGACCAGGGGATGTGGACCGTCGGCGATATCTACCCGCGCTACTCCTGTGACTACGGAACACCGCGCCGGCCTCCGTCATCCGCGGACTATCCCGAGCCGTACATGTACACCTACTGCCGGGACGAGGATCCCGCGGTGCTGATCCGCGGGGCCAAGAACGCCCCCCGGCCCGCCGGCGACGACACCGCCGGACCACCGCCGGGCGCCGACCTCGGGAAGACCACCGACCCAACACCCAAGGGGCGGTACACGATTCCCACTCCGTACGGTGGACCCGTTCTGCCCATCGAACCGCCGCACTGAGCCACCTAGGCACGGGGCTACCCCGCCTGCGACCTGCTAGGGAGATGATGTTGTCCGTGACGTCCGAGAAAGAAACCGCTCCCGACACCGAGGCCGATCCCGCGGTCGATCTCGAGGTCGACGCGGACTCCGCGGTGACGGAGGACGGCTCGGAGGCCACGGAGATCACCGACTCGGAGGCGGAGGTCACCGAACCCGAGGCGGAAGCCGAGGCCGACGAAGCCGCCGCGACCGCCGAGCCCCGGTCGCGGCGGGGACTCGTCCCCCGGCTGCTCGTAGCCGCCGTGCTGGTCGCGGCGCTCGCGGCGTCGGGTTTCCTCGGCTGGAAGCTCTGGCAGCAGGATCAGGTGACCCGCGCCGGCGAGCAGGCCCGGCAGGCCGCCGTCGCGTATGCCCAGGTGCTGACCAGCATCGACTCGAACAAGGTCGACGACAACTTCGCGCAGGTGCTCGATGGCGCCACCGGCGAGTTCAAGGACATGTACAGCCAGTCCAGCATGCAGTTGCGCCAGCTGCTGATCGACAACAAGGCCACCGCGCACGGCGTCGTGCTCGAGTCGGCGGTGCAGTCGGCCACCAAGAACAAGGTTGTCGTGCTGCTGTTCGTCGATCAGTCGGTGTCGAACACCAACGTGCCCGATCCTCGCATCGACCGCAGCCGGATCAAGATGACCATGGAGTACGTCGACGGCCGTTGGCGCGCCAGCAAGGTCGACCTGCCCTGACGTATCGGAGACCGTGACCCATCGGAGAAGGCCCATGAAACTCAGCGCACTCGCCGGCACCGCCCTCACCGTGGCCGCGCTGGCATGGTCGGTCCCAGCGCCCGGGAACATCGCCACGGCCACGGCGTCGGTACCGGACTTCTGTGCCGAGGTCGGCGGAAACTGGGACGGCGCGAATTGCGTTGCCACGGTGGAGTCCGAGCGCAATGCGACCCGCACCATCACGATGGCGCTGCCGGACGGCCTGATCGACAACCCGACCATCCATGACTATCTGCGCACCCTGATGAACAACTGGAAGACCGCCGCCGTCCACATGGCCGCCGACAGTTTCGCCGAGGAGCATTTCGAGGTCTTCAACCACGGCGGCACCATGACAGCCGCGTTCCACGAGGTGTACTCGGCCACCTACGGCACGGACGCCGGCACCCACCCGAACGCACCGTTACTCAACAACGCCTACCGCACCTTCACATTCGGTGGCGGCCGGCAGGTGCAGCAGGCCGATCTGCTGCGGCCCGGGCCCGATATCGGCGCCATCTCGTCGCTGGGCGCCGAATACATCCAGCAGGCGCTGGACCAGGCGCCCCCCGCGCATCAGGCCAACACCTACCCGTTCATGCTCGACCGGTGGACGCCGGACAAGGTCTACTCCGGCGGCTACAAGGCGTGGGCGCTCACCCCGGACGAGCTGATCCTCTACATGCCGGATTACCCTGTGGGACATGATGTTCCGATCGACTACACCATCGGTCGCATGCAGTGGTACATGGACGGCGGCACCGTGCAGGCGCACATCCCGCTGAGCGCGCTGAGTTCGATCCTGCGACCGGAGTACGGCGGCGCCGGCTGACGAAATCGCGCATGACGGCTGCGCAACGCACACTCACCCGCTAGCGTTTCTTCCTGCTACCGGCGCCTCGTCCTGACGGTGGCACGGACGGCTGAAAGGCACGCACATGGCGTCTGATTCACCTGCCACCGCTCACCTCGGGCGCTCGCTCGGACTGTGGGCGATCGTCGGCCTCGGTCTGGGCTACATGACGCCGATGACGGTCTTCGACACCTTCGGGATCGTCTCCGGCGAGACCAACGCGGTGGTCCCGCTTGCCTACATCGTCGCACTGGTTGCCATGGTGTTCACCGCCATCAGCTACGGCCGCATGACGCGGGTCTTCCCGTCGGCGGGCTCGGCCTACACCTACGCCTCCGAGGTGATCCACCCCAACATCGGCTTCCTGGTCGGATGGTCGTCGCTGCTGGACTATCTGCTGCTGCCGATGGTCAACGCGGTGATCGCGCGGATCTACTTCGAGTCGTTCTTCCCCGACTCGCCGTCGTGGTACTTCGTGCTCGGCTACGTCGCGATCATCACCGCGCTCAACGCGTGGAGCATCAAGGGCACGTCCAACATCAACGGCATCCTCGTCGTCTTCCAGATTGTCCTGATCGCCGTCTTCATCGTGCTGGCCTGGGTCTCGATCAACAACGGCCTGGGCCAGGGCACCGTCTTCACCCTCGAACCGCTCTACCACGAGGGCGTTCAGATGGGCGCCGTGATCGCCGGCGCCACCGTGGTGTGCTTCTCGTTCATCGGGTTCGACGCGATCACGATGTACAGCGAGGAGGCCAAGACACCCAGCACGGTCCCGAAGGCGATCGTGCTGGCGCTGATGATCGGCGGCGCGATCTTCTTCCTCGGGGCCTGGTTCGCCCAGGCCGCCTTCCCCACCCTGGACGGCTTCGAGGTCACCGACGACACGCTGCCCGAACTCGCCCTGAAGGTCGGCGGGCAGCTCTTCAAGATCCTGTTCGTCTCGGCCGCGCTGGCCGCCATGGTTGCCTCCAGCCTGGCCTCGCACGCGAGCGTGTCCCGGATGATCTATGTGATGGCACGCAACGGCACCGGCCGGATTCCGCGCTTCCTGTCCTATATCCACCCGAAGTTCCTGACGCCGCTGCACGCAGTGCTGATCGTCGGTGTGGTGTCGCTGCTGGCGGTGCGGTTCACGCTCGAATTCGTGTCGGCGATGATCAACTTCGGTGCGCTGATCGCGTTCACCGTGGTCAACCTGACCGTGTTGCTGTACTACGCGGTGCGCCTCAAGCAACGAAACACCCCTGTCGAGATCGTGATCAACATCGTGTTGCCGATCATCGGCATGTGCCTGACCGCGGTGCTGTGGATCAACCTGCACCGCGACGCGTTGGTCTACGGCGCGATCTGGTTCGTTGTCGGCCTGACCCTGCTGGTGTACGTCACCCGAGGACTGCGCAGGCCGCTCACCATGAAGATCGAGGAGGAAACGCTGGCCGAGGAGGGCACGCCCATTCCACACATCGAACACGCTCGGCACGTCGAACATGACAAGGCCGGTGAGCACTGATGAAGCTGGTGGTCGGGTATCTCGCCACGCCCGGTGGCGCGGATGCGGTTGCGTTGGGGGTACGGCTGGCCCGAACGCTGGGCGCGGAGCTGGAGCTGCGCCTGGTCGTGGAGGCCGACGACGTCACGACGCCCCGGGTGACGGCCGAGAAGTTCCACGACATCCTGGCCGATCAGACCCGGGTCTGGCTCGACGACGGCTTGAAGCTGGTACCCGAGGACGTCACGGCACATGCCGAGGTCGTGGTCGCCGAATCGGTGACCGAGGCGCTCAGCGCCGAAGCGTTGCGCCTGGACGCCCTGGCCATCGTGGTGGGCGGATCCGGCGGCGGCCTGATCGGCAGGTACTGGCTGGGTTCCGATGTCGACCACCTGCTGCATTTCGCCCCGGTGCCCGTCGCCGTGGCTCCGCGCGGCACCCGTCACAGCGACGTCGCACGCGTCCGCACCGTCACGTGCGCCATCGGCTCGCGTCCCGGGGCCAAGCTGTTGCTCGACACCGCGGCGCGGTTGTGCGCGGCCGCGGGTGTTCCATTACGACTGGTCTCGTTGGTCGCACTCGACGCCCATCAAGGGTCGGACGTCGAGGTCGCGCGCGAAAAGGCCGGAGCAGCAATCGAATCCGCGAAGGCGTCGCTTCCGTCGGACCTGCAGGTCACCACCGAAGTGGTCGAGGGCGCCAGCGTCGAGGAGGCGGTCGAGAAGCTCACCTGGCGCGACGGCGACCTGCTGATGCTCGGGTCGAGCCGGCTGGCCCCACCGAGGCGTCTGTTCATCGGTTCGACGGCCGCCCGGATCCTGCGGGTGTTGGACGTACCCATCGTCGTCACCCCGCGGGGCGACGACTAGGACCAGGGGCCCGGGCTACTCCGCCGGTTCGGCGTACTGCTTGCGCAGTTCCGTCTTGAGCACCTTGCCGGCGGGGTTGCGCGGCAGCGCCTCGACGATCTCCAGCGCCTTCGGGTGCTTGTACCGCGCCAGCCGTTCGGTGAGGAACCCGTCCAGATCCTCGATGCGTAACTGCTCCGACGAAATCGCAACGACGGCGACCGGGATCTCGCCCCACTTCTCGTCGGAGCGACCGATGACGGCAGCCTCGACGATCTCGGGGTGTGCCGCCAGCGCGTTCTCCACCTCGGCGCAGTAGATGTTCTCGCCGCCGGAGATGATCATGTCCTTCTTGCGGTCGACGACCCAGATGTAGCCCTCGTCATCCATCTTGACCAGGTCACCGGAATGGAACCAGCCGCCGGCGAAGGCCTCGGCGGTAGCGGTCGGGTTGTTCCAGTAGCCGGCCATCAATGTCGGTGCGCGATAAACGATCTCGCCGATCTCCCCGACAGGCACATCGTTCATGTCCTCGTCGACGACGCGCGCCGAGACCGTCGGGATCACCCGCCCGACCGAACCGAGCTTGCGCAGTGCGTCGTCGCCCAGCAGCATGCACGTCACCGGCGACATCTCGGTCTGCCCGAATGCCGCCAGGATCTTGCTGCCCGGGAAGGTCTCGGCCATCGTGCGCAACAGGGTGTCCGACGCCGGGGCCGCGCCCCAGGAGATCACCCGGAGCTTCAGCGCGCGCGGCTGGGCCTGCTGGACCGCGCAGACGGCCTGCCACTGCGCGGGCACCAGGAAGATGGCCGTCACGTTCTCGGCCTCGAGTACGTCGAGCAGGGCTCCGGGGTCGAAGGCGCCGAGTGGGTGGATCACGGTCGGGATACCGAGCGTCAGGCCGACCAGCAGGTTGCCGATACCGGCGATGTGGAACAGCGGGACGCCGATGAACCCGACATCGTTGTTCAGGTCGGCGCCGTTGGTGTACAGCATCGTCATCGTCTGGCCGGTCATGTTCGTGTGCGTGAGCACCGCGCCCTTGGGGCGGCCCGTGGTGCCCGAGGTGTACATGATCAGCGCGGGGCTGTCGTTGGGGACATCAACGGCGTCGATGACGGGCCCTTCTTCGGCGATCAGGTCCTCATAGCCCACCACGCCGTCCTCGGTGGCCCCGCCGGCCACGACGACGGTCTCCAGCAGCGGTGCGAGATCGCGGACGGCGGCGGCCACCCCGGCCAGGACCGGCTCGGTGATGACGACCCGCGATTCACAGTCCTCCACGAGAAACGCCAATTCCGGCGGGGTGAGGCGGAAGTTCACCGGTACGGCGATGGCACCCAGCCGGTTGGCGGCCAGGAAGGACTCGACGAACTCGGTCCGGTTGAGCATCAGGATCATCACCCGGTCGCCGATGCCGATGCCACGGCGGACCAGCGCGCCGGCCAGCGCGGTGACCCGCCGGTCCAGTTCACCCCAGGTGACCGTGCTGCCCTGAGAGCGCAGGGCCGGGGTATCGGGCTGCATCAGGGCGTGCCGGGTCAACTGGGTCACCCAGTTCTGCCGTCGGGCCAGGTACGGCTGCGTGAGGGGCGCGTCAGTGGTGCTGGGCTGTCCGGTCAACGATCGGGTCCTTACTCGTTCCGGGATGTCCGGGAGAACTGGCGGGGTAAACTGTAAAGATCTTACATTTGATCAAATATGGTGGGCAATGGACAACTCCACCCTCGGAAGGAGTGCCGTGAACGCACCGGTCGATGCCAGGCGCCCCCGGCGGACCGGCCTACGGCGTGCACAGCTGTCGGACGAGGTGGCCACCCATCTGCGCGCGGCGATCATGACCGGGGCACTGCGTGCGGGCACCTTCATCCGCCTCGACGAGACCGCCGCCCAGTTGGGTGTCAGCATCACCCCGGTTCGCGAAGCGCTCCTCAAACTCGGTGGCGAGGGCATGGTGGACCTCGAACCACACCGCGGATACGTCGTTGTTCCGTTGAGCCGCAACGACATCGAGGACATCTTCTGGCTGCAGAGCACAATCGCCAAGGAACTCACGGTGACGGCGGCCCGCAATGCGTCCGAGGCCGACCTCGCTGAGCTGAGCACCCTCAACGACGAGCTGGCCGCGGCCGTCGACCGCGGCGAGCCCGACGCCGTCGTCGCGGCGGAGTTCGCGTTCCACCGTGCGCTCAACCGGCTGGCCGGCCGCGTGAAACTGGCGTGGTTCCTGCTGCATGCCGCGCGGTACATGCCGACCCTGATCTACGCCAACGACCCGGACTGGGGTCACAACGCCGTCGAGCACCACACGAAGCTGATCGCCGCGATGCGGGCGCAGGACACGGATGCCGTCGTCGCGCTCACCGAGTGGCAGTTCACCGACGGCGCCCGTCAACTCACCGAAACGCTCGAGCGCACCGGAATGTGGGACACCTGACCGGTCAGGCGGTCAGCGTCTCGGCTCGGGTCTTCAGATTGTTGGACAGGTGGTCCAGCGCGTCGTTCGCGATTTTCTTGATCATGATGGCCGGCACCGGCAGGCTCACCTCGACGTCCATGTCAACGGTCAGCAGCGAGCTGCCCGGGCCCATGCCCACCACCGAGAACAGCTGATGCTGCTTGGTGAAGAGCTCCCCCTGTTGCATGACGGTCTGGATCTGGTTGGGCGCCGGGTAGTACACCGCCTGGATGAAGGTGCCCTGATTTCCCTGGATCTCGGTATCCAGCCGGAGTTGGCTGGGACGACCGTCGTCATAGCGATGCAGGATCCAGCAGCCCTTCACCTCTTCGTTCCACTGCGGGTAGGCCTCGAAGTCGGCGACGATCGACAGGATCGTCGCCTCGTCGCGGTTCACCTCGACGGTCTTGCTCACGATCGGCATGTACCGGAGCCTATCGCCGGGTTCGTCACCGAGCCGAAGCGGTCTTCGTCGGCAGCGGCCACTCGGCGCGGACCGCCTCGTCGCGCACCAGCCCGCGTAACAGCGCCGTGCTGAACTCGACAGCGATCTCCTCGGCCGAGCGCCGGCCGTCCGGGCGCAGCCACCGGTAGGCCCCCAGCGTCATGCCGATGTATCCCAGGGCGAGGACGTGGGAGTCGCACGGGTAGAACTCGCCGCTGGCGATGCCGCGGTCGATCAGCCCGTGCACGTGCTCGTAGACCTGGGTCTCCTTCTCCCGGACCTCGGCAACCTGCTCCTCGGTGAACCACTCGGCGATGTAGGGCTGCTCCTGGAAGTAGACGGCCGCACCCTCCACGTTCGCCGCGGTCTGCTTCAGCAGCCGGACGGTGTACTGGTACAGCGCCTCGCTGGCGGTCCAGGTCGGATCGTCGTGGACGGCGGCCAGGGTACGTTCGGCGGCCTGCTGGTAGATATCGAAGAGGATCAGCGACTTGCTGGCGTAATAGTGGTAGACCGTGGCCTTGTTGAGCCCGATGACGTCGGCGACGTCGTCCATGCGGGTGCCGTGGTAGCCGCGCGCGGCGAACAGCTTGGTGGCCACGGCCAGCAGTTCTTCGCGGCGGGACAGCCCATTATCTGACGCCATGCTTCACTCTCTGTACTACGCGGTCGGTCCACGACCAACCAAGCCGACCAATCAACTAGTTGGCTAGTTTAGGCAATAAGAGTTGTGGTGTTGCCAACTGGTCGTCGCCGCTAGACTCCGGGCATGGATCCGAACCCGGACTACGACGCCAGCGACGAGATCGAATACTTCTTCTCATGGCTGCCGTGGGCCCTGCGCGGTAACTACCCGCCGCCGGCCTACCCGCCCGTCTGAGCACAGTGCGCTCCCCCACGTCATGTTGAATCACCGACATGGATGGGGTGCTGGTCCGGGAGGAACACGCGCTGCCGGGTGCAGCGGAGTTCCTGCAGCGCCTGGCCGACAAGCGCCGCACGGACGCCGACGTGGTGGACCTGGTCTGAAAACGGCGATACCGGCTGCACCCCGAAATGGACTGTGCCGCAGCCGCTTTCACCGCACGCCCCACCTCGGCACACAGATCCGGGAGCCGTCAGTGGATCAGGACGAAAGGTCCGCCTCTGCCGCGGCCGGTGGGGTGACCGGGTTCGGGGCGGGGATTGCCGGGCCGACCGGGCCGTGGAGCATGTCCAAACCGTCGGCGCCGAGGTAGACATTCCAGCCGGGAGTGTCGACGCCCACCGCCGTCGTCCCGTGATAGATCAGCGACCCGTCCGGGTTGATGGTCAGGAACGCGGGGTCCATCCCGGGAACCAGCACGGCAGCGGCCACACCGGCCGGCGCCGCGGTGGTCCCCTCGCCGGGAGCATGCGTCGTACCGGACGGGACCGGCTCGGCGGCTGGCGGCGGTGCAGCGACCCCGTCCGGGGCGGCGTCGGAGGGCATCTCCGCGGGCAGTAGCTCCTGGGGCGGCTGGACCGGCGCGTCCGCACCGACCGTCGAGCTCTGGTCGGGGGCGGGCACCGGCGCGCTGCCCTCGTCGTCGGCCCACGCCACCCCGATCAGGTGGGGCGGCGCGGCCACTGGTCCCAGGACCAGCATTCCTGCGCAGGTCACATACATGGCGGTGGCTTTCGCACGCTGAATGTTCATCGCCGATCTTTCTCCCGACCCACTCCGGATAACCCCCGGGCAACCTAACAGTCACCGACATCAGGCAGTCAAGAGGCTGCTGAGCCATTGCTCAGCAGGACGGCGACCCAGCGGTCGGCCATGCTGGCCTCTTACACTGTCAACTTCCAACCACTTTCGGTCAGGCATCCGCGTGTTATCCGACTGAAGGCTGAACCGACCAGAACGGACCGATTTCCATGCTCATCGGGATACCGCGTGAGTCCCTGCCCGGGGAAACCCGGGTCGCCGCCACCCCGCAGACCGTCGGCCAGTTGATCAAGCTGGGGTATTCGGTCGTTGTCGAGTCGGGTGCGGGTACAGCCTCCAGTTTCGCCGATACCGCGTTCGCCGAAGCCGGTGCCAGTGTCGGCTCTGCCGACGAGGCGCTGCACGCCGACGTCGTCCTGAAGGTGAACGCACCCGACGCCGCGGAGATCGCCGCGTTGCGGGACGGCGCCACGCTCATCAGCCTGATCTCCCCCGCCCTGCATCCGGACCTGGTCGCCGAGCTGGCTACCCAGCCGATCACCGTGCTGGCCATGGACGCCGTCCCGCGGATCTCGCGGGCGCAGTCACTGGACGTGTTGTCGTCGATGGCCAACATCGCCGGTTACCGGGCCGTCATCGAGGCCGCGAACAAGTTCGGCCGGTTCTTCACCGGGCAGGTCACCGCAGCGGGCAAGGTGCCCCCGGCGAAGGTACTGGTCGTCGGCGCGGGCGTCGCGGGCCTGGCCGCCGTCGGCGCGGCCGGCAGCCTGGGCGCGATCGTGCGGGCCACCGACCCGCGTCCCGAGGTCGCCGACCAGGTCGCCTCCCTGGGTGGCGAGTACCTGGCCGTGGACCCCGAGCAGGCCGAGATCTCGGCCACCGGCTACGCCAAGGAGATGGGCGACGACTACAAGGCCCGTGAGGCGGCGCTGTACGCCGAGCAGGCCAAGGATGTCGACATCATCATCACCACCGCCCTGATCCCGGGTAAGCCCGCTCCGCGCATCATCACCGCCGACATGGTCGCCTCGATGAAGTCGGGCAGCGTGATCGTCGACATGGCCGCGGCCAACGGCGGCAACGTCGAGGGCACCGTGAAGGACCAGGTGCTCGTCACCGACAACGGAGTGACCATCCTCGGCTACACCGACCTGGCTGGCCGGCTGCCGGCCCAGGCATCCCAGCTGTACGGGACCAACCTGGTCAACCTGCTCAAGCTACTCACCCCGGAGAAGGACGGCGCACTCACGCTGGACTGGGACGACGTGGTGCAGCGCTCGGTGACCGTGGTGCGCGACGGTGAGGTCACCTGGCCACCGCCGCCGGTCCAGGTCTCCGCCGCGCCCGCCGTCGCGGCCAGCGCGGCCGCACCGATCGTCAAGGCCGAGAAGACTCCCATGAGCACCGGACGTCGGCTGGGCCTGACGTTCACCGTGGCAGCCGCGCTGTTCGCCCTGATCGCCCTGTCCCCGGGGGCACTGCAGGCCCACCTGACCGTGTTCGCGCTGGCGATCGTCATCGGGTACTACGTGATCGGCAATGTGCACCATGCGTTGCACACGCCGTTGATGTCGGTCACCAACGCCATCTCCGGAATCATCGTGGTCGGTGCGCTGCTGCAGGTCGGCCACGGCAATCTGGCCATCACCGTGCTGGCCACCGCAGCCATCCTGCTGGCCAGCATCAACGTGTTCGGCGGCTTCGCGGTCACGCGCCGGATGCTCTCGATGTTCTCGCGAAGCTAAGGACAGGACCACCATGTTCACCATCGAAAACGCTGCCACCGCGGCCTACGTCGTCGCCGCGCTGCTGTTCATCCTTGCGCTGGCCGGGCTGTCCAAGCATGAAACCTCGCGCGCCGGAAACACTTTCGGCATCGCCGGGATGGCGGTCGCGCTGATCGCCACCATCGCGCTGGCGGTCACCCGGCACATCTCCCCGCTGGGCGCCGCGCTGCTGGCTGGCGCCATGGCCGTCGGCGCTGCCATCGGGCTGTGGCGGGCCAAGGTCGTCGAGATGACCGGCATGCCTGAGCTGATCGCGCTGCTGCATTCTTTTGTGGGCCTGGCCGCCGTGCTGGTCGGCTGGAATGGCTACCTACACGTCGAGGCGGACGCCGCCGGCGCCGAGGCCGCCAAACTCGCCGGCGAGGGCATGCTCGGCATCCACTCCGCCGAAGTCGTCATCGGTGTGTTCATCGGTGCGGTCACCTTCACCGGCTCCATCGTCGCCAACCTCAAGCTCTCGGCCCGGATCAAGTCCGCTCCGATGATGCTGCCCGGTAAGAACGTCCTCAACGTGGGCGCATTGGTGGCCTTCGTCGCGCTGACGGTGTGGTTCGTGATCGACCCGCAGCTGTGGCTGCTGGTTGTCGTCACCGTGCTGGCGCTGCTGCTGGGGTGGCACCTGGTGGCCTCCATCGGCGGCGGCGATATGCCCGTGGTGGTGTCGATGCTCAACAGCTACTCGGGCTGGGCCGCGGCGGCGTCCGGGTTCCTGCTCGACAACAACCTGCTGATCGTCACTGGCGCCCTGGTGGGCTCCTCGGGTGCCTACCTGTCCTACATCATGTGCCGCGCGATGAACCGGTCGTTCATCTCCGTGATCGCCGGCGGCTTTGGGATGGAAAGCTCCGGGGCCGGGTCCGATGTGGACTACGGCGAACACCGGGAGATCACCGCCGAGGGCGCGGCCGAACTACTCGAATCGGCGCACTCGGTGATCATCACCCCCGGCTACGGCATGGCCGTCGCCCAGGCCCAGTACGGCGTCGCCGACCTCACCCGCCGGTTGCGCGAGCGCGGCGTGAACGTGCGCTTCGGTATCCACCCCGTCGCCGGTCGCCTGCCCGGCCATATGAACGTCCTGCTGGCCGAGGCCAAGGTGCCCTACGACATCGTCCTCGAGATGGACGAGATCAACGATGACTTCGATGACACCGACGTCGTCCTGGTCATCGGCGCCAACGACACCGTCAACCCCGCCGCCGCCGAGGACCCCACCAGCCCCATCGCCGGGATGCCCGTGCTCACGGTGTGGAACGCCCGCAACGTCATCGTGTTCAAGCGCTCCATGGCCTCCGGCTACGCCGGCGTCCAGAACCCGCTGTTCTTCCGCGAGAACACCCAGATGCTCTTCGGCGACGCCAAGGACCGCGTCGACGCCATCAACGCCGCGCTGTCGGTGGGTCAGCACGTCTAGCCGGCACCGACCCAGTACACGACGGTGAAAATCCTCCCCACGCCGCACACGACGATCACCGATGCCGAGGTGGCCGACGGGTTGCGGCGTGCGGTATCGATCATCAACCCGTTGCTGGATGTGTTGTGGGATACCGACCCCGTCGGGCTCAAACGCCGCACCCCCGACTTCGACGGCGGGCCCCTCGACAAGGTCGCCGACGGCGTGTCCTGGGCGCTCAACGCCGCGGACGTGCCCGGCACCCGGTCCTGGGACAACCTCGATGCCGACGCCCGGATCCGGTGGTGGGTGTGGCGCGTGGGTGCGCTGAACACCGTGGCGGTCGCCGTGCCCGGTGCGTTCGGCGTCCTCACCCGATTCTTGCCGGTGCAAGAGGTGCTGGGATTCGTCAACCAGGCGCTCGTGCTGTGCGCGGTGGCGGGTGAACTGGGGGTGACGGATCCGAACGTGCAGGCGCGAATGCTGGCCGAGGTGCTGTGTCATCGCGACGTGCCCATCGCGGCAGCGGACACCTACCAGACAGCGGAGCCGATCGCCCGCTCGCCGTTGGGCATCCTGAAGGCGCTCTGGCGCCTTGCCGGCCTGTTCGACGCCATCGGCGACGAACTCGCCAAGCGCCCGCATCCGACGACGATCTTCCGCTACCTGGCGATGGTGCCGGGGATCGGCGCCCTCGTGACGTATGTCGGGGAGGAACGTGCGCTCGCCCGGGCGGCCAGTGACGCCCGCCGGTGGATCGAGAAGCAGCGGCGTCCAGCCGGAAACTAGGATGTCCAACCATGCCGGTTGACCGCCTATTACCGACCGACGACGCCGCCGATCTGATCGCGCTGACCCGCGATATCGCGGACAAGATCCTCGACCCGATCGTCGACGAGCATGAGCGGGCCGAGACCTACCCCGGCGGCGTGTTCGCCCAACTGGGCGCCGCGGGCCTGCTGAGCCTGCCGCAGCCCGAGGAGTGGGGCGGCGGTGGCCAGCCCTACGAGGTGTACCTGCAGGTGCTCGAGGAGATCGCGGCGCGCTGGGCCGCGGTGGCCGTCGCGGTCAGTGTGCACAGCCTCTCGTCGCACCCGCTGCTGACGTTCGGCAGCGACGAGCAGAAGCGGCGCTGGCTGCCGGGCATGCTGGCCGGCGATCAGATCGGCGCGTACAGCCTGTCCGAACCGCAGGCCGGCTCCGATGCGGCCGCGCTCAACTGCAAGGCCACCCGCGACGACACCGGCTACACCCTCAACGGTGCCAAAGCGTGGATCACCCACGGCGGCAGGGCCGACTTCTACACGCTGTTCGCGCGCACCGGCGAGGGATCGCGCGGGGTGTCCTGCTTCCTGGTGCCCGGCGATCTGCCCGGGCTGTCGTTCGGCAAACCCGAGGACAAGATGGGCCTGCACGCCGTGCCCACCACGTCGGCGTTCTACGACAACGCCCACGTCGATACCGACCGACTGATCGGCGCCGAGGGCCAGGGTCTGCCAATTGCGTTCAGCGCCTTGGATGCCGGCCGGCTGGGTATCGCCGCGGTCGCCGTCGGGATCGCCCAGGCCGCCCTCGACGAGGCGGTCCGGTACGCCAACGAGCGCACCGCATTCGGCCGCAAGATCATCGATCACCAGGGGCTGGGCTTCCTGCTGGCCGATATGGCCGCGGCCACCGTCGCCGCGCGGGCCACCTATCTGGACGCCGCCCGGCGCAAGGACCTCGGCCTGCCCTACTCGCAGCAGGCCAGCATCGCGAAGTTGACGGCCACCGACGCCGCGATGAAGGTCACCACCGACGCCGTCCAGGTGTTCGGCGGGGTGGGCTACACCCGCGACTTCCGTGTCGAGCGGTTCATGCGCGAAGCGAAGATCACGCAGATCTTCGAGGGGACCAACCAGATCCAGCGCTTGGTCATCTCCCGCGCGTTGAGCATGTGACGACGTTCGAGGGCACCAACCAGATCCAGCGGTTGGTCATCTCCCGCGGTCTCAGCTGACGCCGACGAATTCACTTACCGCCGAGACGAATTCGTCCGGCTTCTCGACCATCGGGCTGTGCCCCGACCCGGTGATGACATGCGGGGGCAACCCGGCCTTGGTGTAGTGCGCGACATTGCCGGCCGTCGGGGTGAGCACGTCACGCTCACCCCAGAGCACCAGGACGGGTTTACCCAAGCCCGCCAACCGATCGGCAATCGCCTTGTCGGCGTTGAGTTCTTCGACGACATCGGAGTCGCAGATCCCGGTGTGGGTGAGCCGCTTCAGCGATCGGTGGGCGAAGTCGGGGACCGGGTAGTCCGAGGCGAAGCCGGTCTGCAGCGACGGCTTGTCGAACATGTCGATGGCACGGAACCGGTCCGCCGCCGGGCCGACGATCGGTGCGCACACCACGTCGTGCATCCGGGGCACCACCACCAGGCCGTTGTCGGCGGGGGTATCGGACACCACGACGCGCTGCACCAGATCCGGTTCGGCCTCGGCCACCGCTGTGGCCACCGCACCGCCCATGGAGTGCCCGATGAGTACCGCCCGCTGGACGCCGAGCGCAGAGAGCGCCTGGCGGACCGCAGTGGACTGACCCTGCGCGCCGTACTGTGCGGCATCCCGCGGAGCCTCCGACCCACCGTGACCGACGAGATCGATCGCGATCACCCGACGTCCCGTCGCGGCCAGCTTCCGGGCCACCGGTTCCCACCACTCGAGCGACGCGGTGTAGCCGTGCAGCAGCACCACCGCCCGGCTCCCCGGCGGGCCGTACTCGCGCACGTTGAGGTCCACGCCCGGAAGGTCCAGCACGTGGCCGCCGCCGAACGGTTCGGCCGCATGTTCGCTCCGGTCCACCACCACCGCGTTGACGAGCAGGCCGACCAGCAGGAGGACAGCGGCAGCCACAACGACCTTGAGTTTCACGTCCGGACTGTACCGCCGCGAGCGCCCCGGTTGTCCACAGGTTTTCTCCACAATGTGGATAAATCACATCGTTGTCATTCATCCGGCCGGGGGCCGACCAACTGCCTGGTTGGGATGGTGATTAAGCTCGCCGCATGGACTTCGCGATGTCGGCCAAAGGGCAGGAATACCACGACAAGCTGACCGAATTCATGGTCGAACACGTCTTTCCCGCCGAGGCGGCATACGACGCCTACCGCGAGGAAAAGGGCCCGAAGGATTTCACCGTTCCACCGGTGGTCGAGGACCTCAAGAAGCTGGCCAAGGCCCAGGGCCTGTGGAACCTGTTCCTGCCGTCGGAGTCCGGCCTGACCAACCTCGAGTACGCGCCGCTGGCCGAAATCTCTGGGTGGAGTACCGAGATCGCACCCGAGGCCATCAACTGCGCCGCGCCCGACACCGGGAACATGGAAACCCTGCATCTGTTCGCCACGCCCGAGCAGCGCGCCCAGTGGCTCGAACCGCTGTTGGCCGGCGAGATCCGGTCGGCGTTCTCGATGACGGAACCGGCCGTGGCCTCCTCCGACGCGCGCAACATCCAGACCCAGATCGTGCGCGACGGTGATGACTACATCATCAACGGCACCAAGTGGTGGACCTCCGGCGCCAACGATCCGCGCTGCCGGATCCTGATCGTGATGGGTCGGACCAACCCCGATGCGGCCAGCCATCAGCAGCAGTCGATGATCCTGGTGCCGGTCGATACCCCGGGGGTGAACATCAAGCGGTCGACCAGCGTGTTCGGCTGGCAGGACCAGCACGGGCACGCCGAGATCGTCTACGACAACGTCCGGGTGCCGGCCAGCAACCTGCTGGGCGAAGAGGGCATGGGGTTCGCGATCGCTCAGGCCCGACTGGGCCCGGGCCGGATCCATCACTGCATGCGGGCGATCGGGGTGGCCGAGCGGGCATTGGCGCTGATGGTCCAGCGGGTCAACTCACGCATCGCGTTCGGCAAGCCGCTGGCCGAGCAGGGCATGGTGCAGAACGCGGTTGCCTTGTCCCGCAACGAGATCGACCAGGCCAGGATGTTGTGCCACAAGGCTGCGTGGACCATCGACCAGCACGGCAACAAGGCCGCGCACGGACTGGTGTCCCAGATCAAGGCTGTCGCACCGCTGATGGCCTGCAACGTCATCGACCGCGCCATCCAAACCCATGGCGCCGCAGGGGTTTCCGATGACACCGTGCTGGCCCGCATGTACGGCTGGCAGCGCGCGATGCGGATTTTCGACGGCCCCGACGAGGTCCACCTGCGCACCATCGCCCGCACCGAACTCGGCCGGGAGAAGAGTCCGCTGGCAGCCGCGGTCGTGCCGAAGTGACCGACCTGTCCGGTGGCTGGAACTTCCGCGACGTCAGCACCTCCACCGGTGGCGCCGTGCGACCCGGGGTGTTGTTCCGGTCGGGCGAGCTGACCAAGCTCGACGACGCCGGGTTGCGCCAGTTGCGGGATATCGAACTGACCGACGTGGCCGACCTGCGCTCACCGCGCGAGGTCGAACGGCACGGCGGCGACCTGGTTCCCGACGGCGTGATGGTTCATCTGTTGCCGTTCCTGGACATCGTCGCGGTGGTCGAGGGCGACTCCCCGCACGAGCACGCCTTCCAGCGGCTGTTGACCGAGAAGCCCGACGACGAGTCAGTGGTGGAGGCCGGGCAGCGGTACATGACCGAGGAGTACCGGCGGTTCGCCCAGGCCCCCGGGGCGCGCACGGCCGTCCGCCAGATGGTGACGCTGTTGGCGGGGGGTGGGTCGATGCTGACGCATTGCTTCGCCGGCAAGGACCGCACTGGCTTCGGCGTCGCCGTCCTGTTGCAGGCCGCCGGGGTGGACCACGACGCCGTGATGGCCGACTATCTGCAGAGCAATGCCGCCATTCCGCAGCTGCGGGCCCAGATCATCGAGATGATCGCGAGCCGGTTCGACGAGGGAATGCCTTCAGAGGCAGCAGAATTCACCGAGGCCCGGCTGTCCGACGAGGTCCTGGGGGTGCGCCCGGAGTATCTCGAGGCGGCGCTCGCGACCGTGGCCGACGACCATGGTTCGGTGGACGGCTACCTGCGGACCGCCGGCGTCACCGACGAGGACGTCGCCAAACTACGCATCGCGCTGCTCCGCTAGGAGCCGGCGGCTACTTCCCGTCGCCCGAGTCACCGCCCGATGACGGCTGGTCCGACGTCTGGTGGTCGTCGGAGCTGCCGGCGACCTTGACCTTCGTGGCCCCGTCACCGGACTCCGCAGCGCTCGGGACCTCGGGCGCGTGCGTCGCCGCGGTGTCCTCGTCGGCGGAGTCGGCGGGCTCAGCGATTTCGGGATCCACCGTCGGTTCCTCCGACGGCTTCGGGTCCTCCGACGGCTTCGGGTCCTCCGACGGCTTGGGATCTTCGGTGGGCTCTTTAGCGGGCTCTTCCGCGGGTTCCGGGTCTGCCGACGGCGTGGGTTCCTCGGTGGGCGTCGGCTCCGTCGTGGGCGCTGGATCGACGGTTGGCTTCGGATCTGTCATGGTCGGTGTCACGGACGCGGTTCCACCGTCGCCCGCTGACAGGGCGGCGACCGTCGCCGGCATGGATGCCGCCACGCGATCGGTCTCGGCCGGCGCGATCTTCTCCGGCGCGACCGGCTGTGCTGGTGGGGGCCCACCGAACAGGTCGGACCACTTGAACTCGGGAACGCCATACATCCCGGCCGGTTTTGTGCCCAGCGGCCGGAAGGCCGGATTCCCGAACATCGTCGACAACGCATCGTCGATCCCGGTGGCCACCGCGATGCCGATGGTGATGAGGTCGCGCACCGGCGAGAACCGGAACAACTGCGCGGTCACCGGCTTACCCGGACTGGTCGACCGGTCGTATCCCATCTCGATGATGGTGCGCAGCGGCGCATCCAGCAGGGCGACCAGCGCGTCCGGCATCAGCCAGGAGATCGGTTGCAGCAACGGCAACGTGGTGGACGGAATCATGTAGTACGTGGTGTCGCCGTAGGTGCCCTGCGGTACCGCGTCGGTCAACGGGTGGTCGGGGTACGTACCGTGGACCAGCGCGATGCCCAGCAGGGCATTGAGGTCGGCCAGCAGGTTCAGTGGATGCGACGGGAAGTCGGCGAACCCGTCGTACTGGTAGGCGATGTCGGTGGTCGGCAGGTGGCAACCGACGGTGTCGCAACTATTGGTCGGTGTCGCACCGTCGAAAGTGACGTTCAAGAACGGGATCCACAGTCCGGCAAACCTTTCCAGGAGCCCGCCGTTGGGCCGGTCCGGGTTGCCGACGATGATGAACGAGGTATCGGGCGCCTGGTCCCAGCCGAGGTTCGAGTAGGCGTCGATGAGGCTGCGCTTGACGTTCGTGACGATCCGGCCGCTCTGCGAATAGCCGAACACCACGAAGGTGTCGCCGGCCGACGGTGTGCCGAATGCCTCGTTGCGGGGACAGGTCCCGCCGGCCAGGCACGCGCTGAGGTTGGCGATACCAATGGCCACCGATTCGTCGAACGTTCTTGTCCCGTAGGCGGGCCAGAACTCTTCGGGGGTGTACACCGCGACCTCGTTGACGGTGGTGCCCCCGGGGACGGTGAAGTTGATGTAGTTGTCGGTGACCAGATCGAGGTAATTGCCGACGGCACTGTTGGTTTCGGCCAGCGGTCCGAACCCGACCAGTGGATGCTGGGTGCCGCCCATGATCAGTGCGGTCACCGACGCCAGCGTGACGACAACCGGATTGACGGCCGCCCACAGCGTCGCGAGTGCGGATCCGATGACCGCTAACGGAACCGTGATGACCCTGACGATCGAACCCATACCGCCACCGACCTGACCCCATCCGGACGCGGATCACCGGCCGGAACATGACGTAGCTCAGCCGCTACACCTTGGTTCCTACCACAGGCCGGTACGCCCGGTCGGGATTTCTCGCAGGGTCGCGCGCACCGAACATCAGGACGCGATAACCGCAACCGCCCACGTGAGAGCCGCCAGCAGCGCGCCGGTGAACTCGACCCCGACCAGCAGGGCGACGCCCTTCAGCGCATGCACGGTCGACGTCCAGGCCCGCCCCGGGTCGCGGCAGGTGACCAGTTCGGCGACGAACACCCCGAGCACGAAGCCGATCAGCAGTCCGATGACGGGAATGACGAAGAATCCGACGATGCCGCACAGCGCACCCACCACCAGGATCGACGTCCGGACCTCGGCGGCGCGCATGCGTTTGACCGGCCAGCTGTACTTGATCACCTCCGTGGCCACGAACAGCGCCGCGGCGATACCGAGGGTGATCCAGCCGACGGTGGACTTCTCGACGAACGCCCACACCGCGATCGCTGCCAGCACCAGCAGGCCACCGGGCAGCACCGGCACGATGATGCCGACCAGTCCGATCGCGATCGCCAGGGCGACCAGGGCCAGGCCCAGGGGGCTCACGGCTCCAGGACCAGCTTGCCGTAGACACCGCCGTCGTCGAGCAGCTGCAGAGCCGCCGCGCCCTCGGACAACGGAAAGCGCACCGGCGGAGGTGGTTTGAGCCCGGCTGACACCAATCGCGCCAACCCTTCGGTGAACTCCACCCCGGCGGCTGGTTCCCGGTTGATGTATTCGCCGTATCCCACGCCGAGCACGCCGACGTTGCGCAGCAGCAGCCGGTTGACCTTCACGGTCGGGATCGCGCCGGCGGCGAAGCCGACGACCAGCAGCCGGCCGTCGGTGGCCAGCACCCGGATCGCGTCGTCGAACGCGGGGCCGCCGATCGGATCGACCACCACGTCGACGCCGCGGCCGCCGGTGGCGTCGCGCACCGCCTGGGTCCAGCCGTCCGCCAGCGGGATCACCGCATCGGGGCCCAGCCCGGCGACGAATTCCGTTGCCGCCGAACGATGTACGACGGCAATCACTCGGGCGCCCATAGCCCTGGCCACCTGGATGGCAGCCACGCCGATGCCGCCGGCGGCGCCGAGCACCAGCACGGTCTCGCCGGGCCGCAGCGCCGCCCGGCGTTCGAGGGCGAAGTACATGGTGTGGTAGTTGACCAGCAGCGAGACCGCCTCGGCGTCGTCGAGTTCAGTCGGGCTGGGTTTGACGTTGGCGACGGGCGCGACCACCTGTTCGGCGTAGCCGCCGAGCACCGAGGCGCAGACCCGTTGCCCCACAGTAAATCCCGAACCCTCCGGGGCGGCAGCCACCACGCCGGCCACCTCCATCCCGGGGATGAACGGCGGCGGCAACTTCAGCTGGTACTCACCCTTGCTCAACAGCAGGTCGGGGAAGCACACCCCGGCAGCCCGGACGTCGACGAGCACCGAGTCCGGGCCCGGGGTGACGTCGGGCACGTCCGTGTAGGACATGCCCGACGGTCCCGAAAGCTCCTGTACGACACAGGCTTTCATGAGAATCAGCGAAGATTGAACATAGCCTGCTTGGCGGCCGACAGGTCGTCGATCTCCGACCAACGGTCCGCGACGTCGTCCACCGACGGCGGCGCGGTGAAGGTGACGCCCTCGTTCTGGAACAGCGCGGTGCGCTGCACCTTGCCGCCGCCGACGATGAACACCGAGCCGGAGTCGGGCACCTCCTCGGTGCACAGATAGGCCATCACCGGCGCGACGAACTCCGGGGTCAGGTTCTTCAGCACCTCGGGCGGCAGGATGTCCTCGGTCATCCGGGTGGCCGCGATCGGCGCCAGCGCGTTGGCCTTGATGTTGTACTTGGCGCCTTCCTGGGCCAGCGTGTTGATCAGGCCGACCAGGCCCAGCTTGGCCGCACCGTAGTTGGCCTGACCGAAGTTGCCGAACAGGCCACTGGTGGAGGTGGCCACCACGACCCGGCCGAAGCTCTGCTCGCGGAAGTGCGGCCACGCCGCCCGGATCACGTTGAAGCCGCCGTACAGGTGGACCTTGAGCACGGCGTCCCAGCTCTCCGGCGTCATTTTGTGGAATGTGCCGTCGCGCAGGATGCCCGCGTTGGAAACCACACCGTCGACCTTGCCGAACTCGTCGAGGGCGGTCTTGACGATGTTCTCCGCGCCCGAGGTCTCGGCCACCGAGTCGTAGTTGGCCACGGCCCGGCCGCCGGCTTCCTTGATCTCGGCGACCACGTGATCGGCCATGTTGTGTCCGGCGCCGGTGCCATCGCGCGCGCCACCGAGGTCGTTGACGACGACGCAGGCGCCCTCCTTGGCCAGGGTCAGGGCGTACTCACGCCCCAGACCGCCACCCGCGCCGGTAACGATGACGACACGATCCTGCACTCCGGGCATCTAGCTTGTTCCTTTCAACGATGTGTGCGACTCAGAAGATCTTGCGCGCCAGTTTCCACGCCTTCTCTGTATACGGGGGGTAGATCATGGCGCCGAGGTCGGGTCGGGTTGGCTTGGTCAGCACCGACTTGCGGTGGCTGAACTCCTCGAAGCCGAACCGGCCGTGGTAGGCACCGATACCGGACGGACCGACCCCGCCGAACGGCAGCTTGGCCGTGGCGAACTGGAAGAGCAGCTGGTTGACCATCATCCCGCCGGCGGGCACGCCGGTGATGACGCGTTCCCGGATGGCCTTGGCCTTGGTGAACAGGTAGGCCGCCAGCGGCTTGGGCCGGGAGTTGACGAAGTCGATGGCCTCCTCCAGGTTGGCCACCGTCAGGATCGGCAGGATCGGGCCGAAGATCTCATCGGCCATCAACGGCTCGGCCGGATCGGGGTCGACCACCACGGTGGGCTCGATCGTCAAGGTCGCCGCGTCCGACCCGCCGCCGAGCGCGACGGTGCCCTTGGTGGCGGCGATGGCCGCGGTCAGCCGGTTGAAGTGCCGTTCGTTGACGATTCGCATGCCGCCGGTGTCCTGCGAGCGGAAGTGCTCGATCGACTTCTGGATCTCGGCCACCAGCTTGTCGCGCACCGACTTGTCGGCCAGCACGTAGTCCGGTGCGATGCAGATCTGGCCGGAGTTGATCAGCTTGGTCCACGCAATGCGCTTGGCCGCTACCTCGATATCGGCATCGGCCGCCACGATCACCGGGCTCTTACCGCCCAACTCCAGGGTGACCGGCGTCAGGTGTGGCGCGGCCGCCTCATAGACGCGGCGGCCGATCTCGGTTCCGCCGGTGAAGCACAGCTTGTCGAATCCCTGGCCGATCAGTTCCTGGCTGACCATGCCGTCACCCTCGATCACCGCGATCGCGTCGCGGTCCAGGTAGCGCGGGACGAGTTCGGCCATCAACGCAGAGCTCGCCGGGGCCAGTTCGGATGGCTTGAGTACCACGACATTTCCGGCGGCGATGGCCCCAACGAGGGGGCCCAGCGTCAATGCGAACGGGAAGTTCCAGGCGCCGATGACCAGGACGGCGCCGTAGGGCTCGTATTCGATCCACGCCCGGCCGGGCAATTGTGAGCGCTCGAGCAGTCGGTGCTTGCGCTTGGTCCACTTCCCGACGTGCTTGGCGGCGTCGTCGGCCTCGGCGACCAGACTGGCGATATCGGCCAGCCACGCCTCGAACGGTTTGCGGCCCAGATCGGTGGCCAGCGCCTCGGCGATGCGGGACTCGTTCTCGCTCATCATGGCCGAGAGCGCCTTCAGCTGGGTGCGGCGCCATTCCACCGGCCGGGTGCGTCCGGTGGCGAAGGTGCGCCGAACGCCCGCGACCACGTCGGGGATGCTTCGCGACTGCGACGGTGCGGCGGTGTCGATCGAATCGGTGGTCATAATGCGTCCTTCCAGCGGAAGCCAAAGTCCCCCCGCATAGTAATCAACCGTCCGGTTGGCCGGTAGATAGCGGGTCCGTCAGTGGAGTTCGGCGGGCCGAGGCTCGGTCGGCGACGCCATGAGTCGGTGTTCGAACAACAGCCGAATCTGCACGGTCATGTGCCGAAGCTCCTCATGCCCGCCGACGAAGCCGGCGAAGAAGCCCATTCCCCACACCATGGACAACAGCAGATCGACCAGCGCCGTGGTGTCCGCACCCGCGGGCAGCTCACCGGAGGCGACGGACTCGGCCACGGCCCACTTCAGGATCTGCCGCAACAGCTCCAGCGGATCCTTCTCCGGAGGTGTCAGCCCCGGATGGCGCTGCCCCTCCAGAACCGCGGTGGACAGGAATCCGGCGGCCGACTGGTTCTCTTCGTCGGCCTCGATGGCGGCCTCGATGAACATCGTGAGGCGGTCGACCAGCGTGTGCCCGGACTGGGCCCGCGTCGCCGCGGCGGCGAGCAGCCGGCCGTTCATCTGGTCGAGGACCGCGTTGTAGAGGATCTTCTTGCTGGAGAAGTAGTGGTTGATCGCGGGCCGGGTCAGATCCGACCGGGAGGCGATGGCCTGGAAGGTGGCCGCGTCGTAGCCGAGTTCGGTGAAAACCTCGCACGCAGCCCGCAGAATACGTTCCCGGGTGTCCGCGGCCTGCGCTGCTGGCGGGCGGCCAGGGCCCCGTTTCCCGGTTTGCGGCACCCCCTGAGTGTGCCATGGCGGTGCATTTCACACCCCGTTCGCCCCCCCGTCGGCGGGCGGAATTAAGGTTGCTGCCATGGTCACGGTCGCGAGCCGGGAGGCGTATTTCGAGACGGGTCTCGACGTGCTTGCCGACCGCGGCTACGGCGGCCTCAAACTCGCCGAGGTCTGCCGCCGGCTGGGCGTCACGAGCGGTTCCTTCTATCACTACTTCCCCAGCTGGTCGGCGTATACCGGCGAACTCGTCGAGCGGTGGCTGCCGGCGGCCACCCGGGAGCGCGTCGCGCACCTGCGCACCATCGCGGACCCGCGCCGGCGGATCGACGCGATCTTCGACATCGGCATGGCGTTGCCCCACGGCGCCGAGGCCGCCGTGCGGGTATGGAGCGCGCTGGACCCCAAGGTCTGGGCCGTCCAGGTCGAGGTGGACGGACTGCGCTTCGAGATCCTGCGGGAGTCGGCGCTCGAGATCCTGCGCGACGAACGGCAGGCCGAACTCTTTGCGGCCTGGTCGCTGCACGTCCTGGTCGGCTACGAACAGTCCACCCTGCCGCCGGACCCGAACGGTCTGGCCTGGATGGTCTCCCAGCTGCTCGACGCGCTGGACTCGGGCCGGTTCTCCTCCGCGCCCCCGAAATGACCTCTGCGCGGGGGCGATAACGGTGCCACCGTGATCGGAGTTGCCCGCCGGCTGTTGGACTGGCTGGAGACCAAGGACCCCGAGCTGGACGCGGTGCGCCGCGCCGCGCGGGCCGCCATCACCCTTCCGGTCGCCGCCGGCATCGGCCTGCTGTTCGGCACCGGTCAGACCCCGCTGTTCTCGATCTTCGGTTCGATCGCGCTGCTGATCGTCGTCGACTTCCCGGGCAATCGCAGCGGCCGGGCCGCCGCCTACGCCGGCCTCGCGATGGTGGGTGCCGGGCTGATCGTGCTGGGCACGCTGATCTCGCCGATCCCGTGGCTGGCCGTGACGGCGATGTTCGTCCTCGGCGTCGGCGTCACCTTCGCCGGGGTGCTCAGCACCGCGGTGGCCGCGGCGCGGCGTGCCACCCTGATGCCGTTCGTCCTGACGGTGTGCACACCGCCTGGTCCCATCCCGGAACGACTGCTGGGTTGGTGCATCGCCGTCGTCGTCGCCGTGCCGTCCGCGCTGTTCCTGCTCCCGCCACGCCATCACGACGAGCTGCGCCGGCACGCGGCGCAGGTATGTCAGGTGCTGGCCCACCGGCTGCTGGGCCGCTCCAGCGCCAGGGAAGTCAACTCCGCGATGAATGCGCTCTTCGCCAACTACGTGAACAGCGAGTACCGGCCCGTCGGCCTGACCGCGGGCAGCCGCGCCCTGGTGCGCGTCGTCGACGATCTGGGTTGGCTGTGCGACCGGGTGACCGATCAGACCGCCGACCGGCTCGGCGTGATGCGGGATCCGGCCGTGCGGGTGCTGACAGCGTGCGCCCGGCTGCTGCGGGTGGCCCGGGTCGCCGACCGCGCACCCGACCGGGCCGAACTCGACGCGGCGCTGACCGAACTGCGGGCGGTGGCCCAGGGCCGCTACCGCGAGGACATCGTGGAGTTGCTCGGCGAACCCGACGACGCGGCCGCGCTCGCCGTCGGGCAACGACTGCTGGACCGGCGGACCTTCGGGGCAACGGTGGCCATCACCGGGCGGGTGATCGCCGGGGCCGCGGCCGCCGATGCGCGGCCGGTGCTGCACCGCGTCCTGGGCCGTGATCTGCCCGAGGCGGGCGCCGCGGCCCGCGTGCTCTCCGAGGCCCGGGCGGTCGCCGAGATTCCCTCGGGGTACTTGACGACCCGCGCGGTGATCGTCCGCAACAGTCTGCGCACCGGGTTGGGGCTGGCGCTCGCCGTCGCCACCACCCACCTGTTCCCGGTGCAGCATGGGTTCTGGGTGGTACTCGCGGCGATGTCGGTGCTGCGGTCCAGCGCGCTGACGACGGGGACCAAGGTGCTGCGCGCGGTGGCCGGAACGACGGCCGGTTTCGTGATCGGCATCGTGATCATCGAGGCGCTGGGCGTCGACCCGGTGGTGCTGTGGTGCGTGCTGCCGGTGGTCGCGTTCCTGGCCGCGTTCGTTCCCGACGTCTGGTCCTTCACCGCCGGCCAGGCCGCGTTCACCATGCTGGTGCTGATCGTGTTCAACCTCATCCACCCGACCGGCTGGCGGGTCGGGCTGGTCCGCGTCGAGGACATCCTGGTCGGTGGCGCGGTCGGCATCGTGGTGTCGGTGTTGCTGTGGCCGCGCGGGTCGGGTGCGGCGGTGTCCAAGGCGATCCGCTCGGCCTTCGAGATCGGCACCGAGTACCTGCGCGTCGCGGTGTTCCGGATCACCCATGGCGCGTCGCCGGACCCGGTGGAGGAGCTCAGCTACCGGGCGCTGACGGCGGCGCGGACGGTGGATGACGCTATCCGCCAATATCTTTCGGAGAATGGGGAGGCTGCTGATCACCGCGCGCCGCTGGTGCGCAAGGCCAACCGGGCCGCGAAACTGCGGGCGGGGGCCGATCTGATCGCCGACATCCCCGCACCGCCGAGTCCCGGTTCGTACCCGAACACCCGGACCGTTCTGGACGCGCACGCGGCCATCGTGTCCGACCGGATGTCGGGACGGACCAACGTCCCGATCGCCAGCGTGCTCATCACCGAGCACTTCGTGATCGCCCTGCGCGCCGAAGCGGCCGCCGCCGAGCATCCGGTCGCAGACGCTCTGCCCTTGGTGACAGTGGCGGCCAACCTCGGCGAACTCGAGTTGCTCTACCCCGCTACGGCCGACTGACCCGGTGCGCCCACTCCCCCGCGACCGCTCAGGTGGGTACACATTTCCGGCCGATTCGCGTACGTGGCTGAGCGCTCGGCACGAAGGCCGGGGCCTGTCAGCCGAGGATGGCCAGCGCAGCGGCCCTGGCCTCGGCGCTACTGGTGGTCTTCAGGACCGCATCGGCCGCCTCGCGGCACTGATCGGCGGTCACCGAGGCCACCTTGGCGCCCACCGCCGTGACCGCCGCCGAGGCCGCCGACAACGACGTCACGCCGAGCCCGACGAGCACGCAGGCCAGCAGCGGATCGGCGGCCGCCTCGCCGCACACACCGACCGGCTTGCCCGCGACCTGACCGGCCCGCCCGGTGATCCCGATCAGCATGAGCACCGCGGGCTGCCACGGATCGGTCAGGGTGGCCAGCTCCGCCGACATCCGGTCGGCGGCCATCGTGTACTGCGCCAGGTCGTTGGTGCCGATCGAGACGAAGTCGACCTGCTCGAGGATGCGGTCGGCCAGCAGCGCAGCCGCGGGTACCTCGATCATCACCCCAGGGCTGAGGTGGTGTGCCCGCACCTTGGCGGCGAAGTCGCGCGCCTCTTCGGGCGTGGCGATCATCGGGGCCATCACCCACGGCGTGACACCGGTGCGTTCGGCGGCGGCCGCGATCCCGGCGAGCTGATGCTCGATCAGCCCGGGATTGTCGAACGACGTCCGGATGCCACGCACCCCCAGCGCCGGGTTGGCCTCGTCGGGACTGTTGGCGAACTTCAGCGGTTTGTCCGACCCGGCGTCCAGGGTGCGCACCACCACCTTGCGGCCGACGAACGGCTCGAGCACCTCGGCGTAGATCTGCGCCTGCTCCTCGACGGTCGGCTCGGTCTCGCGGTTGAGGAAGCAGAGTTCGGTCCGGAACAGACCGACGCCCTCGACCGGCGCCTGCGCGGCCACCCGCGCAGCCGCACCGTCCTGCACGTTGGCCAGAATCTGCACTGCCGCACCGTCTTTAGTGGCACCGGGACCCGACCAGTTCGCCGCGACCGCGGCGGCCCGCGCAGCGGTCGCCACCGCCGCGGTGGCGACGGCGGCGTCCGGCGCGATCTCGATGGTGCCCCGGACGCCGTCGATCAGGACCAGCTCGCCGACTGCGACGTCGTCGAGCCCGGACGTGGCCACGACGCACGGGATGGCCAGCTGTCGCGCGATGATCGCCGTGTGGCTGGTGGGCCCGCCGAGCGTGGTGGCCAGCCCGATGATGAGCGCCGGGTCCAGGCCTGCAGTGTCGGCGGGTGCGAGGTCCTCGGCGCACAGGATCGATGGCACATCCGGCGTCGGGACGCCCGGTTCGGGCAACCCGGACAGCTCGGCGATGACGCGGTCACGGATGTCCTGCAGATCGGTGACCCGCTCGGCCATCAGCCCGCCCATCTTGGTGAACATCTCGGCGAACTTGGCCACCGCCTCGGCCGTCGCCCGGACAGCCGGGGTGCCCGCCGTGATCCGCTTCTCGCTCTCGCCCAGCCAGGCGCGGTCCTGCGCCAGTTGGGCGGTGGCGGCCAGGACCTCCGCGGCCGACCCGGTGGAATGCGCGGCACGCTCGCGCAGCCGGTCGGCGACGGCGGTGGCCGCGGATTGGAAGCGCGCCACCTCGGCGTCCCGCTCACCCTCGGCGACGTCCGGGACCGACGCGGCGGTGTCGAGCACCGCGTGCCGTCCGGGCCGGATCACCGGCCCGTAAGCGACGCCGGGGACGACCGGAACCCCGGTCAGGACGGAACCGGGGCTGCTGGCACGTGATGCGGGTGCGGAGGTCGTGGTCATGTGAAGCAGGTTACACAAATTCCTTGACAACTCCACATGTCTAAGCGTAAAACAACACAAAGCAACACAATGGAACGGGGAAACCCACACGAATACCAACGAATACTGGAGCAGGCTTTGTACCCGGAGGAACGCCAGCAGGCCATCGCCGCCCTGGTGCTCTCCCATGGGCGGGCCTCCGTCGCCGAACTGGCCGAGGCCTACTCGGTGACCACCGAGACCGTCCGCCGCGATCTGGCCATCCTCGACCGCGCGGGCCTGCTGCGCCGCGTCCACGGCGGCGCGGTTCCCGCCCGGGCGCTGCACGTCGTCGAGTCCGGCGTGGTCGAGCGGGACGCCACCCACACCGCGCACAAGGACGCCATCGCCCGCGCCGCCGCGGACTTCTTCCCCCTCAGCGGCTGCAGCGTGTTGTTCGACGCCGGAACCACCACCGCCCGGGTGGCCGCGCTGCTGCCCACCGACCGGGAGATGACCGTCGTCACCAACTCGGTGCCCATCGCGGCGCGGGTCTCGACACTGCCCGCGGTCAATCTCCAACTGCTCGGCGGCAGGGTGCGCGGGCTGACGCAGGCCGCCGTCGGGGAACAGACCCTGCGGGCGCTGGACACCATGCGGGTGGACGTCGCCTTCATCGGAACCAACGGCATCACCGTCCGGCACGGCCTGTCGACGCCGGACAGTGAGGAGGCCGCCGTAAAGCGGGCCATGGTTGATTGCGCGAATTATGTTGTCGCCGTAGCTGATTCATCCAAGATTGGACAGGAGGAGTTCGTGAGCTTCGCCCCCATCTCCAAGGTCGACACGTTGGTGACCGACACCGGGATCACCGACGCCGGCCGAACCGAACTCGGCGCGAACGGAGTCGACGTGATCCTCGCTGCGGCCGACCGGGATCCCCAGGACGCTCCGTGATCGTCACCGTCACGCCCAATCCGAGCACCGACCGCACCGTTTCGCTGTCCTCGGCACTAACCCGCGGTGCGGTACACCGGGTGTCGTCGGTGTCCAGCGAACCCGGCGGCAAGGGGGTCAACGTCGCCCGCGCCCTGACGCTGGCCGGGGTGGACGCGATCGCGGTACTGCCCGCCGCCGCCGCCGATCCGTTCCTGACACTGGTGGCCGGTGCCGACGTTCCGGCCGCACCCGTTGCCGTGCGGGGCACCGTCCGCACCAACCTGACGATCACCGAGCCCGACGGCACCACCACCAAACTCAACGAGCCCGGGGCCCGCCTCGACGGGGCCGAGCTCGAGGCGCTGACGGCCGCCGTGCTGACCCGTGCCGCCACCGCGAGCTGGGTGGTGTTGTCCGGATCCCTGCCGCCCGGTGTTCCTGACAGCTGGTACGCCGACGTGGTGGCGCGGCTGCGCGGGCTGGACTGCCAGGTGGCCGTGGACACCTCCGAAGGTCCCCTGGCCGCCCTGGCCGCCGGGTTCGACCGGGCCGCCCCGGACCTGATCAAGCCCAACTCCGAGGAGCTGGCCGGGCTGTCGGGCCGGTCCGCGGCGGATCTCGAATCCTCGGTGCAGCAAGGGGATCCGGCGCCGGTGATCGTGGCGGCGCGCGAGCTGATCGACCGCGGGGTCGGCGCAGTGCTGGCCACCCTGGGCGCCGCGGGCGCCGTGCTGGTCGACGCCGACGGCGCCTGGATCGCCGCACCGCCGCCGATCACCCCCCGCAGCACCGTCGGCGCCGGCGACTCGTCACTGGCTGGCTTCCTGCGTGCCGACGTGGCCGGGGCCGATGCCGCGAACAGACTGCGGATGGCCGTCGCCTACGGCAGCGCTGCCGCGGCCCTGCCCGGTTCGGCACTGCCCTCACCCGCCGAACTGAACCTCGACGCGGTCCGCGTCACGTCCGTGGTCTCGTCCCCCGACCCGCACTGAAACCCACCCGCCGATCCGACGAAAGTACTCGACATGACCAACCCCACCCCGTCCGTGACGACACCCGATCTGGTGCTGCTCGACGTAGACGCCGGAGCTGACAAGGGGGCCGTGATCGGCCGCCTGGCAACCACTCTCGCCGACGCCGGGCGCTCCACCGACGCCGCCGGACTGACCGGCGCGGCGATGACGCGGGAGGGCCAGTCGGCCACCGGCCTGCCTGGTGGCATCGCCATTCCGCACTGCCGTTCCCCCTACGTCGACACCCCAACCATCGGCTTCGCGCGGCTGAGTCCGCCCGTCGACTTCGGCGCCCACGACGGCCCGGCCGACCTGGTGTTCCTGATCGCCGCACCGGATTCCGGCGGCGCCGAGCACATGAAGCTGCTGTCCAGCCTGGCCCGTGCGCTGGTCCGCCCAGCGTTCGTGCAGTCGCTGCGGGCGGCCTCGTCCAAGGATGACGTGGTCGCCCTGGTGGACGGTGTGGTCAACCCGGCCCCGGCCGCACCCGCTGCCGCCGCAGCGCCGGCGGTCGCTGCGCCACAACAGAAATCGGTTGTGGCGATCACCGCCTGCCCCACCGGGATCGCGCACACCTACATGGCCGCCGACGCGCTGAAACTGGCCGCCGAACGCGCCGGGGTGAATCTGATCGTGGAGACGCAGGGCTCCTCGGGCAGCACTCCCGTGGCGGCGGCCACCATCGCCGGCGCCGACGCCGTCATCTTCGCCACCGATGTGGGCGTCAAGGACCGCGGCCGGTTCGCCGGCAAGCCCGTGATCGCCTCCGGCGTCAAGCGTGCCATCAACGAGCCCGACACCATGATCGCCGAAGCCGTTGCGGCATCGGACAATCCGAATGCTGCCCGCGTCGAGGGCTCGGCTGCGGCCGGTGCGGACACCGAGGGTTCGTCCGACGTCGGGTGGGGCACCCGGATCCGGCAGATCCTGCTCACCGGTGTGAGCTACATGATCCCGTTCGTGGCGGCCGGTGGTCTGCTCATTGCGCTGGGCTTCCTGTTCGCCGGTTACGACATCGCCAACAAGCCCGAGGGCAAGACCGATTCACTGGCGCACATCATCGCGACCACCAACACGCTGACCAACCTGCCACCCGGTGGGTTCACCCAGTATCTCGGGGCGGTGCTGTTCAGCCTCGGCGGGCTGGCCTTCGGGTTCCTGGTACCGGCCCTGGCCGGCTATATCTCGTTCGCCATCGCCGACCGGCCCGGTATCGCCCCCGGCTTCACCGCCGGCGCGGTCGCGGTGTTCGTCGGCGGCGGGTTCATCGGCGGCATCGTGGGCGGTCTGATCGCCGGATTCGCCGCCCTGTGGATCAGCAAATGGTCGGTGCCACAATGGTTCCGGGGTCTGATGCCGGTGGTCATCATTCCGCTCGGAGCGTCGCTGATCGTCGGTCTGCTGATGTTCCTGCTGCTGGGCCGCCCACTGGCCGCGATCACCACCGGGCTGACCAATTGGCTCAACGGAATGACGGGCGGCTCGGTGATCCTGCTCGGCATCATCCTGGGCCTGATGATGTGCTTCGACCTCGGTGGCCCGGTGAACAAGGCGGCCTACGCCTTCGCCGTGGCCGGCCTCTCGACCACCGATGTCGCGTCGCTGCGCATCATGGCGGCAGTCATGGCGGCCGGCATGGTGCCGCCCCTGGCGATGGCGCTGGCCACCACGGTGCGGCCCGGGTTGTTCAGTGAACCGGAACGCGAAAATGGACGGGCCGCATGGCTTCTCGGTGCATCGTTCATCTCCGAGGGCGCGATCCCGTTCGCGGCGGCCGATCCATTGCGGGTGATCCCGTCGATGATGGCCGGCGGCGCCCTGACCGGTGCGCTGGTCATGGCGTTCGACGTGACCCTGCGCGCGCCACACGGCGGCATCTTCGTGTTCTTCGCGATCGGCAACCTGCTGTGGTTCCTGGCGGCGCTGGCCGCCGGCACCGTCGTCGGCGCGATCTGCGTCGTCGCCGCCAAACAGTTCACCGGAAAGTCCGACGCCGAGCTCGCCACACCGGCAACCGTCACCGCGTAAAGTCGCCCGAACGCACGTATGGGCGAGTTCGTTCGAGTACAACCTTGCACAACGTCGATCTCGGCGTCACGCAGATAAGGAGCACATCCACATGCCCAGCAAGACCGTCACCGTCGGATCGGCCGTCGGCCTGCACGCCCGCCCAGCCGCTGTCATCTCCGAGGCCGTCGTCAATTCCGGGGCGAACGTCACGCTCTCCGTCGACGGCGGCGAACCAGTGGACGCCGGCTCAGCGCTGATGATCATGACCCTCGGGGCCGGCAACGGCGCCCAGGTCACGGTGGAGTCCGACGATCCCGCTGTCCTGGACCAGATCGCCGCGCTGGTCGAGCAGGATCTCGACGCCTGAGACTGCGACGGGTTCGCACCGAATCCGGCTTGCGTACCCGACATTTCGCCGATGGGTGAGCGCGCGTCCGCCCATCCATCCGTCGCGAAGGTGCACAAATGCACGAACGCCACGGCGTGTTGACGGACCGACACGCACGTTCGCGGGGAAGGTGACCGGGGAAGGTGAGCGCGGGGGAAGTAACGAGATAGCAAACCGCTGGAGACGGTTTGCTCTCAACGGCTGTGCGGATGCTGAGCGCGTGCCACGGTTAATAGCAAACGACTTCCGGCGAAAGGTCGACAACATGAGACGTCCCACGATGCTGCACCGATTGTCCGCGGAGACGATCGGCACGTTCTGGCTGGTCCTCGGTGGCTGCGGCAGCGCCGTGTTCGCCGCCGGATTCATGTCCGGGGACGGAGTCCATCTGGGCATCGGATTCCTCGGTGTCGCACTGGCTTTCGGCCTCACGGTGCTCACCGGCGTCTACGCGTTCGGCGTCATCTCCGGCGGCCACTTCAACCCGGCGGTCACCCTGGGCGCGGCGGTTGCCGGCCGGGTGGAATGGAAAGTGCTACCGGCCTATTGGTGCGCCCAGGTGGTCGGCGGCCTGATCGGCGGCGCGGTCATCTATCTCATTGCCAGCGGTAAGCCGGGATTCGAAGCGACCGGCCACATGGCGGCCAACGGGTTCGGCGCCCACTCACCCGGCGGCTATTCCCTGGCCGCGGTGCTGATCACGGAGATCGTCCTGACGGCCGTGTTCCTGCTGGTGATCCTTGGAGCCACCGACGATCGGGCGCCAAAGGGCTTCGCCGGGTTGGCGATCGGCCTCACCCTGACCCTGATCCACCTGATCTCCATCCCGATCTCGAACACGTCGGTGAACCCGGCCCGTAGCACCGCCGTCGCGTTCTTCAACGGTGACGGCGCCCCGGCCCAGCTGTGGGTGTTCTGGCTCGCACCACTCGTCGGTGCGGCAATCGCCGGCATCGCTTACCCGTTCCTGTTCGGCCGCGCCGAGGAGCTTGCCGATCGACCGGTCCGCGACGGCCGGCTCGACGAGCTGGTAGCGGACTGAGAAACGCACTCCGCGTGCCCCGTCGACGATGACGGGGCACGCGACGTACGTAGTAGAACCGGACGAAGCAGTCAGCGCGCCTTGCTCGCCGCGGTCTTCTCGGTCTCCGTGCCCTCATGGGCCGGCCGGCCACCGGAGTTCTCCAGATGAACCAGATCCAGCGCCGCCAGGTGCGCCTGAACGGTCTAGAGCCCGTGGATGTTCTGCACCGGGAGCCGCGCGCCGCGGCGCGGTTCGACGGCCAACCCACTGACCTCGAGGAGCCTAACCACGCGGTGCCGGTGCGGCCGCATCGGTTCGAGCAGTTCGACCATGCCCGCGTCGTCGAGGGGGCGCCCGACCAGCGTCCAGCCCACCATTTTGGACACGTGGTAGTCGCCCACCGACAGCGCGTCGGCATCACCGAATGCCCGCTGCGCCACCTCCGCGGCCGTCCACACCCCCACGCCGGGCAGGGACATCAGCGCGGTCCGGGCGGCCTCGGCCGGGCCGGACACCAGCCGCTCGAGGGCGTCTGCTCGACCGGCGGCCAGGACGACGGTCCGGGCGCGGCCGGGGTCGACGTTGGCCCGGTGGAATTCCCACGACGGGATAGCCCGCCAGACCTCGGCGGCCGGGAACACCCGCATCCGCGCGGGTGCCGGCCCCGGCGCCGGCCCCCCGAACCGGGTCACCAGCGTCCGCCACGCGCGGAACGCATCAGCCCCGGGAACGCGCTGCTCGATGATCGCGGGCAGCAGGGCCTCCAGCACCCGGCCCGACCGGCCCAGCCGCAGGTGCGGGGCGCGCCGGGCCGCGGCGGCCACCGTCGGTTCCCCGGGCTGGAAGTCTGCCCACTCGTCGTTCAGACCCAGCAGGGCCGACTGCCCATCGGCGAACTCGACGGCGCCCGGACCCCACACCTGGGCGCGGACGGCCGCCGGTCCGGCGCGGACGATGCAGGCGGTCACCGGTCCGGAGGCGAGCAGGCTGGTCCGCCAGATCGCGCCGTCGGGGGTGATCTGGAAGGTCGGGTCCCCCGTCCCCCGCCGCCACGGGGCCAGGGTCGCGCCGTAGCTGACGGGGCCCGGGAACGTGACCGTGCGGTCGATCGGATCGCTGTGTGCTATCCGGCCAAACTATCCCGCCGCAGTGCCGGTGCGTTGACGGTGGGGGAGCCAGTTGCCAGGATTACCGATTGTGACCACCCCGTTCGACGATCCCCAGGCCGAACTCGCGTGGATGTTCCTGCAGAGTCTCAGCGAAGACGGCGACCTCGACGAGGGTTTCGCGCTGCTCGCGGACGACTTCACGTACTGGAGCAACACGATCCTGCGGACCTGCGACAAGACGGAACTGCGGCAGATCGCCGAGCAACTCCGCCAGCTGGTGCGGTTGGATTTCGACCTGATCAGCTGCACCAACGAGGGCGAGAACGTCGTGATCGAGGCCCAACCGGACGGTGTCACCACCGCCGGGGTCCGCTACGACACCCCGACGGTGTTCGTCTTCGAGACCCGTGACGGACAGATCACCGCCCTGCGTGAGTACGGGGACACCCGGTTGGTCGAGATGGCCTTCGGGTCGGTTCTGAGGAGGCAGCCATGACATCCACCACCCCGCCGACCTTGTCGGCCGACATCTCGGTCGGCGCCCCACCGGACGCGGTCTACGCACTGCTCACCGATCTGCCGGTGCTGGCCGAACTCGCCGAGGAAACCACCGCCATGCGTTGGGTGAGCGGCGATTCGGCCCGCACGGGGGCGGTGTTCAAGGGCGACAACGCCAATGGCCGGCATCACTGGACCACCACGTGCACCGTGTCGGAGGCCGCACCGGGCCGGGCGTTCTCGTGGAGCGTCGCCAGCGGGCCCGTTCGAATCGCGCGCTGGCGCTACGGAATCGAGCCCGACGGCGCCGGCTGCCGGGTCACCGAGAGTATGTGGGACGACCGGCCGTGGTGGCTGCGGCGGTTCGGGGTCCTGCTGACCGGAACCCCCGACCGGCAGGCCGCCAATGCCGAGCACATGCGACTGACGTTGCAGCGGCTCAAAGCTCGGGCCGAGCGGCCCGCTTCTGAAACTCGATGAGTGACGCCAGGATCTTCTCGATCTGTTGATCCTGCGTCAGCAGATGGGCCTGGATGCACTTGGCCTCCTGCAGGATTGCGGTGGCATCCTTGTAGGTGGCCTCGGCCCGCTCGTCGGCTCCCTTGGCCTGGATGTTCTGCCCGACGATGATGATGGGCAGCAGCACCAGTTGCAGCAACGTCTGCGCGATCCAGGCCACCATCACGATGAGGTCATGGCTCTTGAACGCCGACGGGGCACTGACCAGTGCCAGCAACGTGAACAGGTATGCGGCCCACATGGTTCCGACGATGACGGTGATCTTCAGCCCGACCCGGGCGTTGAACCGTCCGATCCAGGTGTCGCCGTGCACCTTCTTCGCCGCCGCGGCCACCGTCGGTGGGCCCGCGGCCAGGCGGTTCTTGACATGGGGATGCGGCAGGTATTCGAAGAATTCAGCCATGCCGATCAGGCTGTCACGAATATCCGGCGCTGTACACGAAACCCGTTGCTCATGAACATAACTGCTGAACACCAGCTGTGAGTTTGCTGTCGGATCAGGGCCGGCGCGCGATGGCGTCGGCAACGACGGCGATCGGCGAGGTCGACGATCGGCCGTGGGCCTCGCGCGCATCGGCCAGTTTGTAGGCCGAGTACATACCTCGAACTCCCAACCACCGCAATGGTTCCGGCTCCCAGGTCCGGGATCGGTGACCGACCCACGGGAATCGGGTGAGCGGCGTGTCCCGGCGCAGCACGAGATCGGCGAGGGTCTGCCCGGCCAGGTTCGTCGCCGTCACGCCATGCCCGACATAGCCGCCGGCCCAGCCCAGTCCGGTCGAATGATCCAGTGCCACACCGGCTGTCCAATCACGCGGGACGGCCAGCACGCCGCACCAGCCGTGCGCGATGCCGATTCCCCGGGTCTGCGGGAAGATGGACCCGAGCACGCCGGTCAGGTACTCGATGGTGCGCGGGCTGACCGCGCCGTCGCGGTCGATGCCTGAACCGAAGCGGTAGGGCACCGCGCGCCCGCCGATGGCAACGCGGTCGTCGGCGGTGCGCTGGGCGTAGAAGAATCCGTGTGCGTTGTCCCCCAACGTTTCCCGGCCCTGCCAGCCGATGTCCGACCACATCTCGGCGGGCAGCGGGTCGGTGGCGATCATCGCGCTGTTCATCGGCAGCCAGCGTCGTTTCAGCCCGGGCAGTCGCGTGGTGAACCCCTCGGTGGCGCGCAGCACGATCGGGGCACGCACGCTGCCGTGTGGTGTCACCGCGCGGCCGGGACCGATGTCGGTGACGGTGGTCTGTTCATGGATATGGCCCCCGAGTCGTTCCACCGTATCGGCCAGTCCCCGAACCAGTTTGGCCGGCTGGATTCGCGCGCAGTGCGGCGTGTACGCCGCCAGGAGCGTCCCTTCGACGTTGACACGTTGCGCCGCTTCATCTTTGGTCAGCAGCACCGAATCGTCATCACCCCAGGACCGGTCGTCGTGGACCTGCGCACGCAGCCGCTGCACCTGCGGCTGGTTGCGCGCGACATCCAGCGTTCCACCCTTGACGATGTCGGCGTCGATCCGTTCCCGGTCAGCGACCGCGATCACCTCGTCGACCGCCCCGTTCAGGGCCTGCTGCCACTCGATCACCGCGGCCCGGCCGTGCCGCTTCGCCAGCAGTCCCCGGTGGCCGGGCGCCAGGCCGGACAGCCACCCGCCGTTGCGTCCCGACGCCCCGAACCCGGCGAACCGCTGCTCGAGGATGGTGATCCGCAACGACGGATCCGCCCTCAGCAGGTAGTAGGCGGTCCACAGTCCGGTGTATCCGGCGCCGACGATGCACACGTCGGCATCACGGTCGCCCGGCAGCGCGGGACGCGGTCCCGGGAGTTCGGTGAACCAGTGCGAGACGTGCCCGTTGATCGTCGCCGACATGTGTCGATCCTGTCAGGCGGGGCCGAAGGCGTACCGGTGGTACGTCGAAATGGTCCGCAGCACGGGGCGGAGGTCAGGTGCCACTCTTGGCCTTACGCCGGGCTTCGCGCATCCCGGCCCAGAACCGCGCCGCCTCCCGGATGGATTCCTGCACCGGTGCGGGTTGCCAGCTCAATTCACGGCGCGCTTTGGTGCAGTCCACGTCGGCCTCGGCCCGCATCAGCCGCACCGACGGCAAGGTCATGCGCTCGTCGGTGCTGCGCAGCCGGGCCTTGACCGAACCGATCGCCCCCATCAGGTAGAGCACCGGGACCGGGATGGAGCGCTTCGGGACCGGCACGCCGGCCTCCTGCGCGGCGATGGTGATCACCTCGCGGTTGGTGATCATCCGCTCGGAGATCAGGTAGCGCTCGCCGGGCCGGCCGTACTCGGCGGCCAGCAGCATGGCCCGTGCCGCGTCGTCGACGCCGACGGCCTCGAGTGCAATCTTGTCGAGGACGAACGGCATCTTGCCGAACACCGTGCCGGCGATCAGCGCGCCGTGTGGCGTCATCCCGTAGTCCCCGGGGCCGTAGGTGGTCGAGATGCACATCGCGACGGCGGGCAGCCCGCGGGTGCGTGCGTGGTCCAGCACCATCTCCTCGGCCTGCACCCGTGATCGCACGTAGGCGGTGAGCTTGCGCTGGTCGATGATGTCGGCCTCGGTGGCCACCCGGCCCTTCTTGCGCCCCACGGTCGAGTAGCTGCTGGTGAAGACGAACTTGCGCAGTGTTCCGACCGCCGCTGCCTCCACAGCCATATCCAGCACGCCACGCAGGCCGTCGACGTTGGTGCGGAACAGCGGGCTCGGATCGCGCAGCCAGGCGCGGGTGTCGACGACGCAGTAGTAGACGACATCGCAGCCGTCCATCGCCGCGCGCACGGTGTCCAGGTCGAAGATGTCGCCCACGAACCGGGTCACCCCCGGTTGGTCCAGGAGGTCGTCGATGCCGACGGTGTTGGCGTTCTCGCGCACCATCACGCGGACATCGTCGCCGGCAGCCACCAGTTGCCGGGTCACCCGGCTGCCCAGGTAACCGTTGGCGCCCATCACCAGAACCGTGCTCGTCATGCGGGCGTGCCGCCGAACTTGGCCAACCACGCGGCGGCTTCCTCGTCGAGGGTGCCGAGTTCCTGCGCCTTGCGGCACCACGTGATCGAGGCCTGCACGAATTTCAGCGGGTTGTAGATGTCCTCCTGCTGCTTCCACTTGCCGTCGCCGGCGTAGGTGATGATCGAGATGTTGGTGGCACTGATGATGGTGCCGTCACCGGGATCGCGCATCGGGTTGTCCAGTTCGCAGATGATCCGGCCGGTGGGTTCGTCGATGACATGCCACAGCGACGGGAAGTGCGTCATGTGACTGCCGGGGAAGCTGCCCATGGTGCGCCGGATCCAGGTGCGGACCTCGTCGCGACCGTGCATGGTGCCGGCGGCGTGCTCGATGTAGAGGACATCGTCGGTGTAGTGCTCGACCCAGGTGTCCCAGTCGTGCCGCCGGGCGGCGTCGTCCACGGTCCGTTCGAATTTGGCGAATGCGTCGGCCAGTTCGTCGCGGGTGAATGTTCTCGCCGTCGATTGCGCCACGCGAGCAACTAGAACACGTTCCAGTACGCCTTGTCGAGCAATCCCCACATCCAGTCAGCACTCACTGCGACATCGCCCGAGAAGGGGTCGCAGAGCACGCTGACTCGACGCGGGCGGGGGCGGGCACGGTCCAGAGCTAGGCGGTCTGGCGCTTGGGGAGCTTCCAGCCGGGGCGCGGATAGTGGCACGTATAGCCGTTCGGGAAGCGCTCCAGGTAGTCCTGGTGCTCGGGTTCGGCATCCCAGAAACCACTCGCCGGTGTCACCTCGGTGACCACCTTGCCCGGCCACAGACCGGAGGCATCCACGTCGGCGATGGTGTCGAGCGCGACACGCTTCTGGTCGTCGTCCAGATAGAAGATCGCCGACCGGTAGCTGGTGCCGACATCGTTGCCCTGCCGGTTGGTGGTGCTGGGGTCGTGGATCTGGAAGAAGAACTCGAGCAGGTCGCGGAAGCTGGTCTGCGCCGGGTCATAGGCGATCTCGATGGCCTCGGCATGTCCGGGGTGGTTGCGATACGTCGGGTGGTCGTTCTGGCCGCCGGTGTATCCCACGCGGGTGGCCACCACCCCCGGTTGCTTGCGGATCAGATCCTGCATGCCCCAGAAGCAGCCGCCGGCAAGTATCGCCCTCTGAATGTCACTCACTGGTCCTCCTGAACTCGAAGAGGTCAACTTCCAGAGAAGCCCAGTTGTTCCAATCCCGCAACTAACGGCGCCGGTGCACCGTCATCCGGCCACCGCTCTTCGGGGTGAAGGCCACACCGCGCGAATGCACCTTCTCGTCCCGGGCAGTGGTCGTCTCGATGGTGAACTGCCGTAGAACCGTGCGCAGCACGATGTCCATCTCCATGTTGGCGAATGCGGCTCCGACACAGCGACGGGTGCCGCCACCGAACGGGACCCAGGCGAACACGTTGGGCCTGTTGCCGACGAAGCGGGACGGGTCGAAGCGCTTGGGATCGGGGAACTCGTCGGTGTTGTTGTGCACCTGCGCGAGCGCGATGGTGATCGAATAGCCTTGCGGGATAACCCATCTGCCGAGTTGCAGGCTGGGTGCGTAGACGTGGCGGCCGGAGAAGTCGATGACGGTGCGGTTGCGCTGCACCTCCAGGATGGTGGCCTGGCGGTATTCGTTGTCGTCGGTGCCGGCCTCGGCGACCAGTCGGTCGAGCACGGCGGGATGCCGGGAGATCCGCTCGAACGCCCACGCCAATGTCGAGGCGGTGGTCTCGTGACCGGCGGCCAGCAGGGTCAGCAGCTCATCGCGGATCTCGCCGCGCGACATCGGGGTGCCGTCCTCGTAGGTGCTGCGCAGCAGCAGCGACAGGATGTCGGTGCGCTCGCCGAGGTTCGGATCGGCCAATGCCTGATCGATGAGTTGGTCGATGGCGGTGTCGTATTCGTGCCGGTAGGCGGCCAGGCGCCCCCACGGACTCCGGCGCCCGAGATCGCGGGTGGGCGACGGCAGCACCGCCAGCCGTGACCCCAGGGTGACCCAGGGCGGGATGATCCGGCGCAGCGTCTCGAGTTGCGCGCCGTCGGCGCCGAAGATCGCGCGCAGGATGATGTTCAGCGTGATCCGCATCATCGGTTCGAGCGTCTCGAACGGGCGGCCCTCGGGCCATGACGCGATCTCCGCCAGCGTCTCCTCCTCGACGATGGATTCGTACTTCTTCATCGCCTTGCCGTGGAACGGCGGCGTCAGCAGCTTGCGGCGACGGCGGTGTTCGGCGCCCTCGAGGGCGAACACCGAACCGGGTCCGAACACCCGGGCCAGGCTGGGTTTGATGTTGCCGAGGTCCTCGGGGCTGGCTGTGAACACCTGCTTGGCCAGTGTCGGGTCGGTGACCACCACCATGTTCCCGAACAGCGGCACACTGATGGTGAACGCCTCCCCGTAGGCGGCGGTCATGCGGGTGACGAACTGCCGCCGGAAGAACGCGTAGCCGAGGCCCTGCACGATCCTGGGTAGCCTGGGCGGCGACGGCGGGATCCGGAACTCGACCGGCCCCGCGGTTGCCGGTGCGATGACGGATTCGGTCATTGAGACTGCCTCCCGTTTGTTCTGGTACCCCCGCGTACCACGCCGTTGTCGAGTACGGTACTCCGTGGTACCACGATTGGCAAGAACTTCGGGAGGACTGGCGTTTGACCACGGCATTGGGTGCTTCGGGCACCGCCCGTGAACAGGGTGGGGACGAACCGGCCGGCGACCCGTTCCGAGAACGGTTGCTGGACGGTCTGGCCGCCTCGATCGCCCAGCGGGGCTACCGGGAGACCACGGTCGCCGACATCGTGCGACACGCCAAGACCTCCAAGCGGACCTTCTACGCCCACTTCACCGGCAAGGACGCCGCGCTGCTCGAGCTGCTGGAAGCCGACAACGTCACGATGATCGCCGGGATCCGCGCCGCGGTGGACCCGGTCGCCGATTGGCGGGTGCAGGTGGAGCAGGCTGTCGAGGCCTACCTCACCGCCATCGGTGCCAACCCGGCGCTCACACTGGCCTGGATCCGCGAATTCCCGGCCCTCGGGGAAGCGGTCCGGCCCGTCCAGCGACGCGGCATGAGCAACTTCACCGACATGCTGGTCGACATCACCTCCAGCCCCGGCTTCGCGCGCGCCGGCCTGCGCACGGTGTCCCGCCAGACGGCGCTGATCCTGCTCGGCGGCCTGCGTGAACTCACCGCTCACACCCTCGAGGACGGCGAGGACATCCGCGGTATCACCGACACCGCGGTGGCGGCCTGCCTCGGGCTGGTGACTGTCGAGTCGACGTAGCGCTGCGTCGGGCTGCGCGGCTACCGGGCTGTCTTCACCGAGTGTGAATCCTCTGCGGAATTCCGCCCGATTCTTCGCACAGGTTTCACACTCGACGAAGCGCTGCGGTATGCAGCGCGCAGGAGTGCGCCGATCACAACATCTGGCTGGGTAGCACGAATGCCCACGGGCGCGGAAAGCCCACACCGACGAGCCGGCCGGCCCGGATGTCGGCTGCCTCCACCGTGCGAATCTCGCCGGAACTCGGTTCATAACAACGGAATCCGCTCGTGCCGGCCACGTCGATCACCAGAACCCAGTGCCGCGGCAGCCAACTGCCCACCAGCATCGCCACCGGATAGCCCAGCAGCACGGCCTCGCGAACATCGAGCAGCCGGTCGTGCCGCAAACGTGCCGCCCGCCACCGGTACGGAACGGCGCTGTGCCGCGACAAAGCGCGCCGAATACCCCACGGCGTGGTTCCCAGCGCCCGCGGCCACAGCCGGTTCAGCCCGCGGTGCAGCCGGCCCTGCTCATCGGCGAACCAGTTCGCATCGGTCAGGTCGCCCGCGTAATCGGGATCCAGCAGTGCCGCACCGATGATCGCCACCGACGGCCCGCAGGTGACGCCGTCGCGCTGACGCAGTCGGAGTCCTTCGATGCGCCGCTCGGGAATGCTCACCCGGCTGGCGGCGGGAAGCCGCCGGTGACCGGGGACGTCTGCGGGGATCCGTCGGCGCGAAACGTCGTCAGCACCATGTGGTGTCGCGGGCGGATGAAATCGAGCAGCTCGGTCTCGCCGACGCGGTCGGCGGTCGCGTACTTGCGCGCCATGTGGCCAAGGGTAGCCGGGCAGCCCAACCGGCGGGCTACTGTCGCTCCCATGCGACTCTCGACTCGAAATCAACTGAGCGGCGTCATCACCGAGGTCAGCCGCGGCGCGGTGAAGGTCGAGCTCGATGGCGGTGAGCAGGTCGCCACCGCGTCGATGACCAAGGATGCGGCCGGGGATCTCGGCCTGACCGTGGGCAAGCCGGCGACGGTCCTGGTGAAGTCCACCGAGGCCATGATCGGCGTCGACTGACCGATGGCCGCCACGATGCGCGCGCAGCGCCTCTACACCGATACGAAAACCATTGCGGTGGAAGATGTTCCGATTCCCGAACCCGGGCCGGGCGAGGTCCTGGTCAAGGTTGCGTTCTGTGGCATCTGCCATTCGGACCTGAGCCTGATCAACGGCACCTTCCCCGCCTTCCTGCCCGTGGTGACGCAGGGCCACGAGGCATCGGGCACGGTCGCAGCCCTCGGGCCGGGGGTCACCGGTTGGGCCGAGGGCGACCGGGTGACCGTCCCCGCCGGGCGCCCGTGCCTGGCATGCGTTGACTGCCTGCGCGGCAACTCGGCGGGGTGTCAGCGGGTCCGACTGATGGCGTTCGCCTACGACGGCGCCTGGGCGGAGTACACCGTCGCCCTGGCCGGCGGCCTGACCCGCGTCCCGGACAACGTGTCCCTCGAACAGGCCGCCATCCTGGCCGACGCGGTATCCACCCCGTACGGCGCCGTCGTGCACACCGGCAAGGTGGCCATCGGCGAATCCGTCGGCGTGTGGGGCGTCGGCGGCGTCGGCACCCACATCGTGCAGCTGGCCCGCCTGGTCGGGGCCGCCCCGATCATCGCGGTCGACCTGAACCCGGCGGTCCGCGAGCGGGCACTGGCGTTGGGGGCCGATTACGCGTTCGACTCCCGCGACGACGGGTTGCCGGACGCCATCCGGGAGATCACCGGTGGCCGGGGCCTCGATGTCGCGTTCGACGCCGTCGGCCTGAAGGTGACCTTCGAGCAGGCGCTAGACCAACTCGCCACGGGTGGCCGGCTGGTATGCGTCGGGCTCAGCGACCAGGAACCGAGCATCGGCTCCACCACCACCGTCGGCCTCACCCAACGGCAGGTGCTCGGGCACCTGGGATATGAGAACGCCGACATCGGCACCCTGGCGATGCTCGTATCCCGCGGCCGACTCGACCTGTCCCGGTCGATCAGCGCCGTGATCGGCCTCGAGGACATCGAGCGCGGCATCGAGATGTTGGAGAAGCAGGAGGGCAATCCCATCCGGATCCTGGTTCAGCCCTGAGCTTTACGGCTCTTCGGCGGAGCGGGCGATCACGTGTCCCCCGACGTCCGGCGGCAGCCGCAGGGTTTCGATCAGGGTCAACGCCGCCCAGCCACTCACCGGGATCAGCAGGAGGCCGGGCCGGCGGACGGGTGCTGGGACATCCCGGTCGACCTAAGACCTGATCCGATCCGAGTGTGATCTCGTCGGGATCCTGCGTCACCACGCGTGCCGACGGGGTAATGGATACGTTGGCGATGCGGACCTTGGGAGGCGCAGTGACGGAGAACACGACGGAGCCGACGGCACCCGCGGTGGAGGTGTGGCCGGGCAAGGCCTACCCGCTGGGGGCCACCTACGACGGTTCGGGAACCAACTTCGCGGTGTTCAGCGAGGTGGCCGATCAGGTCGAACTGTGCCTCTTCGACGCGGCCGGAACGGAGCGACGGATCACCCTGCCCGAGGTGGACGGCTTCGTCTGGCACACCTTCCTGCCCGGGATCGAGCCGGGCCAGCGGTACGGCTACCGCATCCACGGCCCGCACGATCCAACCCACGGGTTGCGCTGCAATCCCAACAAGCTGCTGCTCGACCCGTACTCGAAGGCGATCGACGGCGTCTTCGATTGGAACCAGTCGCTGTTCGGCTACAACTTCGGCGACGCCGACAGCCGCAACGACGATGACTCCGCGGCGGGCATGCCCCGGTCGGTGGTGATCAACCCGTTCTTCGACTGGGGCGTCGACCGGCCACCGCAACGCGAATACGCCGACAGCATCATCTACGAGGCCCACGTCAAGGGGCTCACCGAGACCCATCCGGACATCCCCGAACAACTCCGGGGCACCTATGCGGGCATCGCACATCCGGCGATCATCGAACACCTGAAGTCATTGGGCGTCACGGCGATCGAACTGATGCCGGTGCACCACTTCGCCAACGACTCGACCCTGATGGACAAGGGGTTGTCGAACTACTGGGGCTACAACACGATCGGCTTCTTCGCGCCCGACGCCAAGTACACCTCGAGTTCGACCCCCGGTGGTCAGGTGCAGGAATTCAAGGCGATGGTTCGCGCCCTGCACGAAGCCGACATCGAGGTGATCCTCGACGTCGTCTACAACCACACCGCCGAGGGCAACCACCTGGGCCCGACGCTCTCCATGCGGGGCATCGACAACCCCGCGTACTACCGGCTGGTCGACGACGACAAGCGCTATTACATGGACTACACCGGAACCGGCAACAGCCTGAACGTCGGCAATCCGCACTCACTGCAGCTGATCATGGACTCGTTGCGGTACTGGGTCACCGAGATGCACGTCGACGGCTTCCGGTTCGACCTGGCGGCGACGCTGGCCCGCGAGTTCTACGACGTCGACCGACTCAGCGCGTTCTTCGAACTGGTGCAACAGGATCCGACGGTCAGTCAGGTCAAGCTGATCGCCGAGCCGTGGGACGTGGGGCCCGGCGGCTATCAGGTCGGCAACTTCCCGCCGCAGTGGACGGAGTGGAACGGCAAGTACCGGGACACCATGCGCGACTACTGGCGCGGCGAGGACGCCACCCTCGGTGAGTTCGCCTCCCGCCTGACGGGTTCGGCCGATCTCTACGAGCACACCGCCCGCCGGCCGGTCGCCTCGATCAACTTCGTCACCGCCCACGACGGCTTCACGCTGCGAGACCTGGTGTCCTACAACGACAAACACAACGACGCCAACGGTGAGGGCAACAACGACGGCGAAAGTCACAACCGGTCGTGGAATTGCGGCACGGAGGGGCCGACCGACGATCCAGCGATCACCGCGCTGCGCGCCCGGCAGCAACGTAACTTCGTGGCCACTCTGCTTCTGTCGCAGGGGGTTCCGATGCTCTGTCACGGCGACGAACTGGGCCGCACACAGAGCGGAAACAACAACGGCTACTGCCAGGACAACGCGATCACCTGGGTGGACTGGGCCCACATCGACGACGAACTACTGACGTTCGTCCGCCGGGTCGCCGCGCTGCGCGGCGAGCACCCCGTGTTCCGGCGGCGCCGGTTCTTCACCGGACACCCCGTGCGCCAGATCGGCAGCACCGGCCTGCCGGACATCTCGTGGTTCCGGCCGGACGGTTCCGAGATGACCGAGGCCGACTGGGACACCGCGTTCGACAAGTCGATCGCGGTCTACCTCAACGGTCAGGGCATCCCCGATCTGGATCCGCGCGGGCACCGGGTCACCGACGACTCATTCCTGATCTGTTTCAATGCGCACTTCGAGCCGATCCAATTCACCTTGCCGCCAGCCGATTTCGGCACGCAGTGGAAGACCGTCGTGGACACTGCCGCCACCGCCCCCGCCAACCCACCGAACGGCGAGCCGCCGCTGTTCCCGCCGGGCGGTAGCGGCCCGGTACAGGCGCGATCGCTGGTGGTCCTGCAGGCCGTCAGCGGCTAGCAGGTGTCCCCGCCACCTCAGACCGATACCGCCGCCGGTGCCGGGCTGCCCGCCCGCGAGATCCGCACCAGTGTCCCCGTGCTGTAGGTCAGTTGGTAGATCCCGCCGTCGGTTCCCGGACCTTGGGCCAGCACGACGGTGGTGCCGGCTTTCAGGTCGAAATCCTGCGGGCCACTGCACGTCGTGTACGCCGGGTTGCAGGTCAGCACCTTGATCCAGCCCTGGACATAGTCGGCGATGAACACCTTGTTCTGATACTCCGGGAATAGCGTCCCGCTATAGGTGAACACCGATGAGATGGCCGAGCCGGTGCCGCGGGGGTAGGTGTAGATGGGATCGATCAGCCCTGTGCAACTGGTGGTGCAGAGACCTTCGGCGCCCGGCCAGCCGTAGTTCCCGCCGGCCGTGACGTTGTTGAGTTCGTCGAACGCCTGGTTACCCACGTCGGCGACGAGCAGCTGGCCGGTCGGGGTGAAATTCAACCGGAACGGATTGCGCAGGCCGTAGGCGTAGATCTGTGGCAACGACCCGGCCGGCAACACGGGGTTGTCCGACGGTGTGCTGCCGTCGGACTTGAATCGCAGGATCTTGCCGTACATGTTCGTCAGATCCTGCGCGTTCGCCCCGACCTGATTGTCGCCCTTGCCCCAGTAGAGCTTTCCGTCCGGGCCGAAAGCCAATCCACCGCCGTGGTGGTAGTTGGCCACCGTGTCCGGTGACTCCATGAACACGACCTCGGTGCCCAGCGCGGCCGAATTGCCGACCACGGTGAATTGCGACAGCCGATCCTTGATCGCCGCGGTGGTGTAGGCCACGTAGATGCGGCCGGTCGTGGCGAACTGCGGATCTACCGCCAGACCGCTGACACCCCGCTCACCGACCGTGTTCACCGACAGCGTGAGCAGGGGCTGCGCCAGCACTGTGCCGTTCTTGTCGACAACCTTGATCGCTCCGCCCTTCTCGGCGACCAGCATCCGGCCGTCCGGCAGGAAGCGGAAGTCCACCGGTGAGTTCAGCCCGGAGGCGACCACCGTGCGCTGCACACCGATGAACACGGTCTGGGTCTTGTAATGCCCACTGAGGCCGAAGATCCCGAACGTGAACAGGTCGATCAACCCGAGGAAGCCGTGGATGTGGAAATCGCTGCTGGCATCGCTGACGGTGACGTCGAACTTGTCCTGTCCGGCGTAGTTCGCGCCCGGGGCGTAGTCGAAGGTGCCGTTGGAATTGACCACAACGGTCCCGAACGCGGGCTTGGTCGCGGAGTAGGTCAACGTGGTCGAGTCGATGTCGGCGGGGTGCAGATTGCCCACGATGTGACCGTTGACGACGGTGTTCTCCGACGCGTTGTACGACAGGGTCGGCGTCTGGTTGTCGAAGAACGGATTCGGGTTCACGACTGTGGCGGCTGCCGTTGGCGCGGCGCTCGCGGTGTCGGTCGGGGCGACGAGGCCGGCTGGGTGCTTGTCCGTTCGCGCGACGACATCCTGGACCGTGTCGGGCGCCGCGTCGGCCCCGTCGGCCGCGCCATCGGCGTCCGTTTGACCGGCCGACTCGTCGACGTCTACGTCCGGCGTCGCTCCGGTGGCGTCCGACCCGTCTGATCCGTCCGATCCGTTCGTGGCGGTGGATTCCGCCGCGGCCTCCGTACCCGAATCCGACTGCGCCTCCGCTTCCGCGTCGGTGCTGGACTCGGACTCCGCGGTCGTCTTGGCCGGTCCGGGGGAACCGTTGGAGTGCTGGGCCGCCGCCTCCGAGCCGCCGGACGCTGAATCAGTGCCGTCGGCCCACGCCGTCGCGGCGCCCGCCAGTATCGCGGTACCGACCCCCAGGGCGAAGGCCAGTCCACCGACCCGGCCGATATAGCGGGCGTGCCGACCCATCGGCCGCGCGGTCCGTGTGATGGCTGGAAAATCGTTCATGTCGACCCTCACGTACGGGGCGCTGCCGCCCGACGGCAGCTGTGTCGCTGATTGGCCACAGCTGCCGTACAGCTAACTCCGAATGCTTGCCCAGCGGGGCGTTTTCCACCACGCCGACACGGACGTTTCGGTGAACTTTTCCGAGTAGCACACACCAATTCGTCGATCTGGGCATCCTGACGGCATGACCACGTCACGCAAAACCCTCTGCGCCGTCTACGCCGTCATCGCACTGTCCGCGCTCGTCGCCACCTGGAGCCAGAACGTCGCCTACTTCGGCGGCGGTCACGGCATGTCTGGGTTCCTGGATTTCTGGAAGGACACCCGGGCCAACCCGGCAACACAGTCGATCACCGTCGACATCGCACTGTTCATGTTGGCGGCCGTGGTGTTCATGGTCCTCGACTCGCGGCGACTGGGGATTCCCTACGTCTGGCTGTACGTCCTCGGCGCGGCGCTGATCGCCATCAGCGTGACCTTCCCGCTGTACCTGATCGCCCGGGAGCGCCGGCTGGCCGCGACCGGTGACGACCTCCCCCGGCTACCGGCGGCCGACAAGGTCGGGCTGGCGGTGGTCGCCGCTGGGATCGCGGCGTTCACCGTGTGGGTGGACATGGGATGACGCGGCACAGTCGGTAGACAGATCCGGAGATCTGTTCACACACGGTGCCGGATCGGCTAGCCTTCACCGGATGCGCAACCCGCACTCCGGGACCCCGTTCACCACCTCCGACGACGAGATCGCGGCCGCACTGCAGGATGTCTCGATCCCCGCACTGCTGCTGTCCTGCCTGCACATGACCGGCGACGTGAGCCTGCTCGACGGACCGCTGCGCCCCGCGGGCCTGTTCCTCAACGAGGTCCAGGGCTACATGTCCGAGGAGGACAAGGCCGCCGCCCGAGCGCTGGCGCTGGACGTGATCCGCGACTACCGCGACCGCGGCTGTCCCGAACCCGCGCCCGTGGACGCCGCGCAACTGAAGCGGATGATGGACTGGCTGGTGTGCGAGGACGTTCCCACCGAGTACGTGCCGATGCTGCTCGAGGAGATGGAACTCACCGGCCATGACGAACGTGGCACCGAGTTCGCGTCCACCGCCGCAGCCCGCGCCGACTTCCCGGTCGTGGTCATCGGTTGCGGGATGTCCGGACTGCTGGCCGCAATCCGGTTACAGGAGGCCGGAATCCCGTACACCGTGCTGGAGAAGAACGCCGGCGTGGGCGGAACCTGGTGGGAGAACACCTATCCCGGCGCCCGCGTCGATGTCGGCAACCACTTCTACTGCTACAGCTTCGAACCCGAGGCTCAGTGGACCGAGTTCTTCGCACGGCAACCCGAACTGCAGTCCTACTTCCAGAACGTGATGGAACGCCGCGGGATCGACGAGCACGTGCGGTTCAACACCCGGGTGACCACCGCCACCTGGAACGACGACGACGCGACATGGTCGGTGGAGGTCGAGTCGGCCGACGCCGTCACCGAGACGCTGACGGCCCGCGCGGTGATCGGCGCGGTGGGCCAGCTCAACACGCCGCTCATCCCGGAATTCGAAGGCGCGCAGTCATTTTCCGGGCCGGCGTTCCACAGCGCGCGCTGGGACCACGACGTGCCATTGACCGGCAAGCACGTCGCGATGATCGGCGCCGGCGCATCGGGCTTCCAGATCGCGCCGGCGATCGCCGAGGATGTCAAGAGCCTGACGATCTTCCAGCGCACCGCACAGTGGATGTTTCCCAACCCGAACTACCACGAACCGGTCGGCGACGGCGTGCGGTGGGCGCTCGAGCACCTGCCGTTCTATGCCCGCTGGTACCGGTTCCTGTTGTTCTGGCCCGGCTGCGACAAGGGTCTGGCGGCCGCCATCGTCGACCCCGACTGGCCGGATCAGCAGAGCGCCGTCAGTCAGGCCAACGACCTGGCCCGGATGATGTTCACCCAGTGGATCGAGAGCCAGGTACCTGATGATCCGACGTTGCTGGACAAGGTCATCCCGGACTACCCGGCCACCGGAAAGCGCACCCTGCAGGACAACGGCAGCTGGCTGCAGACCCTGACCCGCGATAACGTCGACCTCGTCCGCACGCCCATCGACCACATCGAATCCGACGCGGTGATCACCGCCGACGGCGTGCGCCACCAAGCTGATGTCCTGGTCTACGCCACCGGCTTCCGGGTCAACGACATGGTGTCATCGCTGAAGGTGTTCGGCCGCAACGGAATCAACCTGCACGAGCAGTGGGGTAACCGACCCGCCGCATATCTGGGAATCACCGTGCCCAACTTCCCCAACTTCTTCCTGCTCTACGGTCCGGGCACCAACCTCGCCAGCGGCGGCAGCCTGATCTTCCACTCCGAGTGCGAAGTTCGCTACATCATGGGCTGCCTCGATGCGCTGATCGCCGCCGACAAGGCCGCCATGGAGCCCCGCCAGGACCGCTATGACGACTGGTACCGGCGCTGCCAGGCCGAGCTGAGCACGACGGTGTGGGCGCACCCCAGTATCAAGCACAGCTTCTACAAGAACGCCGATGGCCTGGTGCACTCGCTGAGCCCGTGGCGCCTCGTCGACTACTGGGCCTGGACGCGAACCCCTGACCCCGGCGATTTCGTTTTCGCCGGAGCTCGCTCTCGCGGAACCACACCGCTCGCCGAACCCGGCGGTTCGGCTGAAGGAGATTCATGCGCACAGTCGTGATCGACGGACCGGGCCAGGTCCGGGTCGACACCCGCCCGGACCCGGCCCTGCCCGGACCCGACGGGGCGATCGTCGCCGTCAGCCATACCGCGATCTGCGGATCCGATCTGCACTTCTGGGACGGTGACTATCCGCTCATCGAGCCGGTGGCCCTGGGCCACGAGGCGGTAGGAACGGTCGCCGAGGTCGGCCCCGACGTCCGCAACGTGAAAGTCGGTGACCTGGTAATGGTTTCATCGGTCGCCGGCTGCGGGCACTGTGCCGGTTGCGCCACCCGCGATCCGGTGACCTGCGTGTCGGGTCCGCAGATCTTCGGCGCCGGCATCCTGGGCGGCGCCCAATCCGATCTGCTTGCCGTGCCCGCCGCGGACTTCCAGCTGCTGCCGATCCCCGATGGCATCGACACCGAAGAGGCGCTGCTGCTCACCGACAACCTGGCCACCGGCTGGGCGGGCGCCCAACGCGCCGACGTTCCTCCCGGCGGGACCGTGGTGGTCTACGGCCTGGGCGCCGTCGGATTGTGCGCCCTGCGCAGCGCCATCGTGCAGGGCGCCGGGCAGATCTTCGCGGTCGATCCCGTGGAGGGCCGGCGCGACCGCGCGGCACTGTGGGGCGCCACACCACTTGCGCCGCCCGCTCTCGGGGCGGTGCTGGAGGCCACCGGCGGTCGCGGAGCGGCCTCCGTCATCGACGCCGTCGCCAGCGACGCCACCCTGACCGAAGCGCTGACGGTCGTCCGCCCGGGCGGCACGGTATCGGTGATCGGCGTCCATGACCTCAACCCGTTCCCGTTCCCCGCCACGATGAGCCTGGTCCGCAGTGTGTCCATGCGGCTCACCACCGCGCCGGTCCAACGGACCTGGCCGCAGCTGATCCCGCTGATCCAGTCGGGCCGGTTGGACACCAGCGGCATCTTCACCGATTCGATGCCGCTCGCCGATGCGCCTGCCGCCTACGCCAAGGTGGCATCCCGGTCGGCGGACTGCGTGAAGATCGCCCTGCAGGTATGAGTCTGGCCGCCTCGGCAATGACCTGGCTGCCAGGCGACCGCCGGTTCGTCCAGGCCGCGCTGCCAGGCTTGGGTGCCACGGTGCTCGGTACATAGACTGCCCTGATGGTCGCAGGCGAATGGTTGCCTATCGTGCCGGCCGCAACGGTCGGGGCGCCACGCTTCGCCGACGGTGTCGTCGGCCGCCCCACGCTGGTGTCACGGCTACTCGGCGCGCGAAACGGTGACCTGGTCACCATCACCGCGCCCGCCGGCTACGGCAAGACCAACGTCGCGACGCAGTGGGTGGCCGCTGATCCGCGGCCGTTCGCGTGGGCCCGCATCGACCATCTCGACGATGACCCCGCGCACCTGCTACTGCACATCGCCACCGCCGTGGTCGCGGTCTGCTGCGTGGATCCGGAGCTACTGCGCCATCTGCGTGGACCGGGGCACCCGGTCCTCACCTATTCACTGCCCGCCCTGATCGGCGCCCTGGAAGAACACGGGCCGATGGTGGTGCTGCTCGACGACCTGCACGAGCTCAGCTCCACCGACGCCGTCGACACGTTGCAGGCCTTCGTCGATGTCGCGCCGTCGACCGTGACGGTCGCCGCGGTGGGCCGCGGTCCGCTGCCGCTGGATCTGGCGCGGCGCCGACTGCATCGAACAGTCGTCGAACTGGACACCGACGATCTGCGATTCTCCCGCGCCGAGGCGGCGGCCGCCATCGAGTCCGTCGATGCGACGCTCACCTCGGAGGCCACCTCGTCGATCGTCGAGCGGTGCGAGGGCTGGCCGGCCGGTGTCGTGCTGGCGGCGATGGCCGTTCGCGGCGGCACCCACGCCGACAACTTCACCGGCAGCAGCGGTCTCATCGCGGACTACCTGATCGAAGAGGTGCTGTCCGCGCTGGACGACGATACGACGACCTTCCTGCTCGAATCAGCCGTCCCAGACCGCTTCAGCGCCCAGTCGCTCGATATCGTTCTGCAGCGCCAAGATTCGGCAAGAGTACTCGAGTCCCTCGCACGGTCTGGCGAGCTGTTCTTGACCTCGCTCGACGCCGAACGCGTGTGGTACCGCCATCACCCGCTGTTCCGGGACCTGCTGCTCGCCAGACTGCGGGCCGCGGCGCCGGTCAGGTTGCGCGACATCGCCTCTCGCGCAGCCGATCTGTGCAGTGCCGCCGGCGATATCGACGGCGCTGTGGTGCAAGCACTCATGGCACAGGACCGCGCCAAGGCTGCTGCACTGGTCGGGCGTGAGGCGGTGCAGTTGGGCTTCGATGGCAGGGCAGCTGTACTGGCGCGCCGCGTCGGGCTGCTCGACGAGCTGACAATCGCGGAGTTTCCCGATGCCGCCATCGCCTGCGCCTGGCTGGGCGTCACGATGGGTGACGCCGAGCTGATCCAGCGATCACTCTTGCAGGCCGGCGCCGGCGATCACGGACAACCACTCGCCGACGGTACCCCGTCGGCGAAAGTTGCTGTAGCACTGGTGAGTTCACTAGTCGGCGTGAAAGGTGTGCAAGATGTGGTCCGGCAGGCCGAGATCGTCCGCAGCGCCGGCGATCACCTGACCAATCGCTGGTGGGGCGCGGCCACCGTCATGAAGGGTGCCGCCGAGGCCATGATCGGGAACAATGCGGCCGCCCGCACACTGCTCGAATCGGCGTTGCCGGTCATCGGTGACCTGCCGGGGTTCCACGCCGCGGCACTCGCCCATCTCGCCCTGCTCGACCTGGACGACGGCGACGACGCGGCGGGTGCGGCCTGCAGTGCTCAGGCACGCGCCATCACCGACGAGCACGATCTGCGCGACCTCGTCCCAATGGTCGTCGTATACGCCGTCAGCGCAGTAACCTCGGCACGCATCGGTGACGACACGGCTGCCCGTGCTGCGGTCGCCGATTCCGAGCGACTCCTGGGTCGCCTCGGCAGCCTGGCCGCCCGCACCGCGCTATTGGGACACAGCCTGCTCGCGTGGACCGCCACCCTGCTCGCGGACACGGACCTGCTGACCAGACATCTCGAGGCGGCCGAGCGGGTCCGCCGGCGCGAGCCGGACGCGACGGCGCTGTCACGCCGGGTGGACCGGGTGCGGGCGCTATCGATGGGCGGCGATCGTCGGCCGCTCACGGCGGCCGAACTACGCCTGCTGCCCCACCTCTCCA
>RRZU012909072.1_pt1 | contig 54560 bp, 61 predicted proteins | sample 2165561 | NCBI WGS metagenome assembly RRZU01 (sample SAMN10456909, study PRJNA506462) | wastewater metagenome | isolation source: wastewater sludge | place: USA: Moscow, Idaho
AAGGAAATTTTAAATCTTAGCCTTGCAGTTGCTTTTGCGGGTTGAGAAGCTGTAGGGTGAAATTATTCAATCCTTCTAAACATGTAGACGCTAATATGATCTGTTTTAAGACTCGGGTTCGATCCCCGACAACTCCACCAATCCATAATCTAACATCATCTAATAAACTCTACAAATCCTCTATTCTATAAGCCTTTTAAAGATATAATCCTCTTATATAATCTAATACGATTTATACAAATCTACATAAAAACTGGGGCTTATGGCTGGGGCTTATTATAAAAGTACCCAAAACAACAAAAAACTAAGCCCCACTAAGGGAAGAAAAATGGGACAGCTTAAAGATACAAAAGTAAAATCACTACAGGCAAAAGACAAAGACTATAAGTTAGCAGATGGGGACGGATTATTTTTATATGTAACAACAAAGGGGCGAAAACTTTGGAAGTTAAGATACTTCATAGATAACAAAGAGAAAAAATACTCTTTGGGCGAGTATGTTTTAAATAGTGACAATCAACAAATAGGTATGAGTATATCAGTTGCAAGAAATGAAGCCCTAAAGATAAAACAAGATGTTAAAAAAGGGATTGACCCGAACGAGTTAAAAAAAGAAGTCAAGATTAAAAAAAAGATTGAAATAAAAGAGAATGAAATCAAACAAACGACTTTTAAAAATGTTGCTGAATTATGGCTCAAAAGTTATGAGAGTGAAGTAACAGAAAATTATCACACAAAAATATCAAGAGCTTTAGAACTTTACACCTATCCTTTTATAGGAAATACTCCAATAACTGAAATCAAACGACTTGATTTAATTTCTATCCTTACAGATTTAAAAGAGAGAGGATTGAAAGAAACAGCTAATCGAACATTTCAACTAATGGGAAAAGTTTTTATGTATGCAGTCACTATGGAGTTAGTACCCCATAACATAACAGCTGATATTGATAAAAAAACAGTTTTAGGGAAAAAAGAGGTTGTAAATTATCCCTCACTTACAAAAGAAGATGATATCAAAGGGTTATTACTTGCAATAGATAACTATAAGGGCGATGTAGTAACCCAAAAAGCAATGAAGATTTTACCTTATGTATTTGTAAGAAGTTTTAATTTACGACATATGGAGTGGAGCGAGATAGATTTAATCAAAAAAGAGTGGATTATCCCAAAAGAAAAAATGAAAATGAAAGCTGAATTTGTACTCCCTCTACCTCATCAAGTTATTACAATCTTACAGGAAATGAAACAACTAAGTGAAAATCAAAAATATGTATTCCCAAGCTTTAGATTAAATAAGCCTCTAAGTGATAATACTTTCATAACAGCATTAAGGCGGATGGGATACACAAACGATGAGATGGTGCCTCATAGCTTTAGAACTATCTTTTCAACTTTAGCGAATGAAAACTCACACTTACACAAACACTCTCACGATGTTATAGAGGCATTACTTGCCCATAAAGAAAAAAATCAAGTACGAGGTGCTTACAATAGAGCTGAATACACAAATCAAATGAGAGAACTTATCCAATGGTATGCTGATTATTTGGATAGTTTAAAAATTAAATAGTATTTGGTGGAGTGAATATCTTGAAAGTTTGAGGGATTAAAACAATTTATATTTTTATAGGGAAAATATAGAAAAAAAGCTATTTTTTGATAAGAATTATAAAATATATTTATATATTTATATATATTTATTGAGTATAAATCCCATAAATAAGGCATTTATGGTACAAAAAAGAATTTTGAAATTTTTATTATTTTGTATTGATTTAAAAGTGATTTTTTAATATAATATAGATACATTTAGAGCAACTTAGAGAGTATTTGGCGATACTCTCTAAAGTCTTTGATTTGTGTTATTTAACCATTTTTTATGATGATATATAACAATTTCCATATTTCAAGATGCGGGAATTGTAACACCACAAAGCTTAATATTTAATTATTTTTTAAAAAATATTTAAAAATAAGTCTATCATATATAAATCAAAATAACTATAATCCAAGACCTTTATTTGTTAAAAAAAACAAAAAGGGAATATTATGAATACAAAAGTATTAAGAGCCAAACCAATGGCGGATTATTTAGGAGTTGGATTATCAACAATATGGCTTTATGCAAAACAGGGGAAACTTACACCACATAAAATAAGTGCAAAAGTTACAGTTTTTAGTGTAGATGAAGCAAACAAACTTTTGGGCTTAGATGTAGAAGTTGGGGCTTAATTATGAACCCTACATTAAAAGATACCGTGAAAGCACGGCTAAATAGACAAACAGTTGCAGAAATATTATCTTTCATAGGTTATGAAATCACGAAAGATTTTAAATTTGCTGATAATCCAAGTATGAGTATCGCTCAAAATGGCTACATAAAAGACTTTGGAAATTCGAACTTTAATTATGGAGATTTATTCGATTATTTGATGATTGAAAAAAATATCACACTCAATGAAGCGGTGCGATATGTTGCAGATTGTTTAGGGGTAAGTTATGAGTAATTTACCAAATCCAAATGACTTTAAAACCTTTAAAGTAGAACTAGAAAAAAGTGTCAAGTTTGATGAGGATAAATCCTACAACTTAGAGGATATCTTCAAAAGCTTAGTAGCACTTCCAAAAGGTGAAATCACTAAAATAATTGATATTGAGATATTAAAATCAAATCCAAATACAAAAACAATATTAGATAAATTTGTAAAGTGGAGTAATTACCATAACTCAATGGCTATAGTATTAGAAGATAAAACAGTCACTATACATAGGGCTAAAGATGGGAAAAAATGGAAAACCTATGGAAGTAAAAAGCATATACAACACCTCATCAAAGATGATGACAATGTTATCTTTGTGGTGTACGGAATGGCTGAAATTTTACTTTGTGAAATATTTGAAGTTAGCTATGTAGCATTTCAAAGTGACAGTATCACTAAGAGCTTAGATAGTAATACTCAATGGCTGAATGAAATCGTGCCAAAAATCAAAGATAAATACTTAGTATTACTACTGGATAATGATGATAGTTGCAGAAATACAATCAATCCTATAAGTGAATATTCTCAAAATGTGATACCACTTGAAATGATGGATTTACACGAAATGGAAATAGCCTTTTTATATGGTGGCACTCTTAGAAAAGAACTTCCAAAAGGTTACGATTTTAGGGATTATTGTAATCATGTTAAATCAACTGAAAAGATAGAGAATATCTTAAACGAAACTATAAAGGGGAAAATATGAATTTTAATGAGATAAAAGCCCCACAAAAAGTGGGTGATAGAAAAGCGAGTGATAGTGATATTATAGCAAATAAACTTGATTTTTCAACTTATAAACATAATAATTGGATACTTCCAAATAAAGAAGATAATCAAACAATCAACAAAATAAACTCTCAAAACGGGGCTATATGGCTTAACTGTAAAGGGGAAATTTGTTATAGATTTAATACAGATGGAACCATAACTACACAGCCACATAATAAAGCGAATATTGTATTCACTAATTATTTGAATAGAAATATTAAATTAGTAAATGGCACAAAAGAACACCCCGAAGATATTAGGGCAAATGATTTAATATTGGTTGATAGTGATACTTTTAATCCTTACAGGTTGGAGGAGTTTTTTAAAGAAAATAACTTATATTATAGAAACAAATTCAAGCCCTCTCAATACTTACAGTTAAAAGATGGAGAGTATAGAGAACCTATTTATATATTGAAATTGATTAAGCACTTAGTTAATGGAAATGATGAGTATTACAATTACTTTGTGAACTGGTTAGCTTATTTTTTCCAAGGATTAAAGAAATCTCAAGTTAGTATCGTACTTAGAGGAAATCAAGGAGCAGGAAAAGGTATACTATTTGATGAGGTTATTAAAAAGATATTTGGGGAAGATTATTGTATTCAAGTAAATGATAAAGCATTAGGTACAAGTTACATAGGGGGAATTGTAGAGAGTAGATTATTTTTTAATCTTGATGAAATTTCTCATAATGTAGCAGGGAATAAAAATGTAAAAAACTTCTTAAAAGCACTTGTGACAAATGACAGTATAACAGCTGAAAAAAAATTTCTAAATATGGAAAATGAAACTAAACTATACGGGCAAGTTTTAATCACTTCCAATGAACCTTATATAATTGAAGTTGAAACAAGCGACCGAAGATTTTCAATATTTTCAACTGGGGACAATCTTCAAAAGTGTAATTATTTAGGATGTGGAACTTATAGCAATCTATCACAAAATATAAGAAGTGAACTAAAAGACTTTAGTCTGTTTCTAAAATCCTATAAGGTTGATAATGTTTGGGCTAATACGGCACTTGATACACCTGAAAAAAGAGCTTTGGTAAATTCTACTAATGATAAGTTTAAACTATTTGCAAATGCCATTAAGAATAAGGATGAGATTTTCTTTAGTGAACTAGAAGAGGATAAAAGCTATTTGTACAATATCTTAGTTGATGACTTCAAAAAGGACAGGATACAAAAAGAAAAATTGAAAGAGTATTTTAGTGAACTGTTTGGAGAAGAGATAAGCCCAAAATCTTTAAACAATAGATTAAGAGCAATTGACCCTCTTTTATTTGATGACAGCAATGCTCAAAAAAGCAACGGGAAAAGGTATTATAAGCTTTAAATTTACAGTTTTTTAACCTATTTTATAGCCTTTTTTTAAAGAATCCCTTAACCATGGTACTTTAGAGAGGGCTTTATTTAGGGCTTTTAGAAATTAATGAAGCCCTTTCAATTTTAGAATCCCTTAACCATGGTACTTTAGAGAGGGCTTTAAACAGGGCAAAATGGAGGGCTTTTTGATATAAATTCTTTTTATTTTATTTTCTAACTAAATGATGGAAATCTTCACTCTTTTTTATAGGAAATATTCAATCAAAACCCACTCCAAAAGATACTTTTTTCACGGCTATTCACACCCAAAAAAACCTCTCTTTAGATTTATAGTATAATTCTATTATGAAAAAAGAAATATCAATCAAGCAATTTAATCACTTAGAGGCTATTAGAAACAGTCAATCATTAAAGATTAAAGATAAGCTATTAAAAGCATATAAAGAGCTGATACAATCAAAACAGATACCGACAAGGTACAAACTACACAAAAAAACTAAAGTCGCTTATGTCACTTTAAATAAGTATTTTTTTGAACTAAATAATAATTATGAGGTGGTAACCAATGGATAATATAGATAAATATTATTTGCTTCATAGATTGACAGGTGGAAGTATTGAGATAGTTGCTTCACTAATAGAGCTTATAGCAAATCAACCGAAAAAACCGACAATCAAAAATCTTGAAGATTTAAGGCTTAAAAATTATGATGTGGCACTTGAAAAACTTATGGATTTAAAAGTAACCACGATAAAAGATATCGCAAATGTTATCAATGGTACACCTGAAAAAAGAACTAAAAGACAGGTAATCGTATCAAATCCCACTAATGCACCCGTGCAGGTATTTTTTAACTCTAAGAATAAAGAGGGACTTAATCCTAAAGATTTTGATAAAAACAAATTTATTTTAATAAATGTAGTGACAAAAAAATGAATGAGAAACAACAAAAATTTATTATATTACGAGCTGAAAATATCTCTTTTGATAAAATAAGCGAGGATTTAAAAGTATCAAAACCGACCCTTATTCAATGGAGTAAGTTATATCAAAAAGAAATCAAAGACTTACAATTTGAAGCATTTATCAAGATTAAAGAGGCTTATAGCTTCACTTCAAAAAGTAGATATGAGAAAATACTCCAGCAACTTGATAAGATTGAAGATTATATCTTAGAGGCGGATTTATCACAATCAAAAATAACTGATTTGTTTATGATTAAAAACTCTTTGGTGGGGCAGTTGGATAATATCGAGCGAAAAATAAAAGGAAATCCAAACATTAGTCAAAAGAATGTTTTAGGGGAAAATGAATACTTAGAGATACAACTCAATGAGATTGACTAATCTATCCACACTAAAAGAACTTGATACACTCAAACCACTTGAAAGGGGGGAAATTATAAAAGTACCCTCACAAATGGAATTACTTTTATTATCATCAAATCTACTCTATAAAGCAAAATTAATCTTAGATGGGGAAATACAAAGACCAAAAGGAATAAGCCCTTTAAACTATATGAATGAGGCTTTAAAATTGATTAATATACTTGATGATTATGAGAAAAAATATCTAACCACTAAAGAAACAAATGAGATAAAAAAACAATTCAAACTCAAAGATTTATACTCTTAAAATTTAACTATTTCTTACTAAAAGTTATCCAAATTTATGTTTTTTGAGATATGAAAATTCCCTATAAATTCCCACCGTATTTGATATAAAAATTCAACACTTAAAAAGCTTAGTGATAATAGTTGCAGAAAAAAAATCAACAGCAGAAAAGATTATTCAATCTTTAAAGGCTTATTTGTTAAAATGTGAAATCTAATCAAGATAAATAATCAAAAAAACGGGTTACATTTTCAAAACTGGGGCTTAAACTGGGGCTTAATTTTCATTATTTAATTTTAAGCCTTGTTTTATGGGGTACTTGTATCCCCGACAACTCCACCAAATAACCTTTTACTAACATATATAAAAGTACACCAACAATTATAAAATCAAAATACCGTAATTCAACAACATCAACGAAGAAAAAATTATATGGATTTTTTGGATTTCAGATAAGAAGAATCAAACTAAATTTAAATTTGAAATAATCAAAGAAAAGTACTTATGCATTATTAAAAAGTTGATTTTAAAAGATTTTTAGGGATTTGTTTTGAGTGGCTCCGGATGCTGGGTTCGAACCAGCGACCAAATGATTAACAGTCATCTACTCTACCGCTGAGCTAATCCGGAATATTTAAAAGCTGTTTGCTTTTGTGGACGGAATTATATACAAAAAAACTTTTATATAGCTTAAATATATACAAATTTAAAAATATCTGTACTTTTTTGTACAAATTATGCTGTCATAACTTTTAAAATACCTCAAATAGTTTAATCTTTATACTTAAAAATCTATATTTTAATTGTTTAAAAGAATAATACTAGAAAATTTTTCTATTTGAATTTAAAAGATAAATTTTCTGCCAATATTAAAATCTTTACATTTTTTATTAGCTTTTATTAGCGTTCAGGACTTAATTGCATCCCAAAAGCTTGATTAAAGAAAAACTTACCTATAATTTTTGAAACAAATTAAAGGATAAAAAATGGGAAAATATATTGAATTAACAAGTGAAAATTTCGAAGCAACAGTAAATCAAGGTGTTTCTTTAGTTGATTTCTGGGCACCTTGGTGTGGACCTTGTAGAATGATTGCTCCAGTTATCGAAGAATTAGCAAACGACTTTGATGGAAAAGCAAATATTTGTAAAATTAATACAGATGAGCAACAAGAATTAGCTAGTAAATTTGGAGTAAGATCTATTCCAACAATTCTTTTTATGAAAGATGGGAAAGTTGTTGATACTATGATTGGTGCAGCTTCTAAACAAGCTTTTGCTGATAAATTAAATACATTATTATAATAAATAAATGTAACCTAAACTGAGGGTCGGGTATATTTTACCTGACCTTTTTATTTTTATAAAAAATATCAAAAAAATTTGTACAAAATATACTTAAAAAGAGGAAACAAATGTTGGATTTTGCAATCATTGGTGGAGGACCTGCTGGGTTAACTGCTGGACTTTACGCGACAAGAGGTGGACTTAAGAATGTTGTGATGTTTGAAAAAGGACTTCCTGGTGGTCAAATAACGCAAAGTAGTGAAATAGAAAATTATCCTGGTCAACTTGAAGTTGTGACAGGAATGGAGCTGATGGAAAAATGGCCAGAGCAATGTCAAAGATTTGGTTTACAACACAGTATGAATGAAGTTACACAACTCACAAAAAAAGATGATATTTTCACTTTATCTCTTGTTAATGGAGACAAAGTTCAAGCAAAGTCTGTTTTAATTGCAACAGGAAGTATTCCAAAACCTGCAAATATTAAAGGTGAGAAAGAATTTTTTGGTAGAGGTGTAAGTACTTGTGCTACTTGCGATGGTTTTTTTTATAAAGGTAAAGATGTTGCAGTAATTGGTGGTGGTGATACTGCTGTTGAAGAAGCTATTTTTTTATCAAATATTTGTAAAACAGTTTATATTGTTCATAGAAGAGATGAATTTAGAGCTTCTCCGCATGAAGTAGAAAAAATGAATAAAATTCCAAATATTATCCAAATTCTTAGTCACACAACAGAAGAGATAGTTGGTGATATGATGGGTGTAACTGGACTTGTTGTAAAATCAAAAGAAACGAGTGAAATCAAAACTCTTGATGTTTTAGGGGTTTTTGTATTTGTTGGAAGAGATGTATTAAACCAAACACTTATCCAAGATGATGGAAGTTTTTTATGTGAAGTAAATAGTGCTGGAGAAGTGATTGTTGACCTCAATATGAAAACTTCAGTTTCTGGGCTTTTTGCTGCTGGTGATATTCGAATAAATGCTCCAAAACAAGTAGTATGTGCAGCAGGTGATGGTGCAACTGCTGGAATTGGTGCAATTGCATATTTACAATAAATGAAGGATAATAAATGTTAAAAGTTGGGATTTTAGGAAGTACAGGTAGAGTTGGTTCTTTACTTATTGATGATTTAGAGAATAATCCACAAGCTACTGTTGGAAGTGTTCATGTTTTTGATGAACTCAAAAAAACTCTACCACAGGGTGCTGTTGTTACAAATGATATGAAAATAATGTTGGAAAATTGTGATGTTGTTATAGATTTTTCAGCTCCAAAAGCAACAGAAGAGCTTCTTTCAACTGTAATCAATATTGGAGGGAATAAACCACTTGTTATTGCGACAACTGGATTTAATGAACACCAAAAGAATCTTCTTTTAGAAGCTAGCAAAATAACACCAATTTTATATGCAACGAATATGAGTTTAGGTGTAGCTGTTTTAAATAAACTTGTAGCCCTAGCTTCTAAAACACTTAGAGATTTTGATTGCGAAATAGTAGAACAACACCATAGACATAAAGTAGATAGTCCGAGTGGAACTGCTTTAACTTTAGCAGAACATGCTGCAAGTGCGAGAGAACTTGACTTAGATGCGGTTAGAATTAGTGGACGAGATGGAGTTATTGGTGCAAGAACAAAAGATGAAATTGGCGTAATGAGTTTAAGAGGTGGAGATATCGTTGGAAGACATACAGTTGGATTCTATAATGATGGTGAATTTATCGAACTAAATCATACTGCAACTTCAAGGAATACTTTTAGTAGGGGTGCAATTAAAGCAGCTCTTTGGCTAGTAAACCAAGAGAATGGTTTATATTCTATTAATGATTGTTTAGGATTATAATATGTGTGCGATAGTTGGAATTTATGGAAATGATAATGCAGCAAGATTAGCGAGTGCCGCTCTTTTTGCTATGCAACACAGAGGTCATGAAGCTACAGGTATCAGTAGTGGGGGAAGTGGTGACAAAAAAATCTATACAGTAAAAAATAGAGGCTATGTAAGAGATGTTTATGACGAAAAAGCATTTAAAATCTTACAAGGTGACATGGCAATAGGTCATAATAGATATTCAACTGCTGGAAGTGAGTCTGTATTTGATGCACAACCAATCCATGCAAAATATAAATTAGGGGAGATTTCAATTGTTCATAATGGAAACTTGGTCAATAAACAAGAAGTAAGAGATCAACTAATCAATGATGGTGCAATTTTCCAAACGGGTATGGATACTGAAAATCTAATTCACTTAATAGCAAAATCAACAAGAGATAAACTAAGAGATAGAATTACTGATGCACTAGAACATGTAAAAGGTGCTTATAATTTTATTATCCAAAGTAGAAGTAAATTATTTGTTATTAGAGACCAATTTGGAATTAGACCACTTAGTCTTGGAAAACTTAGAAGTGGTGGATGGATAGTTGCAAGTGAAACTTGTGCATTTGACCTTGTTGAAGCTGATTTCGTTAGAGACGTTAGACCAGGTGAAATGTTAATCTTAGATGATAAAGATAAAGAACCTGAATCAATTCAATTATTTAGCGGTTCACCATTTAGACCATGTGCATTTGAATATATCTATTTTGCTAGACCAGACTCAGTAATTGATGGAAAAAGTGTATATAGAACAAGAGAAAATATGGGTAAAGCATTAGCAATTAATGATAAAAATTCTTCAATTAAAGCTGATATGGTTGTTCCTGTTCCTGATTCAGGTGTACCTGCTGCTCTTGGATATGCTCAAGAAAGTGGCATTCCATATGAATTAGGGATTATTAGAAATCACTATGTTGGTAGAACATTTATTGAACCAACACAAGAGATGAGAAATATTAAAGTAAAAATGAAACTTAATCCTATGAAATCTATAATTAATGGAAAATCATTAATTGTTATTGATGATAGTATTGTAAGAGGAACTACAAGTAAAAGAATAGTTCAAATGTTAAAAGAAGCGGGAGCTGCAGAGGTTCATTTTAGAGTTGCAAGTCCAATGATTCAACATCCATGTTTCTATGGAATAGATACACCTACAAAGGCTGAACTTATCAATGCAACTATGACAAAAGAAGAAGTTTGCGAATATATAGGTGCTGATTCTTTAGAATATCTGTCCATCAATGATTTAAAAGATTCACTAGGTCACGATAGAAACTACTCAATGGTTAGTTTTGATGGTGATTACTTTATTGTATAGGAAAAAATCCCGTTTTGAGACAAATCCTTACAATAGGTAAATATTTCAAAAATAAATTTGGAGAAAAAGTTTACAAGATACCAATCAGTATTAGTGGTTTTACTTGCCCAAATATTGATGGTACAGTTGCAAAAGGTGGCTGTACCTTTTGTGAAAATGAGTCTTTTTCACCAAATCTTACTGATAAATCAAAATTTAAATTAAATCTTCAAAGTACTGAAAATCCGTATTTAGAGAAACAACTTCTTCAATTAGAATTTCAATTTAACCTTACTAAACAACGATTAGAAAATAAATTTGGAGCTAAAAAATTCATTGTTTATTTTCAATCTTTTACAAATACCTATGCACCACTTGACACTTTAAAAGCATTGTATGAAAAAGCATTGAGTTTTGAAAATGTTTTAGGATTAAGCATTGGTACAAGAACTGATAGTATCACTAATGAAACACTTGATTATTTAGAAGAATTATCAAATCGTCCACTACCATCAAACTTGTACAACAAAGAGATGAAATCGAACACTTATGAAATATGGATTGAATATGGAATTCAATCTATTTTTGATACAACATTAGAAAAAATCAATAGGGGTCACAATTTTGAAAATATAAAAGAGTGGATAAATAAAACAAAAAAGAGAAATCTTCTTGTTTGTGGTCATCTAATTTTTGGTCTTCCAGATGAAACGCAAGAGATGATGTTACAAACCGTTACAGAGTCAATCAAATTAAATATAGATTCAATTAAATTCCATCCTCTTTATGTGACTAAGAATACCCTCCTTGCAGTTGATTATCTTAAAAATAATTTTAAGCCAATCAGTGAAGATTTATATATTGATACCTTAGTTAAATCTATACAACTTTTACCTCAACAAGTATCTATTTCTAGGGTTACTGCTGGAATTAACAATGATTCCTTAATTGATCCTTTATGGTGTCATGACAAACATCAGCAAATGAAAAAAATTAAATCTGCTCTTTTAAAAGAAAACCTTTTTTATTAAATTAAGAATATTCTTAATATCTATATATAATTGTATTTTACAATATTTTGACAAAAGTCATAAAAAATTAAGAGTTTAAGTATTATAATGATGAGTTAAAATTTAAAATAAGGAAAAAAGTATGTCTGAAAGTATGAATAGACGAGATGCAATGGGAATTGCATTTGGTGCTTGCGCTGCCGTTGGTGGCGTATTTGCACTAGCGGGTATGAAAAAAGCTTGGGATCCACTTCCAAGTGTCAAAGCCGCAGGTACTACTACAGTTGATGTTTCAACAGCTGAAGATAATGTACTCTACACAGAAAAATGGAGGGGAAAACCAGTTTTCATTATCAAAAAAACACCTGAAATGGTAGCTGCATCAAGCGAGGTAGTTAAAAAAAGAGATTTGGTTATTGGAAATGATCATTATATGATTTGTATTGGTCTTTGTACACATCTTGGATGTATTCCATCATATGACCCTAAAAATGCTACAAATAAAGAAGCTTTTTTATGTGCATGTCACGGTGCAACATATGACCAATCTGGTATTAATACAAAAGCACCTGCACCACTTCCTATGTTAATTCCACCATTCAAAGTTGAAAATGGAAAAATTATTTTAGGTGAAGCAGGTCCTGAATATGAAAAAATGAAAGCTGATGGTGTTCTTGGTGAAACACCATTACAAGCATAAGGGGTAATTATGGCACATTTCGATCACAATGCAAAACCATTTTCAGAAAAATGGTTAGATGAAAGACTTGCAGTTAAGACTTTAAGAAGAGTATTAGCTGAAGAATATTGGATTCCAAAAGATATAAATTTCTTATGGGCTATGGGGATGATATTAGCAGTAACATTCGGATTACTAACAATATCTGGTATTTTCCTTTTAATGTACTACAAGCCAGATGTTGCTTTAGCATTTGATAGTGTAAACTATACAATTATGCAAGAAGTTGGTTATGGTTGGTTATTTAGACATATTCATGGTGTTGCAGCATCTGTTGTATTTTTAATTATCTATATTCATATGTTTACTGGGATCTATTATGGTTCTTATAAACAAGGAAGAGAGATGATTTGGATTTCTGGTATGTTATTATTTGTTACTTTTTCTGCTGAAGCATTTTCAGGGTATATGTTACCTTGGGGACAAATGTCTTACTGGGCTGGAATGGTTATTACAAATTTATTTAGTGCTGGATCTTTAGAATTAAATGCTGTAGTTGAATGGATTAGAGGAGATTATGTTCCAGGTGATGCGTATTTAACAAGATTTTTCATGCTCCACGTTTTACTTTTACCGTTAGTTATCATTGGTATTATTGTTCTACACTTTGGAACACTTAGAATTCCACATGTTAACAATCAAGAAGGTGAAATGATTGATTTTGATGAAGAAGCTAAAAAATATTTAGCTGGAGATACACAAAATGCTAAAGTTATCAGATTCCAATGGGATTTCTTATCAAAAGATTTTATGGTTCTTGGATTTTTCTTAATTTTATTCTTTTACTTAACATTTTATCATTTTGCGTTTGCAATGGATCCAGTTAACTTTGACCCAGCTGATGGACTTAAAACTCCAGCACATATCTATCCAGAATGGTATTTCTTATGGTCATATGAAATTTTAAGACCATTCCCTAAAGATCCAGGTCTTATTGCATTTGCATTTTCACAAGTAATTTTTGTACTGTTACCATTTTTAGATAGAAGTCCAAATGCAATTCCAGCACATAAAAGACCAATGTTCTTTGTATGGTTCTGGTTACTATTAATTGATATGATTTTATTAACTTTTATGGGTAAATTACCTCCTGAAGGTATGTTTAGTACAATTGGTTTATGGTCTGCGATTGGATTTATAGTTCTTTGGGTTGCACTACCATTCATAACTAAAAATGAAAAAATAAAATAAGGGGAATATAATGAGAGAATTAAAAATATTAGTAGTAGTTGTATTCTTTTCACTTGTAACATATTGGGGAGTTGAGCCATTTGCTCACTCTCAAATGCATAAACATGTAGAAAGTGAAGGTTTTGCATACAAAGATATGCCAGCCGTTGCTGAAGGTAATGTAACAAAAGGTCAAGAGTTAGTTATGGCTAACTGTGTTGCTTGTCATAGCATCAATTCACAAAATGTTCCTGCTCCGATGGATCCAGTAACTGCAAGTGCAAGTTATGGTGTAAATCCACCAGATTTAAGTAATGCTGGTACAATTTTTGCTTCAAATTATTTAGCTGCATTTATAGCAGACCCAGCAAAAGCATCAAATGTTGCTCATAAATTTCCAGAAGGAAGTGGTAAAGCTCATCCGATGCCTGCTTATAACTGGATGGCTCCTGAAGATATTGCTAGCGTAGTAAGTTATTTAAAATCTATAGCAAAAAAAGAATTAACACCAAAAGAAGTTTATGTTGATGCTTGTGGTAGATGTCATGCTGCTAGATATGATGGAAAAGCACTTGGTGAAAAATGGACTCAAATTGGTCAAAAAGAAAAATTCAAATATGAAAAAGATTCTTTAGCATTTGACATTAAAGTTTTAGAATATCAAGATAATTTACGAAAATATATGGGTAAATTACCTCCAGATTTATCAATAATAATTAGAGCTAGAAGTGAAAATTTCTTAGAGACTTTTATTGAAAATCCACAAGTTCAACTTCAAGGTACAGCGATGCCAGCAGTTGGTTTGACAAAAGAAAGTTATGAAAAAGTTATAAAACATCTAGAAAACATTGGTGATCCTAGCAAACCAGAAAGAGATGCTTTAGGTATTTGGTTCGTTCTTTATGCTGTAATATTCACTATATTTGCTGTACTATGGAAAAAATCTGTTTGGAAAAAACTACACTAATAAAGGAACTAAAATATGAAAAAATTAATCTTAACTCTATCAGCACTTGCAACACTTGCAAGTGCTGATAGTACAAAAACAATTAACGAGACAATGGCATCTATGGAACAGGGGATGAATACAATCCAAAAAGGATTTTTTTATAATCAAAAAGCAACTATTTTAGAAGGTATTGAAACTGTTACAAATGCAAATAGTGTTTTTTCAAAAGTTGATACTCAATCTTTTACAAAAGGGAGTAAGGCAACTCAAGTAATTTCAAACATTCATAAAAATGTTGCTGATGACTTAAAAGTATTTAAAAAGTTAATTAACGAAAACAAATTTGCTGATGCATCAAAACAATACGGTAAAGTTGTAAATAACTGTGTTGCTTGTCATACAGTAATTAGAAAGTGGTAAAATCCTTAATTTAGGTGAAGAAATTATTTTCTTCCCTATCTCAATCAAATAAAAAACTTATAAAATAATCTGTATTCTCACTCTATCTATATATAATAAATTTTCAGACTTGTTAGATGATTATCTTTGAAGCAATCACAGAAATAGCTGTCTCACTTCTTAAAATTATATCTGAATCAACTCCAACAATTTTATCACTACTAAATTTTTCTACCTCTTTTTTAGAGAATCCACCTTCACAACCCAAAACAATTGTTTCAATGGTATCTTTATAATTGCCGATATTGTTATCACTAAAGTTAAACAGATAACTATTTGGATACTGTTTTAAAAATTCATCTAAGTTTTTCACGTATTCCAACTTAATCATATCACTTCTACCAGATTGAGAAGAAGAATTCTGCAATAATCTTTCTAACTTATCAAAATTGATAGCAATATTTCTTTGTGAATATTCACACTCTATAAATGTTATCTTATCAACACCAATTTCATTGAGAGATGCAATAACTTTTTCAATATTTTTAAAGTCAATTTTACACCAACCAATATGCAATTTTTTCTTTGCTTTTACTATTTTAATCTCTTTTGAAATAAGATGAAGTGTGGCTACTTTTTTATCTACATACTCTACTTCATATTCATAAATAAAATCATCAACCAAGTTCCTAAAAAAAATATGTTTCTCTTTATCTTGTCTTCGTACTTTAAAAATATAATTGTGTAATTCTCCATCAATTTTAAGAAGTTCCTGTGATGAATCTTTATGATAAATAAACTGCACATAAGCTCCTAAAACAATTTTGATACAATGTAAACAAATACTATCGCTGTAATTTGCATAGTGTAGATTTTTTTAGCAAATATTTTAAACTCTTCTTGAAGGGCAACATCTGCTAATTGTATCACTCGCATCTTTTTATATCTTTTAATCTCTGTTATCATCAAAAATAAAGAAGCTGGTATCATTAAAACAACTGTAGGATTTAAGTCATGTGTAAATCCTGCCAAAACTGCCCCAGTATAAGCAATAATAAAATTAATCGAATGAAAATATGGTGTCAACTTTTTGAGTCTTTTTGCTAAAAAAAAGAAATTTTCCTCTTTTTGTACTGTGTAATAATTGATCCCTATGATAACTATCAGAGCATACATTGCATAAATATGCACCCAAATTGATGCTGATACTAACTGTGTTCCTGCTTCCAAACAATGTCCTTTTTTATTTTGATTATATCATAGTGACAATTATAAAGGCTTTCAATTACAAGAGGGTATAATGGCTTAAAAATTCAGATGGATGGAAAATAATGGTTACCAACAATAAAAAAGCAGTTTGTGTACTCAGTGGGGGGATGGATTCTACACTTTCTTCCTATCTTGCTGCGCAAGATGGCTATGAGATTATCGCTGTACATTTTAACTATGGACAACGGACTGAGCACAAAGAACTCGAATGTTTTAGAAATATTTGTATAGAACTTGATGTAAAGGAAAAATATGAGATAAATATCCCATTTTTTACACAAATCGGTGCCTCAGCACTTACAGATAATACTATCGATGTTCCAATCGGTGGCATTGAGGCTGGTGTCCCTATCACGTATGTACCATTTAGAAATGGGATATTTTTAAGTATAGCGACTGCAATCGCCGAAAAACATGGAGCAACTGCTATCTATATTGGTGTAGTCCAAGAGGATAGTAGTGGATATCCTGATTGTACCGATACTTTTATAGATAAAATGGAAAATGCAATGAATCAAGGGACAAAAGAGGAGACAAAACTTACTATTATCACTCCGCTTGTCCATATGACCAAAGAAGAAATTGTAAAAAAAGCTCTTGAAATGGATGTACCATTGCACTATACTTGGAGTTGTTATAAAAATGAAAAAGAAGCTTGTGGACTTTGTGATAGCTGTAGATTAAGACTAAAAGGTTTTGAAAAAGCAGGAGTAACGGATAAGATACCTTATGTAAATTTATAAAATAGCTCTATATTGATTTTTTATCAGTATAGGAAAGTTATCTTAAAAATCTAATGGTACAATTATTTCAAAAGTTGTACAATAATCTATCAATACTTTAGGGGCATTTATGACAATAGGGGCAAATATCTCATCAATCTATGCAAATCAAGATTTACTCAATAGTTCAGCACATAATATTGCAAATAGTACAACACAAGGCTTTGGGAGAATAGAAACACATATTACTCAAAATGGTGCAAATACTCCAGAAGCTATAAATACAAAAACGCAAAATGACTCACAATATAGCAATACGGATTTGACAAAAGAGATAACAAATCAAATACTATCTTATGCAGCTGTTGGTGCCAATGCTGTTGCTTTGCAAACACAAAATGAAGTTGATGGTACTTTATTAGATATTTATGCTTAAGTCTCATCTTATCTTAACCAAAAAGTATTTTTATACATTCTTGAAAAATCTGTTTTGAAAGACACTTATTTAAAAAGATTTTTTAGAATTTCTTCGAATGATTAACACTCATCCATTTTGCTATTCTATCGCTTAGATATTTTCAAATTCTATAGAGTCTCAATTTATACTACATTTAAAAATTTCTACTCATGCTAACTAAGGAGAATTTGATAATAGATATTACTATTTTAAATATAAATAAAAATGTTGTTATGCTATGATTACGCGATTTTAACAAATAGGTCTGATTCATGAAACAAAAACTTATCTCATCTGATATTTTAACAACAGATATTAGACTTTTAATTTATTTATTTTCCCTTTCAACATTACTTTTTGCGAGAAACTATTGTGTCAATGTTTGTCCATTTTTAGATAGCTTGACAAATGAAGAGCTTACTTTTAATCTTATCATCATTTTTCTCTTTCACATTATCACTCGAGAAGCACTCTATAAAGTTTTTCAAAAACCTTTTAAAATGTTGACTCTGCCTCGACATCTTTACTATTTGAGTGTTATCTCTTGGATATTAGCTGGAATTTTTGGATTTTGTTTACATTATTTTCAATATCCAAATTTTCCTATTGGAAGTCACATAAAACTCTTAAGTAGCTACTGGGTCTTAGGTGCTGGAATGCTAGCACAACTAGAATATATCGTATTTGAAAAAAAATATAAAAAAATAGCTAAGGATATTGATATTAGATTTTATAGTGAAAATATCTCAAGAAGAATAGTTGAAAGTTTCACTATTTTAACAATTGCACCTGCTATCACTATTTTACTTATCCTTGCTAGATACAACGCAGATACAATCAATAATCCTCATCTTATTAGTGAAATCGCTTATATTGTGATTTTGTTTGTAGTTACTGCTATTTTATCTGCTGTATTATTTGGGCAAATGCTTAAAAAAGACACTCGTACAATCATACAAAAGATTAATCTCATAAGAAATGGGGATTATGATATAAATATTGATATCAAAAGAGCAGATGAGTTAGGAGAAATTTCAAATGCCATAGAGACTATGGCAAGTGATATTGCTAAATTAAATAATGAAATTATTAACACTCAAGCAGAAATTGTAAATACTATGGGAGAAATTGCAGAAACAAGGAGTAAAGAGACAGGTAATCATGTCAAAAGAGTAGCCCTATATAGTGAACTTTTAGCTTTAAAATATGGGTTATCTCCCCAAGAAGCAAATCTACTTAAACAAGCAAGTCCAATGCATGACATCGGTAAAGTTGGAATTCCTGATAATATTTTAAATAAACCAGGTCGCCACACAGATGAAGAATCAATGATTATGAAAACTCATGCCAATATCGGATATGAGATATTAAAAACTTCAAATCGCCCTATTTTAAAAGCAGCTTCAATAGTAGCATATGAACACCATGAAAAATGGGATGGAAGTGGCTATCCTAGAGGCTTACAAGGGGAAGATATACATATTTATGGACGAATTACAGCATTGGCAGATGTCTTTGATGCTCTTGGAAGTGAACGATGTTATAAAAAAGCCTGGGAAGATGAAAGAATTTTTGCCCTTTTTCATGAAGAAAAGGGAAAACATTTTGACCCAAAAATTGTCGATATATTTTTTGATAATCTTGAAGAGTTCAAAACAATAAGAGAAAGTCTAAAGGATAGATTTTGAAAAATTACTTATTTTACATACTATTATTGAATATTTCACTTTATTCTCATTCTCCACAATGTTATAAAGAAGGATATGATGCACTTATAGAATCTGCGAATACAACTTCTATTGTTCTGAAAAATGGTACTGTTTTGCCTTATTATACCAATACTAAGAAAGAAAGTTGGGAAGATAAGATTAATAATGCTGATTTGGCTACTCAGTTGAGTTTACCATATAAAATTAGAAAAATTGACACAAAGCCACCCTATCTTTTTGACTCAGGAAGGCTTAGATACCAACCTTTTTTTGAAGCATTATATGGTAAAAACAAAAAAGAGATTGAAAAGAATTTAGTCCAAATTGAATGGCCAACATCTCAAGGTAATACAAAAATACTTATTAATAAGATTGGTGATATTGATAAAAAGCTTTTTCTTATCGGTCAAGAGATAGCAAAATTACCACCACATGAAAGAATTTGGAGTGATAATCCATCAACATATTATTATCGAACAATTAAAGATACAAATCGCCTTTCAATGCATAGTTTTGGAATTGCAATAGATATCTCCCCTTCCAAAGCTGAATATTGGAAAAACGAGGCAAAAGATGAAACTGCCAAAATTAGTTATAAAAATAGTGTACCACTTTCTGTTGTAGAAATTTTTGAAAAATATGGATTTATTTGGGGAGGAAGATGGTATCACTATGACACAATGCATTTTGAATATCGTCCAGAACTTTTAGCACCTTCGTGTCTTGATAATACAAAAGAGTAAAAAATATTTTGACTTAGGTCAACAGGTTGAAGATAAATAAAAGATAAACTACAAAATAAGTTTAAGGAGAGCCTCGTGGCAATATGTATCAAAAAAGCTTTAGAGATAATAATATCAAATATTGAAAAAGTGTCTTATGAAATTATTCCTATTGAAAATGGGAAAGATAGAATACTCGCTGAAGATATTTTTGCGATTTATAATCTTCCAACATATAATAATTCTGCAATGGATGGATACGGTGTAAGATTGCTAGATGCTGGTAAACAAGTAAAAATTATTGATGCTGTTTTTGCTGGTAGTGATAAAGAACCAAATTTAGAAGATGGAGAAGCTATAAAAATAATGACGGGAGCTAGAGTTCCTTCTAGTGTTGAAGCCATTGTGCCTCAAGAAAATGTTGAACTTTTAGGAAGTGATACTATTTTACTACCGAGTGAGATTAAAAAATACCAACATATTAGATTTATTGGGGAAGATATAAAGATTGGTGAAAAACTTTTAAGTGATGGTGATGAGATAAATTACGCAACAGTTACTATTTTAGCATCTCAGGGGATAACGCATATAAAAGTATATAGACAACCTAAAATATCAGTATTTACAAGTGGAGAAGAGTTAAAACTTCATTATGAACAAATAAAAGACTATCAGATTTATAATTCAAATACACCAACTCTATTAGCTCGTGCAAAAGAATTGGGAGCTGATGTAACTTTTGTAGGGATGGCAAAGGATACAGTTGAATCACTTCAAGAGATGATAAAAAACTCTTTGTATGCTGATTTTATTATCACAAGTGGTGGCATTAGTGTTGGAGAAGCAGATTTTACGAAAGAGGCTTTTGAAGCTTTTGATATGGAAATACTGTTTGATGGAATCACAATTAAACCTGGTAAACCCACTTTATTTGGGAAGATTGGAAAAACTTATATTTTAAATCTTCCTGGAAATCCACTTGCAGCTGCACTTATTTTTGAAGCTTTTGGAAAAATTGCTTTACAAAAATTAGCTGGAAATAAAAATATTTATCATAATTATATAGAAACCAAGCTAGGGGAAGAACTTAATAATAAGCAAGGAAGAACTACTATTATTCCAGGATTTTTTGATGGAACTTATTTTATCCCATCAAAAAAACGGCTACCTGGTATGGTTGGAGTACTGCATAACTGTAATAGTATGATGATACTAGGGAAAAATATAGGGCAAATTAACAAAGAAGAAATTGTAAAAATACTCCCAATTAATTGGAATTTTTTTACAAATATAAAAAAAGATTTTTTTAATTAGTGGAGAAAAACAGATATGAGAAGAATTGCAGCAGCTTTCACAGGACCATCAAATAGTGGGAAAACAACACTTATTATCAAACTATCATTAGAGTTACAATCGCAAGGATTTAAAGTTTGTATTATTAAACATGATCCACATGATAAAGCTATATTTGATAAAGAGGGAAAAGATAGTTATAAGTTTAGTCAAACTGGAGCAAATGTAGCAGTCGTTTCTCCTACAAGAACTACAATTTTCAATAAAACTACTTCAAGTATTGAAGAGATAGCTCAAACTTTCGGTGATTTTGACTATCTGTTAGTTGAAGGTTTAAAAACTATAGATCTCCCTAGAATTGCTATTTTTAGAAATGAATTAAATCCAAATTATTTTAATATGAGTGATGCAATAGCAACAGATGAAACTATCCAAACTTCAGAAATTCCAGAAGTCTGTGAACATCTTGATTTAAATAATCCACATGAAATTATATGTTGGATTGATAAGTATGGAAAACACTTATGAGATATCTATAATAGTTAACTCTGAATTATTTATAAAAGCATTTTCAAAAAACAGTAGTAGCATAATTTAAATGAAAAATTGCGGTTATTTCTTGAATTGGCGCTAAAAAATAATAGATTATTTATAAAAGTAATCTGTAGTAAAAAAATTTTGATTGTATCTGATTTTTAGAAAAAAGTTGGTCAAATGCTCTATTTATAAGGTGGTGCGGACGGAGAGACTCGAACTCTCACACCAGTGGCACCAGCTCCTAAGGCTGGCGTGTCTACCAATTTCACCACGTCCGCATATAAAAAAGTGGTACTCCCTGCACGATTCGAACGTGCGACCTACGCCTTAGAAGGGCGTTGCTCTATCCAGCTGAGCTAAGGAAGCATTAAAAAGTTTGGAATTTTAACATAATAAACTTAAAAATAAATGGGGTAGATAATGGGGCTCGAACCCACGACCCTCGGAACCACAACCCGATGCTCTAACCGACTGAGCTATACCTACCATATAATAAGTTTCTATTAAAATTTCAAATAACAAATGGTCGGAGTGAGAGGATTCGAACCTCCGACCCCCTGGTCCCAAACCAGGTGCGCTAACCAGACTGCGCTACACTCCGAAAAAAATGAACACCATTTAAAATGGAGTGGAATATTATCCAATTTATTTTTATTTGTCAATAGTTTTTAAAAGAAATTTGCAATTTTTTAAAAATATTGCAAATTCTCTTATTTTTATACTATTTTCTAAAACTGGATCAATCCATCTATCGGTGAACTTGCTGTTGCATAGGGTTTTTTAGGTATTCTTCCTGCTTTATATCCAAGTCTTCCAGCAATTACTGCATATTTCATAGCTTCAGCCATAGCAATTGGGTCTGTTGCACAAGCAATAGCTGTATTTGTAAGAACTGCTTCAGCACCAAGCTCCATAGCAATTGCGGCATCACTTGCACATCCGACACCAGCATCAACGATAACAGGCACTTTTACTGCATCTTTGATAAATGCTATATTGTATCTATTTTGAATCCCAAGCCCACTTCCAATAGGAGCAGCTAACGGCATAATAGCATCTGCACCTGCATCTTCTAATCTTTTTGCAATAATTGGATCATCACTTGTATATGCCATAATTGTAAAACCATCTTTTTTTAAAATCTCACATGCTTTTATTGTCTCGATTACATCTGGATAAAGAGTTTTTTGAGCATCTCCGATAACTTCTAATTTGATGATATCAATCCCAGTAGCTTCTCTCATAAGTCTAAAAGTTGTAATTGCTTCTTCAGCTGTAAAACACCCTGCACTATTTGGCAACAATTTAATATTTGTATCTTTAAAATAATCCAAAAGATTTTCTTCGTGTGGATTTGTAATATTTACTCTTCTAATAGCAACTGTAATAAGTTCACTTCCACTTGCAAGTGTAGCTTCTCTCGTTGTAGCAAAATCCTTATATTTTCCGCTTCCTACAATTAATCTGCTATTAAATTCATATTTCCCTATTTTAAGTATTTCACTCATTTTTAACCTTTTTGTATCAATTTTTGGCAAATAATAACGATGATTTTCTTTTATTAACCTTTTTATAGTTTCCTAATTCCCTCAATTAAATCTTGGGGTTTCATCGAGTAATCATTTAAATTGTACTCTCTTGAAGCAAAACTGTGTGCTAAACTTGCAGTTATTGTAGCATCAAGTGGAGTATATTTTTGAGCTAATAGTGATCCAATCAGACCACTTAAAACATCTCCACTTCCACCAAAACTTAATTTTGGAGTTCCAAAAGTATTGATAAATATCTGCTCATTTTGAGCAATGATAACATTTGCACCTTTTAACAGTAAAACTATCTTTGGATACTTTTGACAAAACTTTTCGACAAATACAAATCTATTTTCTTGTAATTCATCGATTGTAATTTTTCCAAATCCACATAGAAGGAGAAGTGAACAAAACTCTTTTGGATGGGGAGTTAAGACAATATTTTCTTGCTCTAAGATTTTTAATATCACCTCATCATAAAAGAGATCAGCATCTATGATTTTTGGTATCTCATTCTCTATCAAACTACTTTGAAAATTTTTGCCAAGTCCCATACCAAAAGCAATCGCTGTAGTATTGTTAGGTATTACTTCACTTTGCATAATGTGAAGCGGAAGATTTGTTTCTTTTGTGATAGCAGTGACAAGTCCTGCCCCAAAAGTAAATCCAGCCTCACAAGCAATAAGCCCAGCTCCTTTTTTATCCCCAATAACCACCGCTAAATGCCCAAAGTCCCCTTTATGAGATGAAAGTTTTTTTCTAAATGGAAGTTTCATATCACTTTTTTCTAATAAGAAGCAAGTTGTATCTGTTTCATAATTCTCTTGCGAAACTCCAAGATTACCAATAATAATCTCTCCAATATAATCCTTGAAACCATCTAAAAAAAGCTTTTTTTTGAGACTTCCCATCATGATAGTTATATCAGCTTTAAATGGTACGACAGGGATATCACAAGCTATTTTATAAGCTTGGAGGCTACCTAGTTTCAAAAGCAAATCGTTTATCTCAGAACTTATTGGTTTATTAAATCCACTTCCAAATAAACACTCTACAATAACATCATAATTATTGTTAATAGTATTAGTAATGTTCACACCAACCTTTTTAGCTCTATCAAGTTGAAGCATAGCCATAGATGACTTAACACCAAGAGGGATACAAAGTTCTACATCATAACTTCCAACAAGAATTCTTGCTAATGCAATCCCATCAGCTCCATTATTTCCACTTCCACTAACAATTAAAATTTTTGATTTTTTTGGAAATTTACTTTGGATACAATGAGCCATTGAGTTTGCTGCATTTTCCATAAGCAAATCCTCACTAAGTCCAAACTTTTCATAACACCGTTTATCTAAACTCCCAACTTCCTCAAATATTTTTTTCATTATTTTTTCCTAAACTTCCAACCATCTTTTTCTAAAATTTCTATAATCTTTTCTTTTTTATCACCTTGAATCTCAATCCATTCATCAGCGACTGTACCACCGCATCCAAGCTTCTTTTTTAAAAGTGACAGAACCTCTTTTTTTTCTTTTTCATCAATTTGAAATCGTCCAACTAATGTAACAGGTTTTCCATTTCTTTTTTCAAATGTAAATACAAGTTGATGTTGATTTTTTGTTAGATATTGACTATTGTTAGCTTTAGCTACAGGCTTCTTAACCGTATAATTTTCTTGTTCTAATTTAGCTCCAAGTTCAAACATTTTATAATCTTTCCTTATATAATAAAGTTTCCTTCTGTATAACAAAATAATAGCATTAAAAGATTAAATTTATAAATATTCTGATAAAATCCAAACCCTAATTTAATAATATTTCACAAGGTGTCAACTCATGTCAATAATGATAAAAAAACGAAACGGTAGAAAAGAAATTCTAGATATTACAAAAATTCAAAAACACACAATAGCTGCAACTGAAGGACTTGATGGTGTAAGTCAAAGTGAATTAGAAATAGATGCTCAAATCAAATTTATAGATGGTATGAGTTCAAGTGACATTCAAGATGCTCTTATAAAAACTGCTGTCGAAAAAATTGACATCGATGTACCAAATTGGACCTATGTCGCTTCAAGACTTTTTTTATATGACCTTTATCACAGAGCTGGAAAGGCAACTCATGGTATTAAGGGAAATGCATATGGTCATTTAAAAGATTATATAAAAAATGGTCAATTAGAGGGAAGAATTATTCCAGAACTTGAGGCTGGTTATGACCTTGATGATTTAAATGAAACACTTGTACCTTGCAGAGATAAATTATTTACATATTTAGGAATCAAAACACTTAACGACAGATATTTATTAAAAAATTCTAAAGGGGAACCGATAGAACTTCCACAACAAATGTTTATGGGAATTGCTATGTTTTTAGCTCAAAATGAGACAAATAAGCAAGAAAAAGCAAAAGAGTTTTACCATGTTATTTCACAATTTGAAGTTATGCTAGCAACTCCTACACTTTCAAATGCAAGAACAAATAGACACCAATTAAGTTCTTGCTATATAGGTTCAAGTCCAGATAATATTGAAGGTATTTTTGATGGTTACAAAGAGATGGGACTCCTCTCTAAATTTGGTGGTGGAATTGGATGGGATTGGAATAGTATCCGAGCTTTAGGTGGTGTTATTGATAACCACAAAAGTGCAGCTGGTGGGGTTGTTCCATTCTTAAAAATCACAAACGATATCGCTTTAGCAGTTGACCAACTAGGTACTAGAAAAGGGGCTATCGCTGTTTATCTTGAACCTTGGCATATGGATATTGTTGATTTTATCGATTTAAAGAAAAATAGTGGTGAAGAGAGACGAAGAGCTCACGATTTATTCCCAGCACTTTGGATAAGTGACCTTTTTATGGAGAGAGTTTTATCAGATTCTCATTGGACATTGTTTGATCCTTATGAAGTAAAAGATTTATCAACTTTAAGTGGTGAAGCATTTACAAAGAGATATGAAGAGTATGAAGCTGATGAAACTATAACAAAAGACCAAATGAAAGCAAAAGATTTATGGAAAAAAGTTTTAACTTCTTATTTTGAATCTGGTAGCCCATTTTTATGTTTCAAAGATAATGCAAATAGAGCAAATCCAAATGCTCATTCTGGATTTATTAGAAGTTCAAATCTTTGTACAGAGATTTTCCAAAACACTGAACCAAACTACTATAAAGTACGAATTGAATTCAACGATGGAACCGTAAATCTTTATGATGAAACAGAAGATATTGAAGTTGATAGTGGAGTTATAAAAAAAGCAAATAAAATTACTGCACTTGATAAAATTGGTGGGAAAAATATTTTTATAGTAGAAAAAGAAAAAATAGATGGGAAAACCGCAGTTTGTAATCTTGCATCAGTGAACCTTAGTAAAATCAACACAAAAGAGGATATCGAAAGAGTTGTCCCTATAGCTATGAGAATGCTTGATAATGTAATCGACCTTAACTTCTATCCACTTAAAAAAGTAAAAGTCACAAATAGTGCAACAAGAGCTGTTGGACTTGGTGTGATGGGTGAAGCTCAAATGCTTGCAGAATCATTTATCCACTGGGGTTCAAATGAGCATTTCAAAAAAATTGATAGCATCATGGAAGCGATAAGCTACAATGCAATCAAAGCTTCGTCAGAACTAGCGATAGAAAAAGGGAAATATCCTGAATTTGAGGGAAGTAACTGGTCAAAGGGGATAATGCCACAAGACCATTCTCCAAAGGCTGTAGATATTTTAATAGATCGTGACCTATTTGATTCTGGGTATGATTGGGATAGTTTACGAGAAATTGTAAAAACGAATGGAATGAGAAATGGCTATTTAATGGCTATTGCTCCAACAAGTTCTATATCTATCCTCGTAGGAACTACTCAAGCTATTGAACCAGTATATAAAAGAAAATGGTATGAAGAAAATCTTTCAGGACTTATCCCTGTAGTTGTCCCAAATCTAAGTCCAGCAACTTGGGAATATTATAAACCAGCTTATGAAATAGAGCAAACTGATTTGATTAAAGCAGCTGCGATTAGACAAAGATGGATTGACCAAGGGCAAAGTACAAATATTTTTATGAGTTTAAATAAAGCGAGTGGAAGATATTTACATGAAATCTACACTCTTGCATGGCAACTTGGATTGAAATCAACTTATTATCTAAGAGGTCAATCACCTGAGGCAGTAAAAGAAGTTGCAGATAGAAGTACAGAGTGTGTTGGTTGCCAATAAAAAGGAAAATAAAAAATGAGTAAAATAGAAAAAAAAGTAATTTATAATCCAGATTCAAAAGAGAATCTAAATGATAGAAGAACATTTGGTGGAAATCCAGATGGGATGATAAATTTCACAAGATGCAAATATGAATGGGCTACAAAACTTTGGGATATGATGGAAGCAAATACTTGGTTTCCAAGGGAAGTTCAAATGACAGGAGATGCTAAAGATTATAAATATCTTACACCTGCAGAAAAAAGGATGTATGACCTAGTACTCTCTCAACTTATTTTTATGGATAGTTTGCAGACAAATAATCTTATGGATAATATCAATCCCTATATCACAGCACCTGAGATCAATGCATGTCTTAGTCGTCAAAGTTATGAAGAGGCAAATCACTCAAAATCTTATGCAGTTATGGTTGAATCAATAAGTGATAATACAGATAAAATCTACGATATGTGGAAAACAGATGCAAAACTTAGAGAAAAAAACAACTTTATCGCTGGAGTATATAAAAATCTAAGTGGTGATATCAGTGATGAAAAAATAGTTCTTGCAATGTTTGCAAACCAAATTTTAGAAGGATTGTACTTTTACTCTGGATTTGCTGCTATGTATGCACTTGGAAAATCTGGAAAAATGTTGGGTTCAAGTCAAATGATTAGATTTATTCAAAGAGATGAAGTAACACACCTTTTGATGTTTCAAAATCTTATCAACAGCACAAGAAAAGAAAGACCAGAATTGTTTACAGAAGAATTAGAAAATACAGTCAAAGAGATGTTTAGAAAAGCAGTTGACCTTGAAGCTTCTTGGGGTGCATATATCACTCAAGGGCAAATTCTAGGGTTTACTGATAAGATTATCAGACAATATATTGAGTACCTTGCAGACCAAAGACTTGAAGCTGTAGGTTATAAACCAATGTACAATGTAAAACATCCTATCCCTTGGGTTGATGGCTATGCATCATTTAATGACCAAAGAACAAACTTTTTTGAAGGAAATGTGGTTAACTACTCAAAAGGTTCGCTTGATTTTGATGATTTTTAATAGATGAACCTCATTTCACTTCAGCTAAAAACAACCGATAATTTTGAAGAAAATCTTCAAAATTTGGTTTTACATATCCAAAATACCCCATCAGATAGCCTTATTGTAGCTCCTGAACTTTGTTTAACTGGATACTCATATTCAAATATGGAAAATGCAATTCAAATTACAAACAAAGCAATCCCACTTTTAAAAGAACTCTCACAACATAAAATCATCTCTTTAACAATGACAACAAAAGACAATGAAAAGTTCTACAATACAGCTTTTATATTTGCAAATGGTGATATAGTTCATACTCAGTCAAAATATAAACTTTTTTCTTTAGGAGATGAAGAGAAATATTTTACAAATGGTAATCTTAAAGATATCAAAATAATTGAAATTGATGGATTAAAAATAGCGATTTTAATCTGTTTTGAACTTCGATTTACGGAACTTTGGATGAAACTTCAAGGTGCTGATATTATTTTAGTTCCTGCGATGTGGGGAAAAATTCGAAAAGAACACTTTGAGACTTTAACAAAAGCACTTGCTATAATAAATCAATGTTATGTGATAGCAAGTGATAGTGCAAATGATGATATGGCAAAAGGTAGTGGAATTATCACACCATTTGGTGAAGAATTGAGAGATGATAATAGTGAATCTATCACACAAAAATTTGATAGAACTCTTATTACAAAAATGCGAAGATACTTAAATATAGGGATAAATAATGGATAACGAAGCAGTAAAAAATAGTAATAACCCACTTCACGGGATAACTTTAGAAAAAATCATCACAACACTTTATGAAGCTTACGGTTGGGAAATGTTGGCTTTAAAACTAAATGTAAATTGTTTTAAAAAAGATCAAAGTATCAAATCTTGTCTTAACTTTTTCAGAAAAACACCTTGGGCTAGGGCTAAATTAGAAAACATTTATATCAGGCATATAAAAAAATAAATCTAATCAAACGAAGGATGATTAATAATCATCCTCGTCATCATTCTCATAAAAATCATCAGATTCTTCTTCCTCTTCGTCATCAAAACCATTGATTCCGTACAATTCATCATCCTCTAATTCTTCTTCCTCTTCAAAATAATCATCTTCATAATCGAAATCATCATCCATAATCAAATCCTCCTTATTATTTTATTTGATGATTTTATCATCTTAAAATAAAAACTGTCAAGATACAATCAAGAAAAAAGAACTTTGAAATAGAATAATTCAAATTTTTACAGAAAGTAACAAATGTATTGGCTTACGAAAAAGTATCAATCAGTCCTTAGGCATATTAATATTTAACTATATTTCTTTTTTTGGCTATGATGTTTGTTGGATGCTATTTTTATATTTTTCTTTGCTTGTTTTCCAGATTTCAAAGCTTCATTGAGTGCTATTTTTGCATTTTCCCATCTATTGTCTGCATTTAGCATTACAAGTAAAATATCTTTTTTATCTTTTTTTGCTCTTGCTATCAAACAAGCACCTGCTCCACTTGTATATCCAGTCTTAAGACCAACAACATATTTATTTTCTCTTTGAAGCTTATTGCTTGTATAAACTGAAAAAGTTTTATTGGAATTGAGTGTTTTAAAAGTGTATTTATTGAGCTTAACTATAGAATTGAAAGTCTTATTTTTGATTGCATATTCAGCTAGTTTCATCAAATCTTTTGCAGTTGATTTATGTTTATTATCATCGAAACCTGAGGGATTTACAAAATTTGTATTTTTCATCCCAATCTTTTTTGCTTTTTTATTCATCATTTTGATAAATCTTTCTTTATCGTTATTTCCTAAATAATAAGCAATCGAAAGAGCTGCATCATTTGCTGATTTGATTAAAGCAGCATGGACTAAATCTTTTAGCTTTACTTTATCTCCAACTTTAAGATCAAGTTTAGTAGGCTCAACTTGTATCATAGGTTTTGTAATAGTAACCACTTTATTCATTTTGCCACTTTCAATAGCAAGCATACAAGTCATAATTTTTGTTAAACTTGCTGGTCTTAAAACTTTATTTTCATTTTTTTTGTAAAGCATTGTATTTTTTGATAAATCTTTGACAATTATCGAATCTAAATCTTTTCCAATTGTATTAAATGTTTGAGAATCATTTTTTGCAAAAAGAGTAGTTGAGAAAAAAAATGACATCATAAGAATAAAAATATAAATAAATCGCATATCAAGAAACCTTAATGAATTATGTAGCTGTTTATTGTAACAAAGAAGCCTTAATCTTTGGTAAATATTGGAAGATGGCGACCCCAAAAGGATTTGAACCTTTGTTATTAGGATGAAGTCCTAATGTCCTTGGCCAGCTAGACGACAGGGTCATTTTAAGGGGTAGAATTTTAGCTAAATAAAACTTAATCTTATTTAGCCTAATTGAGTCTATAAACTAGCTATTAATTTTATCTTTTATCTCTCTTGCAACGGCAGAGATTTTAGAAATTTTTTCACTATTTGATAACGATTCATCGATAAGATATTTCACAAAAGCACTTCCAACAATAACCCCATCAACACCTTGTACTTTCTCTTTTGCTGTATTTTCATCAACTCCAAATCCTGTATAAATAGGAGTTTGGGTATATTTTTTTACATTTGCTATGATAGTTGATAAATCTTCACTTTTTCCGCTTCCTGTAATCCCAGCATAAGCCACAAGATAGATAAATTCACTGCTATGCTCTACAAGTTTTTGAATTCTTGCTTCACTATCTGTTGGTGCTACAAAACTAACTATTGATTGGTTGTATTTTTGAAATATCTCTTGATATCTTGCTGATTCTTCAAAAGGGAGGTCTGGGATAATTGAACCTTTCACCCCATATTCTATCCCCTTAGCTAAAAAGTTTTCCACTCCATATCTAAAAAATGAGTTCATATATCCCATCCACAACATATCCATATTTGGTGCTATTTTTGAAGTAACTTCAAATAAATCTGTAAGTTTAAAGCCATTTTTGATAGCCATCAAACTTGCTTTTTCAATAATTGGTCCATCAGCAACTGGGTCACTAAATGGGATACCAAGTTCTAAAATATCAACCCCATTTTCTTTCATAGAGAGTGCTAAATCTACTGTAAAATTGTTGTTTGGAAGTGATGAAGTTATAAATCCTACTAATTTTTTCAAGTTAATAATCCTTTAGTATTGTTTGGGTAGGATTCTAACATTAAAATAATAAAGGGTTGATTTATGAAACAAACTATTGGTAGCATACGAAAAGCTAAAAACAATAGAAAACTAACGATGATAACTGCTTATGATGCACTCTTTGCTAGGCTTTTTGATGAAAAAGTTGATTTTATTTTGGTTGGTGATTCTCTTAATATGAGTTTTGCTGGGAAAAAAGATACTCTCAGTGCCACAATGGAGCAGATGATTTACCATACGAATGCTGTCTGTAATGGTGCAAAAAATACCTTTGTGATTTGTGATATGCCTTTTGGAACATATACTGATGAGAAAATAGCTTTACAAAATGCAATTAAAGTTTTTAGAGAAACTCCTGCAGATGCTGTTAAAATTGAAGGTGGGAAATCAAAAGCCCATATCATCAAAACTTTATGTGACAACTCCATCGCTGTTGTTGGTCACATCGGTCTTTTACCACAAAACTTTAGAAGTGAAGGTGGATACAAAGTCAAAGGGAAAGATGAAGAAAATATCAAAAGCTTAATCGAAGATGCAAAAGCGGTTGAAGAAGCTGGTGCTTTTTGTATAGTTGTAGAAGGAGTTAAAGAGGAAGCTGGTGAAGCGATAGCCAAAGCTGTAAGTGTTCCAGTTATTGGGATAGGAGCTGGAGTTAAAGTGGATGGACAAGTTTTGGTTTGGTCTGACATGCTTGGATTTTTTGATGAATTTACCCCTAAATTTGTGCGAAAATATCTTGATGGTGCAACACTTGTAAGAGATGCGGTAGAGAGTTATAAAGATGATGTGGAAAACCAAAATTTTCCAAATGAAAACGAAAAATATTAAGGAGAAGAAAAAATGTTAAAAAAATTAATTTTGATATTTGGATTGGCTGTTGTTGCTCTTGCGAGCTATAATTTAAAACCAGAAAAGATTTCAGATACCGTTTATAGATTTGAAGGGGCATTGGAAGAACCTAACAAAAAAAATGGTGGAAATATAGTTAATACATATTGGGTAAAAGGGAAGAGCTCATGGATAGTAATTGATAGTGGACCATCTTATAATTATGCAGATGCTGCATATAAAGCTATGAAAAAGATTGCTAATCTTCCAGTTAAATATGTTTTTAATACACATAGACATGAGGATCATTGGCTTGGAAACAACTACTTCAAAGAAAAATTTGGTGCCCATATTTATGGAACAAAAGCACAAGCAAAAGAGTATCCAGCTGGTATGACACCAAATTATGCATTTGTAATTACCCCTGAAGATTATAAAGGGACAAAAGTGATAGATATTGATACATTTATCACAAAAGATATGATTTTAGAACTCGATGGGAGAAGTTTCCAAATAAAACATTTTGATTATGCAGTACATTCACCAGAAGATTTAATGGCTTATATGGCGGATGAAAAAGTTTTACTTGCAGGAGATATCTTATTTAGCCAAAGAATCCCAAGAATTACAGATGGAAGTGTAGAAGGTGGATTAAAATCACTAGATGTTGTTGAAACATATGATGTAAAAGTATATGCAACTGGTCACGGTAAATTTACTGATAAAACTGCGATAGGTCAAATGAGAGCTTATTTTAAAGCACTTAAAGAGACGGCACTTAAAGCAATTGCACAAGAACAAGATGTAATCCAATATCAAGAGAGTGCAGATTTTAGTGCATTTAAAAATATGCATATGATGGATGAATTACATAAAGGTAATCTTGCTCATGCACATAAAGAGTATGAATTTTTTGAGGAAAAATAACTTATATTTTAAAAAGGTTAAATAAAAATTGTTTACTCTATACAAAAGTTTCATCCAGCAATATTTAAACTTAAATTTGTTGGAATGGAAACTTGTCGAGTCAAAGTTACAAATAAAAATAATCAAAAGGGGGGAGACTATCCTCCATCAAGGTGATGTTTGCGACAATCTTTATTTTATAAATAGTGGATTGGCGAGAGGCTACATTATAGATGAAAATGGAAAAGATTTTACTTGGAGTATCTATTTTAATGATAAAAATGCTCATATGACTAATCTTTTTGTGACTGATTATGAAAGTTTTTTGCATCAAAAAGGGTCACGTATTCATATTGAAGCTTTAGAAGAAACAGAAGTGGTAGTAACTTCATATGCCAATGTACAATTTTTATATAACAAACTCAAAAAAGGGGAAAGGTTTGGAAGACTTATGGCAGAAACAGCTTATAGTTATATTCATAATCGTACTATTGATAAACAACTCAAAAGTGCAAAAGAGCGATTTGAAGAGTTTTTGGAACAAACTCCATATCTATTAGAAAAAGTTCCACAATACCATATTGCGACTTTTTTAGGTATCACACCCCAACATCTTAGTCGTCTCAAAAAAGAATGCAAAATTAACATAGGTGAATGACAAAACAGTTTTTATTCTATAAAATTCCCTAAAATTTGAGGAGTTTTCTATGAAAAAAATTATTTTTACTACAATTTTTACTCTTAGCAATTTATTGTGTGGTGAAATAAATCTTGAGATTAAAAATCTCAATTCTGATTGTGGATTACTAAAAATTGGATTGTATGACTCAAATATTGCATTTCCTATTGTTGGTAAAGCTTTTAAATATATAGAATCCAAAGAAACATCTGCAAAACAATACAAATTTCACAAAATCCCAAATGGTATCTATGCGATAGCTTTATTTTGTGATGAAAATCAAAATGGAAAGCTTGATACAAATCTTTTTGGAATTCCAAAAGAGGCTTATGGATTTTCAAATAACCCAAAAGTTTTTGGTAAACCTAGCTTTGATGATGCAAAATTTGAACTTCAAGATACTAAAATTCTACTCATAAAGGTACAAAAATGAAAAATATAGTGATAATTGGTGGTGGACTTGGTGGGCTCACATCTGGGGCATTATTAGCAAAACATGGATACAAAGTTACACTACTTGAACAACATAATATAGTAGGTGGATGTGCTACAACATTTAAGAGAAAAGGTGGGTTTACTTGTGAGGTTGGACTTCACGAGATGGATGGAGTTTACAGCAATCCTAACATCAAAAATATTTTTGAACAACTTGATGTTTATAAAAATATAGAGTTTATCAAACCAAATGAATTTTTTAAAATTAACTCTTGCTTTGGTGAATTTGTCATGCCAGATGGTGTGGAAAATGCCAAAAATGCCTTAAAACAAAAGTTTCCAGAAGAGACAAAGGTAATTGATGAGTATTTCAAAATCATCTTTGAAATATCAGAATGTTTTGAAAATTTATCAAATCTTAAATGGTACCATTACTTATTTTTCCCATTTTTGTTTGCTCCATTGTTAAAATATAAAAATAAAAGTGTAACTGAAGTGTTAAATAGTTTAACAAAAAATGAGGAGTTAAAACTCACTTTAAATGCGAATGTACAGTACTACAACGATTCGCCAGATACTTTGAGTATTTTACTCCACGGTGTTGCTCAAAGCTCATATTATGAGGGTGGAGGATATTTTATAAAAGGTGGAAGTTATAAGCTTAGTGAGTATTTGTCAGATGTGATAAAACAAAATGGCGGTGAAGTTATCATAAAAGCAACAGTCACAAAAGCAACAAAAAATAGTGTAACGTATAGTTATAAAAATCAAGAAATAACCTTTAATGCTGATATTATAATCTCAAATATTTCACCACTTGATACTTACAAACTTTTTAATATAGCCTATACAGAAGAAAAGCAAATTGCAGAGTCTTTTTCGAGCATTTATATAGGATTTTCAAAAAATCTAAAAGAGGTTTATGGCAAAGGGGCATATTCAAATTTTATTATTACAGACAATCAACCTTTTGTTTTTGTCGATTATTCACAAATAACTTCAGGGCTTGTTGATGATAATAAATCATTTGGAGAAATTTGCTTGCCAGATAAGCTTGTAAATTGGGAGTTGCTCAACGAAGATGAATATCAAAAACAAAAAGAGTTGCTTTTAGAAACCTATCTTGATAAGCTCGAAATGTATTATCCAAATATCAAAGAAATCATTGAATTTGCGGAAGTTGCAACTCCAAAAACAATGGTGCGATACACAAAAACCCCAAAGGGAACAGCCTTTGGATATAAGCCAACACCACAGCAGTTTTTTAGAGTTCCAAAAATAAAATCAGACAGAATAAACAATCTCTATTTTGTAGGGCAATTTGTTATATGTGGAGGATTTAGCCCGGCGATTATGTCTGGAGAAATGTGTTATACGGAGATTTTAAAAGATGCAAAATAATCAAGAAATTCAAAATAGCCTCGAAAAAGCTGGTAAAGGTTTACCAAAAGTAGAAGCAATATTTTTAAAATATTTATGTTTTCCCATTTTAAAAATTGTATTCAATCGAAATAGAGCTTTAAAAATGTTTGAGTATGAAGGGGAAAAAATATTAAAACTTGTAAAACCTATGGATAAAAATCAACTATTTCAAAGAGTACTCATACCAAAAGTATTTGCAATAGAAGATAATTCAAGATTTTATTCTCCTGCTATGGTGCTTTGGCATCTTATCTATGTCGGTGAAGCGATACAGCAAGGTGTTGTAGATTTAAGTCAAGGTAAAACAATAGATTTTACGGTTAAGATTGAGAATTTTAAACCTTTTGTGGAGATAGATGAAAATATTGTGGAACGATATGAGAAATTTTTATTTAATTATAAAAAGTTTTTAGATAAAAATTTAATAAATATTAATAGCAAAAATTGTCATACTCATCCTTGGTTCGGATGTTTAAATCCGCATGGTTGGATTGTAATGTCGATGGCTCATCAATTAATTCATCGCAGACAAATTGAAGCAATTAAGAAAAATCTAAAATAAGATAACTTATTTTTCATACTATTGAAGTTTTACAAAGAATAAGGTTTGAGTTAAAAAATTTTACTTTGATGTAAGTTTTATCTGATAACCTTTCAACTCAGACTTTAAATTTAAAATTTTTCTTTTCGATATTTATATGGAAAACAAAGATGGAAAACAAAAAGATGGACAACAATCAAGAACTTTTTTAAAAGTTTTTGTGGAAAACAAAGGAATGGAAAACAAAAATGGAAAACAAAACAAATGCCTGTACGGCAAAAAATCAACACTACCTTTTTACAAGTGAAGTAGTAAGTCCAGGTCACCCTGATAAATGTGCCGACATCATAGCTGATAGTATAGTGGATCGTCTTATCATCGGTGATAGTAAATCAAGAGTTGCTAGTGAAGTATTTGTAGCTGGAAAACATGTCATCATCGGTGGAGAGGTTACTAGTAATACTCAAGTATCAATTGAAGAGTACAAACAAATTGCAATTGAAGCCCTTAAAAAAATTGGGTATAACGGAAATCCTTATTTTACAAAAGAGGAGTGTTTACACCCTGAAGATGTAGAAGTGCAAGTGCTTTTAAATAGACAATCTCCTGATATCAATCAAGGTGTTGATCAAGAAGATGGTGAAACTGGTGCTGGAGATCAAGGAATTATGTTTGGATATGCAGATATTGAGACAGAATCTTATATGCCAAGTGCTATTACATATGCAAGAATGCTTATGGAAAAAGTTTATAACTATGCACTCAAACACCCTGCAAAACTTGGAGTTGATATCAAAACTCAAGTCACAATGGATTATGGTTGCAAAGATAATTTTGAAAGTTGTAATCCTCAAAGAATAGACACTATTGTCGTTTCGGCTCCTTGTGTAAGCTCTATGAGTATCACTGAAGTTAGAACACTTATTATGGAATTAATCATTGATACAAATCTACCTACAAATCTATTTGATCCAAAGAATTGCACGATTCATATCAACCCAACTGGAAAATATGTAAGCCACTCAAGTTTGCATGATAGTGGTCTTACTGGTAGAAAACTAATCGTTGATAGCTTTGGTGGATATTCACCTATTGGTGGTGGAGCTCAAAGTTCAAAAGACTACACAAAAGTAGATAGAAGTGGACTCTATGCAGCTAGATGGATAGCTAAACATATAGTTGCTGCAGGACTTGCTAAAAAATGTGTCGTGCAAATCTCTTATGCAATTGGTGTTGCTAAACCAACTTCAGTTGCTGTTGATACCTATGGAACATATACCTCTAAAAATGATGATGAATTATCACAGTTTGTAATGGATAATTTTAGTTTAACTCCAAATTGGATAACGAGAAAATTTCATCTTGATAAACCAAGTGAAGCAACTTTTCTTTATGCAGATGTAGCAGCACGTGGACAAGTTGGTCAAAGTGATTATCCTTGGGAACAACTTGATTCATTAGAACTTTTTGAATCTTTTAAATAACAAATTTACCCACAAATTTATAGCACTTTTTTCAAGTGCTATAATTAACTTATGAATTTAATCAACTTATGCTATAATCATCGAATTTTAAATAAATTATTACACAAGATAACCAAAGGAAATAGAAATGGATTTAAAGAATTTTTTTCATAAAGTTAAAGAAGAACTCACACATAAAGAGACAAAAAGTTTTAATATAGATGAAAAATCACAAATAAAACATGCACCAAAAGTTGAAAGTCAAAGTCACTGGATAAAGTGTCCATCTTGTGAATCTATGATGTTTTTTAAAGAGGTTGAACATCTTAATCATATCTGTCCAAAATGTAATTTTCACATGAGAATTGGAGCAAATAAAAGAATTCAACTTCTTGCTGATGAAGGAACTTTTATTGAACATGACCAAGAACTACATCCAAATGATCCTCTCAATTTCGTTGATAGTAAATCTTATCAAAAAAGATTGGAAGAAGCTTATAATGCAACAGGGAAAACTTCAGCAATTGTGGCTGGAACATGTACTATAAATGGTGCTCCTGTAGAATTAGTTATCTTTGACTTCTCATTTTTAGGTGGAAGTTTGGGAAGTGTTGAAGGTGAGAAAATTGTAAGAGCTTGCAACAGAGCAATGCAAAGTAATCATGGTGTTATTATTGTTAGTGCAAGTGGTGGAGCTAGGATGCAAGAGAGTACTTTCTCTTTAATGCAAATGGCAAAAACAAGTGCAGCTCTTCGAAAACTTGATAAGGCTGGATTACCATTTATCTCTGTTTTAACAGATCCTACTTTTGGTGGAGTGAGTGCAAGTTTTGCATTTTTAGGGGATATTTTAATAGCTGAACCAGGAGCTTTAATAGGTTTTGCAGGAGCAAGGGTTATAAAACAAACTATTGGAAAAGATTTACCTGAAGGTTTCCAAAAAGCTGAATTTTTATTAGAGCATGGAAGTATTGATATGGTTGTAGATAGAAGCCATATGAAAAAAACAATTGGTGACCTTTTAACAATCTTTGCAAAAAATGTTGCATAATTAACACTCAAATATCTTAAATACAATGCAAATTTATCCTATTTGTGATATGCAAACTCTCATTAAGAAGGGACTTTCCCTTCTTGATTTTTTAGAACTCCTTAAAAATCTTGATGTTGTTTATATCCAATATAGAGATAAAATATCAGATATAACAATACAAAAAGATAATCTACTTTTTTTAAAATCACATACTAATATACCAATTATTATCAACGACAATCTTAGTTTATTGCAGTATGCTGATGGACTTCATCTAGGACAAGAGGATTTAGCAAGAGTTAAAAATGAAGAGCTAAAAATAAAAGATAATGAATTACTTTTTAAATTTTTAAGAAAAAAATATCCAAATAAAATATTTGGTCTCTCAACTCATAATGAATTAGAAATTTTAGAAGCAAATAAGCTACCACTTGACTATATAGGGCTAGGTGCTTATAAAAATACAACAACAAAAGATGTAAGTACACTACTTGGAGATAAAATATCCTATCTTGCTAAAATTTCAAAACATCCTGTGGGAGCAATTGGGGGAGTGAAAATAAAAGATAACATCAAAAATATTTCCTATAATGTAGTCAGTGGAGCTTTATATGAAAATTAATATCTACCAAATAGCAAAAAATGATAAAGATGAATTTGAACCGATTGTCAATAATTTTATAAAAATGGCAAGTAAATATGCAAAAATAGAAATTCATAACCTATTTAATAACACAATAGGAAAACAACAAACTATAGGTGAAAATGAAGCTAAAAGATCATACAGCGAAGTCTTTGAACCTAAACTTTCAAACGGTTTTAATATAGCTCTTGATGTCCTTGGAAAACCACTTGATAGTTTTGCTTTTAGTAAACTTTTAGAAGATAAAATAGTTATTAATTTTTTCATCGGTGGTGCTTATGGATTTGAACGAAACTTTTTAACTAAATGTGATAAAGTTATAACATTAAGTGATTTAACTATGGCACATAAAATAGCTAATTTAGTCCTTTTAGAACAGATTTTTAGAGGACTTTGTATATCAAATAGTCATCCATATCATAAATAATTTAGATTTTTTTAGATACAATCCCGACAAAAGTAAATATTAGGGATACACATGGCTTCGCGAAAACAGATTGATGAGTTACAACTCATTTTAGAAGAAAGACAAAAGCAAATAGAAAGTAATATACAAGATAGTAAAAATAATATTGCTCTACTGAAAGAGAATGAATGCAAAGATGAATTTGATTATGCTGAATCAAGTAGTGATAGTTTTACTTTAGAAGTTATTACTAAACAGCAAATGAAAGAGCTTGAAGAGATTAAAAATGCTCTTAAAGCAATTAAAAATGGAACTTACGGAATTTGTGATATGTGTGATGAGCATATTGCTATTGGAAGATTGAAAGCAAAACCCTTTGCTAAATACTGCACAAGTTGTAGAGAAATTTACGAAGAAGAAAACAAAAAATAAGGAGTTTTTATGGGATTTAGAAAGTATATAATAGCATCATTTGTATTTTTAATTATCGTGATTTTAGGTACTCTTTATGTAAATAATAACGACTTTACAGTGAAGATTGTCGAATTAGGAATTAACAAAACTTTACCAATCTATATTTGGGTTATATTACCTGCTTTAGTTTTATTAGTTGCAACTATATTACATATGATATTTTATGGAACAAAAAGTTATCTACAAAAAAGTACCATTAAAAAAGACATAAGCAAACTTTCTATGATTCTCAATGATAGACTTTTAGATAAAAAATCAAGCCTTTCGGTAAAAACACCTTCACTAAAAGAGATTGCAGATATTTTAAATACAGTTGAAATAAAAATTACAAAAGACTCTGAATCATCTCCACTTATTGCTTCAACATTAAAAACAATTCACGATTTAGAAGCAGGGAAATATATTCCACAAAAAGAATTAAAATTGCCTTCTGATAATATTTGGGCTATTAAAAGTACTAAGAATAGATTATTAAATGATGAAAGTTTTGCTATTGAAATTTTTAAAGATAAAGAACTCTACGGTACAGATTTAGTAGAAAAAGCATTTAGTATCGCCTTAGAAAATAAACCTGTTGAAAGTGTAAAGAAATTAACTGAAAATATAACACTTACTAAAAATATGGTTCAACAGTTACTAGATAAAGATTCTGACCAACTTGCATTAACTAACAATGAAATACTTGCATATATAAGTTCTCATAATTTTACAAATAAAGAACTGATTGACATCGCTAAAAATTATAAAAAAACGATGCCGCCTGAACAACTTCTGAGCCTTTATGAAAATCTTTCTTCTAAAAATGAAGATTTAACAGCAAGTTACCTCTACATTTTATTTGAATATCAAATGATAGAAAAAGCGAAAGAGATTCTAGATAATTCACAAAAAGATGAATATGTTTTATTTAAAGCACTATTAGATTTAAAAGCTAGTGGTAAATATAATTACAGCATTGATGATTTAATTTTAGAATAATTTTTTATTTATGCCTCAAAATATTTTAGACTTTTCTCGTCCGCTTGTGGTTTTAGCACCACTTGCTGGATACACAGATCTCCCTTTTAGAACCGTAGCGAAAAAATTTGGAGCTGATTTAACAATTAGTGAAATGATAAGCTCAAATGCACTTGCTTATGCAAATGAAAAAACACTCAAAATGGTGGAAAAAGCCCACAATGAAAATCCTTACATTGTTCAAATTTCTGGAAGTAAAACAGAGATGATACGAATGGCTGTTGAAAAACTCAATGAAATTGATGGAATTGATGGAATTGACTTAAATTGTGGATGTCCTGCTCCAAAAGTTTTTCATCATGGAAGTGGCTCAAATCTTTTAGGCGATCTTCCAAGACTTCAGGCCATTTTAGGAACTATTAAAAAATACTCTAATAAACGATACACAACTGCAAAAGTAAGAATTGGTGTCAATGAAAAGATACCATATGATATAGCACGCGCTGTCGAAGATGCTGGGGCTGATATGATCAGTGTACATGGGAGAACAAAAGCTGGTGCTTATAAATCAGAAGTTGACTACGATGCAATTAAAGTAATAAAGGATACTGTGAAGATTCCAGTTATTGCTAATGGAGATATCACAAGCTATCAAAAGGCAAAAAATGTTTTAGCTCATACTGGTGCAGATGGTGTGATGATAGGAAGAGGTGCCGTTGGTAATCCTTGGATATTTCATCAAATAGCAACTGGTGAAGAATTCGTCTCTAATGCTTTAAAAAAAGAGATTATTAAAGAGCATTATGAAAGTATGATAGCTCACTATGGTTACCATGGGATGATTATGTTTAGAAAACATCTCCATACCTATTCAAAAGGGATAGATGGAGCAAGTGAGTTTAGACAAAAAGTAAATTTCATCATTGATATCAATGAGATGCGAGAGATTATAGAGTCATTTTTTCCTGAATTTGACTAATTCTTTTTAAAAATGATTGAAAAAGATCTTATTACCACTCAAAAAAATCTCCTCGCTTTTAGTGGTGGAGTCGATTCAACTGCCCTTTTTTTCTTACTAATTGAACACCATATCCTCTTTGATATTTGTATTGTTAATTACCACCAAAGAGAACAATCAGAACTTGAAGTGCTTTATGCTAAAGAGATTGCACACAAATACAACAAAGAATGTTATGTGATTGATTATCCATTCAATAAATTTAATGAAAAATTGGCAAGAGACTTTAGATATGAGGTTTTCTCTAATATTATCATCAAACACCAATATCAATCTTTAATTACAGCTCATCAACTTAATGATAAATTTGAATGGTTTTTAATGCAACTCTCAAAAGGAGCTGGATTATCTGAACTTATTGGGCTTCATAAGGTTGAGAAAAGAGACCATTTTATACTCTATCGACCACTTTTAGATATTTCAAAAGAAGAACTTTTAGGCTATTTAGATACAAATAAACTTCAATATTTTATAGATGAAACCAATAGTGATACAAAATACAAAAGAAATCTATTTCGGAAAGAGTTTAGTGATAATTTTATAAGTTCTTACAAAAATGGCTTAATAAAGAGTTTTGAGTATTTAGAAAAAGATATTTATACTCTTCAAAATAAATTTGAAACAATCAAGTTTGAAGAGTTAATTATTTTTCAATTCAAAACTACTTTAGATGGAAATAGTACTATTCGAGCTATCGATAAAGAATTAAAAAAAAGAGGTGTGTTAATCTCAAAAAAGACAAGAGACGAAATTCTAATACAAAATTCCATCATTGTTTCCCATAAAATAGCAGTTGAGATTAGAGAAGATTCTATTTGGATAGCACCTTTTATTCAATGCAATATGGATAAAAAGTTTAAAGAAATATGTAGAGTTCATAAAATACCAAAATATATTAGACCTTATCTATACAATTTTTATACGGAAGGTCAATTTCCAGATTTTATAATGAAATTTGAAAAATAGAAAAACTATAATCGACTAGCTTTTTTACTCTTCTCTTTAAGTTCTCGTTTCCACTCTTTCTCGAATTTTCTTCGTTTCATAAAAGAGAGATTTTCGATAAATACATGTCCTGCAAGATGTTCCATCTCATGTTGCCAAGCGACAGCCATAAAATCGTCCGCTTCAAGAGTTTTTTTATTTCCATCTCTATCAAAATATTCAACTACAATATGTTGTGCTCTTGTAATCTCTTCATACACGCCAGGGATACTTAAACATCCTTCATTAAATACCTGATTACCATCTTTATGCGTAATCACTGGATTTATTGCTTCAATAAGATTTTCTTTCAGTTGAATTCCATCTCGATTTTCTAAATTTGTCTCATCATCCACTGGTATATTGATAATGAGAACATTTAACAAAACACCAATTTGAACAGCAGCCAATCCAACTCCACCACGATACATCATCGTCTCATTCATATCATCCAAAAGGGTATGAAGTTCACCATCAAAAGAGACCACATCTTTTGATTTTTGTCGTAAAATTGGATTTGGATAAACTAATATTTCTCTTATCATTTTCTACTCGTGATGTTTTATAACCTTATCTACAAGACCATAAGCACAAGCTTCTTCAGCACTCATAAAGTTATCTCTATCTGTATCAAGTTCAATTGTTTTGATATCCTGCCCTGTATGAGCAGCTAAATGGTGATTTAAAGAATCTTTAATTCTTTGAATCTCTTTTGCTTGAATTTGAATATCAGTTGCTTGCCCTTGAGCTCCACCTAATGGTTGGTGTATCATAATTCTACTATTAGGAAGAGAATATCTTTTCCCTTTTGCCCCAGCACTCAGTAGAAATGCTCCCATAGAAGCAGCTTGTCCTACACAAATAGTACAAACATCTGGCTTGATATAGTTCATAGTATCAAAAATACTCATCCCACTTGTCACAACTCCACCTGGAGAGTTGATATAAAGATAGATATCTTTTTCAGGATCTTCCGCTTCTAAAAATAAAAGCTGTGCTATTATTGTTGAAGCTACGGCATCATTAACCTCACCGCTAAGCATAACTATTCTATCTTTTAACAGCCTAGAATAGATATCGTAGCTTCTCTCACCTCTTCCAGTTTGTTCAACTACTATTGGTATATATGCCATAATTATTTTCCTAATGCTTCGTCTAAAATCTTATTCATTACTTTTGTTTCAATCATAGACATTTTAATCATTGGAAGATATCCAGCTTTTTCATATTGTTCAATCATTGCTCTTCCATCTTGTCCACTCATCATCGCTTCATAATAAAGTGTTTGAGTTACTTCTTGATCACTCACCGTTACACCCTCAGCTTTTGCTAACGCATCTATAATAAATGTTGCTTTTACATTTGCTGTTGCTTCTGGTCTAGCTTCCTCTTGCATTTGTTTAACAGCATCTGGATTATTTCTTAAATTTTCGATCTCTTCTTCACTCATCGCTCTAATTTTTGTATTTAATGCTTGATTGATCTCTTGTTCTAAAATAAATGCAGGTAATGCAAAATCAATAGCATTTACTAAAGCTTCAGTATATGCTGGTTTTATCTCTTCCATAAAATATGCACTTTTCTTTTGATTTAAGATTTGCTCTTTAATTTTTTCTTTTAAAAGTTCAACATTTGCATTTTCTTCATTTGGAAGAACTTTTTTAGCTAATTCATCATTGATTTCAACTTTTTCTTTTGCTTTAATTTCGTGTAATTTCACTTTAAACATAACATCAGCACCAGCTAAATCTTTTGCTCCATAACTTTCAGGGAATGTTACATTAATCTCTTTTTCTTCCTCATATTTCATCCCAATTACTTGATCTTCAAATCCAGGGATAAAAGAGTTACTTCCGATTTCAAGTGTATACTTGTCAGCTTTTCCACCAGCAAATGCAACACCATCTTTAAATCCTTCAAAATCAATCACAGCAAAATCACCAGATTTTACAGCTCTTGCTTTTTTAATTGGCTCTAAAGAAGCACCTTGTGAAGCAATTTGATTTAATTGTTCTTCAATTTCAGCATCTGTTACTTCAGGTAAAGTCATAGAAGGAATAAATGATTTATAATCACCTAAAACAACTTCTGGTCTTATGTTCATAGTGATTTCAAATTCAACACTTCCATCTTCTTTTTTATCAAATTTTGTGATAGCTGGTTCACCAATAAGATCTTTATTATTAATATTCAATTCTGCTAAACCATTTTTTAAAGCTTCTCTTATCGCTTCGCCTTCAGCATCTTGTCTTAATTTTTCACCATATCTAGCTTTTACGACAGCTACAGGAACTTTTCCTTTTCTAAATCCTTGTACATTCATACTTTTTGACGCTTGAAGTGCCACTTCATTTAGATTATTTTCGATAGTTTGTGCAGATATTGTTCCTGCTATAGAAGCATTTGCTTCATCAATTTTAGTTGCATTAAAAGTCATATGTGTAAACTCCATTTTTAAATTTTTGTGGATTTTAGCCAAAAAGAGATTAAGTTTTAGTTATCTTTTTGGATTATTGTTGGGTATAAAATAATCATAAAAGCTTTTCAGCTGATTATTTAATTTACTAAAAGCTGTTTTTGTGCTTTTTCAAATTCTGTTATATTTTGTTTTACTCTTGTTATTGCAACTGATAGTTCTTTTACTATTTCATTTTTACTTAAAACAACATCCTCCGCTTTTTTATACAGTTCATAGGACTCATAGAGATTTCCTAAAGCTTCTTCTGTCATGGCTAAATCATATAAAACGACATAACTTTTATTTTGTAAATCATTATTTAATTTTTTTAAAATCTCATTTGATTTTTCAATTCTTCCACTTTTTAAAAGTTCTAGTGCCATTTCAAAAGATTTCGATTGTTCTTTTGTAAAATCAATATCTTCATCATCTAAAAGTGTGACAGCAAAATAAATATACGAAGGGGCAACTATGTAGATAAGGTTTTCAGCTATTTCATCTGCAAGAGCTGTATTAACTACTTCTTTTGAAGGTAATACATTGTTATCATCAGCACAATGGGTTAATTTTGAATTTTTCGAAAAACTTCTAGAAAAAATCACTTTTGAATCAGCCACTTTAACAAATTTTACATTTGTCACTAAAGAATAAAGATTAGTAGCACAAACCATATTATATTTTCTATATTTTTGACAATATTTATTCCCATTTTTATCGCTCAATGTTACAAGGCAAGTATCATAGTCTGTTCTCTCTTCGAGATAATGTGATTGTTTTACATCATTTAATGCAACCTCACCCATTACTAATGTTCTTATCTCTTGTAATCCTCCATTTATTGAATTATTATTAATTAAATCAACCAATCCAGAATCATTGAGCTTTTTTTCAACCATGATTTTTTCTAAATGAACTCTATCAATAACATTAAAATATTTTTCACCATTTATTGTTGCATGATTTAATGCACTATCAATTTTTACACTTTGCGAAATAGTGTCATTTGCAAATGGTAGAACTCCAATATTTTTGATTGCACCATCACTTATCTCAGCAGATTTAATCGCTTTGAGTTGAATCTTTTGAACACAACCACTTCCAAAAAAAATTAACAAAATACCACCTATTAAAATTTTAGATATATTTTGCATACTTCATCCTACTTTGAAAGATTATCTAAAATATATCTTTCTAAATCTTGTTTTTTAATACCTTCTTCGATTGATTTAAGATAAATTTCATTTATTTCATTACTATAATCTTCGTATTTAAAAAGTGGAAAATGAATATTCCACATCACTTTTATTCTAATCTTTGCTACCTCATCACCAAGCCAATCTTTAAAAATTCCAAATGATGCAAAAATAATTCCTGTTACAAAAATAGTTAAAAATATTGAAAGATGGCAATCAACTTGTTCAAAAAACATATGTGCGACAAGAGCAACAGGAAGCAATATAATATGGACTAAAATTAAAAATACAAGATATGCTTTACCAAGTTTAAGTCTAAAACCTAACTTATCTCCATCAAGATGAATCCCTTCTGTAAAAAGTTGATTTGCCATCAACAAATCTTGAAGTTTCACTGGTTGTTGTGAAATAATATATACATAAGAAATAATCATTTTCTTTAATTTATCTAACATTTTTAATCCTCATTTATCACTTTCTTTATTCTTTTTTTTAGATTTCTTATCATCTTCATCTTCTTTTTTTTCATCTTGTATAAGCCCAGCCTCAACTAAGAATGGACTATAAATGAAATCTTGCTTTTTGATTTTATCATATTTGGCATAACTTAGATATAAAATATCTTTTGCCCTTGTAACTGCAACATAAAAGAGCCTTCTCTCTTCTTCTATACTTCCACCTTTACTCATAAGCGTACGATTTGGAAACCTACCATCCATTAGATCAATGATATATACCTCTTTAAATTCCAATCCCTTACTTGCGTGGATTGAGAGGAGATTGACCCCCTCCCCCTCACTGAGTTCCCCACCACCTAAAACCATAGCATTAATAAAGTTTTTGATATTTGTATGTCTATGGGAGAGTTGTTTGAGTGTTTCCACTTTTCTATTTGCTTTAAAAATTGCAGTTGTTTTAAGAGATTGATTGATAGTTCCATCTTTTTGTTTTCCCCTCGCATTTCCTAAACTTTCTAACACATCAGCAAATATTTTACTTTTTTTGATATGGTCTATAAGATTAGCTGGATTACTCATCCGTTTGAGTTCTCGAAAGAGTGTATAAAACTGATAAAGATACTCACCACTTTCAACTGTAAGCTTTGGGTGTTTTAAAAATGGATTTCCCAAAAATTGCTCACTAAATCCACTATTTTTGAACTTAGACAAACTTCCCATCTCTATAAAATCATCAAAAAGTCCAAGTTGTGCATTTGATGTTTTTGTACTTTTATAGGGCGTTTTTTCATTATTTGGATGAATTAATCCTTTATATAAATCTCCATCTCCTAAAACTAACAATGCATCAAAAATATCTTTTGCAACCCCTTTACCTATATTCTTTCCATATTCAATGATATGAATAAAAGCCATCATATCATTTGCATTTGTAAGCAAAACTAAAAAATCTAAAACAAATTTAATCTCCCTACTATCAAAAAAACTATGTCCACCTTTTCGTTTTGACTTAATTCCTAAATCTCTTAAGTTTGCCTCGATTCCATCTGCACTAGAGTTATTTCTATAAATTACAGCAATATCACTGTGAGGAGTAGAAGATTTTAAAATATTTTGTGAAATATACTCATATTGTCCATACAATTCATCAAATGTTAAAAGAGTAGGTTTATGTGCTGTTGATTCCCTTACTACTTCAAGTTTTTTCTCATAAATTCTTTCATTAAAATTGATAACTTTATTAGCAAGGTCAAGAATTGGTTTGATTGAACGATAATTCTTAGTAAGAGTATGAATCTTACTTCCCTCATATCTCTCGCTAAAAGAGGAGATAATTCCAATATCACTTCCATTAAAAGCATAAATACTTTGGTCATAATCTCCTACACAAAAAAGATTTTTAGAATGAAATCCTTCAAGAAGTCTCCCTTGAAGTGGATTTGTATCTTGATATTCATCAACTAAAATCTCATAAAATTGAAACTTGTGTTTGTTTTGAATCTCAAGCATTTCTAAAAGTAAATCATCAAAATTAACATAACCATGCTCTTTTTTAAGACGATTAAACTCATCAAACAAATCTTGATAAATAACTCCATACGGTTTATGTCCGATATTTTTTTCACATACCCAATTTTCAAAATCTTCATTATTACTAGAACTATTTAAAAAAAGTGAATATAAATCATACAAGTAATTACTATCATATGGTGTTGTTTCACCATTTATTGGGAAAATTCGTTTTTCATATAAAGATTTAAAAAGAGTTTTTAGTTCACTTGGTCGCTTCAATGCTACATTCATATCAAGTGATTTCATAAGTTTATAACTTACACTATGAAATGTCCCAGAAACTATCTGTGAAGCAACTTCGGCGGAAAAATAACTAGCTACTCTGCTAATCATTTCAGAAGCTGCTTTATTTGTAAATGTTAGAAGTAAAATCTCACTTGGTGGAACACCACTTTGTAAAAGGTAAGCGATTCTCCCTACGATTGTGGATGTTTTTCCAGTCCCTGCACTGGCGATTGTAAGATTGTATCTTATTTGTGATGTTGCGGATTTGTATTGTTCTTGATTTAAATTTGTTAAAGGCATTTTGGAATATTAGCCAAATAACTCCACCAATTTAATTAAATTTTACAATCTCTTCTTTCTTTTTCAAAGTAAAATTTATTTAGCCAATTTCTTATATGATTTAAAATAAAAAAGAGTTATAATTCTTGTACCAAATGAGGTAAAAGTTTAATACTTAAATAGTACAAGTTGTGCTTTATAGTTAAAAAAATAAAACGAAGAACTAGCAAGCTAATTTGAGTTTTATTTTTTTAACTAGAGGGTGTAAACTGTACTACCCAAAGGGAAAATAGCTTTAAAAGGTATCTTTGTGAAGATTTTTATTTTATATTAGCCTAGCTAGTACTTCAATAAAAATCTTCAAAATCTACTCTTTTATCTATTTTTTTAAGTATTAATTTTTTATCTCATTTGGTATGAATCTTTTCAATAAGGAATTATTATGTTGCTTTTCAGATTTTTATTTCTTGCATTTCTTAGTACCAACTTATTTGCAGGCACAATTGATTTAAACAAAATTGCTAAAGAATCCTTTCAACATAAAAAAACTGTAATGGTCTTTTTTCATACTGAAGCATGTCCATATTGTCAAAAAATGCTCAAAGAGAATTTTGAGAAAAAAAGTGATAAAGAGACAATCAATAAAGATTTTAATTTTGTCGACATCAATCTTGATTCACCAGACACAGTAATTTACAAAAAATTCAAAGGAACAACAGCTGACTTTGCTGATTTTTTTCATGTAAAGTTCTATCCAACAATCCTTTTTATGGAACACAATGTCGTAGTATCAAATATTAAAGGGTATAGAAATAAAGAAAAATTTAGAACTATTCTCAAATATGTATCTTCAAAATCGTACGAGTCTATGGATTTAGAAACTTTTATAAATGAACAAGAAATGAAGGATTAATCTTTTATTTCCCATTTGTATCTAGTTCATATGGAAGAATTTTGGTAATATCTTTAAACATTAACATTTTTTTTCCATTATGGTCCCTCATAAAAGCTTTTGCATCAGCTTCATTTTTAAATGGAATCAACTCATTTCCCATTGGTCCATAAATATCACTTCGTATCACATAAAAAGCTTTAAATCCATCAATTGTATTTTGTGTGTAGTAGTCTGTAACCTCAAATTTAGTAATTTTATCTTTTGTAAAATTTTGATAACTTCCCCATTTTAAAGGATTAAAATAAAACTTCATCAAATCCTTTACTCCATCAAAAACAAAAGTTTTATCACCATAAGAAAGTTTTGCTGCCCATTTTGGATATTTTGCAACAAACATTCCACACACTGGACATTTTTCATCTTCGTGGACTACAATAAAATTTTTATTTTGAGTCATTCCTAACTTTTTTACATCCCAAAGATAAACACTTAGCGGATGCAGATGTTTTTCTAAAAGATTCCCACAAATATTTTCACTTACTAGATAATATTTCAACTCATTTATCTCAAAAAACATATCAAAATCGATTTCATTTTTTTTACATCGACTTTGATAAATCTTTTCTCCCATTTTATAGTCTCTTTTTACTTTGATATTATTCATCCATAGAGTTTCTTTTTCAAAATCTTCATTTGTGTATTTTGTACCTTCTTTGTAAGGAAGAAAAACTCTCTTATTTAGATCATAATATTGAATGCTGTTTTTTTGTAATCCATAGTTTTTTTCATCACTAAAAAGTCCATAATAAGAGCTATATTGCCTAATTCTTCCATTATGCAATTTAGCTGTAAAATTTGTATTTTGATGAAGTTGAAGATTGTTTCCTGTAATTGGGTCCCATAACTTTCCACTCTCTTCTTGAAGCAACGGAAAATTTGATGTAGCAAAAAGCCCACTCACAAAAAACAATGAATGAGCTAATATTTTAAACATATTTCTTTTTCTATCTTTGGATTAAATACAATCCAACCACTTGGAGTTGCTTATCGCTGATATTGCCACAAATTTTTGATTCCTCTAAGTATGATTTAGCCTCAGCAACTGATTTAAATTTTTTATCTGTTTTTGTACACATCTTATTATATATCATCTCACCCATCTTTGCAGCTTTTGCCTGTCTTTCTTTTGTTGCTGCCATATCTTGAGCTTGTGTACCTTTTACCATTTTATACACTTCATTAAAAGTTTTCACATCTCCACCACTCTCTTTTGCAAAAGATTTTGCAGCACTAAGTGTTCCAAATCCATAAATACTTACACTACTCATAGTTGCTGGTTTATTACTTCCAACTACAAAACTTGCTTTTGAAGCATCTATCATTTTAAGTGTTGTATTATCAACAACTCTAATATTTTTTATTTTTTGATTATTAACCATCTCATCTTCTACTAAACAAATGATTGAACAATATTGTTTTTCAACCCCATTTGCATTTGCTGCAAAGTTTGTTTTATAAAAATTATGAAGTGTCATACCACATATTGGACAGAAATCTTTATGTTTTCCATTTTGTACATTTGTAGCTTCCGATTTTGAAACTGCCCTAAAGTCGATTTGATTATTTTGTTCGCCCATACCAAAAACTAGAGTTGAGAAAAGTGTCGTAAAAAATAGTACCTTTACGATATTGAAGATTTTTGCCATTGAATGCCCCTTTTTTAATTTGGAGCATTCTAGCAATTATGTGTTAAATGAAAGTTAAATAACTACAGAAGGATACCTGGATTCCCTTTTACACCAATCATATCTGGAGTATCAAGTTTAATCTTCGTGATATGTTTCATATTTTTTAAATATGTCTCACAAGTTTCCCAAACTGGTTCACCTTCAGATTTAGATCCAACAGTTGACCAACCAGCCACTTTATACATTTTATTTGGATCCATTGGTTTTCCAGTTTTTGTTAATCTGATATTAGTGATTCTTTTTCCAATTGTTTGTCTTGGATCAATTGTATATGAAATACCACCTGTTCTTACCATATCCCCACCTTGTTGGTAGAATGGATCAGCATTAAATAAGTTATCAGCAACATCTTCTAAAATCATATGGATATCACTTCCTTTGATATCTCTTGCATAAGTTTCAGGGTATGTCATAGCAGTTTGAGTTGCTAAATCATCAAAAGTGATCGCTTGACCTGGTAAAATTGAAGTTCCCCATCTAAATCCTGGTGATAAAGAAACATCTGCACCTTTAACATCAATCAATGCATCACAAATAATTTGATCCCATGAACCATTAAAGTTTCCTCTTCTATAAAGTGAAACATCAGTAGTAGCAATCACTCTATTAATCTCTTTTAAGTATGGTTTTCTTACATCTTCAATGTATGCTTTCATTTTTGGATCTTCAGGAACTAAATCTGAGAAAATTGGAAGAAGTGTAAATTTAAAGTCTTTTACTTTTCCTTTTTCAACTTTTAAGTCAAGAACATTTAAGAACTTCCCATTTGAACCAGCATTTGTTACGTAAGTTGTTCCTGCTTTGTTTTTAACTGGAACTGCTTCAGGTACACCATCATGTGTATGTCCACCCATGATAAAGTCGATTCCTGTACAAACTTCAGCCATCTTTTGGTCAACGTCAAATCCATTATGAGAGATAACGATAACAGCATCTGGCTTCTCTTTTGCTCTTACTTCATTAACAACTTTTTGCATATTTTCAGGATCAATAGAGAATGTCCAATCTGGCATATTATATTGTGGATTTGCAATAGTTGAGTATGGAAATGCTTGACCAATAACAGCAACTCTAGCTCCATTTAAATCTCTCATAACATATGGTTTAAACATTCGCTCAGTATCTTCACTAAAAGCTTGTTCAGCAATTGCCGATCCATTCATAAATCCATCAGATCTTACTCTAACATTTTGTGCAACAAAATCAGCTTTTAATTCTTTTAAATTTTCCATCACTTCGCTATCTTTATATGTAAATTCCCAGTGTCCAGTACAAACATCAACACCAAGCATATTAAGAGCACCAACCATATCTTTACCTCTAGTTTGTAAAGATGTCCAGCTTCCTTGCCAAGTATCTCCACCATCCATAAAGATAACTTTTTCTTTACCAAAACTATCTCTTAAATAATTTGCAACTGTTTGAAGTTGTGCGAATCCACCCACTTTCCCCATAACTTTTGCATGTTTTTCAAAATTGAGACATGTATATGCATACTCTAATCTTTTATTACCTTTGATACCAAAATGGTCTAAAAGTTTACTTCCAACAATATGAGGTGGTTTACCAAAATTTGAATGAAATCCAAGATTTACACTTGGCTCTCTAAAATATACAGGCATCAATTGTGCGTGTGAATCTGTCATATGTAAAATTCTTACATTTCCAAAGCTATCAAGTTTATAATAATCTTCAGCCTTGTTGCTTTTTACATGTTGATTTTTAGTGTGAGATTTTGCAAATACAGGTGCTGCACTTAGCATCGCTGTCATATAGACAAACTCTCTTCTACTTAATTTACTCATTCTTTGTCCTTTAAAATATTTTATCTTATTCTACATCTTTATTAATAAAAAAAGCCAAGTATTACTTGGCTTTTTAAATCATTTTGGATACAAATTAGTATGTATATCCATCACCTGGAACTGCAAGCTTCCATTCAGTTGAAGCTGCATTTTGGAATTGTAAAGCCATCACTGAAAACTTACAAGCTCTTTCAGCTGCATATTCTACAGTTACAACATTTTTTGTTGGTTTTCCTTTAGATAAAAGAGTAATCTCTTTTTGTCCAGCAACCAATGCCTTTTCAGTTTCTGTAATATATTCACTTGTTGGCATACCAAATCGCATAAATTCAACACCGTTTTTTACAGCGATTGGATTAAACTTTTTAGCTACTCCCAATACATCTTGAATAGAGTTTGTTGCAGAAATCTCACATACTTTTGATACATCTAGATTATAAGCATCGCTCGCTTTTACTTCAGCTGCTTGAGGAGCTGG
>RRZU012112802.1_pt1 | contig 54509 bp, 47 predicted proteins | sample 2165561 | NCBI WGS metagenome assembly RRZU01 (sample SAMN10456909, study PRJNA506462) | wastewater metagenome | isolation source: wastewater sludge | place: USA: Moscow, Idaho
CAAAATTAAGCCTTCATCGCCCACGGCAAAAATAGAATTGGGTCCACTGCCCCACATACCTAGAATGGTGATATCTAAATGCAGATCAAAGTGCAACGACCACTCTTCGCCATCAAAGCGGTAAATACGACCTAACTGCCCCGCGGCAAATAGACCACTGCCGCTATCCCAAACACAGTGCACTGCCAGCTCACTGGGGGCTGGTAATTGCTGCCAACTGCCGGCAACTAAGTGCAGTACCGTACCTGCTTCACCACAGGCGTAACAGCTGCCATCTGGGCCTTCAGTAACATCCCAAAGCTGTTTTTTACTGGGAGACGGCATAATTTCCCATGGGCTTTTTGTTGCTGCTTGTGGCGGTGGCGCCAGCGCTTGGGTGAAATCATTGGCTGCGGTCATCACTGTACCGTAATCCCCCACCACCAAAGCTTCGCCTGTGGATAACACAATAATGTCCATCAGGTCATGACGGCAATTGCTTTCCAGCTTATCGATACGCCAGTTATTTAAGTAATACAGGTGGCCCTGATCACCGACAATCAGCACACCGTCTTTATAGCTTTTTAGGGCACGCAAGCGCGGCATATCTTCATTAAAGTCTAAGGCTTTAAATACCCCATCTTTATAAAGAACCAGCTCACCACGAAAGCCGCCTTTATCCACAAAGTAACGCCCACCGCCTAGCAATAGACTGCCGTCATCCAGTAGCAAGAGCGCATGAAAGCCAGAGCTTAACGGGCATTCTAAACTTATCCACAGGCCGTCTTGATTGCGCATTAGCACTGTACCTTCAGCGCCAGCGGCATAAACTTTATTGTCTGGTGCACAGAGTACAGCACGTAGGTTAATGTCTGTGTGGCTGACTTCGCGTTGCCAGTGTTGGCCGTCAAAGTGCAGGATAAGACCATCATCGCCCACCACCCAAGCTCGGCCTTGGGAGTTGCCATCAATGGCAAATAAGGGCGTATTTTCTTCACAGGCAGCAAAGCGCTCGGTGCGTTGATCAATTACGCCGCCGCGCAAACTCTGCCATTGCTCACCGTCGTAATGTAGCAGCGTGCCCATCCAGCCAACGGCAAAAATATTGTCCTCGGTCAGCCCCCAAATACCGTGTAAAGGTAATTGTGCCGGCACCTCCATAGGTTGCCAAAGTCGACCATTGCTATCGCTTTCACCGTTATAGCGCAGCACCATACCTTCATCGCCAACCACCATTAAGGTGTTGTTGATAACTATGCCAGACCATAAAACATCGCCATCCCCCGCATTTACTTCAGGCACTCGATGCCAAGGTGCCCGATTTGGCGCTGTGTTATCGCCGTTTAAAAGTTTGCTGAAAAAACGACGGCGCTGCGGTGCTGATGTTTCGCTCATGGCAACATACTCAAGTAAGGGACTATAAAGAGGCTAAGCTGTTAGTACAGCAATACGGTCTATGCTACAGCGTTGGCGGGCTTGACCGACCCAACAATGCCTGTAATTGCTGGCGTAAAGCATCCTGTTGCTCTGCCGGTACCTGACTGAGTGCCTGCTCAATCTCTGTTTGTGGTAGTTGGGCTTGGGTTAGGTCTTGTAAAGACTGTGCAGCAGCTTCGGCGAACACCGCCTGTGTGTGCTTGATACAGGCTTGTACCATAGGCGCAAAAGCCAATGCTTCTGGGCTGTTTTTTTCCGCCAGAATAGCTGGAACACCTTGATCAGAGGCTGTGGATAACTTTAGCGATAAGGGAATCTGAGCAACAGACTCAACACCGGCATCAGCCAAAGCTTGAGCTAAGTGCGCGCGCGGGAACAGATGAAATTGTTCAGCGCAGTTTGGGCAAGTGACCCCAGCCATATTTTCCACTACACCTATTAACGGTAAATTACGCTCTTGGCAAAAACGCACCGCTTTGATGCTGTCCATGAGCGCGACTTCTTGTGGTGTTGTAGCTAACAGCGCTGCTACATCATGGCCTTCGAGCATATCCGCTAAAGTGATCAACTCATTGCCGGTACCGGGTGGCATATCTATTACGAGATAATCCAGCGGACCCCAATCAAATGAACCAATGAGGTGGTGCATAAAATCGTGCTTATAGGCATCGCGCCACACGATAGGGGTATCGTCGCGCTCCATCATAAAGGCTAACGATCCCACCAAGACGGGGTATTTAAGTTCGGCATGGGTGAAGGCTTTCGGTGGCAAACCCTGTTTGCTTAAACGTATTTGTTCACCGACAAAACCAAAGAAGCGGCTTTGATTGGGGCCGTGAATATCGGCATCAGCCACACCGACGCGATACCCTTCAGCAGCTAAACCTGCAGCAAGGTTAGCGGAAACCGTGCTTTTACCCACCCCTCCTTTATTGGCCATGACCATAATGATCTGGCCAATATCGGCGAGGCGCGCTTCAATTAAGCGTTTTTCGTGCTTACCTTTCTCCAGCGTGCAATGATCGTCTTCTGGGCAGAATTGGCTGGCATGTCCTCGTCCACAATCTTATCTTTTACGCTGAGCTACCTTTGATGAGGAAAGCAATATGCTAAATAAATTGATTCGAGGTTCCATTGCAGCGGCGTTACTTGCGATGGTAGTGCAGCCCAGCTTGGCTAATGCTGAAGGTGATGCAGCAGCTGGCGCTGGAAAAGTAGCTTTGTGTGCTGCCTGTCATGGTATGGATGGTAAATCGCTTGCTAGCATTTATCCAAACCTCGCTGGGCAATGGGCTGCTTATTTAGAGAACTCACTAAAAGCCTACCGTGCGGGTGAGCGCAGTGGTGGGATGTCAGCCATGATGACCCCACAAGCAACTAACTTAAGTGATGAAGATATTGCTGCGTATTACAGCCAGCAGTAACCGCTTTAGGGCGAGAAAATTCTCGCCCTTATTCGTTAGCTGATTTTTAATACAGGTTTAATACTGATACCGCAGGCAGAGTCAGCAAAAGCTTGGTTGATTTGCTCAAAACTATAAAATTTAACCAGCTTATCAAAAGGGAACCGCCCTGCTTTGTAATACGCCACCAGCTGGGGGATAAAGACGCGTGGCACTGCATCACCTTCAATCACCCCAACCATCTTTTTACCTTCCGCCATCAGATCATTGTGAATATCTAGAGTGACCTCTGGAGTAATTCCCACAATAGCAACTGTGCCCAAAGGCCTTAAAGCGTTTAGCGATTGCTTAATTAGCAAGGGTACACCTGTCGTTTCTATAGCGTAGTGGCTACCGCCATCTGTGATCTGTTTGATTTCGGCAACCACATCAACATTTTTACCATTTAATACATGAGTAGCGCCAAGCTCTTTGGCCAGCTCTAGACGGTTTTCATGCACATCAACGGCAATAATATGTTGGCAGCCGGCAATTTTAGCCGCCATCACAGCGCTTAAACCCACAGCTCCAGCACCATAAACCACAAGACTGGAAGCAAAATCAGGTTTTAAGTTATTTAGCACCGTACCCGCACCGGTTTGAATACCACAGCCCAGTGGACCCAATAGCGCCAGATCAACATCCGCATCCACTTTCACCGCATTGCGCGACTTAACCACAGCATAAGTGGCAAACGATGACTGGCCAAAAAATGTAGCGAGCGATTCTTCGCCTTGTGCCAAACGTCGGCTGCCATCGTCCATAGCACCACCGAAATTCAACTGATTAAAGCTGTCACACACCGTTGGATGCCCAGTTAAACAATGGCCGCAGTTAGCGCAATGAGCAAAGGATAAAACCACAGGATCACCGACCTGAAGATCCGTTACTCCAGCCCCTACCCTTTCAATAATTCCAGAGCCTTCGTGGCCAAGTACAATTGGGAATGGAGCAATGCCCAGATCCCGTGCCACCACATCAGTGTGGCAGACTCCAGCTGAGACAATGCGTACCAGTACCTCATCAAATTCAGGCTTGGCCAGCTGAACGTTTTCTAATTTAAAGTCTTCACCCAACCCATGGGTTACTGCTGCTTTAATCTGCATTACCACTACCTCAATAAAATATATCGCTGTGGATAAGTATATTTAGACCATCATTAAAATGGATATTGCCGCGCACTACGCTGCACACTCAGCCATTGCACAGTAGTAAACTCTTCTAACGCCCAATCACCATTAAAGCGGCCTAGGCCTGAGTTTTTCTCACCGCCAAACGGCAGATGTGCTTCATCATTTACCGGCATGTCATTGACGTGGGCCATACCTGCTTTAATCTGCCGCGCGAATTGTAAGCCGCGATCGATATTGGCACTAAATACCGCGGCTGACAGGCCAAAGTCGGTGCTATTGGCCAGCTCTAAAGCATGTTGTTCATTTTCTGCACACTGAATGCCTACTACTGGGCCAAAAATCTCCTCAGTGCTGAGCTGCATATCGGCTTGTACATTGGTGAAGATATAAGGCGACATCATTTGCCCACTCACTTGCCCTTCCAAAACCAAGGTTGCGCCCTGCTTTTTTGCAGTTTCGATTTTCTTTAGTAAACCAGTAAGCTGTGCTTGATTGATAATGGGGCCAAGGGCAGTTTCTAAGTGTGCCGGATCGCCAACCTTAAGTTTTTTTACCTGGGCAACAAACTTTTCAACAAATAACTTATACACAGACTTATCAACAATAATACGGTTGATCGCCATGCAGATTTGCCCTTGGTGCAAAAACTTGCCAAACACTGCAGCTTTTACCGCTTGCTCAAGATCAGCATCATCGAGCACGACAAAGGGGCTATTACCGCCTAACTCTAAAGATACTTTTTTCAGATAACGACCACTGTTAGCCAGCACAGCAATGTTTTTACCCACAGGGGTTGAGCCTGTGAAGGAAATTAATCTCGGCAGCGGATGCTCTACAAAGGCATCACCTATTTCAGCGCCGGAACCAACCACCACACTGAGCAAACCTTTAGGTAAACCTGCTTCAGAAAAAATACGTGCAAGCAATAAACCACCGCTAATGGGTGTATCACTGGCTGGCTTAATCACCACAGCGTTGCCTAAAGCCAATGCTGGCGCAACAGAGCGCTGTGATAAATGTAGCGGAAAATTCCACGGGCTAATGACGCCAACGACACCAACAGGTTGCCGGTATACAAGGTTTTCTTTGCCTGGAATATCACTACTCATGGTTGCACCATGAACTCGATAAGGCATGCTGGCTGCTTCTTGAGTAATCCCGCGAGCACTGCCCCACTCAATAGTCGCCTTAAGGCGAGTGCTGCCAGACTCATGAATTAACCAGTCAATTATTTCCTCTTTGCGCTGATCAAAAATCTCAACCACCCGCAACAACACTGCTGAGCGAGTTGCTGGCGCTGTTTGCGCCCAATCAATTTGTGCACGCGCAGCTACTTGATAAGCTTCATCTAAGTCGGTAACGCTAGCAGTACGGATGGCAGCTAATTGCTCGCCAGAATATGGGTTAGTAACAGTATTGATCGTCTCGCCACTGCCTTCTCGCCAGTTACCAGCTAACAGTTGTAAGTGAAAATCACCATAAATCTCTGTCATAAAATCATCCTCATGGCCTACGTTTAAACTTTACCAGCAGTGTAACTGTTTATCGGTAGCATGCTAACCAAGGGCTAGCTGAGTTTTATCCCCAACACTGCTTTACAGTTTTTATGGCTACTGAGCAAAAAAATGGCCGCACTAACGAATCAGCGCGGCCATTTAAATTATGACTAGGAAAGTTATCCACAGATTAATACACAGCTAAAAGTGCTGTGGGTAAATCTTATACACAAGCAAGCCGCGGGGATTTTATTTACCGATACAAAAGCTAGAAAAAATACGTCCCAATAAATCATCTGCAGTAAACTCACCGGTGATTTCACCTAGAGCCTGTTGTGCTAAACGTAAATCCTCAGCCAATAACTCACCGGCACTGGCATGGGTAAGCTGTTGATAACCATTGGCTAAGTATTGCTCAGCTTGCCTTAACGCATCTAAGTGACGGCGACGGGCACTGAAGCTGCTTTCTGCTGTTTGGCTATAGCCCATGCAGCTTTTTAAGTGCTCCCTAAGCAATTCAACTCCTTCACCACTGCGGGCACAGAGGTTAATCGTAATGTGCCCAGCGCTATTGCTGTGTACAGCCACAGGTTCGCCGGATAAATCCACTTTGTTACGAATTAAAGTGACTTGCTCAGGATTTGGTGTGCTATCAAGAAACTCCGGCCAGAGTGCAAAAGGATCAACTGCTTCGTCAGAGCTGGCATCCACCACCAGTAAAATACGGTCCGCGCTATTAATAGCTTTTAGCGCTCGCTCAACCCCAATCTTTTCCACTTGATCGGCAGTGTCGCGCAAACCTGCGGTGTCGGTTACATGCAGTGGCATCCCATCAATGTGGATATGCTCGCGCAATGTATCCCGCGTGGTACCTTCAATATCCGTGACAATGGCCGCTTCATAACCAGCTAGGCTATTGAGTAGGCTGGATTTTCCAGCATTGGGCCGGCCAGCAATTACCACACTCATGCCATCGCGCAATAAAGCACCTTGCCCTGCTTCGCGCACCACTTCTTTAAGCTCAGCTTGTACATCTGTGAGTAACTTTAAAATATGGCCGTCAGCCAAGAAGTCGATTTCCTCTTCAGGAAAATCAATCGCTGCTTCCACATAAATACGCAAAGCAATCAGCTGTTCAGTGAGCGCATTAACCCGCTGCGAAAACACCCCCTGCAAAGAGCGCAGAGCATTACGTGCTGCCTGTGTCGAGCTGGCTTCAATCAGATCAGCAATGGCTTCGGCTTGAGCTAAATCCAGTTTATCGTTGAGAAATGCGCGCTCACTGAACTCACCTGGGCGAGCTAAACGTGCGCCTAGTTCAACACAGCGCTGCAAAAGCATGTCCAGCACTACAGGACCGCCATGGCCTTGCAACTCCAAAACATCTTCCCCGGTAAAAGAGTTTGGTCCGGCAAAATACAGCGCTAAACCTTCATCAAGTGCTTGCTGCTGATCGGCATAAAAAGGACCGTAATGGGCATAACGGGGTGTTAATTCACGGCCAGTCATTTGCTGGGCAATGGTTTTTGCCAGCTGGCCAGAGACTCGAACAATCCCTACTCCGCCACGACCTTGTGCAGTAGCAATAGCGGCAATGGTGTCGCGCGACATAGGCATAATATTTCCCTCAACTCTAATCAGAAAGCACAACGCCCCTAAGAAGGGGCGTTGTTAACTTGTTGGTTTCGACTAACTGGATTTAGCAGCACCCATCGATTTTTCAATCTTGCGGGTAATGTACCACTGTTGCGCAATGGACAGGAGGTTGTTAACCACCCAGTACAGTACTAAACCTGCAGGGAACCAGAGGAAGAAGAAGGTAAAGATAATCGGCAACAGCTTCATAACTTTAGCTTGCATTGGGTCTGGTGGAGTCGGGTTGAGTTGCTGCTGCACAAACATACTTAAGCCCATGATAATTGGCAGGATAAAGTATGGGTCTTTGCTGGATAAGTCAGTTATCCACAGTATCCAAGGTGCTTGGCGCATCTCTACGCTTTCTAGCAGTACCCAGTATAAAGATAAGAACACTGGCATCTGTACCAAAATCGGTAAGCAGCCACCAAGTGGGTTAATCTTCTCTTTTTTATACAGCTCCATCATGCCTTGTGAAAGCTTTTGGCGATCATCAGCATACTGTTCTTTTAGCGCGGCCATTTGTGGAGCAACGGCACGCATCCGCGCCATAGATCTATAACTGGCGGCTGATAGTGGGAAGAATGCCAGCTTAATCAATACTGTTAAAGCAACAATCGACCAACCCCAGTTGCCTAACACGCTGTGGATAAGACTCAGTAACCAGAAAAGAGGCTGAGCAATAAACCAGAGGAAACCGTAATCCACAGTTAACTCTAAACCTGGTGATAGAGCTTTTAGGTGGCTCTGAATTTTCGGACCGGCATATAAAGTTGCTGTTGCTTGCGCATGTTGCCCTGGTGCTACGCTCAGAGCTGGCGCTGTATAACCAACAATATAGTTACCTTTGGAGTCTTTACGGGTGCTTATTTGATTGGTTTGCTCAAAATCAGCTACCCAGGCAGTCACAAAATAGTGTTGTAGCCAAGCTACCCAGCCACCTCGAACAGTCTCATTAAACTTTTTGTCATCCATATTGCTCATGGATAACTTTTTATAAGGCTCGTCAGGAGTCCACACCGCTGCACCTAAATAAGTTGCGGTGCCGGTTGCTGTAGTTGATGACGGATCGCCTTGGCCATCACGCTTTAACTGGGCAAATAAATTACCTTGCCACTCTTGATCACTCTGGTTATCCACAAGGTAAGTTAAGTTAACTTGGTAGGCTTCGTCGTTAATGCACTCAACTTTACGCTGACTGATTTCACGTGGCGAGCACTCTAGGTTTAAACCGCGGTGCAGAGTAAAGCGTTTGGTGTAATTCACACCATTATCTTGAAAAGACAGATCAACATTTAATTGATCATGGCCGTCTTCAAGGCTGAAATTTTGCTGAGTAACACTGTACAGCGGACGTCCTTTGGCGCTGGCATCAGGACCATCAGCACCTACCAAACCACTTTGCGCAACATAAACACGCTCAGTACTGTTTTCAAATAACTGTAATGGGATGTCTGGATTGGATGCATTACGTGGATACTGACTGAGTTTTAACTCAACGATATCGCCGCCTTTAGGGTCTATGGCTAATTGCAGTACATCAGTTTGTACGTAAATTAGATCGTCGCTGACCGCAGTGTTGGCTAACGTAGGGTCTTGGGTAATCTCATTGACAGCAACAGGTAAATCTTCATTGTTACTCGCTGCTTTTTTAGTTGCAGTTACTTGATTTGAAGATGCTTGACTGGCTGAACTTGATTGCGTGGTCGCAGCTGTTACTGGTGCCTGGCCGTAGTCTTGGTTCCACTGAAGAACCATCATATAAGACACAACAGCTAAGGCTACGAGCAGGATCGTACGTTGGATATCCATAGTTACTCGGCCGTAGAAGATGAACAGGAGGGAGTTGGTACGGGATCAAAACCGCCCGCATTCCAAGGATGACAACGTCCTAGTCGTCGAGTTGCTAACCAGCCACCGCGTAGTGCTCCATGTTGTTCAATCGCTTCAATGGCGTAGGCCGAACAGCTTGGATAAAAACGACAATGACTAGCCATCATTGGACTGATTGCATAGCGATAAAACTCAATTGGCAAAATAACCAGCTTACGCATTGGTTTGCCCTGTTGAATTTGCTTGATCTGCTGCTAAACGTTGGCGGGCCAAGCGTTTCCACATTTTATCGAACTGTTGTCGAAGCTCAATATTAGACAAGTCAGCAATACCCCTGCGGGCTACAATTACGCAGTCAACGCCCGTCAAAATACTTTGATTATGACGAAAAGACTCACGTATTTGACGTTTTATTCGATTGCGTTCAACAGCTAGTTTTACGCTTTTTTTACCAATAACCAACCCGAGACGTGGATGTTCGAGTTGGTTATCACGAGCTAGTAACAAGACATGTTTGCTTGAAACTTTATGTGTTGCTGAATCAAAGACAGCTTTAAATTGCTGAGGTGTCAGCAGCCGCTTTTCTCGGCCAAAGCCTAGATCCATGCTGTGCTCGATTGGATTATGCGCTCAAACGCTTACGGCCTTTAGCACGACGACGCTGAATTACAGCGCGACCGCCTTTGGTTGCCATGCGAGCACGGAAACCGTGGTTACGAGCGCGTTTTAGAGTGCTGGGTTGGAATGTACGTTTCATGATTCGCTACCTGGTGACTTCTTTGGGCAAAAGGGGGCCCGAAGTGGTCCCCGTTAAATAGACCCGCAATTCTAGTGAAAGCTGAGCCTTAGGTCAATTATCTACCGCATTTGTTTCTTCTTTTCTGTTAACACGCTTTTTTCTAGGTTGAGTTTTTACCCTGTTGTGAGAGATAGATTAAATTAAGAATGAATATATAAAGCTTGTTAATGCTGTTATTACTACTGAGCTTAATTTCTGTGGGTAACCATTTAAAAGTATTGTTTATCAATGACTTATGAGTTTTTGTAGTCTGTGGTGAACGGGTGCTGTAGGTGTGTGCTGAGGGCAAATAAGCTGTGCATAAGTTGTCTAGTTATCCACAGCTCGCTTGTCAACAGAGTTACCCACAGCTTATGGCCATGGGTCTAAGCCAGGTTCTCCACAGGGTTTAAATCGATCTAAAAGCCTTATAAAGCCAGTAAATGGCTTAATAAAAAATAGTCCAAACGGCAATGCTTGCATACCAAAGTACAGCTGAGCGGACTAAAAGCAGCCAAATATCATCTAAAGTACGTGTGCCCTTTTCGCCTAAGGCCTCACTAGGTGCTTCAACGGCTGCGCGACCGGTTTTACTTAGCAGGTTGTTAGCGGGCTCGTTAATGCACAGTAAGTCATGCATTAGCACCTGACTAACTGTGTTGAAATTACCAATTAAGGCAAAACTGATACTCAGTAGACGTGCAGGTAGCCAATCTAAAACGTGTAAAAAACGTGTGGCAACACCTGCCGCTTGCGGCCATTGTGATTGCTCAGCAGTGAGTACCAGTAGGCGGTAGGTGAGTGCCGCAATGGGGCCGCCAATCAGGTAAAAGAAAATAATCACGAAAAAGCCTTGGAAGCCCTGCCAGAGTAAATTGCCTTGTACCGCTTGTAGTAGGCCTGCCGGCTCTTCGGATTGAATCAGTAAGTCGCGCTGGGCCGCTAAGCTGGCGGCATGGGTATCTTGTCTACGCCAAGCATCTCTAAATGGTCCTAGCGCGGCGCGCAGGTCGCCACGACTTAAACTATAAAGCAGGATGAGAAGGTGCACAGGAATCAGTAGTAGACCGTACATAACTGATTTGAGAGCGATGAGGAGCAACGCTAAAGCAACCACCGGCAAACTTAACGCTAGGATTAAAGCCAAGGTGTGTTGTTGTGGGAGAAGCTTGTTGCAACGCTTTAATTGCTCGTACCACCATTGGTCTTGTTGCAGAGCTTGTCGCCAATTGGAAAGCTTTTCAATTACTAGGGTGAGTATTAATACTAGAAAACTCATGATTTTTCTCCATGCTGTTTAGCCTGTAGGCGTTGCCAAATAAAGGCAGGCCCAGGGTCCGTTTTGCGGTCTGGGGCAATATCACTGTGACCACAGATTCGCTCTGCAGTGATGAGTGGATAGTGCTGAGTTAATTCTGCAACCAGTTGGTTAAGGCTTTGGTATTGTGCGTCGCTATAAGCTAGGTCATCTACGCCTTCAAGCTCAATGCCTAAGGAAAAATCATTACAGTTTTCACGGCCGTTAAATGTGGAGATCCCAGCATGCCAAGCGCGGTCTTGGCAGCTTACAAATTGAGTTATGGCACCGTCACGTTCGATAAAAAAGTGAGCTGAGACAGTCAAACCATCCAGGTCAGCAAAGTAAGGGTGGGCATCAATAGGCAGTTGATTGGTGAATAAGGCTTCTACCATGCCTGTGCCAAACTGCCCTGGTGGCAAGCTAATGTTGTGGATTACCAGTAGAGATATTTCTGGGCTGGGTCGTGAGTTGTGATTTTCAGACGGCAGTTGTCGTACGCCGTTTACCCAGCCGGTGTTGGGATTTAGTTTTAAGGTTGGTGCGCATTGCATAAAATATCCTGTAAAGCTGACTGAATATTGGGCATAAAAAGAGATTGGCTTAAGCAACTTACTGTGCCATTAGCCTGCTCAATAGCCTAGTCACTAACAGATATATTTTAGCTTTATAGGTGGGGGGACTGTATAACAAGACAAGGTGACAGCGGTTTAATCAGGCTGCACTGTTATTTTGTGATTTAGAAAAAAGATGTCGTAGGTTAAAAAAATTAAGGCCGCAAAAGCGGCCTTAAGTGTATACAGGTTAGAAGGATTAACCCTGGTGATACTTCGCTGATAAATCATGCACGGCATTGATAAATGCGCCAGCATTTTCAGGTTTTACTTCAGGGGTAATACCATGGCCGAGGTTAAAGATATGACCAGGACCTGAGCCGTAGCTTTCTAAAATACGGCCGACTTCTTTTTCAATTGCAGTTGGGTTGGCATAGAGGACGGTTGGGTCCATATTGCCCTGTAGGGCAACTTTGTCACCAACGCGCTTACGCGCCACACCCATGTCACAAGTCCAGTCGATACCAAGCGCTTCAACGCCTGTATCAGCCATTGACTCAAGCCACAGACCGCCACCTTTAGTGAATAAAATCACAGGGACACGGCGACCTTCATGTTCACGGATTAAACCGTTAACGATTTTCTGCATATACGCCAGTGAGAACTCTTGGTACGCCGCTGACGATAAGCTTCCACCCCAGCTATCAAAAATCTGTACTGCTTGTGCACCGGCCAAAATTTGCGCATTCAGGTAGCTGGTTACAGACTGAGCGAGCTTGTCGAGTAGGACGTGCATGGCTTGTGGATCATCGTAGAGTAGCGCTTTACTTTTACGGAAGTCTTTTGAAGAGCCACCTTCAACCATGTAAGTGGCTAAAGTCCAAGGGCTACCGGCAAAGCCAATCAAAGGTACGCGGCCGTTCAGTTCTTTACGAATAGTGCGTACAGCATTCATTACATAACCTAGATCCTTTTCAGGATCAGGAATAGGTAGCGCATCAATTGCTTCGGCTGTATCAACAACTTTTCTGAAACGTGGGCCTTCACCAGTTTCAAAATACAAACCTAAACCCATAGCGTCGGGAATGGTCAAAATATCTGAAAAAAGAATCGCGGCATCCAATGGGTAACGTTCAAGTGGTTGCAAAGTTACTTCGCAAGCCATCTCGGCGTTCATGCATAAATCCATAAAACCGCCTGCGCGTGCGCGGCTAGCTCTATATTCAGGTAGGTATCGACCCGCCTGACGCATCATCCATACAGGGGTAACATCAACCGGCTGTTTAAGCAGGGCGCGGAGAAAACGATCATTTTTCAGAGCAGTCATATTAGCGTCCATTAGAAGTTAGTGGGCTATTATCGCAAATTTGCTCACAAAAGGCACGGAGTGAGCAATAAGCGCTATAGCAAGCGTGTCGATAGATTTAACTACACAACAGAATTTATAGGGTGTTAGTTTAACGCATGGCACATTTATAAGCATATGAGTGAGGAGTTGCCCGTGGCAAATTCAGAGTTAGACCTAAGTTTATTTGTAGCAGCAACAGATGGCAGTGCGATAACTGCAACCGGCTTGCATAGATTAAGTGGAAACTCTTTTTATCCACCCTTCCCTGCCGGTACTGAGTACGCACTTTTTGCTATGGGCTGTTTTTGGGGCGCTGAAAGGCGCTTCTGGCAACGTTCAGGGGTGTACGTGACTGCGGTTGGTTATGCTGGCGGCCATACCCGTAACCCAAGTTATGAAGAGGTGTGCAGCGGTTTAACAGGGCATGCTGAAGCAGTGCTGGTGGTTTTTGACCCCGCAGACGTTGGTTTTGCTGATTTGCTGGAGATTTTCTGGCAGTCCCATGACCCCACTCAGGGTATGCGTCAAGGTAACGATCTGGGCAGTCAATACCGCTCAGCAATTTACTGTATGAATGCGCAACAGTTAGTCGAGGCGCAAGCCAGTTGTGAGCACTATCAGCAGCGTTTGACTGCAGCAGGTCGAGCAGAAATTACGACAGAAATTGCTTTGCAGCCAGTATTTTATTATGCGGAGGGGGTGCATCAGCAGTACTTAATAAAAAACCCGAATGGTTATTGTGGCTTGCGTGGTACTGGGGTGCTGTATTGATTATTTACAGCTAGAAATTAAAAACCCCGCGTGAGCGGGGTTTGCAGACTGTCTCCTTGCTTCCTTGCTTTAGCCATCTTGGCGCTAATCATTAATCCGTAATGATTAAAAGCATTCCATCGTAAATCCTTGCCAACTATTCTACGTTTATCAGGAAAAACGCATAGTGGCTAATGGCTGTAACCTTTGTAAGCTTTTGCTTACAAAGGTGCTTTGGCAGACAGTATAGCGTTTGCTTATTGCTTAAAACTGCTCAGCATTGAGTAAGTATAAAGACTCACTGCCAGCTTTGATTGAGCTGCTGAGAGACTGAATACGCGGCAATAAACGGGCAAAGAAGAAACGAGCTGTGCCCATTTTGCTGGCATAGAAATCTTCTTCTTGCTCTTTTCCCTGTGCGGCACGGGCCATCATGGCCCACATGTAAGCGTAAGCGGTATAACCAAATACATGCAGGTATTCCACAGAGGCTGCACCGATCTCATTGGCATTATTTTTTGCTTCAGCCAGTAACCAAGCGGTTAAATCATCCAGGTTTTCAATGGCTGCTTTCAATGGTGCGGTGAACTCAGCTAGATCTGCTTCGTTTGCAGCAATAAAAGCTTTCACTTCATCAGAGAAATGCTGATAGAACGCGCCACCATTGGCAACAATTTTACGGCCAGCTAAGTCTAAAGACTGGATGCCGTTAGTACCTTCGTAAATTTGGGTGATGCGGCAGTCACGGATTAATTGCTCTTGCCCCCACTCACGAATATAACCGTGCCCACCAAAAATTTGCTGACCATGAATTGTGGACTCTAAACCTACATCGGTTAAGAAAGCTTTAGCGATTGGCGTCAGTAAGGCTACCAGCTCAGCACTGCGCTTTTGCTCTTCAACTTCTTCACTGTACTTAGCAATATCCAGCTGCATAGCAACATAGCTAGAGAAAGCACGGCCGCCTTCGTTTAAAGCTTTCATGGTGAGCAGCATACGGCGTACATCAGGGTGCACAATAATTGGATCTGCTTGCTTATCGGGCGCAACCACGCCGCTTGGCGCACGGCTCTGAATACGGTCTTTAGCGTACTCAATGGCGCTTTGGTAAGAACGCTCACCCAATGATAAGCCTTGGATGCCGACACCCAGACGCTCGTAGTTCATCATGGTGAACATAGCAGCCAAACCTTTATTCGGCGCATCAATGATGTAACCGGTGGCGTTATCAAAGTTCATGACACAGGTGGCAGAACCATTGATGCCCATTTTGTGCTCAATGGAGCCACAAGCAACGTTGTTCTTTTCTCCGAGGGAGCCGTCATCATTAACCATGACTTTAGGTACTAAAAATAAAGAAATACCTTTAGCGCCAGCGGGGGCATCAGGCAACTTAGCTAAAACTAAGTGGATGATGTTTTCGGTTAAATCATGCTCACCACCGGTGATGAAAATCTTGGTACCGGTAACTTTATAGCTGCCATCGGCTTGTGGTTCTGCCTTGGTGCGAATAATACCTAGGTCAGTTCCGGCATGAGGTTCGGTTAAGCACATGGAACCGGCCCAGCTACCGTCATACATATTTGGTAGGTATTTTTCTTTTAATTCTTCACTCGCGTGGGCGTGAATGGATAAGCAGGCGCCAGCAGTGAGCATGGGGTATAAGCCAAATGACAGGTTGGCCGAGTTGATCATCTCTTCAATTTGCGCAGTGATCATTTTTGGCATGCCCATGCCGCCAAATTTAGGGTCACCACCGACACCAACCCAGCCGCCTTCGGCATAGGTGTTGTAGGCTTCAATAAAGCCTTTGGGTGTGGTTACAACGCCGTCATTCCAGGAGCAGCCTTCTTCGTCACCGCTACGGTTGGTGGGGGCAATTGAACCTGCAGCTACTTTGCCGGCTTCTTCTAAAATGGCCGTAGCAGTTTCATCGTCAACTGTTTCTGCTAAGGCTGGTAGTTGTGCCCAAAGCTTACCTGCTTGGAACACTTCGTTGAGTACAAAACTCATATCACGTAAAGGTGCTGTGTAGTCGGCCATACGGCATTCCTCTTGATTAGCCCCAGTCAGCTGTGTAACGACACAACGTCAGGCAGTGTGTTGTATTTTTGGTTTATCGAGTCTACATTAATAAACTTTTAAAACTAATAAGCTCTTTTTATGACTGAATGGTCTTGTTGGTTGCGATAAAAAACCCGCCTTATGAAATAAGTCTGTTGGGCAGGCTATTTCATGCAGCGGGTTTCATCGGCTAGTGCATTGAAACTTAGTAGCTCAGTGCGAAGTCTTCTTCAGCCATATCCATTAAGTTGTCTGCGCCTGACAGCATTGCAGCAACGTGGGTACGGGTACGTGGCAGTAAACGCGCAAAGTAGAAACGTGCGGTTTGGATTTTCGCTTTGTAGAAGGCTTCTTCATCAGTACCTGCAGCCAGCTTCTCAGCTGCTACGCGAGCGATATCAGCCCAGAAGTACGCCAAGCAAGCGTAACCACAGTACATCAAGTAATCCACTGATGCTGCACCTACTTCTTCACGATTTTTCATCGCTGCCATGCCCACTTTCATGGTGATGTCGCCCCACTCTTTGTTCAGCTCAGCCAGAGGCTTAACGAACTCTTGAATGTCTTCATTGGCGTCATTGGCTTTGCAGAAGGTGTGCACAATTTTAGTAAAGCCTTTGAGTGCTTCACCCTGGGTCATCAGAACTTTACGACCTAATAAGTCGAGCGCCTGAATTCCAGTGGTACCTTCATACAGCATAGAGATGCGGCTGTCGCGAACGTTTTGCTCCATGCCCCACTCAGAAATATAACCGTGGCCACCGTAAATCTGGATACCGTGGTTAGCTGCTTCAAAGCCCACTTCAGTCATAAAGGCTTTGGCAATTGGCGTTAAGAAAGCCAGCATGCTATCTGCTGCTTTACGCTCTTCTTCATCAGTGCTGCGCTGCATGATGTCAACTTGCTGTGCTGCGTAGTACAGCATGGCGCGGTTGCCTTCAGTCAGAGCTTTGATGGTCAGTAGCATGCGACGTACATCAGGGTGCACGATGATTGGGTCAGCTGCTTTTTCAGGGAACTTAGCACCTGTCAGTGAGCGCATTTGTAAGCGGTCACGGGCATATTCAATACCGCCTTGGAAAGCCACTTCAGAGTGAGCTAAACCTTGCAGTGCAGTACCGATACGTGCAGTGTTCATAAAGGTGAACATGCAGTTCAAGCCTTTATTTTCAGGGCCGATGAGGAAACCTTTGGCACCGTCAAAGTTCATCACGCAAGTCGAGTTACCGTGAATACCCATTTTGTGTTCGATCGAACCACAGGTTACACCGTTGCGCTCACCAACACCGCCTTCCGCGTTAGGCAGGAACTTGGGTACGATAAACAGTGAAATGCCTTTGGTGCCTTGTGGTGCGCCATCAATGCGGGCAATTACAATGTGCACAATGTTATCTGCTAGGTCATGCTCACCGGCAGAAATAAAGATTTTCGTACCCGTGATTGCGTAGCTGCCATCTTCTTGTGGTTCTGCTTTAGTGCGCAGCATGCCCAAGTCCGTACCACAGTGTGGCTCGGTTAAGCACATGGTGCCGGTCCACTCGCCTGATACCAGTTTGCTCAGGTAAGTCGCTTGTTGCTCTTCAGTACCGTGGGCGTGCAAAGTATTCATCGCACCGTGGGAAAGGCCTGGGTACATACCCCATGACCAGTTGGCTTGACCAACCATCTCACTGATAGAAATGCCCAAAGACTCAGGCAAACCTTGACCACCGTGCTCAACATCGTGAGCTAGGCTTGGCCAGCCGCCTTCAACATATTGTTGGTACGCTTCTTTAAAGCCAGTAGGTGTTTTAACGCCATCGGCAGACCATGTGCAGCCTTCTGTATCGCCCACACGGTTTAGTGGACCAATCACATTCTCACAGAATTTTGCGCCTTCTTCTAGAATCGCGCTAACCATATCTGGAGTGGCATCTTCACAGCCAGGCAGCTTTGCATAGTGTTCTGGGTAGCCTAATAGTTCATCACGAACGAAACGAATATCACGCAAGGGGGCTTTATATTCAGCCATAGCTCTAAACCTCTACAGTGGAGACTTTATTTAGTTGGCCTAGACAGCTAAGCGTAGGCCTATTGTTAAGCAGCGCAGTTAAAAATACGCATACAAAGTATTAATCAAACGACTGTTTGAAAGTTACGGCTCAATCGTATTCTTGTCAAGCACTGCTGACGGACTTTATTTAAATTATTTATTCAGGCTTGGATATCAATCAGGGTACCGAGGGATTCTTCTGCAGTACTGAGGACTTTAGCGCCCAGCTCGCTCATCTGTTTAGCCTGCTCTAATTGCATCAGTTGTTCGGTGATATTTGCCAGATCAATACTGGGTGCAGTTGCTGCAGCTGATGAGCTGGCTGAGTTTTGACTGGACTGAGCGATAGCTTGGGCGGCATTGGCCAGTTGCTCTTGGCCTGTTTTGATTGCGGATAAACCCGCTGAGAATACATTTGCTGAGATTTGCATAGGGTGGCCTCCTATTGCTTGCTGCGCTGAAAGTTACGGCAACCGACTTTAAGTATAGGGTAAAACAGTTAGCAAGCTAGGGGGTAGCGCTTAAAGGCTGTGGATAAGCCACTCACCGAGCTGCTGAACCCGTTGTTCATGTTGGTTTTTGTGCGCCAGTAATACCAGCTTAGCAGAGGTTTCAATAAAGCCCCATGGGGCAATCAGGCGGCCATTGGCAATGTCACTGCGTACTAGGTGCTCTGGCGCAATGGCCACCCCTAAACCTGACACTGCAGCCTCTAATAAATAGTACAGGTGCTCAAAGCCCTGTGCATAACTTAAGTCTGTGGCGTCAAGCTGCTGTGCTTTGGCCCATTGCGGCCAAGCCTGCGGCCGTGAACGGGTAAATAATAAGGGCTCTTGCAGTAATTGCGCAGGGCTGGCAGTTTGCAGTATTGCCGCGTGCTGATACAGCGGACTGAGCACGGGGCCAATGCGTTCATTATCCAAGGTATAGGCTAGCATATTGTCAGGACAGGGTTGGTCTAGGAACAGTAAGCTGGCGTCAGCGTCAGAGCGCTGTAAGTTACTGTCATCGCTGGCGCTGGTGATCACTTGCAGACGTAAATCCGGCAAATCCCGTTGTAATTGTTCTAGGCGCGGTATGAGCCAGCGTGCGAGCAAGCTCCCGGGGCAAGCCAGGACAAAGGGTGCTTGTTGGGTTTGCTGTCGAATAGCCACACAGGCACTGTGAATCTGCGCAAAAGCAGCCGTACTTGCTTCATACAGTTGTGAACCCGCATCTGTGAGTTTAATGCCGCGCCCGTGTTTCGCCAGCAAGCTCACAGCTAAGTGCTCCTCCAGTTGTTTCACCTGGCGGCTCACTGCTCCGTGGGTCACGTGCAGCTCTTTAGCAGCTAAGCTAATACTTTGTAAGCGCGCGCTGGCTTCAAAAGCTTTTAACGCATTCAGTGGCGGCAAATTGAAATTGTCAGACATGTGAGTTTTCCTAACGTATTGCTGCAATCATATCGCTTTTCCTTAGTAAGGCTATCAGGTAGTTTAGTTGCTATAGAACTGTATCTAAGTCAATTGTGGAGCGGGTAATGAGTATATTTAGTGAGAGCCCCGATAAGCGTGGTTTATTTGGTGACTTTGGTGGCCAGTATGTTGCTGAAACATTGATGCCATTGATTCTTGATCTAGGCCGTGAGTACGAAAAAGCTAAAGACGACCCGGCTTTCCAAGAAGAGTTAGCGTATTTTCAACGTGACTATGTGGGCCGTCCGAGCCCTTTGTATTTTGCTGAACGCCTCACTGAGTACTGTGGTGGAGCAAAAATCTTCCTTAAGCGTGAAGAACTCAACCATACCGGTGCGCATAAAATTAATAACTGTATTGGCCAAATTCTACTGGCCCGGCGGATGGGTAAAAAGCGCATTATTGCTGAGACCGGTGCTGGTATGCATGGTGTCGCTACTGCAACTGTGGCAGCGCGTTTTGGTTTGCAGTGTGTGATTTACATGGGCACCACTGATATTGATCGCCAAGAAGCCAACGTCTTTCGCATGCGTTTACTGGGTGCAGAAGTACGCCCAGTGGTGGCTGGTACTGGCACTCTAAAAGATGCAATGAATGAAGCTTTGCGCGACTGGGTGACCAATGTAGCCGATACTTACTACCTAATTGGCACGGTGGCCGGTCCACACCCCTATCCAGCTATGGTGCGAGATTTCCAAGCGGTAATTGGTAAGGAAACCCGTAGTCAGTTACAGGAACAAGAAGGCCGTCTGCCCGATAGTCTGGTGGCCTGTATTGGTGGTGGCTCTAATGCCTTGGGTTTATTTCACCCATTTTTAGAAGATGACAGCGTAAAAATTATCGGTGTTGAAGCGGCTGGTCGCGGACTTAAAACCGGTGCACATGCGGCAAGTTTACAAGGTGGCACACCCGGTGTGTTACACGGTAATCGCACTTATCTGCTGCAAGATGAAGATGGACAAATCACCGATGCGCACTCCATTTCTGCTGGACTGGATTACCCAGGTATTGGTCCTGAGCATTCATGGTTGCATGATATTGGTCGCGTGGAATACACCTCGATTGAAGATGATGAAGCCATGGCGGCCTTTCATAAGTGCTGCAAACTGGAAGGTATTATTCCCGCGCTGGAGTCTTCCCATGCCTTAGCAGAGGTGTTTAAACGCGCGCCACAACTGCCTAAAGATCATTTAATGGTGGTGAACTTATCCGGCCGTGGCGACAAAGATATGCAAACGGTAATGCATCACTTTGAGAAACAGGAGCAATCAGTATGAGCCGCATTGAAACGTGTTTTGCCGAGTTAAAAAAACAAAACCGTGCTGCATTAGTTACTTTTGTCACCGCAGGTGATCCAGATTACGCAACTGCCATGCGCATTTTTAAAGGTTTGCCCGCTGCTGGCGCAGATGTGATTGAGCTGGGTATGCCCTTTACTGATCCCATGGCTGATGGCCCAGCAATTCAGTTGGCCAATATACGCTCGTTAAAAAATGGCCAGACTTTGGCGAAAACTTTACAGATGGTCAGTGAGTTCCGCCAAGATAATCAACATACACCTGTGGTACTCATGGGCTACTTTAACCCTATCCATCATTATGGTGTGCCACGCTTTATTGCAGATGCGAAGAGTGCTGGTGTGGATGGTTTGATTATTGTTGATCTACCACCTGAGCATAATGATGATTTCTGTGATCCGGCTCAGGCTGCTGGTTTAGACTTTATCCGTTTAACCACGCCAACCACCGATGATGTGCGTTTACCCAAGGTGTTGAGCAATAGCTCCGGTTTTGTCTATTACGTTTCGGTTGCCGGGGTTACAGGTGGTAACTCCGCGACTATGGAGCATATTGAAGAAGCAGTAGCGCGTTTGCGTCGCCATGCCAAGCTGCCGGTGTGCATTGGTTTTGGTATCCGTACCCCAGAGCATGCCGCCAATATCGCTCGCTTAGCCGATGGTGCGGTAGTGGGTTCGGCTTTTGTTGATTTGATTGAGCAGGCAGGTACTGCCGATGAAGCGGTAGAGGGTGTCTTAGCTCGTTGCCGTGCCATTGCCGACGGTGTTCACCATGCGCGTGAATAACGCACAGTGAACACTGATTAAGCGCTGAGATGTGCTTAAGGGCGTGGGCCGAACAGCTCAATGAGTTGTTCGCCCTGTGGCGCACCCGGGTGCATTTGCATCATGCCGGTTTCGTCCAGGTACAAAATAGCAGGGGTACCGCTGGCGCCAACACTGCTCATAAGTTGGTGGTTCTTATCTAGCATGCTGCGCTGCTCTGGGGTAACTGTTTTAGCTTCTTTAGCTGGTGCTTTACCGCTTTCATTACCTTTTAAAGCTGCTGCGCGGTCTTTAGCGCCCAGTAAAAATGCTGCTTTCTTTTGGCTACTCTCGCCGAGGGTGCCAACCATTATATGGCGAATCTGTACTTTGCCAGCATCAACCCAAGGGCGTGCATCATTCCAGAAGCGCTTGCAGTACGGACAGTTGGGGTCGGTAAAGGCATAGACAATGGTTTCTGCAGTGTCAGAGCCATCGGCAATCCAAGTGCTTTCTTTGAGCTTTTCCCACATGATTTTGCTTTGTGGGCGGCTGACTTTTTCTTCTAGCACAGCACCGGTTAAATCATCACCCTGGGCGTTCAGCAAGCTACCAATGAGCGCGTGCTCACCATCTGCAGTGACATAGAGCGCCAGTGGTCGACCGTTATATAAAGCGGTATAACCGGTCAATCCGCTGGGTGCATCAAAGCGCTCTAGAACTTCGATACCACGCTCACGCATGGCCTCTACCGGTGCTGGATAATCTTGCGCCTGAGCTATGACCGGTAAGGTCAACAGAGCCAGTGCAGGTAGGATTTTTTTTAATGTCATGGTTGTTCCTCTAGTTTTATTTGCTGATCTTCAGAGCTAATGTGGCGTAACGCATGCTTTAAACTGGCATGGGATAGCTCACCTAAATGATTGTTTTTTAACAGGCCATCGGCGCTGTAAAACAGTGTGGTGGGTAACGATAAAGAGCCTACAGCTTGGCCTACACGGCCACCGCTATCGAGTAAGTTGTTGTCTAAGCTCAGTTGTTGCTGGGCTAAAAACTTATTGACCAAGGCCTGCCCTTCTCCCTGGTTAACAAAAACAAAACGAATATCTGGGTTGGCAGCTTGCGCGGCAGCCAGTACCGGCATTTCCCGTCGGCAGGGTGGACACCAAGTGGCCCAAAGGTTTATGACCAGTGGCTTACCGGCTAAATCTTGCAGTGACAGCGGTTGACCGTCAATATCGCGTACGGAAATGTCGGGGATCGCTTGGCTGCTTTGCAAAGCATTGAGCACCGCAAGGCTGGCGCCCCATGCAATTAGACCAATACAAACACCTATGGCTAATGGTGCTCGTAATGCGGCTTGTCGCCATGCTTTATAAATGCCCACTAAGACTGCGGCGATAATCCCTGGCAAAAGTAAAAAACCGCCATCACGAATATCAAGCATCTGCACAATACTGTCATATTGATCCGCGTATTGGCTGATAAATGCACCGCGCGCGGCCAATGCACCGACGATTAACATGCTAAATAAAGCCGCTTCAGGGTTAGTGCCGCGCTTTCTACCAATCAACCAGCCACTGAACCAAGCAATAAAAAAAGCGCCATAGAGCAAGGCTAAGTTCATTGGGATGGCGATTGGACCTAAATTGAAACTCAACATTAACTGTCCTCTTGCGCACTGTTTAAGTGGCGTAAAAATTCATTAGCCGATACTTCACCAGTGATGCGTTGGGTACGCTGCTCGTCGCCTTGTGGGTCGATAAACATGAAGGTTGGTGGCCCCATGATTTTTAGTTCTTGCATCAACTTTTGCTGGTCGGCTGTATTCAAGGTTACGTCCATTTGCAGTAGGCGGAAACCTGCTAAGGCATCTTGAACCTCAGCTTTAGCAAATACGGTTTTCTCCATGACTTTGCAGGACACGCACCAGTCGGCATAGAAATCCAATAACACCCACTGACCGTCTTGTTCAGCTTGCTGCAGTTGTGCTTGCAATTGTGCAACATCGGTTATGCGTTGCATCTGGAAACTGCTGTTGGCTGCAGGGTTGGCTGGTGCACTGAAGTTTTCCAGCGGCTGCAGTGGATCAGTACCACCCGCGGCGGCACCAAACAGCATAATGCCACCCCAAAGGCCAAGCAGTAAGGCAATATAGCGGCTTAAAAAGCGCCAGTTAGTACGCTCCATGCTGCCCACTTGTACGGCAATGGCTAAGATTAACGCACCCCATAGGCCTAAAAATAGTGGGCCGCTGAGCACCGGGCGCACCACGATAATGGCTGTGGCCAGTAATGCATAACCGAATACGCGGTTAATGTTCTCCATCCAGTTCCCTGGTTTAGGTAACCAGCGCATGCCAATCGTAATGGCTAGTAATAAGGGAATACCACTACCCAAGCCCAGAGAGAAAAGCGCTAAACCACCACGTACACCGTCACCACTTTGGGCGATATAGAGCAAGGCTCCGGCCAGTGGTGCTGTCATGCAAGGGCCGACTAAGAGAGCGGATAATGCACCTAGACTGGCTGCCCCCAGTAAGCTGCCGCCTTTAATATTTTGATCCGCACCCTGTAAGCGCTCGCGGATAAAGGCTGGTAACTGTAAGGTGAATAAACCAAATTGAGCTAAGGCTAAAAGTATAAAAATACCGGCAAAAGGTATTAATAACCAAGGTTGCTGTAAGGCGGCAGCAAGGTTGCTACCGAGACTGGCAGCCAGTACACCTAAAGCGGCATAGACCAATGCCATGGGTAAAATAAAGGCTACGCCGAGTTTTGCGCCATGCCAGCCACCACTTTTAGCACCACCAATAACACTGGTTAGAATCGGCAGCATCGGCAGCATACAAGGGGTAAACGCAAGCAAGACCCCCATCATAAAGAAGGCGGCTATATTCAACAGCAGTCCTGAGCCTGCTAAGCGCTCAGCAATGGATTGGTCTTCAGCTAAGGCTGATTTTGTAGTTGACTGAGTTGTGCTGTCGGTAGTTGTAGAGCCTGCTTCAGCACCGATTGTTGCCGTTTGTGGTGGGTAGCAGAGACCAGCATCGGCACAGCCCTGCCAGGTCACTTCAAGTGGTCGTGCGACATCGGCATCAATGGGTAACTGGAGCAGTTGCCGATAAATTTGCGTCTCACCAAAAAACTCATCGGAATGGTCAATGCCTTCAGGGAAGTCCAACTCGAGCAGTTGACCATTGGCATCAGTAACTTTGGTTCTGTCTTTGTAAAGGTAGTGTTTATCTGTAATCTGCCAGACCAGCAAGTTAGGCTCTATATCCTCCATCACTTCAAAGCGAAAGGCTTCTTCGACGGGCAGAAAGTCTTGCTGATTGGTGGTAAAGGCATGCGTTAAGCTGCTCAGTGTCAGCAAAAACGCAATAAATATATACCGCATACGTGCTCTTCCTATTAGATTTACGCACATTATGAGCGTATGCCATTAAGACAATATTAACGGTTAAGTTATGTTGCATATATTGTAGGCTATGTTGACTATTTTATATGCCTATAGTGTTTTGCTTAAAGTGAGGGTTGGCTAAGTTATGCATATTTTACTGGTCGAGGATGATCCTTTGATTGCTCAGGGTTTACTGGCTGGTTTGCAGTTGCAGGGCTTCACTTTGGACCATATGGCGTATGCAGCCGCGGCTGAGCAGGCGTTACAGTTGGGGCATTTTGATGCGGTGATTCTTGATCTGGGTTTACCTGATGAGGATGGACTGGAGTTATTAACGCGGCTTCGTAATCAGGGTAAAGACTTACCTGTTTTGATTTTAAGTGCCCGTGACTCAGTGGTGCAGCGGGTTGCTGGTCTGCAAGCTGGTGCCGATGATTACTTGCTCAAGCCGTTTGATTTGCGAGAGTTAGCGGCGCGCTTGCATAGCTTGCTGCGACGCAGTGGTGGGCGCAGTACAAATTTGATTGAGCATCACGGTTTAAGTTTTAACCCAGCAACCCGAGAAGTGACTTTGCATGGGCAAACCGTGGCTCTATCGCGGCGTGAGCAAGCTTTGCTGGGTGCTCTGCTGCAAAACCCAGGACACATTTTAAGCGCCGAACAATTGCAGGACAGTTTGTATGGTTTAGGCGATGGCGTGGAGAGTAATGCGATTAATGTGCACATTTATAACTTGCGCCGCAAGCTGGGCAGTGAAGTGGTAAAAACTGTGCGCGGCTTAGGTTATCGAATGGGAGTACCCCGTGAGTCTACGTAATCGATTACTGCTGATTTTAGGTGGCACTTTTATTGTATTGTGGAGCTTGGCCGCGTTGTGGTTATTGGGTGATTTGCGCCGTGAAGTCACTGTGGCTTTGGATGAGCGTTTAGCCTCTTCTGCACGTATGGTGGCCGGTCTGTTAGAGCAATTACCGCAGCCGCTACCGGCTAATCAGTCAAGCCCACTCAGCGCCATAGAATTGGGTTTGCAAAGCGGTTTGGTCTGCCAAGTGCGCTCTCTGCGCGGTGAAGTGATTGTGCATACACCCAATACACCAGAGGCAACTTTAGCCGAGCACGGGGTGGGTTTTCATGATGTCAGTATTGGTGATGAGCGTTGGCGTAGTTTTACCTTAAAGCGTCAACATTTATGGGTCACCACCGCAGATCGTATTGGTGAGCGTGAAACCCTTCAGTCAGCTATTTTAATTGCCGCTGCCCTCCCCGTAGCCTTGGCTTTGCTGGGTAGTTTAGTGCTGATTTGGTTTGGAATTGGACGCGGCTTATCACCCTTACAGACTTTACGATCTGTGCTAGAAAAGCGCGATGCTGGGGATTTACAGCCAGTGTATGTGTCGCGCCTGCCAAAAGACTTACAGCCCTTGGTAGCAACCCTTAATCAGTTATTTGCCCGTATTACAGCTGCGTTGGAACGGGAAAGGCGTTTTACTAATGATGCTGCCCACGAGTTACGCACGCCTTTAACAGCGGTTAAAACCCATTTGCAAGTTGCCCAAATGAGCTCTGGAGATATTGCCGCTCATGCGTTGCAGCAAGCAGAAACCGCGGTTGAGCGCATGCAAAGTGGTTTAGAGCAGTTACTGCTATTGGCACGGGTGGAAAGTGCACAGTGCTTTGATCAGACTGGCCAAGTGAGTGCACAAAATTTAGCGCGGCATGCTTTGGCTGATCTGATTGCAGTGCCGGGCAATGAGCGTATTGAGGTCAATAATCAGCTCAGTGAAGATGTATTGATTGCCGTACCTGAGTCCTTGGCGGTGGCATCACTGCGTAACCTTTTGGACAATGCTTTGCGCTACAGTCCAGAGTTAAGCTGCGTGGAGCTGTATATGGGGCTTGAGGATAAATACTTACTGTTGCGTGTGCGTGACTCAGGTAAGGGCTTGAGTGCAGCGCATATTGAGCAAGCTAAGCAAAGATTTTGGCGCACCGCCAGCACGCAAAGTGGCAGTGGTTTGGGGTTGGCCATTGTCCAAGCAGTGACTGAGCGTTACGGTGGTGAACTGCATTTGCAGGCAGCCCCCAGCGGTGGTTTAGATGCGCTCTTGTATTTGCCGCTCAGTCAGCCTTAGCTTAGTGACTGGCTAAGGCCTGTTGGCGCTCTTGTTGTTTAGCTTTTTTATAGTTTAGGGCTGCCACTGGTACAGGAGTAATTGCTCCTGTTTCCAGCCATTTTTTTAGTCGGTTAGCATCTGCCATATGGGTGTATTTACCAAAAGCGTCTAAGACAACAAAAGCCACCGGGCGGTTATTCATTTCTGTACTCATCACTAAGCAGTGCCCAGCACTGTTGGTAAAACCTGTTTTACTGAGTTCGATATTCCAGTTGTCTTTGCGCACCAAGGGATTGGTGTTGCGAAAACCTAGGGTGTAATTGGGCTTACTGAAGGCTACGGTTTTTTCTTCAGTGGTGCTGAACTGGCGAATCAATGGGTATTGTTGTGCCGCTTTAATCAGCAAGACTAAGTCGTGAGCGCTGGAAACATTATTTTCCGATAAGCCGGTTGGCTCTACAAAGCGCGAGTTATGCATGCCCAGTGCTTGCGCTTTATTATTCATTGCTTGAATAAAAGCGTGGTGGCCACCTGGGTAGTGATGGGCTAAGCTCGCGGCTGCGCGGTTTTCTGAGGACATTAAAGTGATCAGTAATAAGTCATGCCGACTTAACTCGCTGCCTAAGCGTACACGGGAAAATACCCCCTGCATTTCTTCGGTATCTTTGATGACGATGGGCAGTTTTTCATCCAGTGACTGCTTGGCATCTAAAGCAACCATGGCAGTCATTAATTTAGTTACTGAGGCAATGGGAGCGACAAAATCTTGATTGCTTGAGTAGAGCACTTCATTGGTTTTTAAATCCACTAGCAAGGCGCTACCTGCGGCTAGGTCTTGTTGTGGAGCGGTGTTGTTAAGAGCTGTGGTTGCATAGGCTTGACTGACCAAGAAAAAGGTAGCCAGTGCGCCAGTTTTGATAAGTTTAGCTATTCTATTCACGGAAGGTACTCAAATTAGACGTTTTACCCTGTTCTGGATGTGCAGCCTTCCCTGCTGTGTAACCTGTGGTTAGGGAACAATAAGGCAGCATAATGACACACTAGTTCATTGCGCCCTAGGTATAGGCGGTATTTATTATTACAGAATATGAATAGGTGTTTTGATCTGTGCTGGCTGCTGAGCGGTAAGAGTATGCAGCTGGTTGATAATTACTCATAAAAACCGCCATACCCGTTGCAGGTATGGCGGTGTGCTTGGCTTTAAAAATCTAAGTTAGAGACAGCCAGCGCGTTTTCTTCAATAAAGGCGCGACGCGGTTCAACATGGTCGCCCATTAGGGTGTTGAAAATCTGATCTGCGGCAATAGCATCCTCAATGGTCACTTGCAGCATACGGCGTTGGCTTGGGTCCATGGTGGTTTCCCAGAGTTGCTCGGGGTTCATTTCACCAAGACCTTTATAGCGCTGTACGCTTAAGCGGCGACTGCCCTCTGCCAGTAACCAGTCCAGTGCCTCTTTAAAGGTGCTGACTTCTTGCTTACGCTCACCGCGCATCACATAGGCATCCTCTTCGAGGAGGTTGTTTAGCTTATTGGCTAACTCCGTCACTGTGCGGTAATCATTACTGGAATAGAAGTCATGATTAAACAGAATATGGTTGGTTAAACCATGGGCTTTAATTTGGATTTCAGGAAGCCAGTAATTGCGCTCGCTGTCATGACGTAAGCCAACAGTATAGACCTCACCTGATTTTTCTACGGCATCCATCCGCGCTTGGAGAGCATCTAACCACGACTGCATGGCTGCTTTATCGCTTAACTGCTCTGGTTCTACCCGTGGCAAATAGAGAAAGTGCTCGGTAATTTCTTTCGGGTACAGGCGCGAGAGACGTTCTAGGGTTTTTAGTACTGAACGGTACTCGTTGATTAGAGCTTCCAAAGCGGTGCCCGATAAGCCTGGTGCGCTGGCATTCACATGTAAGCTGGCATCTTCCAGAGCGGCGTTGGTTAAGTACTCATCCATCGCTTCATCGTCTTTGATGTACTGTTCTTGCTTGCCACGCTTTACTTTATACAGGGGGGGTTGGGCAATGTAGATATAGCCGCGCTCGACCAGTTCAGGTAGCTGGCGGAAGAAGAAGGTCAGCAAGAGCGTACGAATGTGTGAACCATCCACGTCAGCATCCGTCATGATGATGATGTTGTGATAGCGCAGCTTGTCGATATTGTATTCGTCGCGGCCAATACCACAGCCTAAAGCAGTGATTAAGGTGCCCACTTCTTGTGATGAAATCATCCGGTCAAAGCGTGCTTTTTCTACGTTTAGAATCTTACCTTTCAGGGGCAAAATCGCTTGGGTTTTACGGTTACGCCCCTGCTTGGCTGAGCCGCCAGCAGAGTCCCCTTCGACAATATAGAGTTCTGATAAGGCGGGGTCTTTCTCTTGGCAGTCAGCCAGTTTGCCGGGTAAACCAGCAATATCTAGCGCACCTTTGCGGCGGGTCATTTCGCGGGCTTTACGGGCGGCTTCACGGGCGCGGGCTGCGTCAATCATCTTCGCAACAATGGCTTTTGCTTCAGCAGGGTTTTCGAGCAAGTAATCCGCTAAGTATTTTCCCATCTCTTGCTCAACTGCGGTCTTAACTTCAGAAGAAACCAGTTTTTCTTTAGTTTGCGAGCTGAACTTGGGATCAGGCACTTTAACCGAAATAATTGCCGTGAGGCCTTCACGGGCATCATCACCGGTGGTGTTTACTTTATCTTTTTTGCCAATACCTTCAGCTTCAATATAGCTGTTGAGGTGGCGCGTCAGTGCGGTACGGAAGCCCACTAAGTGTGCTCCACCATCGCGCTGAGGGATGTTGTTGGTGTAGCACTGGAGGTTTTCATTAAAACCATCATTCCACTGCATGGCCACTTCAACACCAATGCCGTCTTCTTCACGTTGGGTAGAGAAGTGGAAAATATTGTTTACGGTGGTTTTGTTGGTATTTAAGTACTCAACAAAAGCTTTCAAGCCACCTTCATACTGAAACAGCTCTTCTTTACCGCTGCGCTCATCTTTTAACTTGATGCCAACACCAGAGTTCAAGAATGACAGTTCGCGCAGGCGCTTGGCTAAAATATCCCAACTAAAGTGAATGTTGGCAAAGGTTTCTGGCGAAGGCTTGAAGTGAATACGAGTACCGGTTTTGTCGGTATCGCCAATAGCCGTCATCGGTGCCTGAGGAACACCGTGGTGGTAGGTTTGCTCCCAAACCTTGCCTTGACGGCGGATGGTCATAACCAATTCGCGCGATAAGGCGTTTACGACGGAAATACCTACGCCGTGCAACCCGCCAGATACTTTGTAGCTGTTGTCATCAAACTTACCACCGGCGTGCAGAACGGTCATGATGACTTCTGCGGCAGAGATGCCCTCTTCTTCGTGGATATCGACAGGGATACCACGGCCGTTATCTTGGACTGTAATGGATTCGTCGGTGTGGATAGTAATGCTAATCTCATCGCAGTGACCTGCTAGGGATTCGTCAATGGAGTTATCCACGGTCTCAAAGACCATGTGGTGCAGCCCAGTGCCGTCATCAGTATCTCCGCTATACATGCCAGGGCGCTTGCGCACTGCATCCAGGCCCTTAAGGACTTTAATACTACTGGAATCGTACGATTGTTCTTCGCTCATGCGGTCACTCCGATGGTGTAATTTGGCCTTGTTCCACGTGGAACAAAGAGACTGGTGTATCCGTTCGCCAGCCTGAAATCATTAATTGTTTATCAACACAGGTGATAAACACCTGACATTCTAAATCATCGAGCAGCTGGCATAAGGCCAAACGATGCTGCTCGTCCAGCTCTGAAGGTAAGTCATCTACAAGATAGATGCATTCATTGCGTCTTGCCTGAGATAACAAATGGCCTTGAGCTATTCTTAAAGCGCAGATAACTAACTTTTGCTGCCCTCTGGAGAGGATGTCTACAGCGTTATGTTTATCAACGCGAACTCTTAGATCGGCACGTTGTGGGCCGGCCTGGGTATAACCTAGGGTTCTATCTCGATCAAAGTTTTTATTGAGCACCTCTTGTAGCTCGCTGGTTTTATCCCAGCCTCTAAAGTAACTGAGGGTCAAACCTGGTAGATCAAGTAGCTTGGCTAGGGTTTGTTCAAAAACAGGTTTTAGCTTGGTGATATAAGCACGGCGCAACTGGTCTATTTCGTTGCTGGCAATACAAAGCTCATTATCCCAAGCAGCTATTACTGAACGGTCCATTATACCATGGCGCAAGCATGAATTTCTTTGCTTAAGACTTGTCTGCAAGCGCTGCCAGGCAGAAATAAACTGATGTTCCACGTGGAACACCCCCCAGTCTAAAAACTGGCGGCGCATTTTCGGTGAGCCTTCCAGTAGACGAAAACTATCGGGGTTGATCAATTGTAAAGGTAGAAGTTGGGCCAGTTGTGCTGCACTACGTGCATTTTGACCGTCAATACGAATACGAAGTTCCGACTGCCGATCACGACTGATGCCAAGGTTGCTTTGGCTACCATCGGTATGTTTGATTTGGGCAAATACAGTACAGCTGCTTTGCTCATATTGAATCATTGGTTGCAAGCGAGTGCTACGAAAGGAACGGGCCATTGCGAGTAAGTGTATGGCCTCTAAAACGCTGGTTTTGCCGCTACCATTGTCACCGTAAAGAATGTTGATGCGCGGTGAAACGTGCAAAGTCACCGGCTTAAGGTTGCGGATGCCGGTGACTTGCAGTTGGCTAATAGCCATATTAAAGCCTATTACTTACAGGCGCATGGGCATAACAACGTAGGATGCGCTGTCGTTGTCAGCTTCTTGGATAAGTGCACTGCTGTTTGAGTCTGCCAAAGTAATGCTGATTTGTTCAGATGTTGTGGCGCTTAAAACATCAAGCAGATAGGTCACGTTGAAGCCGATTTCCAGCTCATCACCGCTGTAGTCAACGGACACTTCATCTTCTGCCACTTCTTGCTCAGGGTTGTTGGCTTGGATTTTTAATAAGCCCGACTCAAGCTGCCAACGAATACCACGGTATTTTTCATTGGATAAAATTGAAGCGCGGTTTAGAGCTTCACGCAAACCTTGGCGGTCCGCTAAAACTGTCTTATCGCCACCCCGTGGCAAGACACGCTCATAGTCAGGGAACTTACCATCGACTAACTTAGAGATGAAAGTGAACTCGTCGGTGGTGGCGCGAATGTAGTTGCTACCAAAAACTATAGTGACTGTTGCGCTGTCTTCAGTCATTAGGCGGGCTAACTCGAGTACACCTTTGCGCGGCACAATAACTTGGTGCTGCACACTTTCCATGATTTGCGCCGGCACTGAGCACAGCGCCAAACGGTGACCGTCAGTGGCTACCGCACGCAGCAAACCTTGCTGGGCTTCTAAAAGTAGTCCGTTTAGGTAGTAGCGTACGTCTTGTTGCGCCATAGCAAAGCTGGTGCGCTCGATTAAACGACGCACTTGACCTTGTTCTAGAGTGAAGGTCAGAGAGCCTGGGGTTTCTTCTGAAGCTGGGAAATCTGTGGCTGGCAAGGTGGTTAAAGTAAAGCGGCTACGGCCAGCTTTAATTAAAACTTTTTGCTCATCGACCTTAAAGTCAATTAACGCATCAGCAGGTAAGTTTTTGCAGATATCCATAAGCTTACGCGCAGGCACAGTAATTTCGCCGGGTTGCGCAGGCTCTTCTAAAGTGATACGTGCGACCAGTTCAACTTCGGTGTCCGTACCGGTCATTGAGAGGTTTTGACCTTCAATGACGAGCAGTACGTTGGATAGCACAGGCATGGTTTGCTTGCGTTCAACAACACCGGCTACCAGTTGCAGCGGTTTTAACAAAGCTTCGCGTTGGATAGTGAAGTGCATGGTAAGTCCTTGCTTAAAATTGCTGGCACACTGCTATTTAGGTGGTTAACGTGCGCAGTAGGTTTTTATAGTCTTCGCGGATATCCGCATCAGTTTCGCTCAACTCGGCAATTTTCCGACAAGCATGCAAAACAGTTGTATGGTCGCGGCCACCAAAGGCATCACCGATTTCAGGCAAGCTGTGGTTGGTGATTTCTTTGGCCAATGCCATCGCTACTTGACGTGGACGAGCCACTGAGCGCGAGCGCCGCTTTGATAAGATATCGGAAATTTTAATTTTGTAATACTCAGCAACAGTGCGTTGAATATTATCCAAGCTAACGAGTTTATCTTGCAGTGCTAACAGGTCTTTTAATGACTCTTGAATCAGCTCAACTGTAATGGGTTCGTTGGTAAAGTGCGAGTGAGCAATAACGCGCTTTAACGCACCCTCTAACTCACGCACGTTAGAGCGAATCCGCTGGGCAATAAAGAAGGCGCAATCGTGGGAGAGTTGCACCCTGCTCTGCTCGGCTTTTTTCATTAAAATGGCAACGCGAGTTTCTAGTTCTGGTGGCTCTACGGCAACGGTTAAACCCCAGCCAAAACGCGACTTTAAGCGCTCTTCAAGGCCGTCAATTTCTTTGGGGTAGCGGTCACTGGTGAGAATAACCTGCTGATTGCCTTCCAGTAGTGCGTTAAATGTATGGAAAAACTCTTCTTGCGAGCGCTCTTTTTTAGCAAAAAATTGAATATCATCAATCAGCAGAGCATCCACTGAGCGATAGTAGTTTTTAAATTCATTAATTGCGTTGTTTTGTAGCGCTCGCACCATGTCGGCGACAAAGCGCTCAGAGTGCAAGTAAATCACTTTAGCATTAGGGTTTTTCTGCAGTAAATGATTACCAACCGCATGCATTAAGTGAGTCTTACCTAAACCCACGCCACCGTATAAAAATAGCGGGTTATAGCCGTGCTTAGGGTTATCAGCCACTTGCCAAGCCGCAGCGCGCGCTAACTGGTTAGATTTACCCTCAACAAAGCTATCAAAAGTAAATGAGCGGTTGAGGGCGCTGACATGTTTTATCGCCCCTTTAGCCGGCGCAGTATGCTCGACATTGACACTGACCGAGGGTGCAGGATTAGGGTTGGAAACCTGCGCTGCAGGCGCTGGGGTGTGCTCCGTAATCACCATTTGCACCGGTGTTGGTGCTGGGCTAGGAGTGCTGGCAGGCATGCTGACATTAGTACGCGCATTAGCCGCAGGGCTCGGGCTGCTAGGCGTGCGAGTTTTGGCTTTGCTACCGATTTGTAAGGCAATGGATGGCACGTTGCCGTCGTTGCGTTCAGCCATTAGCTCAAGTAAACGGTTGAGATACTTGTCGTTGACCCAATCTAAGACAAAGCGGTTGGGTGCAAAAATATGCAACTCATCACCAACCGCTTCAACTTGTAATGGACGGATCCAAGTGTTGAAATGCTGAGCAGGCAGTTCATCGCGTAAGAAGTCGACAGATTGAAGCCAAAGTTCGACAGACACAGAGAACCCTCAAGAAAAACGTAAATATTGCGACCTGCTATTGTAGCCGCCAGACGGAAAGTTATCCACAGGGGTAAATAAAATAGCTGCGTGCCGCTTGAGACAAAATAATTTCCTTGCTGCTATCTGAGCAGTGCTTACAAGGCATAACCACGGTGACATAAATGATAACACTGGGAGAGCTGTTTGCTTGGTTGCTGGTTGCCCTAACCATTGCGTGGATATGGCGTGGTCACGGAATTCGTGAGCGCGCTTTATACCTTGTGAAGCAACATTGCGAGAATGAGCAAGTGCAGTTGTTAGATGAAAATGTCGCGTTAAAAGGTTGGCGGATTATCCGCGATGGTAAAGGACAGAAGCGTTTAGCACGGATGTATGGCTTTGAGTTTACGGTAACCAGCTTAGAGCGATTGTCTGGTAGCGTAGCTATGTTTGGCCGTCACCTGGCTAAAATAGAATTGCAGGCTTACCCGCTTACCGAAACGCCACAAGAAGCAGTTGTGGCAACCCAGAATCCTAGCACAGCAGCAACCAATCGCACGTCTTCTAACAATGTGATTGAGCTGCAGGATTGGCGCACACATCGCAAACCTGAGGATTAAGAGTCTTGGCTAAGCAGCTTTATTCAGCTGTCAGCTTAAAATTGATGCGTTCGAGCCAGCCGGCTTCTTTTTCAAAATCAGCCACGGTTAATGGGTTGTTATCCAACCAGTTTTCTGGGAAACGAATGTGCAGGCTATTGTTTCCGGCAATCAACTGCAACTCCGGCACTTCTTGCGAGCCGCGAATGTGGTGCAAAAGAATTGAAAAGCGCAGCAAGATGCAGAGTAAAAGCAGTTGCTGCCCTTCCCCTTCAGGCAGCTCATCAAAGCGTTCTTTAGGAATATTGCGGCGGTGTCCGCGTACTAAGAGTGCCAGCATTTGCTGATCTTGGCGGGAGAAACCGGATAAGTCCGAGTGCTCAACTAAGTAAGCGCCATGTTTGTGGTAGTGATAGTGGGCAATGTCTAAACCCACCTCGTGCACCCGCGCTGCCCAGCTGAGAATATCGCTATGCCACTCTTCGTTGAGTTGCCAAGCAGCGGCCACTTGCTCTAAGGCTTGCAAGGCTTTGCATTCAACTTTCTGGGCGTGCTCATGATCAACATGGCTGCGCTCCATAAGTGCGTGGATAGAGCGTTCACGGACATCTTCATGTTGATGCCGGCCTAATAAATCATACAAAACACCCTCTCGCAAAGCGCCATCGCACGGGGTCAATTCGGTAATATTCAAGGCATCAAAAATAGCTTCCATAATGGCTAAACCAGCGGGCAAAATAGCGCTGCGTTCAGGTTTTACACCAGCGATATCAATTTTACTGATATCGCCAACGGCAAATACTGCATGCTTTAACCACGTCAGGCCTGCGCTGGTAATGGCACCATTGGTGATACCGCCAGCTGCCAATGCCTGACCTATGGAGCGAATGGTGCCGGAAGCACCCACAGTGTCTTGCCAGCCTAGGCGACGCAAGCTTTGCTCTAACTCCATCAGCTCAAGGCGTGCAGCGGTGTAAGCTTGCGCATAGCGTGCTGGAGTGACTTTGCCATCGTTAAAAAAGCGCAGGCTAAAACTTACACAGCCCATTTGTAAGCTGCCACGCAGTTGTGACTCAAATTGCTGGCCAATAATAAACTCAGTACTGCCGCCACCAATATCAACCACTAAGCGCTTGCCTGGTGTGTCAGCTAAGGTGTGGGATACGCCCAGATAAATTAGGCGGGCTTCTTCGCGGCCGGAAATAACATCAATATCATGGCCTAAAATTTCTTCCGCTCGCTGAATAAAAGCCTGACGGTTGTGCGCTACCCGTAGCGAACTGGTACCAACAATGCGTACTGCCCCCTGTGGTAACTCATGAATCAGTTGGGCAAAACGGCGTAAACAGTCAAGGCCACGTTCCATGGCATCATCTTGCAGTTCAAGTTGTGCGTTAATCCCCGCAGCTAACTGAACCTTCTCACCAATGCGCTCAAGAATGCGAATTTCGCGCTGGTCTGTTTTAGCCAACACCATATGAAAGCTGTTGGATCCCAGGTCAATGGCTGCAATCAGCGGAAAATGTTTGGGAGCAGAGTTGGGCATGCCGCAAATCCAATAAAGTAATACTACTATCCTGCCATGCTGTGACTGATTCGCCAATTTAAATCAAGGGCATGTCGTTGAAAGTGGGCTTTGCTGTGCGAAAAGTAGAGCAGGTTGTGTCGGGTTACTTTCGTTAATGGCCCAGTCAGGCTATCATTAGGACTTTAATTTGCATCCGCGTTTACGGAGAGGTTTCATGAGCGATCACATTACCAATATTAGCGACTCGAGCTTTGATCAAGATGTATTGCAAGCTGACAGCCCAGTGCTGGTTGACTACTGGGCTGAGTGGTGTGGCCCATGCAAAATGATTGCTCCAGTGTTGGAAGAAGTAGCAGCAGAGTTTGTTGGGAAAGTAAAAATCTGTAAGTTGAACATTGATGAAAACCAAGCAACACCACCTAAATACGGTGTGCGTGGTATTCCAACCTTGATGCTGTTTAAAAATGGCAACGTTGAAGCAACCAAAGTTGGCGCATTATCCAAAAGCCAATTAGTCGCATTCCTCGAAAGCCATATCTAAATATAGCGGCAATCGCTCAAATACGTTGACGTCTAGTGTGCTTTTTGTTTAGTGCGCACACTAGACGCACGCCCTCGCAAGTGGTAGATTCCACCAACGTAATGCTCACGGCACTACGAATCTGCATGCCGTCGCCGATATCTTTGCGGCTCTGAACAAACAATCGAATGTTCTCCTCGCGGTACGCTTCCCAAGCATAAGTGCTTGCTCATTCCTTTAAATTATATCATCGTCATTCCCCTATGAATCTGACCGAACTAAAACAAAAACCCGTTGCTGAATTGCTAGAAATGGCTGAACAAATGGGCCTGGACAACATGGCTCGTTCACGCAAACAAGATATTATTTTCTCCCTACTGAAGCGTCATGCACGCAGCGGTGAAGAAATTTCTGGCGATGGCGTCCTCGAAATTCTACAAGATGGTTTTGGCTTTCTGCGCTCAGCAGATTCGTCTTACCTCGCAGGGCCGGATGATATTTACGTATCGCCGAGCCAGATTCGCCGTTTTAACTTAAGAACGGGCGATACCATTATTGGTAAAATTCGTCCGCCAAAAGAAGGCGAGCGTTATTTTGCGTTGCTAAAAGTGGACTCGATCAACTTTGATCGTCCAGAAAATGCCCGCAATAAAATCCTTTTTGAAAACCTGACTCCACTCTTCCCCAATAAGCGCTTACTAATGGAAATTGGTAACGGTTCTACTGAGGATTTAACCGGTCGCGTGATTGATTTAGCAGCACCCATTGGTAAAGGCCAACGGGGCTTGATTGTGGCACCGCCGAAAGCCGGTAAAACCATCATGCTGCAAAATATTGCTTCAAACATTACTCGTAACAACCCAGAGTGCCATCTAATCGTTTTGCTGATTGATGAGCGTCCTGAAGAAGTAACGGAAATGCAGCGCACTGTGCGCGGTGAAGTGGTTGCTTCGACCTTTGATGAGCCGCCAACCCGACACGTACAAGTGGCTGAAATGGTGATCGAGAAAGCCAAACGTTTGGTTGAACACAAAAAAGATGTGGTTATTTTGCTCGACTCCATTACTCGCTTGGCCCGTGCTTACAACACCGTTATACCAAGCTCCGGCAAAGTACTCACCGGTGGTGTTGATGCCCATGCGTTAGAGAAACCAAAACGTTTCTTTGGTGCGGCGCGTAACATTGAAGAAGGTGGCTCACTGACCATTATCGCAACCGCTCTGGTTGAGACAGGTTCGAAAATGGATGAAGTGATTTACGAAGAGTTTAAAGGTACCGGTAATATGGAGCTGCAACTTGAGCGCCGTATTGCAGAAAAGCGCGTGTTCCCAGCTATCAATATCAACCGCTCGGGCACCCGTCGTGAAGAACTATTAACCAGTGATGACGAACTACAGCGCATGTGGATTTTGCGTAAGCTGTTGCACCCCATGGATGAAACAGCGGCCATCGAGTTTTTACTGGATAAGCTCAAAGACACAAAAACCAATGAAGAGTTTTTCATGTCGATGAAGCGCAGTAAATAACTCTCGTTTAGAATCATAAAGCTATGAGCTGGTGTGTTTTAGCACTACTTGCATCAGTTCAAGGCTTGATCTGCTACGGATAACAGCATGCAGTATTCTGATCTTCGAGACTTCATCCGTGGCCTTGAGCAACGTGGTGAACTCAAGCGTATTCAAGTTCCTATCTCCCCTGTTTTAGAAATGACAGAAATTTGCGACCGCACCTTGCGTAAAGCCGGTCCAGCTCTGCTATTTGAAAACCCAGTGGGCTTCTCTATGCCAGTGTTGGGTAACCTGTTTGGTACGCCGGAGCGCGTGGCTTTAGGTATGGGAGCGGAAAGCACCACAGAGCTGCGTGAAATTGGTAAGTTATTGGCCGCTCTGAAAGAGCCTGAGCCACCCAAGGGTTTTAAAGACGCTTGGAACAAGCTGCCAATGTTTAAAAAAGTCTTGGCCATGGCGCCAAAAGTACGCAAAGACGCTGCTTGCCAAGAAGTAATCATTGAAGGCGAGGATGTCGATTTGACTGCCTTGCCGATCCAAACCTGCTGGCCAGGTGATGCCGCGCCCTTGATTACTTGGGGCTTAACCATCACTAAAGGCCCGAATAAAGAACGGCAAAATCTAGGTATCTATCGCCAGCAAGTGCTGGGGCGCAATAAAGTTATTATGCGCTGGCTCAGTCATCGCGGTGGTGCTTTAGACTTCCGTGACTGGTGCCAAAAGTACCCTGACCGTCCCTACCCTGTAGCTGTTGCTTTAGGGGCTGATCCAGCAACAATTTTAGGGGCAGTCACGCCAGTACCCGACACCTTGTCGGAGTATGCTTTTGCGGGATTGTTGCGCGGTTCGCGTACTGAATTGGTGAAAGCCATTGGTAGCGATTTGCAGGTACCAGCGAGTGCGGAAATCATTTTAGAAGGCCATATTTACCCTGGTGAAATGGCTGATGAAGGTCCTTACGGCGACCACACTGGCTATTACAATGAGATTGATAGCTTCCCAGTTTTTACCGTAGAACGTATAACCCAACGTAAAGATGCTATTTATCACAGCACCTATACGGGACGACCACCGGATGAGCCGGCCATTTTAGGTGTGGCACTCAATGAAGTGTTTGTACCTATTTTGCAGAAGCAGTTTCCGGAAATAGTCGATTTTTACCTGCCACCCGAGGGTTGCTCCTATCGCATGGCAGTAGTGACAATTAAGAAACAGTACCCTGGTCATGCGAAGCGCGTAATGCTGGGCGTATGGAGTTTCTTACGTCAATTTATGTACACCAAGTTTGTCATTGTGACCGATGACGATATCAATGCACGGGATTGGAATGATGTGATTTGGGCTATTACCACGCGTATGGATCCAAGCCGTGACACAGTATTAATTGATAACACACCGATTGATTATTTAGATTTTGCTTCACCAGTGTCTGGTTTAGGCAGCAAAATGGGCTTGGATGCCACCAATAAGTGGCCCGGCGAAACGTCCCGTGAATGGGGCCGTGTTATTGAGCAGGACCCAGCGGTCAAACAGCGTATTGATGGCTTGTGGTCAGAACTTGGTATTGATTAAAGTACCGAGCATTGATTATGCCGTGAACACAGAGGAAACAGGTTACACATGAAAATCATGTTACAACCGTCGGGGCATGCTATAGATTTGCTGCCTGGCGAAAGGATTATCGATGCAGTACGCCGTTTAGGTTTTGATGCCCCGCAAAGTTGCCACAATGGTAATTGCCATATTTGTGCGGCCAACTTAATCAGCGGTAAAGTCCGACAAGGGGATGATATTTTAGAGTCCGGTGAGCTGTTTACCTGCCTAGCGGAGCCTTTATCGGACTGTGAACTGCACTGGGATGATGTTTTAGCGCCCAACGAGCTACCTTTACGTAAAGCCGCCTGTCAGGTGGTGAGTGTCACGCCACTGGGTGCCGATGTGTTTTCTGTGCACCTGCGCTTACCTGCAGGCAAACAAGTGAGTTACCACTCCGGTCAGTACTTGTTACTTGAACGTAGCGGTGGAGAGTTCAGCGCTTTCTCTATTGCTTCTGCGCCCCACCAGGGTCGAGAGTTGGAATTGCATATTCTCGCGCGTGACAATGCAGCAGTTGAGCTACTGAAACAGCTACAAAAAGAGCGTATCGCCAAGGTGCAAATGCCTTTTGGTGATGTGCATTTAGCTCAGCCAGATGAGCGTCCGTTGCTGCTGATTGCTGCAGGCACGGGGATGGCACAGGTGCATAGTTTACTTGAGCACTGCCGCGTTATTGGCTTTAATCAGCCTATCCATGTGTATTGGGGAGTGCGGGTTGCTGAGGATTTCTATGCCTTGAAAAACCTGTCAGCTTGGCAGGCAATGCCGAACCTCCATTATCATCCTATTGTGAGTGAGGACAGTGGTTGGTCAGGGCGTAGCGGCTTGCTGTATGAAGCCGTCTGCCATGATATTGCCCAGTTGGGCGACTATCGAGTGATTGTCAGTGGTTCACCAGCCATGGTCTACGGCACACTGGATGCCTTGGTTGCTGCAGGCATGCAGCCGGAGCAAATGCAGGCAGATGTATTTGCCTACGCGCCGCGCCCAGAATAGCTGGCAAGTTTAGCCCACAGCTGTGAGAAGGATGATTTACTCTGCTGTGGGTGTGGCTGGCATTGCGCCGGTTTGAGCTCTTACGACGTCGCCGCAGGCTTAATAACAATCTTTTACTGAACAGCTTGCTGCTCTTTAGCCAGTAAAGCACGTTTACGCTCGACGCCCCAGCGGTAGCCAGAAATCCCACCATCAGCACGTAAAATACGGTGGCAAGGGATCACTAACGCCAGTGGATTGGCCGCGCAAGCATTGGCCACTGCACGTACTGCTTTGGGTTTGCCTAGACGCTCGGCAACTTCGCTATAGCTGAGTGTTTGCCCAACTGGAATACTGCGTAAAACTGTCCAAACACTCTGTTGAAAATCACTGCCTTGAATATCCAGAGTGAAGTCCAATGGCGTCAGTGGTTTGTCTAAAAAGTCAGTAATGTTTTTCAACAATGGCGCCAAGCTGTGCTCTTGCTCTAGCAGTTGAGCCTGAGGTAAGCGTTGCTGTAAGTCTGCATACAGTTGCGTGGGACTGTCTCCCAATAAAATAGTGCAAACGCCTTTGTGGCTGCGCGCAATTAAAATCGCGGCAAAATCCGTTTGTGTGGTAGCAAACTCTATTAAGGGGGGCGCTGATCTGGGCATCTAACCTCCTAGCTCGCCGGCAGTTACATTGAGCGAATGGATTCGGCATGGGCTTTAAACAATACCTCAAGTCCTAGCAAAGTACGCTCTATAATACGTTGATCAGACACCTCAGCTGGGCGTTGTAGAACCTTGTGCTGCAATAATGCCGTCAGCCCATGAATATAGGACCAGCTCGCGAGCGCAGCACCGCGGACATCTGGGGTATTTATCGGTTGTTTGAGCAGGTCAGCAACCATCTCTTCAAGTTTAGAAAAAGCCAGCTGGCGGGCTTCGCGCAAAGTGTCTGGCATATTTTCTAGAGCGAGCTCAGGACCAAACATCAGCTGATACAAGGCTGGATTATCACGGGCAAAATTTAAGTAGGTTAAGCAAAAGCCACGAATTTTATCTTCCATGGGCAGTGCCGCAGCTTCTTTATCCAGTACTTGTGCAAGCTCAAGGTAACCTTGAGTGGCGAGTTGGGCGAGCAGATCAGTGCGATTGCTAAAGTGATAATAAGCGGCGGTCGGAGTGACGCCTAGCCCCGAACAGAGCGCACGTACAGAGAGCTTAGTTGAGCCAACTGCTTCCAGCATCGTGCGTGCAGCACTAAGCAATTGTGCTGATAAATTACCCACATGATAGTTATTGCGTGGGCTCTGTGATTTTGAATCCATGCTCGATCTCCGTAGTTTCAGTCTGGAACAAGAGTAGTGCTATCTTAACACTGGATGGTATCTTGACAGTGTTAAGATGCAATTGTAGCCTGCTAAGCACAACAGAAAACAGCAGCACTCAGTCAACTGGTGTTGCTAACCGCGTTTAAACCAATAATAACAAGAGCTTGGGAGAGTCAAAGTGAGAGAGTTACATCCGTGGGAGAAGAGCTATCCAGCCAGTTTGCATCATTATGAAATTACGCCTGAACTGCTAGCTGGCAATCTGACCCAGTTCGCTGCGCAAGGTGCGCAACAATACCCTGATAGCGATGCTTTCAGTATGGTGCTACCCAATGGTTTAAAGCACAGCTTAACCTTTAAGCAGGTCGATGATCTGTCCACTGCTTTCTCCCGTTTTCTCGTTGCCCAGGGTCTGCAGCGTGGTGATGTGGTGGCGATTCAGTTGCCAACCTGCTTGCACTACCCTATCGCGGTGCTGGGCGCGTGGAAGGCCGGTCTGATCGTGACCAATATGAACCCTCTGTATACTGCCCGAGAAGTGGCTTTACAGATTCAAGACAGCAATGCCAAATTACTGATTGCCGCTGATTTATTTGCTAACAGCATCAAGCCTATTGTTGAAGTATCGGGCTTACAACTGGTGCTTACCTCCATGGGGGATTTTTTTCCAGAACCCATTGCCAGTGCTATTGGCCAGCACCTTGGGGTGAATTTAGAGTTGGGTGATGTGCAGTACCATACCTTCACAGAGGCGCTGAGCAGTGGTGAAAACCTGCCGCAAGTAGAGCGCGAACTGCATCCGGTAGCTTTATATCAATACACCGGTGGCACCACTGGGCGCAGTAAAGGGGCACCATTGACCCACAGTAATTTATTGGCGGTGTTGGAAATGGCGCAGGCCTATGTCAATGCTTACGATATTAAAATGGAGCCCGGTGAAATCATTCTTACGGCTCTACCGCTCTATCATATTTTTGCTTTTAACTTTAACTTTTTGCTGTTTTACAAGCTCGGCGGCTGTAATGTGTTAGTTCCTAACCCGCGCCCATTGAGTAATATTAAGCCCGCTTTTGAGCAGTTTAAAATAGGCTGGATGACTGGCGTAGATACCTTGTATGCCGGTTTGCTGGCTGAACCATGGTTTGCGCAAAAACCGCTGCATTTAAAATATGTGGTATCAGGGGGCACTGCATTAAGGCCGAGTACCGCAACCCAGTGGCAAAAGCGTATTTGCCCGATTCTAGAGGGTTATGGCCTTACGGAAACCAGTTGTTTGTCTCGCTAAACCCGCCGACCGATAAAGTTCAGTTGGGTTATGTTGGCCTGCCACTGCCAGCATGCGAGGTGCGCATTGTTGATGAGCAAGGGCAAGAGTTGCCTGCCGGACAGGCTGGAGAAATCGCGGTACGTGGCCCGCACGTGATCACTGAATATTTAAATCAGCCAGAAGAAACCGCAGCCAATATGCGCGATGGCTGGTTCTTTACCGGTGATATGGCAATTATGGATGAGCGCGGCTTTTTGCAAATTGTGGATCGTAAAAAAGATATTATTCTCGTCTCGGGCTTTAATGTTTACCCCAATGAAGTAGAAGGTATTATTGCCGAGCATCAGGATGTGGTGGAAGTGGCGGTGATCGGGCGGCCGGATAAAAATACCGGTGAGGCTGTGCATGCTTATATTTGCTCGCGCAATCCTGAGTTAACCGCCGAAGCGGTGATTGAGCATTGCCGCCAGTACTTAACCGGCTACAAGGTGCCTAAGCACATTGAGTTTCGTGATGAGTTGCCCAAATCCCCGGTGGGCAAAATCTTACGGGTGCAGTTGCGTGATCCGCAGCCAGAACACACAGCTACCGCAGTTGCAACGACTGAGCGCCCGCAGGCGGTCAGTCAAGCATTAGCCCATTGGCACAAAATGGTGGCGCAAGGTGACTTGTCCACATTGCCCAGCATTTTGCACAGCGACGCAGTGTTTCGCTCCCCTGTGGCACATACGCCCTACCCTGGCGCGCCAGTGGTGGCGTTGATTTTAAATACCGTGGCGCAAGTGTTTACTGACTTCACCTATTTGCGTGAGCTGGCCACCGATGACGGTTTAAATGTGGTGTTGGAGTTTAGTGCACAGGTTAAGGGTAAACAGTTAAAAGGCATCGATATGATTCGCTTTGATGCAGAGGGTAAAATTGTTGAGTTTGAGGTGATGATTCGTCCCCTCAATGCTTTGCAAGCTTTAGCGGAGGAAATGGCACAGCGCTTAGCGCCTTACTTAGCCGGCAAATAAGTCGCGTTGAGCTGGCTGCTGCCAATATGTGCCGATTGCGTTAAAATAGTAAGCCACTTGGGGTGTAAAGCTCAGGTGGCTTATTTATTTTACTGGGAGCATAGAATAGCAATGCGTGAAAAACCGACACCACCAGAAGACTACGAATGCTGTCAAAGCGAATGCTCACCTTGTGTGTGGGATGGCTATTACGATGAAATGGATCTGTGGCGTGCTGAACAAGCAGAATTAAAAGCTCAAGCAGAACAGCTCGCTAAGGATGCAAGTACCCCTGACTAGTACCATTTTGAGGTGCTAAGGAGGCTGTTATGGCAACCGGATGGGCGCATGATGGCGCCGTACAGGAACAAATTGACAGTACTATTGATGATGCTGTGCAACGGGCACGTCAGCAACTGCCGCAAGGGCCAAGTGCTGAGTTTTGTGAAAGTTGCGATGAGCTAATTCCCCAAGGCCGCCGCGAGGCTATCCCCGGTGTGCAGCTGTGCATTGCCTGTCAAACCTTAGTTGATCAAGAGGCGACGTATAGCGGTTATAACCGCCGTGGTAGTAAAGACAGCCAGTTGCGTTAAACAGTGAGAGTGTCGCTCAATATAGAGCTGTTTAAAAAATAGCCAATCGGTTTAGTGGAGTAAGAGCTGAGTTTAACTTGGTTTTCTTCGGCAAATATTTGCTTTGAGATATAGGTTTCCATTCGGGAAAAGGACTACACTTTTGCACCTTTTCTATTTGCCTAGCGGGAACTAAAATGACAACGGTTTTGCTGATTTTATCGTTCTTGGGCTTCCTTACCATTGTGGCGGAAGATTTTACTAAAGTTGATAAAGCCAAGACGACATTGTTTTTCGGCACCTTGGTTTGGGTGCTGTATTTCATTGCGCCACCTGAAGGTGTTGATGCTCAGCAGTTGATGCATGCGTTGAATGAAAACCTCTTGGAAATTGCTACTTTGTGGCTGTTTTTAATGGCTGCAATGACCTTTGTTGCCTATGTGTCCCACAAAGGCGTCATTGATGGCATCGTTAATCGAGTGATGCCAACGCATATGAGCGAGCGCCGCTTGATGCTGGTGACCGGACTATTTGCCTTCTTCTTCTCCTCCATGGCCGATAACATTACTGCCACTTTGGTGTGTATTACCGTGCTGGTTAGCTTGAATTTAAGCACTGATAAATTATTGCGTTATATCGTCTTGGTGGTCTTTGCGGTTAACTCCGGTGGTGCTGCGCTAATTACCGGTGATGTGACGACCTTGATGATTTTCTTGGCTGATAAAGTAAAAATTGCTGATCTATTTTTACTCAGTTTACCGGCGCTGCTTGCAGTGTTGTTTCTATCTTTCTTGCTGTCTCGCTCACTTACAGGTCAAGTAGTGTTGGTGAAGCGCGAGATTGAAGTGGCAATGGGTGACCGCATCATCGCAGGGCTATTTTTAGCCACTATTATAGGCACCATTGGCGCCAGCATAGCCTTTGGCATCCCGCCAGTTTTATCGTTCTTATTTGGCTTGGCGGTCATGTTTATGGCGGTGCATTTTTTAAACAAAGATGAGCCTGTGCTGGAGTACATTCGTAAAATTGAGTTTGATACCCTGCTTTTTTTCTTAGGTGTTTTATTGTTAGTCGGTATGCTCAAAGAGCTGCAGGTCTTAGAGCACTTCCCTACTCTGTACGAAAAACTCCCGGTTGTTGTGGCCAATTATGCCGTGGGTTTATTTTCTGCTGTCTTGGATAACGTACCGCTCACTGCAGCACTGCTAAAGTCAGGTATTGAAATGACTGAGGGGCAATGGTTAACCCTGACCTACTCAGTGGGTGTGGGTGGTTCTTTGTTGGCGATTGGCTCGGCAGCGGGCGTTGTGGCAATGAGTAAAATACCGGCACTAAGCTTTATTGCGTATTTCCGTTATTTTGGCTATTTATTGTTGGCCTACACTGTTGGTTTTCTTGGCGTAGTGGTTATTAGTTATTTCTTATAAAGGTATGTGGAGTCTTCAAGCCAGCGCTTTTGTGCTGGCTTTTTTTATTGGGGCTAAAGTGGCTTTTGTTAAAAATTGTTAATTCAGCTTTCATGACTGGGATTTTAGCCGGTGAATAAATAGACTCGAGGCTACAAAAAGACATCAGCTTGAAGTGGCTGTTTGAATAATAAATTAGGGGACAACCGATGGACGACTCGAGCCAGAGCACACAAACACTCACTTTAGCCGCTGCGGATGGTTATCCGATCAGTTGTCGGCTGTATCCAGCTTGGGGCGCTACTAAGGGGCAGTTGATTGTGGCAGGCGCAACGGGCGTTGGTCAGCAGTTTTATCGACGCTTTGCTGAGTATGTGAGCCAGCAAGGTTTCAATGTGCTGACTTTAGACTACCGAGGGGTTGGCGATTCAGCGCCTAATCAGCTAAAAGGCTTTCAAATGGATTTTGCTGACTGGGGGCAGTTGGATTTGGCTGCTGCTGTGGATTATATGTATCGCGAAGATGCGCCGCTGTTTTTAGTGGGTCACTCTTATGGTGGGCATGCTCTGGGTTTGCTTCCCAATCATGAGAAAATAAACCGCTGCTATACCTTAGGTACGGGAGCCGGTTGGCATGGCTGGATGCCGTTAGCCGAGCGCTTAAAAGTGCAATTTATGTGGAGTGTGATCTTTCCACCACTGGTGGCCTGGAAAGGCTATTTGCCTTGGAAGATGCTAGGGCTGGGGGCGGATATGCCAAAGGGAGTTTATCGTCAGTGGAAGCGCTGGTGTAGTATGCCGCATTACTTCTTTGATGATCCGTTAGTGCGCGAGTCTAGAAAGTTGCAGTTTGCCCAAGTACGCACGCCCATTACTGCAGCAGTGGCACTTGATGATTTATGGGCGTTGCCAGCATCCCGCGATGCTTTCATGGCGTATTACTGTAATGCTGAAGTAATTCACCGTGACCTTGACCCGCAAGCGTTTAATTTAGCCTTTGGTCATATGGGTTACTTTCGGCCGCTGGCGCAACCTTTATGGGATGAAATGTTGGCGTGGTTTATGGAGCCCGGAGCCCCACAGTAATTGAGTCGGAGTGAGCCACTACTCTGCCCCTGGTTCGATGCTTATCGACAATTCAAGCAAAAATGAGTGTGATTTTATTGCCCTAAGTTTTTAGGGAAATGCTTTAAAGGGTTCACACTCGGGACTTTGCCATTTAAGCTGTGCAGCGTTTTGTTAAACATATTGCAATGAACCCTTGCTTCTTAAGGTGTTTTTAAGTTGTACATTTGCTATGCACTGTTGTTGAGTGCTTAAGTGTGGAGTTTTTATGAGCGAAGGTTCGGTTGTGGTATTAAACAGTTATTACACCTTGATTGCGGCTACTGTGGTTCTTTTAGTCGGGCGTACATTGGTTAAGCGTGTGCGTGTTTTGAGTAATTTTAATATACCTGAGCCGGTGGTGGGCGGTTTAATCGCAGCAGTGCTGGTGTTGGGATTACATCAGGTTAATGGTTTTTCGATTCAAATCGAGAAAGGTCTGCAAGATGGCTTTATGCTGATGTTCTTTGCTTCGATTGGTTTAAGCGCTGATTTCAAGCGGCTGAAAGCGGGTGGCTTGCCGCTGATGTTGTTCACGGCTGTGGTGGCTGGTTTTATTATTGTCCAGAATGTTGTTGGTATTAGTTTGGCGACGCTGTTGGGTTTAAAGCCTTTAACTGGTTTGATTACCGGTTCGATTACCTTGGTTGGCGGACATGGTACGGCTGCGGGCTGGGGGCAAATTTTTGAAACTGATTTTGGTATTCAAGGCGCGGTTGCTTTGGGTATGGCGTGTGCCACTTTTGGCTTGGTCTGTGGTGGTTTAATTGGTGGGCCGGTGGCCCGACGGTTGATGAAGCAAGTGAAGGTGCCTACTGAAATTGTTGGTAGCGGGCCGCAAGTTGCTTTTGAACAGCCGCAGCATAATCGTTTGATTACTGCTGATACGGCGATTGAAACCTTAGCTTTGTTTGCTTTGTCTTTAGCCAGTGCGTCTTATTTGTCGAGTTTTATGGTGGAGCATTTTAGTGAGTCTAATTTTGTTATTCCCACTTTTGTCTGGGCGTTAGCTTCAGGGGTTGTGGTGCGCAATGTGCTGACAAGTGTGTTTAAAGTGACAATCTTTGATCGTTGTGTCGATGTGTTTGGTAATGTGTCTTTGTCGCTGTTTTTGGCGATGGCGTTGCTGAGTTTAGAGTTGTGGATGATTAAGGATTTGGCTGTGCCTTTAATCATTATTCTCAGTGTGCAGGCGTTATTGTTGGTCTTTTTTGCGATTTTTATAGTCTTCCGGGTGATGGGTAAGGACTATGATGCGGCTGTGTTAGCTGGTGGTTTTTGTGGTTTTGGGATGGGGGCTACGCCTACTGCTGTGGCAAATATGCAGGCGGTTACGGATCGTTTTGGACCTTCGCATAAGGCTTTTTTGATTGTGCCCATGGTGGGTGCGTTTTTTGTCGATATCTTGAACGCAACGATTCTCTCGGCGATTACTTCGTTGCCGTTTTGGAATTAATGGTTTGAGTTTGTAAGGGCCTGCTGTCTTAGCTGAGCAAAGTAGTGATGACGCTATGAGCATGCCGTACCTTGTTAGTATCGCTGTTCCCTCAGCGGGGCGTCCTGCCCCGATTCGGGCGCTACGCCATCCATGGCTGCGCTGGTCGCAATACCAACAAGGTACTCATTGATCAGTGATGCTGTCTGCAAGCTTGCAGTACGACTCCTTTAAAACGTATTACTGCGTGATGTTCTATTCAGTTATTGAGTTCTATTGGTTGCAGTGGATGAGAGTTTTTGTGCAATAGTGCAAACACTGCAAAGGATTGACGAGTGCTTCGGAGTGGGTGTGGTGAGCGTAGGCATGGATGGCGCAGCGCCGGAGTTGAACCCTGGATGGGTTCATCGACGGATTAACACTTACCCCGAAGTACGGCATACAGAGGTTTGATGTCTTCGCAGAGCAAAGTAGCGATGACGCTATGGGCATGCCGTATTTGTTGGGACTCTACATCCCGTTGGTAAACTCAGGAATACTCATATCCACTGCCTCACGTACTGCACCTAGAGCAGTGGCGTAGTGGCCTAGTACGCCTAAGGCGTAATCAATACGTGAGCGTATGCGTTGGTCATTGTCATCAACGATGGGGCCTGGGTGCAGCATGGTGTTGACCTGACGAATAATAAGTTGCTCAGGGATATAACACAGACGGTTATTTTTAAAGCTGGAGCTGCGCAGCTCACTGATCGGATAAGCACCGCCAACGCCTGAAGAAACAGATACCAGTAGCCCTGGCTTATGCGCCAGCTCAGTTTTACTGGCCATGACAAAAAAGTTTTTTAATGCAGGGCAGGCCATACCGTGCCATTCCGGACTGATAACAATCACAGCATCGGCAGCTTGTAAGCGAGCAGCGTAGTCGTGCCATAAAGCATCATTGTGCTCGGGCCATAAGGGTAGTGGACTGGTGCCTAAATCGATTAGAGAGCAGCTGTTATCATCACTGAGCTGTAAATCAATCAGGCGTTGGCGTAAATATTCAGCCACCCGCGCTGATTCACTTTGCGGACGGCCCGAACCTGAAATTATGACGTAATTAAGCATTGCAGTCCCTCGGTAAAATATTTTATAAGGTCTAAGTCTAGCCTGAAATAGTCATTCTTTGCTAAGCCCGTTAGTCTTAATTATCTATCGCTGGCCGTACTTTGAGAAAATACACCTCGCTCAGTGATTAAGCTTTTTCAAGGTTTAGCGAGCGGTACATTAGCCTTTAAAAAACTCCCCTGGGGTGCTGCCAAAGTGCTGACTAAAAGCGGCAATAAAAGCGGAAGTTGACTCATAACCACAGGCTAGCGCTACTTCTGTTACCGACTGTTTTTGCTCGAGTAAGGGTAAAGCATTGAGTAAACGCAGACGCTGGCGCCAGAGCCGAAAGGTGAGGCCGGTTTGCTGAGGAAAAAGACGGCTTAAAGTCTTTTCTGAAATATGTAAGCGCTGCGCCCATTGGTTTAAGGTGTCTGTCGCGTCGGGATGTTTTTGTAATTGCGCAACAATTTTTTGTAAGCGTTTATCTGCGGGTAAGGGCAGCATCAACCCCATATCTGGGGCGTGGGTTAACTGATCCAGTAGCACAGCCGCTAAGCGACCTGCGGCGCTGGATTGATCGTACTCCACTGGCAGTTCGCCAAAGGCGCGAATCAGCTCTTTAAGGAGAGGACTGACTTCAACCACTCGGCAGTTATTCGGCACAACAGTCAGGGCTTGGTTATCAATATATAAGCTGCGGATTTGGGTGTGCGCCGAGCATTGCACGCGGTGTTTGATGCCTGCGGGTATCCACACTGCGCGCTGCGGTGGTGCAATAAAGCGCCCTTGGGCTGTTTGTACCTCTAATACGCCACTGATCGCGTAGGAAAATTGCACCCAGGGATGACTGTGGCGGTAACCGAGGACTACATTGGGTAATGCTTCTGTTTGCCCGTAAAGTGGCCGTGGCAGCTGCTTTAAGTCGTTGAGGCGTTGCTCTAAAGAGCTTGGCATTGTCCGTTCACCGATATTCTTTGGCTGATTGCCGTTAGCCGGATTATTTCATATCCAGTAGAGTCGCACCATATTGGATTTACTGGTGTGATTATTATGTTTCGTTTACGCATATTGTTCGACAACTTTACCCTGATCTTAATTGCTGTGGTGTTGGCTGCGACCTTCATTCCTGCACATGGTGTAGGCGCTACGGTATTTAAGTGGCTGACGAGTTTTGCCATTGCGTTATTGTTCTTTTTCCATGGCGCTAAGCTGTCGCGGCAAGCTATTATTGCAGGGGTGATGCATTGGCGTTTACATATGCTGGTGTTTGCCTGCACCTTTATTTTATTTCCAATTTTGATGTTGTCTTTGCAGCCGGTATTGCGCCCTCTCTTAGGGGATGAGCTGTGGGTCGGTATGTTGTATTTGGCCGCTTTGCCCGGCACGGTGCAGTCAGCGATTGCGTTTACTTCGATTGCCCGCGGTAATATTCCGGCGGCGGTGTGTGCAGCTTCGGCATCGAGTTTAGTGGGGATTTTGGTCACGCCTTTGCTGGTAAAAATGATGCTAGATGCTGATGCGGGTACTGCAGGAATGCTGGAGGCGGTGATTCGGATTAGTCTGCAGTTGTTGTTGCCTTTTTTACTGGGTCATTATATGCGTCGCTGGATTGGTAGTTGGGTGGATCACAATAGCAGCTGGTTGAAGTATGTGGATCAAAGCTCGATTTTATTAGTGGTGTATACGGCCTTTAGTGCGGCAGTGATTGCTGGGTTATGGGCTGCAGTGCCGCCGTCATCGTTGATTTTGTTGGCTGTGGTGTGTTCTGTGATTTTAGCTATTGTTCTGTTTGCTACGACTTGGCTGGCGCGAGGCTTTAAGTTTAATAAGGAAGATGAGATTACTATTGTCTTTTGTGGTTCGAAAAAGAGTATGGCGACGGGGATTCCGATGGCTTCGGTGTTGTTTGCCGGTGGCGCAGTGGGGCCAGCGATTTTGCCGCTGATGGTGTTTCATCAAATTCAGTTGATGGTCTGTGCGGTGATGGCGCAGCACTATGCGTCGCGCTGCGAAGAAGAGGGTGCTCAGTGCGCTGATTGAGCTGTGCAAAGTAAAGTTTCTAGAATGTTTTGTGCATGGCGTACCTTGTTCATATCGCTGTTCCCTCAACGGGACATCCTGCCCCGACTCGGGCGCTACGCCATCCATGGCTGCGCTGGTCGCGACACGAACAAGGTACTCGTTGACCAGTGATATTACCTGCGAGTATTGAGCACGACTCTTTTGGCCTGACGATGTTGGATAGTTTGCCTATCTGTCTATATCACTGAGATTATCTTGCACTGTGGCAGGGCATACAAATGGTTAGCCAGTACTTCGGGGTGGGTGTGGTGAGCGAAGCCAGGGATGGCGCAGCGCCGGAGTTGAGCCCTGGATGGGCTCATCGACGGATGAACACCTGCCTCGAAGTACGATATGCACAGATTTAGCATTTTTAGCAGAGCAAGGTAACAAGGACAATTTGTGCATGGCGTACCTTGTTCATATCGCTGTTCCCTCAACGGGGCATCCTGCCCCGACTCGGGCGCTACGCCATCCATGGCTGCGCTGGTCGCGACACGAACAAGGTACTCGTTGATCAGTGATATTGCCTGCCAGTATTGAATACGACTCTTTTGGCCTGACGATGTTGAGCAGTTTAGCTATCTACCTGTATCACTTAGATTTCCTTGCGGCTTACCGGTGCGAGCGAGGCAGTACACATCTACACGGGCGGCGCCGTGTTGGAGTAGGAGTGCGCTAATTATTGAGCAGGTGGTGCCTGTGGTGAGCACATCATCTACTAGGGCAATGTGCTTATTTCTAACCTGCTCTGGGCGGGTGATCTGAAAGGCATTGTACAGGTTTGCCCGCCGCGCTTTAGCGCTTAAACCTTGTTGGCTAACTGTTTCACGGGTACGTAATAAGAGTTGCTGCGGACTGTCTAAAGGCACTGTTTTCGCTAGCCAATCGCAGATCATTTGCGCCTGATTATAGCCACGTTGACGCTGCCTACGTTTGGCCAGTGGAACTGCTAATAACAAATCTGGCCGCCGTCCACCTTCATCAAACGTATAGTGCAAATACTGCCCAAGTACTGAACTTAACAGCTTCCCATAAGGCCAGTTTTGCTGGTATTTAAAGCGACTGATTAAGGTATCAACTGGAAAAGTGAACTGCAAAGGCGTGATCACTTGGCTAAATAACGGTGGGTTATGGGTGCAGTCATAGCACAAGGCATCTTGGCTAGGCATAGGTAACGCACACTGTGGACAATGGTCGCTGAGCCAGGGTAACTCTGCCTCACAGTCAGTGCATAGAGGTATTAATTGCTGACTGGGGCTATCGCAGAGTAAGCAGGGTTGTTTGCTTTTTAACCAGTTGTAAACCTTTTTTAAGTGACTCGGTTGACAGGTCATGACGTCTCCTTGATCATTATTGCAATGCATCCTGCATGCTTAAAGATTAGCAGCCAGCCGCTTAACGGCCAATAAAAAGGATAACCAATGAACGCCAGCCTTAACCCCGTCACTCGCCATGATTGGACCCAGAGTGAAGTGACCGCTTTGTTACAGCAGCCTTTCAACGACTTGATCTTCCAAGCACAAACCACGCACCGCCAGCACTTCAATGCCAATCGCGTGCAAGTTTCGACTTTACTGTCGATTAAAACCGGCGCTTGCCCAGAAGATTGTAAATATTGTCCGCAGTCTGGGCACTACAACACCGGGCTGGATAAAGAAAAGCTGATGGAAGTGCAGAAGGTTTTGGACGAAGCCAAACGCGCCAAAGAGATTGGTTCAACGCGTTTTTGCATGGGCGCAGCGTGGAAGCATCCTTCGGCGAAAGATCTGCCTTATGTCTTGGAAATGGTGAAAGGCGTTAAAGCCATGGGCATGGAAACCTGCATGACCCTTGGCAAGTTAGATGAAGCGCAAACCCAAGCATTGGCTGATGCCGGTTTAGATTATTACAACCACAACCTTGATACTTCGCCAGAGTTCTACGGCAATATTATTACCACCCGTACCTATGCCGAGCGCTTACAAACTTTAAGTTATGTGCGTGATGCGGGAATGAAAATCTGCTCAGGCGGTATTTTGGGCATGGGCGAATCCATTGCTGATCGTGCTGGCTTGTTGATCCAGCTGGCCAATTTGCCAGAGCACCCAGAAAGTGTGCCGATCAATATGCTGGTGAAAGTTGAAGGCACGCCGTTAGAAAATGCCGAGGATGTTGATCCCTTTGATTTTATCCGCATGCTTGCTGTAGCGCGGATTATGATGCCTAAATCCCATGTGCGTTTGTCCGCAGGCCGTGAACAAATGAACGAGCAGATGCAAGCATTAGCATTTTTAGCCGGTGCTAACTCGATTTTCTACGGGGAGAAGCTTCTGACCACTGCTAATCCACAAGCGGATAAAGATATGCAGTTGTTTGCCCGTCTCGGCATCAAACCAGAAGCCCGTGAAGAGTATGCCGATGAAGTGCAC
>RRZU011215572.1_pt1 | contig 54459 bp, 41 predicted proteins | sample 2165561 | NCBI WGS metagenome assembly RRZU01 (sample SAMN10456909, study PRJNA506462) | wastewater metagenome | isolation source: wastewater sludge | place: USA: Moscow, Idaho
AACCGGAGATGTTTTAATATCATGGGAAAACGAGACGTTCCAGATACTTAAAGAATATGGCACAAGGAAATTTGAAATCGTCATTCCTTCTCTAAGCATCCTGGCTGAACCCGCCGTCGCATTAATTGACAAAATTGTCGATAAGAAAGGTACGCGGAAAGCTGCTGAAGCCTATCTCCAATATCTCTATTCAGAAGAAGGGCAAGAAATCGCTGCCAAACATTTTTTCAGACCCACCAGTGCTAAAGTCGCTGAAAAATACACAGCGCAGTTTCCCAAAATAGAATTATTCAATATTAATGACGCCTTTGGCGACTGGAAAACCACACACAACACTCACTTCTCCGATGGCGGAACATTCGATCAAATCTTTTTGAAATAGTAACAATTCTAATCAGCAATAAATTTGCTCCGCACGCCCTGCACCTATCCCCGTGGCAAGACCTCTGGGAATTGCGAGTTAAATCGAGGAAACCAGGATGTAACATCACAGTCACCGAAATGTTTTTAATGAGTTTTGCCACTAAAATCTAGAAGTGACCATCCAAATAATTGACTGTTGTCATCCAGCGATTAAGTCGACCCATCCCCAGGATATTTCAAGCCGATTTTTTTCCTAATCTGATCCATCGTTTCCATCAAAGCCAAGGATTCAGCAAGAGTAACGCTTGCACTTTCTAATTTTCCTTCTCGAATGCATTGATTAACTTCTGCAGCTTCATGCTCGTATCCCGCGCTCCCCCATGTGATTCGAGGCAATTTTCTTGAACGCCAAAGAACAGCCAAGCGGGCACGCCAAAACATGGGAATCCAAATCATTCCTTTGGTACCCATAATAAAAGCATTATGCGGAGTGCGCGTTTGAATGGAGCTTGACAGTAAAGCAAGCTGCCCCTGTGGATATTGCAGCATGATACCAGCTTGCTCGTCGACACCGGTTGCGCCCAGAAATGCCAGCGCTTGAATTTCTGAAGGTTTCGGGCCAAAGAGATGAGATGCCAAAGCAAGGGGATAAATACCGACATCCAGAATTGACCCACCGGCAAGAGCAGGATTAAGCAATCTATGTTGAGGTTCCCACGATGCCCTGAATCCGAGATCGGCCTTGAACATCCGAACTTCCCCGATCAACCCGTCCTTAACCCACTGCATCGCACGCTTATACACAGGATTAAACCTCGACCACATGGCTTCCATAAGAAAAAGCCGCTTTTCACCTGCACAAGCAATCATTTGGCATGCTTCTATCGCATTCAGCGCAAATGGTTTCTCACATAACACATGCTTTCCATTTTCCAGACACAGAAGCGTATGACTCTTGTGGAAATTATGGGTTGTAGCTACATAGATAACGTCAATATCCGGATCTTTGGCTAGTACCTCATATGAGTCATACGCGCGAGAAATGCGATGCTTTGCTGCGAATGCCTCCGCTCGTTGGATTGATCGTGCTGCCACGGCGACAACTTCAGCGCCGGGGGTCTTTCTAAGATCAGAAACAAAGCGATCGGCCATTAGTCCCGCGCTTAATATACCCCACCGGACCAATGCAACCATAGAAAAAACTCCTTTAGCTAATGAGCTTAAATTGTTTGTATTTTTATCAGTTCATAGAATCATTCAAGCATATCAAACTCATCCAACGAGTGAATCTCGGATGCTTCTTCATCCATCTCTGCTGATAATTTTATCGCAATATCATTCAGATAAAGTACGATCTTCTTAATTAGCATGAATTCTCAACTTAAATGGTTTGCATTGCTGAGAATTGAATATAATCTCAACATTCAAACAAATACTATCCTGTTACAGCATAAAACCTGAGCCTTGATACAATAACTTAATATCTAGCATAAAGGGCCTCTGAGATTTAGATTGCGTTGCTGCACAGTTCACTTCGACCCACTACTTTCAATTCTAAAACAAAGGAATCTTTAGCTGTGCTTTACCATACCAAAAAAGTAGAGATTAATTTAGGCTATGCGTGCAATGCTAAATGCCCATTTTGCTATTACTATGATTCCGTCATCACGAAATCCAATGAAAACACGCTGACTACAGAGCAAGCGAGAAAACAGCTCAAGCAAGCCAAAATGCTTGGGATACAAGAAATCGAGTTTACCGGAGGAGAAGTGACGCTACGTAAAGATCTGCCCGAATTGATCACGTATGCTAAAAAAGAACTTGGCTTTTCCATTGTCTGCCTGATTACAAACGGCATCAGGTTATCTAAGCGGGATTACGTCGCCGGTCTCGTCGCTGCGGGTGTCGATGATATATTGTTCAGTATCCATGGTCATGATGCGCCAACTCATGATGATCTGACAAAAGTTCCGCGCAGTTTTGATCACATTCTGGAAGCTATCGACCACGCAAATGAATTTGGTTTGAGGGTTCGAACCAACACAGTTGTCTGCAAAACCAATTTCATGTACCTGACTGAAATTATACAACTGCTCATTAAAAAGAAGGTCGATAACATTAATTTTGTGATGTTCAATCCGGTGCTACAAGCAAAGAATATTGATATCGTTAAAGAAGTGTATGTCAATTACGCAGATGCAGGCCGAGAAATCATTAAAGCAATCAAGTCGTGCGAAGCTGAACTTCCTCATTTCAATGTAAGATACATGCCCTTTTGCTTCCTTCCCGGTTACGAGCAATATGTGACAAACATGGATCAAATGACCTTTGATCCGGACGAATGGGACAATTTCACAAGTTTCCTGATCAGAAAAGGTAGTTTCGTTACCTGGCTCTGCCTGATACTCGGCATTCTTAAAACACCGTATCTTACTTTTGTTGCCAAATATGGCTTCAGAGCAGTATGTACAGCAGGACTCAGCCGCTTCTATGTATTCAAAGATAGAATTAAAACCAAAAATTGCAAAAAATGTGCTTATGAGAATGTATGTGACTATCTTTATCGGCATTATCACGACATCTATGGGGAAGCGGACGTAATCCCCATACCTGGGAAAAAAGTGTCTAACCCGGCGTGGATCATGAATGCAGCAAAAATACGCAAACCGGGTGAGTTGCCTAAAAAGATGAACTGAGTCGCATATGAGTATGGGCGAATCTCTATATCGCATCCGGAGACGGGTATCGCTTGTCGGCATGTGGATCAAGTTGCGCGCAGGTTATGGCTTGCCTTTCAACAAGACTATCGATCCGGAGAACCATACGTTCTGCCGCAGTGAACTGTCTCGCCTTCCTCAGCTTCATTGGGATTTTGGGGACTTAGAGCTACAGAATCTCGTCACTAAAAGTGACCAGCAAGTTTGCGCCATTCCCAATTCAGCAAATCATGCAACCTCCGCAAACGATCTGTGTTGGCACAAAGCGCCAGACACCGGACACTATTGGCCCCTAAAATTCTTTGCGCAAATCCCTTTTGCACCGGGCAATCCGATTGGAGATATTCAATTTGTTTGGGCTCGTTCCCGGTTACAAAATTTGGTCACCATCAGTTTGGTTGGCAATCTAACAGATGATCCTTGCATCAAACGCCAAGTTATTCGGCGAATGGAAAAACTAATGCTGTCGTGGATCAGTGCGAATCCGTGGCTGAAGGGCGTAAATTATATTTCTACTATGGAATGTGCGCTCAGGCTGATAAGTATCTGCCATGCATTTGATAGCGTAAGAAATGAGAATATTAGTCCGCAAACTTGGCAGGCACTTGTGTATCTTGTACACAACCACGCCTACTTCATCCGGCGAAGACTTTGTCTTTTTGCTTACGCCGGGAATCATACCCTCGGAGAATGTGCTGGGCTTATTTACGCCGGCATACTCTTTCCCGAACTACCCGACTCGGAAGAATGGCTGGCTGTTGGCTTAAAAATCATGGCGCAGGAAGCAAATGCTCAAATTCTTCCGGATGGAGGAAATCGCGAACAATCGTTCCGATATCTAGCGATGATGGTTGATCTGTGCGGACTGGTCACCTGCCTGCTCAAACATCATGGTAGATCCGCTCCCAGCGATATCGAACAAGCCTGGCTTCGTGGTAGAAATTTTTTACAAGCATTTGCTTCATCGCCTGATAACTTACCTGCGGTAGGGGATAGCGACGATGGCTATGCATTGTCGCCATATCTCCAATTATCATGGAAAAATAGCCTTTGTGAATCCGAATTACCAGTACAGTCGCTGCAAATTTTTGCAGCATCCGGGTACTCGAGAATTCTAGGAGCGGCAAATCATGGCGATATGCGATTCAGTCATGGCAAACTTGGATTAGCAAGTACGTTCGGACATGGGCACGCCGATGCTTTATCTATTTGTTGGGATCTTGACGGAAAACCATTATTAGTCGACCCAGGCACATATCTTTATGATGGGAATCCGCATTTCAGGCATTACTTTCGCGGCACATCGGCCCATAACACAATTGTGTTGGATGATACTGATCAAGCATTGCAGAATAAGGAATCCGCATTTGGCTGGTCACGCGCATACACTGCAAAACTAATATGGCACAGTGAAAATCTTAATGGCAAGACTGTAATCCTGGCCAATCATAATGGCTATGCTGATAGTGGAGTAATGCACTGGCGAGCGCTTGTCTATGACCATCTGTTCGGAAGGTGGATGATTTGGGATCGCGTGGAGGGCACGGGCGAACACGCCCTGGCAATGCACTGGCATGTTGATGCACATGCCGAAATGATGAGTGATGAAATTGTCATAGATTGCGCAGGTAAGTCATGGTTTGTTAGCATACAAGGTGGCAAATCCTGCTTATATCGTGGGAATGAGCAGTTGCCATTGGGCTGGATTTCCAGAAAATATGGTGCAAAGGAACCCCTTAACACCCTAAGGACAGAAACCCGTACTTGCTTGCCCCATGAATTTCTGACTCTCATTACCCCAAGCGAAGAAAATCAAACTGAATTTTCCATCGATGACAACTTAGTAAACATGCTACGAAACAAATGTGTAGAAACTTAATCAGGTCAGAAAGCTTAATAAAAAGCTCAGCTCAGATTGTAATGATGCCCTGTGTATAGATCAAAGAAATCGACGTACACAATTAATAATTACGCCAATTTATAAAATGCTTTCGTAAAGCTTGGACAATACGCTCACCCACTCCGATGTCACCATAGACGGGTGGGAATTGCTGATGGCCAAGGCTTTTCTGCGAACATATTTTATCCTGGATCACTCCAGGGGAGAAACCAGTTAGCACATTGGCTCCCACTTTTATGGTCTCCGGTCGCTCGGTGTTATTTCGCACGGTCACGCATGGGACACCAAAAATATAAGCCTCTTCCTGAATGCAGCCACTGTCCGTAATGATTAGCGCCGCAAATTTCTCGTAAGAAAGCGATGTAAATGGATCGACCGGATCAATAACCGTTATCCGTGACAAGAGATCAAAGCTGAGGCCATAATTTTGCATAGCATCCCGCGTCCGCGGATGTATGGGGAAAATCATAGCATCAAATTCATCTGCCAGCGAATTGAGCGTTGTAAAAACGTCAATCATTCTTGTGCGACTGTCGGTAAATTCCTTTCGATGCAGGGTAATATATGCGTAAGTATCCAAACGTGGTTTAACCAATTCAGCAGAGAAGTCATGAATTAAATCTACAGTAGTATTGCCAACATTGAAAATTCGGCCACGCAAATCCGGAATATTTTTCAAATATTCCGCATGATACTGCGTATACGTAAACAAATAATGCGCCGCACTATCGACCATGATACGGTTGCGTTCCTCATACATGCGATTATCATAAGCACGCAGACCTGCCTCGACATGAGCTAATCCAACATCAGAATAGACAGCAGCAACGGCGCCTACAATTGACGCCGCAGTGTCACCATTCACCAAGATCAGATCAATCTGCTGCGTGCGAATGATGTCGCATACCCAATCAATCGCCGCGCCAATACTATAAGATCGAGGATAAATAAAATTTGGCACATAGCCCATTTCGGCAAATACCACCTCTCGGAGCAATGGATCTTGGTGCTGATTAGTATGCAGAACGACAAAATCCAAATTCGCTTCGCGCAGAGCCTTAACAATGGCGTAATTTTTCATGACCTCGGGACGAGTGCCAATTACAATCCCGACTTTCACCGTTCTAGAATAGCCTTAGCAAATGTCTCAGCGACAACTCGATTTCCTTGCTCGTTGAAGTGAACAGAATCCACATAGCAATCACGACTTAATCCGTTAATCGGCACGTAATGAATTTTTTTATTTTCGGCTGAAATTTTCCTGATCGCGTCATTATATTGATTACGACGATCTACTGTTTCTTTGCGGAAGAAAATATGGCCATCGGGAAAAATAGGGGGAATTTCAGCACAAAATATAGCCTTGTATTTTTTGATCAGAAATGCTCGAACAATCTGCCGGTAATATTCTTCAAAAAGATCTAGGGGCGTTTCATTTCCCACGTCGTTTGTACCTATGAGCACACATACTTGATAAGTATCGCTGATCACCTCGATCTCATTATTGAGCAGAAACCATAATTCCCGGGCTGTATAGCCATTAACGCTTCGATTAATCGTACGCCATTGATAAGGTGTTTGTTGAGTGAGCGTTTGGGCCAGATATAACGGATAACAACCATAAGTCCGCGCGCCAAAAGTTTGGCTATCGCCAATACAAAGCAGGTTCTGATAATGCATATCGCTGTTTCTCTAATTATCGAAACTTACTAAGAATGCGGTTGATATTAATATGATGTGCATCGGAAAAATAATGGGAAGGTGAACACGCGAATTTAGTTTCAGGCCGTTCTCTCGAAAGAAGAAATTTTTTGGTTCTAAAGTAAATAATTTTGTTTTCATCGGTTTTCTTTTTGCTTCGCAGAATGTTGCCAATCACAATAAATTATATTAGGAGGCTTTTGCAAAATTCAACAAATTATCAAATTCGTTACAATTTCTGATTTTTTTGTGAGAATCGCGATATTCTTAGTCATTTCCTTGCTGAAATCACGCGAACAATCACTTTCAATGATCATTATCGGCACAGAAAGCGCATTTGTCCTATGATAGCAATTGTACCTGCCTATTAACTACAACCTTTTCAGGTTGTAGTTAATAGCTTGTAAGACATGCCAGGCATGTGCTTGTGTTAATCGTGTCCTGAAACGAGACAGTACCGAATGATCCGGAACATCGCCTTCCAAACTCAGGCCCCAAAACCGCATCACGTTCAGATTCGCATTAGCCATGCCTTCAACTGATTCATCACTGAGTCCACCGTGCCAGATTCCTACCAGCAACATTTTGAACAGCAGCAGACCGGGATAGGCAGGGCGGCATGAGTTGTGAGGGCATATGTTCAGCGATTGCTTTTTCTATTGGTGTCCAATCAATCAGGTAATCGATTTGATTGAGAAAGTTTCCTTTGCGAGTACTACGGATGACATCAAACTCTGAAAAACTCATATCAATTAACTCAACGATATGATTCAAAAAATTATTGTATCGTCGCCCACACCTAAAAACTACTCTAGCCGCGCAAAGTTCTCATTAAATAAATAAAAGACGGTGAATTCTTTTCCGAATCCGAGCATATCGGATTTTACTTCACTTATCAGTTCCTAGATACCCAACGTTTAACAGACCTACATGAACGTCCTCGCCAAATCAGATCAGATTAGGCCCGACCAGCAGCATGGCGTAAGTTTCTGGTTCAGGAACAGGCTGACTTCCACATGCACAAGCCCAAGCCCCATAGAGAAACTTGTAGTCACATTAAATAGAAAATATAGGGCTATGAGTGTAAATCAAAATCAAATATGGATCGACCCCGTGTCTCGGATCCACTGTGCAATTACCATCGCCGAGTCAATGAAATCATATGAGATCCCTTTCCAAATGAACTAATAACTTGCACATGCTCAAAATCATTCTGAATTCGTAGTATTTCAACATCAAAGAATGATATTAGAGCTGCATCCGCCTGAAACGAATAAAAAAAGCAGATACTATTCAATAGCCTACTGAAATTTTCTTGAATACTTCTAGTGGTTCATATCTATTCTCTCCCTATTACACCAAAGTAGCACCTTTCTAGAAAACAGGGTACATTACTTTTGCGAGTCTCAAAATTCGTCTTGTAGCAGTATCTAATATTTGCCAATATAGTTTTTACTAATTTGATTTCCTATGCCAAGAAAGCAAAAAAAGAAAATATTTGTTCTCGATACTTCAGTTATCTTATATAACCACAACGCAATTTACAGCTTTGAAGATAATGATGTAGCCATTCCGATTACCGTGCTGGAAGAACTTGATCATTTCAAAAAGGGCAATGACATCAAGAACTTTGAGGCAAGAGAATTCATACGGATTATGGACAAATTGTCGGCAAGCCATTCGCTGCAAAACTGGATTCCCATTGATTATCCGAATCATGGCCAGTTCAAGGTATGCATGCAGGAAAAGACCATCGGGCTGGACGCTACCGAGATATTCAGAGAAAACACCGCCGATCACCGCATTCTAAATGTAGTAATTTCGCTGGGCCAGGAATATCCGGAAAGAAAAGTAGTCTTGGTATCCAAGGATATCAACCTAAGACTCAAAGCAAAATCCCTGAATATTCCCGCGGAAGATTTTGAAACCGGAAAAATCAAAGATCTCGAATCTTTGTATACGGGTAAAACCGTGATCGAGGGGTTATCGAAAGAGATTATCGATAGCGTTTATACCCAGAATTTTTGTATGTCCGCCGACATAGGCATACAAAACCCCATACCTAACCATTATTTTATTCTAAAAAACAACCGGGCTTCTGTTCTGGTGTTTTATAATCCTGTAACACACCGAATTGAACGTATTGAAAAAGAATCCGCCTTCCGGATTACCCCCAGAAATGCCGAACAAGTATTCGCTTTGCATGCGATTACAAACCCAAATATCAAACTCGTTACCTTGCAAGGTGTTGCAGGGACAGGAAAAACATTGCTTGCACTCGCCGGCGCACTCGACCAGAAAAGGCATTTCAAACAAATATATTTAGCACGCCCAATTGTGCCCCTAAGCAATAAAGATATTGGCTTCTTGCCAGGCGATATTATCTCAAAACTTAATCCCTATATGGAACCGCTGTGGGATAATCTAAAATTCATTAAGAGTTTGTTTACCGAGAAAGATAAAGAATATAAACAGATTACAGATGCCGTTGATCAAGAGAAACTGAAAATTACTCCGCTCGCTTATATCCGCGGACGCAGTATTTCAAATGTGTTTTTTATTGTGGATGAAGCACAAAATCTCACGCCGCATGAGGTAAAAACCATCATCACGCGCGCAGGTGAAAATACAAAAATTGTCTTTACCGGCGATATTTATCAAATCGATACTCCTTATCTAGATTCCCAGAGTAATGGATTGTCCTATCTGATCGACAAAATCAGGCATCACGAAATTTATGCGCATGTGCGACTGGAAAAAGGCGAACGATCAAACCTTGCGAATTTGGCTAATCAGCTGCTGTAAGACTAAAAGTTATTGATATCGTAACCTGTAAAAGCATGGGCGCTGATCCGCACTCGATAATGAGACTTTATTATCAAGTCAACGTTAGCTGGGACAGGATGCAGCACCTTTGCGATCGAATAATTGCACGGCCATTTACTGCAAAAAAAAGTCTATATTGGATACTGGAGTAAGTATCTTGGGTCTGTCTCGTGCTGTCTCATTAAATGATGGCAAAACTGTTTCTTGGAATGGCGCTATTAAATTTGTAGATTCATTGGTCTGCGTAAATCCTCGATTGCGCAATACTTTCTTTAAACTAAACGAAGACAAATTAGGATTAAATTCCATGATGAGCGTGTTTGTAAGTGCAAACACAGAACTCGTAGTAAAAGGCAAAAATGGATTGCTTCTCGCGCTCAAGTCAGTATACATTGAACTGATAACAATCATTAATTCTTTACCGTTAAAATAGGCTGTGGCATCAATGAATTCCAGTTGGCGTGGCAAACCGTCAATCGCAGGAATTCCCGAGTATCCAATCGCCGTTGTACTATCAATACACACATTTTGATTATTATTGACAAAACGCGGAATACCACCTGTTAGGCTTAAACGATATATACCTTCTCCGGCATCTTCTATGACCTCAAACTTACTTTGTATCGGTGTGATAGTGGGGGTCGGATCATTGGAATTAACAGCGCTCAGACAGCTAAACCCATCGTACACAATACTTAATCCCAGGGCATGACTTTGCAATAGAAAAGAAAATAATATTAAAACCAATCCCCGCATTATTTGCATCGTAGTACCTCAAGTATGAATTAAGTATGTCTAACCCAATGTACGCGATTCAAGAACCAAGTTCTGCTCCCCGCTTCTTCTTTAACAATTGAAGATTGGCAAACGTGCTAAATATAATACATCAAACCAGAAAGTACTTTATGTCTGCGTATTTATCGCACCGTACAGTTTTGCAAAAGTATCACCTACATATCTAATTTCTTCCGTTGTGTGAGCAGCATTTACGCTGCATCGAACGAGTGATTTACCTTCGGGTGCTGCTGGCGGCAAAATTAGATTTACATAAATATTATGTTCGAGTAATTGTTGCCAGAGTAGCAGTGCTTGTTGTGGCGTTGCAACAACAGCAGCAATGACTGGACCAGGATCCGGGCCTAGCTGATAGCCTACTTCTTTAAGCTGCGTATAGAGTTGTCGACAGTTGCTCCATAATTTGTCACGCAAATGACTGCCTTTCCGAAGCAACTCTAAGGCTGCACGTGTTGAGGCAATTGTTGCCGGTGATGGCGATGCAGTAAAAATATAGGGATGACTGACATACCGCAATTGTTCCAGTTGGGGGTGATTACTCACGCAAAACCCGCCAATACTGCATAAGCTTTTGCTAAAAGTTCCTGTTATAAAATCAACTTCATTTAACAAACCTGTTGTTTCAACAAGGCCTTGACCTGATTTACCTAAAACGCCGAGTGAATGAGCTTCATCAAGAAGCAATATACCACCATATTTATTTTTCAATTGCACAATATCGGCTAAAGGCGCCTGATCTCCAAGCATACTATATATACCTTCAGCGATAATGAGCGTGGTTTCAATATTATCCCCCAAGCGACGCAATCGTTTTTCCATGTCGGCCATATCATTATGTTTGAAGCGAATAATATTCGCACCACTAAGAATACAACCATCAAAAATACTTGCGTGAGAATCGCCATCAATCAGAACCGTATCGCCTGGACCAACCAGACCAGAGATGGTACCTAAGTTCGCTTGATAACCGGTTGTAAAAACAATACCCGAGCTACATTGATAAAAATCGGCAAATTCCTTCTCTAATGCGCGGTGACCAAAATAACTTCCATTCGCCATTCGTGAGCCTGTGGTACCCGTTCCTTCTTTATCAATCGCCTCATGCGCCGCACGAATGCATTCAGGGGAAAAAGTTAGGCCCAGATAATTATTCGTGCCCATCAGAAGTACACGACGCCCCCCAATTCGGGCTTCAGTAGCCGAAAAAACTTCTTCGATTGGAATACCAAAAGCACCCACACCATCAGGTAAAAGCGCTTTTCTTGCGGCCGCAGAAGCATCTAGCTTTTCAAGTAAATTCATTATGATGATGTTATTTTAATTTTATGTACCAAATCAGCTAACTCACGAACTGTTTGAACATCTGTTAATGCATTGATAGGGATAGAAATATCAAAAGCATCTTCAACTTCCATAATCAGATTGAGCAGTTTGATGGAATCAATGGACAATTGGTTGATCAAGTTCGTTTCAGGGGCAATCAAGACATCAGCATTGGTCAAGTCGCTTAGACGATCACAAAGCAGCTTCATGATCTCATCATAATTACTTTCAGTCATAGGTTATTTCAGTGTAGTTAATTTTGAAGTTAGATTACTTCAGATAATACATCTTGTAAACGAATTCTCGGATGCCAACCAGGTAGTACGTTAATCAAGGGAGTATTATTGCATACCCAGTCTTCATGCTGTAATTCATTGACCTTTCCTGGAGTCAGCATGGGGGAGTACTGAAACAAGCGGGAAAACCAAAGATTGGTTAATGCAATACATCGAATAAGCAGATCTGGAATCGCAATACAATGTACCGGGCGCTTCCATATTTGCTGAGCTATGACTTTAAGACTTTGATAACTATATCCGTCAGGTGTGCCATCGTCGAGTTCAAAAATTCCAGTGATTGGTTTTTCAGAATTAAGCCAGACACATATAGCTGCAACCAAATCATATACATGTATTAGTCCAAATCGATTTTGTATTTTTCCAACAACGGGGAAAAAACCACGATACATAGATTGAAAAAGCGGTTTCATTTCTTTATCGCCCGGACCATAAACAGCTGTAGGGCGAAAGATTATCCATTGCAGTTGGTTTGAGTATTCAATAAGCTTTTGCTCTGATAAATACTTGCTTTGAGCATACCAGGATAACTCTGGTTGACGTGCAGCTAAAGAAGAAATAAGTAAAAAACGGGGAAATTGTTTTTGTTTAGCGAGGGCACGCAAGACATTTTCTGTGCCGGTAATATTGGTGCGTTCAAATTCTTGAAAAGAACTTCCTCTTACCGTTGCAGCACAATGAATCACACACGCCACACCATCCACCAGACGATGCAACGCATTAAAATCCTCTAAGTTACCTTGGATCCACTGAACCGATTCAGTATCTGAGAAGCGGATAGCCCGAGCAAGTGCACGAACTATCCATCCATCTTGAACTAGTCTTTGAATTAGTACGCTGCCAATAAAACCAGTAGCACCTGTTACAGCTACTAATTTTTGCATACCTTTTATCTGTCGCCTGACTCTACAAAAGATAATTGATCAACTAATTTGGTTCTTTGAATATATCCTTGCCTGGCCGCAAAACGTGAAAGTTTACCAGATGAAGTCCTAGGCAAAGTATGTGGTGGAACAAGTTCAACAACACAATTTACTCCAAATGCCATATAAACAAGTTGCTGCAATCTAGTTGTCAGCGATTGACGCTCTGTTGGAGAAGTTAGCCGGCATTCAATTACCAGCACAATAGTCGTTGTACCATCTTCACCATTAATTCCAAATGCAGATGCCTCTCGTGATCTAACTTCTGGTTGCTGCTCAGCCAACTCTTCGATATCTTGCGCTCGAATATTGCGGCCATTAACGATAATCACATCGGTGCGACGTCCCGTTATAAACAAATCACCTTCAAACAGAAAACCAATATCGCCGGTATCCAGCCAGTTTCCAGGCTTAAGTGCCTTGCTCGTCTCTTCTGAGTTATTATAATAGCCAGTCATTACGCTATCACCTTGCACCAGCACACTACCAACCATCATCTCAGATAACTGATGTCCATCTTCATCAACTATCTTAACGATATGTCCGGGCAATGGACGTCCACAGTTTACAAATTCATTTTGTTTTCGGCCATCAGCCTGCAGTCTCGCAGCCATTTTTTTATCAATCAGCGTCTTACTATCTACTTGCAGACTATTGCATCCTGTATTAATTTTTGAAAATGTAACAGCAAGTGTTGATTCTGCAAGACCATAGCATGGCAAAAAAGCATTCGCATCGAAACCAGCTGATGAAAATTTTTCAGCGAAGTTTCTTAAAGTATCGGGGCGAATCATTTCTGCACCTATACCAGCTGCTCTCCAGCAACTTAAATCCAATTCTTTAAGATCAGATTCCCGCACACGAAGAGTGCATAGTTTAAGGCCAAATGGTTGGCTGAATGCAACCGTACAGCGATTTCGGCTAATTAGGCGCAACCACTGCATCGGACGAATTGCAAAATCCCTAGTTGCTAAATAATCGACTGAAATCTGCGTAACCATTGGAGCCAGAACGAGTCCAACCAATCCCATATCATGGTAAAAAGGCAACCACGATGCGGAACGATCATCAGGTTTTATTTCCAAACCGTTACGTACGATACCTTGCAAATTACACATCAAGGCCCGTTCGGTTATAACTACACCTCGCGGAGTACGTGTACTACCCGACGTGAATTGCAAATACGCAGTTTCATCGGGATGATTAAACTGCAATTCTGCGTCACTGACAGGAAACTCATTTAATTTTCCTGGTGTCCCTGCCCAGCGTATGCTGGCAACACCTATTACAGCTTCTTCAAGAAAATTAATATAATCAATATTAGCTAGTGCAATACTAGCCTGACTACTTTCGAGCATCCCCCTCAATTGCTGAACATATATCGCATGGCTTCCAAGATTAACTGGAACCGGCATTGCAAATGGAACTAACCCAGCATAGCGGCACGCAAAAAACAACTCAACAAATTCCGGGGAGGTATCAGCGATGATCGCCACCCGGCTACCACGGGGCAAATCAAAGCCAGACAAACGCTGAGCTAAAGTACGAGCATTCTGCCTAAGTGTTTTGTATGGCAGAACTGAACGAATATTTCCTTTCGCGTCATAAAAGTTATACCCCGTTACACCCTTTGCTGCATATTCTAAAGCACTTGTTAGTGTGTCAAAACCAGCTAACTGCTGAACTAGCGTATTGAGTGTCGGTGTCGGTGTCGGTGTTAGATGCAATTCGCTTGAAGGCTGAAAATCAAACGCTTGCGTTAGCGGAGCGTTCAACTTGATTATTGTCGAACTCAAGATCTTCCCCTCGAAGTAATTGTACTTGTCATCTTGCTCATTCTTTGCAAGAAATTCTGGTTGAGCGTGCCAATTTTTATATTCAATTTTAAATAATGCATTTTTGCTGGCTGGAAAATTTTCATTCAAACGCTTACCGCTGACATTGCTTAACAAATATAAGTGTGTCATATTTGACCACTCAGCAGCTTATATAAGGTGCTTTTTCCTGTCAAGGCAATATTAGATCGGTGTTGTATCAAAACAACATTTGCGCAAATGGCGCCATGAGAGCTCTGAGCAAATCACATTCTGCATCTGCTCCCTTTGATCGATAATTCTATTTCTCCTTCCTTTTACTTGAATCAAGCCTTCCTTTATTCGATGCATACCAAAGTAGAATTTCGAAGCTGCACAAAAAGCTAAGCTCAGATGTTTTTCAGAATTGACTATAAATATTAGTATTAATATACTTTTACTTTTACTTCATCTGAGCCAGCGACTGATATATAAACCATTTGTTTGGCACATTACCCTGCCAACAATATCCTTTTCCGTAATATCAGCACAATTCGATAGGCAGCATACGCAGCAATCAGGTGTTTTAACGTATGTCCGCTAATCCAACCATCCGTCCAAACAAAAATTGATCCATCCAATAGTTCCACAAACTTCGCAAATGCGTACAACGCAATAATCTGATAAACATCGTTACCATGACTGTAGCGCGATGGAAAGCAAAAGCTGATCCAGACAATCAACAGAATCAAATAAAACTGCATTACAATATAAAAATTCAGGTTACCCGCGCCTTGCTGTTCGGTCCAATACCAATATAACACGCTCAACACCGCAAAAATTACCAATAAAGGTAGCGCTCTTAAACCTATAGTTAAACTTACGCGTTCGATCAGCGTCGCCGACAGCAACGCGGCTATAGCCATGACAATAGGTATTCGATCCCACAACAAACGATCAATGTTTGGCGTCCAGTGATAATAGATAGAACCAAATGCGACAGCAACTACGCTGAAAAACAACACCCAGTATGGCAAGCTTTCTTTACGGTTATGAAATGTGGTTTGCGTTGTCATTCCCTGAACTCGCCACAAGAACACCAAACCCACGCCACCACTAAGCAAAAAAGCCAAATTGGATATTACATCGTTGAAATTGGGAATGCCAATGAAACTACGCTGATCGGCGAAGTAGTGATATTCGCCGGATTGTGGAGTGGGCGGCAGCAACATAGCTGCTATAATGACCGCAACTGACAGTCCACCCATTGTCCAAAGCTGTCGCTGCAAACTCATCCGATAACACTTTAAATTACCCATTAAACCAGAATGAAATTATCCGCACCGGATCCATGCTATCCATCAATTTATTAATCACAGCTATCGTGTGCGGATGTCCACTGACCATTACCAATCTTTTCATGAAGAAAAGACGGATAATCACATGAGATAATGCAATTATTAACTAATAAGCTCGATTATCCAAATACGCATGAGTATCTCCCTAGAATGAATATTGGCTGCATCACACGATTTTTATGCATGCTGGATTCTATAATAATTGCACATTTCAATGTTACCCCCTGATCATCAGTTGAGTATTATTTCAATACATCTGCGCAACAGCTTCTCCGATGCGACCAACGGCGATGATGTCGATGCCTGGAATGACCTGCTTAGGTTTATTGGCTAATGGAATAATGGCCTGCTTAAAGCCAAGTTTTGCGGCTTCCTTGAGTCGCTCCTGTCCACGTTGCACGGGACGTATTTCTCCAGCCAAACCAATCTCGCCGATCACGATCATTTTTTCCGCCATGGGTCTATTTTTTAGAGACGAAACCACTGCCAGCATAACAGCAAGATCCGCACCTGGTTCAGTAATTTTTACACCCCCTACGGCATTGACAAAAACATCCTGATCAAAGCAGGGAATGCCTGCATGGCGATGTAATACCGCCAACAACATAGCCAGCCTGTTTTGCTCTAATCCAACACAAAGTCGTCGCGGATTGGGTGAGCGTGCTTCATCGACTAAAGCTTGAATTTCCACCAATAGCGGGCGCGTACCTTCTTGCGTTACCATAATGCATGATCCCGGCACTTGCTTATCATGATGTGAAAGAAACAATGCCGATGGATTCCTCACTTCGCGCAACCCCTTCTCGCTCATCGCAAAAACACCTAATTCGTTAACCGCACCAAAACGATTTTTGAACGTGCGAATCATGCGAAAACTAGAATGCATATCACCTTCGAAATACAACACGGTGTCGACCATATGTTCCAACACGCGCGGCCCCGCCAGCGCCCCTTCTTTGGTGACATGGCCAACCAAAATAACACAGGTGCCGCTCGATTTGGCCAAACGCGTCAGTTGCGCTGCGCATTCACGTACTTGTGCAACCGAACCCGGCGCGGATTGCAACATCTCGGAATAGATAGTTTGAATCGAATCGATCACCGCCACCGACGGTTTACGTTCAACCAGCACAGCCTGGATTTTCTCCAATTGAATTTCTGCATACAAATCGACTGACTGTACATTCAATGCCAGTCGTTTAGCACGCAGCGCCACCTGTTGCGCAGATTCCTCACCGCTGACATACAATACTGAATGCTGCACCGACATAAAAGATAGCGCTTGTAACAACAAGGTCGATTTACCGATTCCTGGATCTCCGCCCAGCAGCAGCACACCGCCACGCACTAATCCACCGCCCAGAACACGATCCAGCTCTTCGATACCGGTCGGGTAACGCGACTCTTCTCGTGTCTCAATAGCGCTTAAGTTCTGCACCTGACCAATTTCCGACACTGGACTAAAACGCGATACATTCTTCTCTGCGAGTGCTTCCACCAGAGTATTCCATTCCTGGCAATGCGGACATTGACCTTGCCATTTCAGAGTTTGCCCACCACACTCGGTGCAAGAATAAATGGTTTTTTGTTTGGCCATTATTCAAATAAATTCGATTAGGCTTGCAATTTCTACACTAAAATTATCAATTAATCATATACCTCAGCATTATCGAGCGTTACGCCACATGCATCTTTGTCGGACAACACTGGTGCCCCGGTAATCGGCCAGTTAATGGCCAAAACTGGATCATCCCAAACAATACAGCGTTCGTGCTCGGGCGCCCAGTAATCAGTGGTGTTATACAAAAACTCAGCGTAATCGGACAACACAACAAAGCCATGCGCGAAACCGGGTGGAATCCATAATTGATTCTTGTTCTCGGCGCTCAATACTCCACCCACCCATTTTCCAAAAGTTGGTGAAGATCGGCGAATATCCACAGCCACGTCGAATACCTCCCCCACTACCACGCGCGCGAGTTTCCCCTGCGCTTGTTTGATTTGATAATGCAAACCACGCAAAACATTGCGCGCAGAGCGCGAATGGTTACTTTGCACAAACTGCACTGACTCTCCAATAACCGACTCAAAACTGCGTTGATTGAAGCTCTCATAGAAAAATCCACGTTCATCGCCGAAAACCCTAGGTTCGATCAGCAGAACATCTGGAACTGCAAGTGGTGTCGACTTCATTCGATAAGTACCTTAGTCAAAATTCACGTTTTAATACATGCAATAGGTACTGACCATAGCCATTCTTCGCCAACGGCATCGCCAGCGCCTCCAGCTGAGCGGCACTAATCCAGCCACGCAGGAACGCGATTTCTTCCGGACAAGCAATTTTCAATCCCTGCCGACGTTCGATCGTCGCAACAAATTGACTTGCATCAAGCAAGGACTCATGCGTACCCGTATCCAGCCAGGCATAACCACGCCGCATGATTTCAACACTGAGCGCGGAATTTTCAAGATAAATGCGGTTCAAATCAGTAATTTCCAGCTCGTTGCGATGAGAAGGCTTCAAGCTTTCGGCATAATCAACTACGTGCTGATCATAAAAATAGAGTCCCGTTACCGCATAATTGGACTTGGGATGTTGGGGCTTTTCTTCCAGATTCACCACCTTGCCCGTAGCATCAAACTCGACCACGCCATATCGTTCCGGATCGTGCACGTGATAGGCAAAAACACTGGCTCCATTGATACGCTGCATTGCGTTTAACAACAAATGATGAAAATCATGCCCATAAAAAATGTTATCGCCCAACACCAGTGCTGAACAATCATTGCCGATGAACGACTTGCCAATCAGGAAGGCTTGCGCCAGGCCGTCGGGCGAAGATTGTTCAGCGTAGGTAATACACAATCCCCATTGATTTCCATCTCGCAATAATTGTTGATAATTGGCTACGTCACGCGGAGTCGAAATAACTAGAATCTCTCGAATACCCGCTAACATCAGCGTACTAAGCGGATAATAAATCATTGGCTTATCGAATACTGGCAACAATTGCTTAGATACTGTTTGTGTGACTGGATAAAGCCGTGTCCCGGAACCGCCCGCAAGAACAATGCCCTTACGTCGAGGAGCAACTGCTCCTGGAAAATCTCGTGTTTTATCAGAAGTATATAATATTGGCATTCATTACATCGTGATGTTCACAAACTGGTTAAAGCTCGTTTCCATCCGGACTCGTTTACTAGAAAGAACGGCGATTGTACTATATCTGGTTCAGATTCCAGCAAATTACACGATGCAATAATTACAGTATGTTGATGTAGAATTACACATTATGATCTTTCCGCAATTCCACCTCCGCTTGCTCAAAAAACTTGCGCCTTATGGGAAATTACTCGTATGCGTATTAATTGCCATGTTGATCCTGGCAACAAGCATGGCTTACCTACCTATACTGATTGAACAAATGCTTGCAAGCATGTTCCTTCTGAAAGATTTATTATTGATACAAACAACATCAATGGCCATCATTGCATTATTTGCCGTACGTTGGATTTTTGGTTACATAAGTCTCTATTTTGTCAGCAGAGTCAGTGGGAAGCTGGGTGCTGATCTGCGCATGGATTTTTTTGATAAGCTTTTGTCGCTACCGGTGGATTACTACGCTTATCTTAATCAGAATAATCAAATCGACACATTGATATCTCACATCAATCGAATCACTCAGACCACAGTTCGTTACATTGCCCTGCTGGTCCAAGATTGTCTTTCTATCATTGGATTATTAATTTGCACGCTATATCTCAATCAGGAATTCTCGCTACTGCTGCTGTTGGTAACAACATTCATCGTATTAATGCACGAGATGATCCGCAGCCATTTCAACAGAAATAATCAAAATAACTCATTGACTTTAGAAGAGCTGACCAAACACCTGACACAGTCTGTCAAACATTACCGAAAAATCAGACTGGATGGCGGGCAAGCTGACGAAAGCCAACGCCTTGGAAGCATTTCCGAGAGGCTGTTTCATACCGAAATGCAACCCGCAAAGATCAGGGCCATGGCTATTCCCTCAAGTCAGTTTATGGCTGCATTAATGCTAATCGCTGTTACTTACCTTATGGCATTACAGGCTACGAATGATGCACTAAGCCTATCCGAAGCAGGCGCATTGATAACCGTCGCATTACTGCTTATTTTTCCGCTTCGCCGTATCGCTGGCATTCCCAGGCAACTTGAACATGACCAGGAAATGATAGAAACCGTTTTTTCGTTTCTTGATCTGGCTCCCGAACAGGATACAGGCACTTTCAGTATCCAACAGCTCCGCGGCAAACTGAAATTTGAACAAGTACGCCTCAATGGCCAAATTCCAATAAAATCCATTCTGAATCATATAAACTTAACAATCAGACCATCTGATGTCATTGTTTTTACTGGATATACTGAAGCAGAAAAAACTGCACTCATTGATTTAATACTCCGTCTGCGACAACCCTCTAGCGGAAAAATATTGTTGGATGAATATCCACTTAACGAAATCAAGATAAATCATATACATACCAATATTGCTCTGGTATCCGCTGACCCTTTCCTGCTTGATGACAGAATTGCCGGCAACATCGCCTACGGCGCAATGCGATGCGCCAATGAAGCAAAAATCACCTCTGCCGCACATGCTTCCCATGCTATGGAATTTATCCGGAACATGCCTGAAGGCTTACAAACTCAAATCAACAAGAATGACAATGAAATCAGCAGTAAACAATTAATTCAACTGGCAATCGCACGAGCATTTCTAAAAAGTGCCCCCATATTGATTCTGGATGAAGTATTTACAACACAAGAACCTGATTCCGCAAACCTGCTCTTTGTTTTAGAAACACTAATGCAAAAACGCACCACGTTGATTTTCAATCAGCAGGTTCCACAATTAAAAAAGATTGATCGAATTGTAGTTCTGGAAAATGGATGTATCACAGAAAACTTGAAAACCTCCGGACATTCTCAATTAATGCAAGATAGTCGGCTTACCAAGCATTAGCATCCAATTTTCAGAAACCTCACCGTGGATAGAAAACAGAATATTTTTGACAGCTCAATGCTCCACTCCTTTAGGGGTATACTCGGGCACCCATTTAGTCAGCTGCTCACGAACTTCCTGATCGCTTAATACGGTCACTTTATCCAGCCAAGTCGTTAACTCCGACAGCCACTGTTCATCCATCTGGCATGCCTGCGCAATACGTAATTTTTGATGCGGTGTCGGGAGTGTGCTTTCGCTTGTCGCCAATAACTCCTCATGTAGCTTCTCGCCTGGACGCAATCCCGTAAATTCAACACGAATATCACCTTCCGCCAAACCGGACAAATGGATCAAATCATTGGCCAGATCAACAATTTTCACCGGATCCCCCATATCCAGCACAAATATTTCACCACCACTTTGCGTACCGCCCATCAACCCGGCTTGCAATACCAGTTGCGCAGCTTCCGGAATAGACATGAAATAACGTGTCATTTCTGGATGGGTGATGGTAATCGGACCGCCTTTTGCAATCTGCTCACGGAATTTTGGAATGACACTGCCGGCACTACCCAGTACATTGCCGAACCGCACCATAACAAAACAGGTCTGGTGCGATGGATGATCCTGATCAAAATTTACATGCTTTGAGATAGATTGCTGCAAAGCTTGGCATACCATTTCTGCCAGGCGCTTGCTGGCGCCCATGACGCTCACAGGGTTGACCGCCTTGTCGGTGGAAATCAACACAAATTTTTCCACCGCAAAATCAATCGCCACCTGGGCCAGCACATGAGTACCCAGCACATTATTCAAAATAGCCTGACACGCATTCTCTTGCTCCATCAGTGGCACATGCTTATACGCAGCAGCATGAAAAACTACTGTAGGATGAAATTGCGTGAATAATTGTGTCATCCGGGCATGATCTTTGATGTCACCAATTACAAATGACATATTCATTGCCGGATAACGAGTCAAGAATTCTTCTTGAACAGTGTAGAGCGAGAACTCACTTAGCTCAACAAAAACAATATATTTTGGTTCAAATGCAACAAGTTGGCGACACAACTCCGCGCCAATCGAACCGCCAGCTCCTGTCACCAAAATCACCTTTCCTGTCAACAAATCATGTAAGCCCTCGTCATCCAAAACCACGGGGGCTCTCCCTAACAAATCATCCAGTTGGATTTCACGAATCTGTGACACCGTCGTCTTACCGTTGATCAAATCCGCATAGGAAGGCACTGTCATCGCTTTCACGCCGATTTCCGAACACATCTCCAAAGCTTGTCGGTGTATCCGGCGAGAAACGGATGGTATAGCGATAATCACATGCCCAACATTCAGTTTCTGCACCCATTGCGGCAATTCGCTGATCGTCCCACGCACACGCACGCCCTGTAAGCGCGTACCTAATTTTCTGGGATCATCATCCAGTATACCCACCACATGCCACTCACGGCTTCCTGTTAAAGCTTTCATCAGATTTACGGCCGTTCTGCCAGCACCCAAAATCAATACCAGCTTCGCTTCATAACTTTCCAGGCTGTACAGACGACGTTCTTTCCACGCCCGGTATATCAAGCGGCTACCGCCCATAATTAGCAGCAATAACAATGGAGCCAGCATCATTACTGCACCGGGAACATTGCCCAACAAGTTAAATAACCACAACATTAAGGTGACCGCTACTGAGCCGACAGCCACAGCCACAACAATTCTTTTTAAATCAGGCAAACTGGCATAACGCCATAACCCTCGATAAAGCCCCAACCACAAAAAGAAACTGCCTTGGATCAATACAATCCAAGGCATGGTTTGCAGTAAAAATATTACTGATGAAGGTGGTATTTCAAAATTAAAACGGCACAAATAAGCCACCCACCAAGCCGCAGCAACTGCGATAAAGTCATGGGTAAAAGCAATAAGAGTACGGATTCCGTATCGGTTGGAAAACATTTATCTTATCCTTGATCGGAGTGAGTTTTGTGATGCCAATCAGAAACAACCATTAATACCAAATACACACTCCCCCAAATCATCGCCATCCGGATTTGTAACGCCACATCTTGCGCATTAGCCCATACCGCACTTGCTCCGGTTGTCAGCATCAACCCATAAGCCACTAACGCTGTATTCCGATGACCTAAATTGCTTTGAACCATGCGCTGGTAATAGTGTTCACAGTGCGCTTGCCAGATTCTTTTTCCTTGAAATAATCGTTTTATCAGTGTTACCGTTGCATCTGCGATAAAAGGTGAGAAAATAAGTACGGGCACCCATATTGACCAAAGTCGATCAAGCCACCCCAGCAAGCCTATGACAGCCGCCAGATATCCCAGAGGAATCGATCCCACATCACCCATAAAAATACGTGCCGGATAAAAATTATGAATTAAAAAAGCCGTTGCCGCCGCAGCTATCGAAAAATTTATCACAGCAAAATTGTTATTGCCTGCCACGTAGGCAAGCCATCCGTAGACTCCGAATCCAATCACCGTCATTCCACCCGCCAGACCATCAGAACCATCCATGAAATTGTAAAGATTCGACATCCAGATAACTACTACAACCGTGAAAATCACAAGCCCCCAGCCATAGGCATCCAATAAAAATACGATGGAAAACCCAATGGCAACTACCGTGTGAACCATCAGCCGACACCAAACCGGAATTCGCCAAACATCATCAGCCAATGATATTACCATCAACAACCCGACACCAATTAATACTGTATTAGGAATCGTAATCGAGAAACACAACCAAACTGCAACTACTCCAAGAAGCAGGCCTAAACCACCGATACGCGAAACGGGCACAGAATGAAGCGAACGTTCATTGGGTCGATCCAGAACCCAGTCCGTTCTTACTTTAATCAACCATAAAATGAAGAAGAATGATAACAAAAATGACAACAGTGGTGCTGCCACAGCTATCGATACAGGAAAACCCAAAACCATAATGACCGGATTATCCATGCTGGATTACAAAAAATTAACCACTTCCCCATCGCATCCGATAAGAAAGTGGTTCAAATTGTCCTATTGCAACTAACTGAATATGGTCTTAGAGCATAGGATTTGCAGCATAGCTCTTATGCGCCGCAGCCGCAGCAGCACCGCGCTCTACTTTCAATCCCATATCGGACAAGATCGTTTCCAGCGCATTCAGGCAGAAAATCACCTTATCTATCCTGCTAGATGTGCCCATCAATCCGAAGCGCCATACTTTCCCAGCGAAATCACCTAAACCAGCACCTATTTCAAGGCTATATTCAGCTAACAGACGGCGGCGCACCTCTTTTTCATCAGCACCAGCCGGCACAAAAACGGAGTTCAATTGCGGCAGACGATATTGCTCAGCAACCACATAATCTATTCCTAATGCCGCAAAACCGTCTTTGAGTGCCTCGTAATCACTGCGATGACTCGCCCCGGAATGCTCCAAGCCTTCTTCCGCCAGCATCAGCAAAGATTCATGCAATGCATACAGCGCATTGGTCGGCGCAGTATGGTGATAAGTACGCGCAGCCGATCCCCAGTAATTCAACAACAGACTGATATCCATGAACCAGCTATGCACTTTAGTTTTGCGATTTTTAACCAGTTCCGTCACACGATCGGAGAAACTCACCGGCGATAGGCCTGGAGGGCAGGACAAACATTTCTGACTACCGGAATAGATCGCATCAATTCCCCATTCGTCAACCTTGATGGGTGTCCCGCCAAGCGATGTAACCGTGTCAACAATGGTCATGCAGTCATACTTATGTGCAAGCTCGCACAGCGTTTTGGCATCTGATGAAGCGCCGGTTGAGGTTTCAGCATGCACAAACGCGATAATCTTGGTATCGGGATTTTTTTTCAGCGCATCTTCAACTTTCTGTGGATCGACCGGCTCTCCCCACTTATCCATCACCGCGACCGCAACACCACCATGTCGTTCGACGTTCTCGATCATACGACCGCCAAACACCCCATTACTGCAAACAATCACCTTGTCACCCGGCTCGATCATATTGACAAAACACATCTCCATACCCACCGACCCAGGCCCAGAAACCGGGAAAGTCATGCGATTTTTGGTTTGGAAGGCATAACGCATCAGGCCTTTGATTTCTTCCATCATCTCGGTAAAAACGGGATCCAAGTGCCCCAGGGTTGGGCGAGCCATAGCATTCAATACACGCGGATGCGTATCCGATGGTCCGGGTCCCATCAAAACCCGTTGCGGTGGATAAAAAACTTTAATTTCTTTTTCGGGACGAAAATCTTCGGTATTCATGAACAATCCTAAGTAAATAATAGAGTCTGATTAATTTCTGAAAAATATTAATTGTAACTAGTAAAACGAGAGTTTACTATAAACCAAGGTATGCTCAAAAAATTATCCGTATGGACAGCCCAAGAATTTTTCATAACAATCTGAAAAATTGTGTTATTACCTGCAGAGCATATCGAGTCTCTTCCTGCATTGCCTAACCGGCCTTTGATAAATTTCGGCCCTCGCCCAAGTGTACAATACAAAAGAAAAGAGTATCTGATACCATTCGACTTTTCCATCAAGTGCGAATCCTCAGCAACTCGACAACTGCGGAACCGGATAAAAATACTTTCAATTTGATATGCGCTCCTCCCAGAATAGACTGATCACATTTCTGCTATGCGGGCTCCTGTTGCCCGCTTGCATGACAGCACCTGCACGAGAAGCATTACTAAGCCAGAAGGTTATTTATAGCCACAGCAGCGGTAAAAATTATATAGAAATTGCGGAATGCTTAAAAAGCGATGATGGCTTTCATTTGCCGAAATGGCATCGTCATACCTGGCGTGATATCACGACATATTTCATCTATCATGAATCGCTGCAAGTCCACGGATACCCGCAAATGCACGACGAAGCTGCGAAAACATATTACATCACAGAAATTCACGACCCAAGGTATTCAGGGAGAATCAACGAAACGATTACCCATGGCAATGGAAACTGGATCATGACCATCAAAGATGTCAGCAATCCGCAGCACACCCAATCCGAAATCGAAATCCATAGCAATCAAGATCTACTGAGTGATTATCCACCGACTGCATATACTCCACATCAAAATGCGTCACTATCCCAGCGCTTATATAAAGTGGAAAAAATTGATCATTGTTTCTGATTTTAGACTTGTTTCCGGTATGTTAGTCAACCGGCAAACATAAACCGAGAATTCCCGAGCACATAAAAAGATGATTTTATGAGCAACTTGCGTGTGGACTCTAATATTCGTTTTTCAAATCTGGATAAGTTGCGCGCATTTGCAGCGATCAGTGTTGTCGTTTATCACGTAATTGAACATACGAGCTGGTCGTCTTTTCCCGTGACAGGACTCAACTTATGGTGGCGAACCGGGTGGTTAGGCGTTGATTTATTTTTTGTGATCAGTGGATTTGTCATTTATTTTAGTGCATTCTCACTGGAGAAATCTTATGGATCTGCATGGAAATCGGTCTATGCCTCCCATCGCTTTTTTAGAATCGCCCCCCTATATTTCTTTACCTGCATTATTTTTATTTTCCTCATTCAGCCACAAATCCTATTTACGCCTCTATCTAACATTTTCTTTCAATTCATTTCACACCTTTTATTCTTTCATAATTTTTTTCCTAGTACTCAAGGCGCAATCAATGGCGTAAATTGGACCATCGCTGTGGAAATGCAGTTTTATCTCCTCATTCTTATTTTCTGGGAATGGATCAAACGTGCTTCGCCACTGAAAATTCTGTTGGTGTTTAGCGCAATCGCCTGCATGTGGAAGATAGCGGCATTTTACGTGCTTCACTCAGCAGGTGCGCATAAGCTATGGTTTGCAACTGCTCAATTACCCGGCTCACTGGATGTATTCGGATTTGGCATTGCCGCATGCAAATGGGTTCTGGTTAAAGGCAATCGCAATGATTTGGCTCACTTAGGAATCAAAGCGCTGATTGCTATCAGCGCAGGCTTTATCATGATCAAGCTTTTGTGGGTGACGCCTAACTACTGGGGCTCTGTGTATTATGTGGGCTTTTTCAGAGTTCTGACTGGCTTAAGCGCCGCAGCGATAATAATCTTCCTGATTGCACTGCCGAATACGGCGCTTGGGTGGTTTTCCGGAATTATCGATTATTTGGGAAAAATTAGTTATGGCATTTATCTATGGCACCTGCCCATCATCTTGAGTCTAAAGAATTTAAATATCAATGCCGGCTTGGTCTTTCTTCTCGCAACCTTAGCATGTACCGTGATACTCGCATCTGTTACCTACCACTTGATTGAGAAAAGCTGGATTCAGCAGGGAAAAAGTGATCCAATGCGCTCTAAAATCTGCGCAATTCTTAAATCGATCAAGTTAATTTAGGGTTTTATTATGGTGATATTTACTTGTTGCAGGTAGTTACGCCATCCCCCAAATTGACTGATATCCATTGTATTCTCGACGACGTAACGCTCGCAAATAAAGCCTAGCAGCGCCTCACCATTTGCCAACATAATTGTGCCGATTCCTAGCGGCGCTGGAATATTGGCTACAAAATCTCCTAATTCACGTACTGGTAGCTCCCAAACCTCCACTTCAATCGCAACGCCCTGTTCATTTTTGTTAACCCGAACCAAGCCAGGACGTTGTGGAGGATTGCCTGGTAATGCGTAGAGTCTATAGTCGGGTGAAGTAGTGGTACTTGTCACTAATCGGCCTCGACGGCTGGTTAATTGCTCATTCAAGGGTAAACCGGATAAATGTGCGCCACAAACAACTATCCGCACTTGTCCCGATTGAGATGTAGCAGGAAAATACGTGTCCTGAAGTAATGTAATACCGGTTGCGCCCAGAGGTAGTGATTGAACTTGCTGCAATCGGTTGGCAAGATGCAGCAATGGCTCATCTTGGTGGGCCGGAGCTGCCAGCGTGATGCCAAAGGGCAGTCCATTAGTTTGAAAGCCAGCAGGAACAGCGACTGCTGCATAGTCGAGCAAATTCATGAAGTTGGTATAATAACCCAGATTGGCATTAAGACGGATTGGATCTTGCAGTATGGCTTGAATGGGGTAGATCGTTCCAGCAGTGGGGGTTAACAGACAATCAACGCTGGCCCAAATCTGATCTGCATGTTGTTTAAAGTGGCGTAATTGATAAATCCCATTGAAGGCATCGGCAGCCGAGCGTTGTTTAGCGCTTGCGATGATTTCACGCACCGGTGCAATAATTTGATCCCCATGCGACTCGAAGAATGACTGAATCGCTGCATAACGTTCAGCTACCCAAGGACCTTCGTAAAGAAGCTTAGCGGCCTCAAGAAAGGGTTCAAAATCAATCTCGGCAGCTTCTCCACCTAGCGCTTGCATGCGAGTGATTATTTTATTAAACAACTGTTCATTATGATGATTATCGAAAAATTTCAATTGTTGTTTACGCGGAATGCCAAAGCGAAAATGGGGAGCAGCACCAAAATTGAAACCATGCTTTTTTCTTTCTCTAGAATAGATATCTGCTGCGTCATAGCCGGCTGATATTGCCAGGATGCGCGCTACATCAGCAGCAGTAAAGGCGAAGATGGACACTGTATCAAGAGAACGGCAGGCGGGTACTACGCCATGTGTCGAAATCCAGCCTCGAGTGGGTTTATATCCGACCAGGTTATTAAAAGCGGCAGGAACTCTGCCTGAGCCTGCAGTATCGGTGCCGAGGCTGAAACATACCTGCCCCTTGGCTACGGCGACAGCTGAACCTGAACTTGAGCCGCCAGAAATATAAGTGGGATTGAATGCATTGCGGCAAGCGCCATAGGGAGATCGTGTACCATTGAGTCCAGTAGCGAATTGGTCGAGATTGGTTTTGCCGATGGGAATTGCACCTGCATTTATCAATCTTTGCACCACAGTTGCGCTATGCGAAGGTGTGTAGGCAAAGGCCGGACAAGCTGCCGTGGTTGATAACTCCGCCAAATCTATATTATCTTTGATGGCGAAAGGTATGCCATATAGTGGGAGCGCCGCCATACCTTTAGTCTCCACTGTGCGGGCATAGCCTCGCAATGATTCCAGTGAGAGCGCGGAAATCCAAGCGTGATCGGGATCACTCTGAATCTCGATGTGAATTGCTTCTACCAACTGAGTCGGTGATAGTCTGCCGTTCGCATAACACTGCAGCAAAGATGCGATGTCGCCAAGCGGGAGAAGTTTTTTTGTCATCACTTTTCTTCCTGAATGACGAACAGCACCTGTCCGGCTGATACGTATCCTCCTTGTTTGCAAAACAACTGCCGTATCGTGCCGGTAACCGGTGAATCTACTGCAAATTCCATTTTCATCGACTCAATTATGATTGCGGGCTTGCCTGCCTCAATACGCTCACCCTCTTTAACCAATAGTTTCCATATTGTGCCCGTTACTTGCGCACTGATCGCTTGCGCATCCTCCGGCAAATCCAGTTCACCTTGTGCGTCCGCTTCATCCAACATATCTTCGTTGGCGTAGTGGGACAGATTGCTCGCTTCCCAGTCTCTCCGCTCGGCTTCAAATGCCGCTTGTTGCATAGTCTTAAAGGTATTAATGCTGGCAGCCTGCTGGCGCAGGAAGGTATTGTATTGTTTCAGGTTCAAAACTGTTGCTTCAGTGCGTAGTTTCAGCTGTCCACTAATAAAATCCTTACGTAGCTTGAGCAATTCATTTGCACTGACCGGATAGAATTGGATCTGATCAAAAAAACGTAATAGCCAGGGTTTGCCATCTGTGAAATCCTCTGTTTGACGGTAGCGATTCCACATCGGTATCGTACGTCCGACGAATTGATAGCCACCGGGACCTTCCATGCCATACACGCACAAATAAGCGCCGCCTATACCAACCGCATTTTCAGGCGTCCAAGTACGGGCCGGATTGTATTTGGTAGTTACTAAACGATGGCGAGGATCTAGTGGGGTAGCCACAGGCGCGCCCAAATAAACATCTCCCAATCCCATTACCAAATAACTGGCTGAGAAAACGATATGTTGAACATCCTCAATGCTGTCCAATCCGTTAATACGGCGGATAAATTCAATGTTGCTCGGACACCAAGGTGCGTCACTGCGTACCGACTGCATGTATTTCTCAATAGCCAGTTGTGTCGCGGCATCATCCCAGGATAAAGGAAGATGAACGATGCGGGACGGCACTTCCATGTCATCAATCGCAGGTAGTTGCTTTTCGGCCTTAATCAGCAACTCCAATAATGCCTCGCGCGGCAACTGCCGGGATTCAAAATGGATTTGCAAGGAGCGGATACCAGGGGTCAAATCCAGTATGCCGCGAAGCCCGTCGTCGATACGCTGCTGTAACCAAGTCATTAAGGCATGAGCACGAAAGCGCAAATTCAGATCAAGTACTGGCGGACCGTATTCGATCAACAGATATTTGTCACCGGATTGGCGATAAACCACTTGTATCTGTTCTTTACTTTCGGGGATACAATGTAAAATCGGGCTTTCCAGTTTCCCGGCAATGGAATGAACCGGTTGTTGGTTATCTACCTGAAAATCCTGAATTAATCGATTTTGCTGTTGTTCCAGTGCAATCGCCTGTTCTATTGATACGGGGTAGAAGCGGATACTGTCGCCGGGTTTGAGTTGCCCGGTTTTCCATAGTTCTGCTTGAATAATGGTGACTGGGCAAGCGAAGCCGCCTAGGCTGGGGCCATCAGGACCCAATATGATCGGCATATCTCCGGTAAAATCCACGGCGCCGATAGCGTAAGCATTATCGTGAATATTGGAAGGATGCAGACCAGCCTCCCCGCCGTCGCTACGCGCCCATTGTGGTTTAGGGCCGACCAGACGTACGCCGGTGCGGCTGGAGTTGTGGTGTACCTTCCATTCCGCAGCAAAAAAATGATCGATATCTGCTGGAGTGAAAAAATCAGGCGCGCCATGCGGACCATACAACACTGCAATTTCCCAGCGGTTGGAATATTGTGGGATCAATTCGTGTGGCAAGCGCTGTGAAACGGAAGGGTGAGGAGATGGAAGCAGAGGAATATGCAACACATCGCCGGCACGCAATACACGTCCGGCGTGTCCGCCAAACTGTCCAAGCGTGAAAGTGGATTTGCTACCCAGGTAATCCGGCACCTGAAAGCCGCCATGCACGGCGAGATAAGCCCGGCTGCCGCCCTGTTTGATTTTGCCAAATTGCAACAGTGAACCTGCTTTGACAAAATGCGATTGCCATTGCGACAGCGGCTCGCTATCCAGCAGCACATCAATCGGTGCTCCGCAAATTGCGATGATGCTATCGCAATTAAAGCGCAGTATCGGACCCGCAATTGTAATTTCCAGCCCGGCGCTATCATCGGAATTATTAACCAGCCGATTGGCAATACGAAAAGCCAGACTATCCATCGGCCCAGAAGGCGGAACACCAACATTCCAGTAACCGATACGTCCCGGATAATCTTGAATCATAGTCTGCACACCGGGATTCAGAACATCGATGCTGTGTGGCTGAAAATGGAATCCGTTGAGAAACTGTGTGTTTGATTGTCCGTTACGGAACACCGTGCTATGCAGTATTTGCTCGAGATAAGCGAGATTGGTTTCAATCCCTTGCAACGATGTGTTCTCCAATGCAGTCAGCAGCTTGGCAATGGCGGCTTGCCGCTCCGGCGCATGGACGATAATTTTCGCCAGCATCGGGTCATAAAACGCCGATACTTCAATGCCGCGTTCGATCCAGGTTTCAACACGCGCAGCAGCAGAAAATTCCACTCCAGTCAGTGTGCCGCTGGAAGGTTGGAAGTCTTTTGACGGATTTTCAGCATACACCCGTACCTGAATGGAAGCACCGCTAGGACTGATCGTGAAAGAATCGAGTGAAGGCAAGTCTCCAGCTGCCTGCCGCACCATCCATTCCACCAGATCAAAGCCGGTAGCTTCTTCAGTGATGCCATGCTCAACTTGCAGGCGCGTATTGACTTCGAGAAAATAAAACTGACTATTGGCAGCATCAAAAATATATTCAACTGTGCCGGCAGATTGATAATTAACGGCTTTTCCGAGACGTACTGCCGTATCCAGCAATGCCTGCCGCAGATTGGGTGCAAGGTTGGGGGCGGGCGTTTCCTCGATGACTTTTTGGTTGCGCCGTTGCATCGAACAATCGCGCTCACCCAATGCGACAACCTGACCCTTACCATCACCAAAAATTTGCACTTCAATATGGCGTGCTTGGTCGACATATTTTTCCAAAAATAAACCGGCATCCTTGAAATTGTTTTGTGCAAGGGTTTTAACGGATTCGTAGGCGCCAATCAATTCATCCTGATTCCAACACAAGCGCATGCCGATACCGCCACCTCCGGCAGTACTTTTCAGCATAACGGGATAACCAATATGCTTGGCCTGATGGCAAGCGACTTCCAGATTTTCCAGCAAGCCGGTTCCGGGTAGCAACGGTACCTGATTTTCCATCGCCAAAGCCCGTGCCGTGTGCTTCAGACCAAAAGCACGCATTTGCTGTGGCGTGGGGCCAATAAAACAAATGTCCTGCGCTGCACATTGCGCCGCAAAATCAGAATTTTCGCTTAAGAATCCGTAGCCTGGATGAATTGCCTGAGCGCCGGATTGTTTCGCAACTGTAAGAATTTTATCCTGGCGCAAGTAGCTTTCCGCTGCAACTCCTTCTCCAATACAGTACGCTTCATCTGCTTCGCTAACATGGCGCGATAACGCATCGGCTTCGGTATAAACAGCTACGCTGGTTATTTGCATGCGGCGCAGGGTGCGGATAATACGGCATGCAATGGCACCACGGTTGGCGATAAGTATTTTGCTAAACATAATATTAGTCCCAAATCAACAGCCGGATCGGCGTCGGGTTATACGCGTTACACGGATTGTTGAGCTGAGGACAGTTGGAAATCAGTACGACGACATCCACTTCCGCACGCATTTCTACATATTTGCCTGGTGCAGATACGCCATCGGCAAATTCCAAGCCACCGGCTTCCGTGACAGGGACGTTCATGAAGAAATTGATGTTGCTGGGCAAATCTCGCTTGCTCATGCCCAGTTGCTGGCACAACGGATCGTGCGCCAATGCGTGCAGAAAATTGTCGCGGCAACTGTGCATAGGAAGTTTCTCCAACTCATAACGCACGGTATTACTCTCCGCCGAGCAGGCACCGCCCAACGTATCATGCTGCCCACAAGTATCCGCGATGACGCTGAGCATGACATGACCAAGATTGGAATAAAGTTTGCTGCCAGTCGACAAATACACTTTATTTTGCCGGCTAATGGTGTCGGTTGCGCTATAACGTTCTTGTGCGTTATGAGCGTTATAGAACAGAGTATCGACCGCTTGGTTGCCTTCCAGATCGACAATGCGAAAGGTTTGCCCCTGTTTGACCTGTTTTACCCAAGGTTCTCCGGCGGCACAAATTTCATCGATCACGGCATGTTTGGGATCGAGTAGGCTGGTATGCAGATAAGAAGTATTCATTTCGCACCTTCACAATAAAAGTTTTGCACGTTCTGTAACGCACGGATATTTTCACTGATATGCAGGCATTCTTTGATGACCTGCGGCGGTGTATTAAACAGCTCCAAATTGACTGCGCCTGGTTGATACGGCTTCTTGGGATCCAGCGGGTGCGGTGCCGTGGATAGTACAACAAGCGTATTCATTACAAAACTCAAATCGACATAATCACCCGCCTGACTATGATCAACCTGATAAACCAATTCACCCGAAGCATCGGCTGTTACTTTACTGAAAAAATTGATGTTGGCTACGATGTCGCGCATACCCAAACCCCACTTGCCCAGTTCGATCAATAGACCATCCAGACCACTGCGAAACATTTGATTGCGATGTTCCTGAAAACGCGCGGTACCATATTTTTGTTGGATCAGACTGGTATCACTTAAGCCGCACACAGTATCGTGCCAGCCGCAGGTGTCCGCCGTGATGCAACAGAAAATGCGTCCCATGTCTGAGTGACAGGCATGGCCCTTGGTTAAGTGAAAAGTGTGCTGCGATTTCAGGGTGTCTGCCATGTTGTAGCGCTCAAGCTTTTCTTCCTGATTAAAAAACAATACCGCTGCATTCGCGCCTCCATCGACATCGATTAAACGCAGTGTAGTTCCGCGACGGATAATACCCGACCAGTGGCACCCGCCTGGTATGGTTGGTTTCCAGATGATTATTGGCTGATTCATGGTCGACTCCTCGATAATTTACTAAAAAATAGATAAATTGTCGTAACGCTCAGAATGCTGCCCAGCACCAGTGGCGTAGCCCATAGCTGCCACCATGGCGCATCGGCTGCTATGGCATAAGGGCGTGGCCAAGCAATATTGATGAGCTCGAACAATGCCCAGGAAAATGCCAGACTATTAATGACTAATCCCCATTTTCCCAGCTTTAGTTGCCCCAAATCCGGATTCCAGCGGCCGGTTAATCTGGCAAACAACGCGATTCCGGTGGTGAATGCGAACATGGCGTAAAGACCGCCGGTACCAAATGCGATAATGGTAGCTACCGCATCGTCGTTAAGTCCAAAAATTAACCCGCAACTTGCCATCAGGACAGTGAAGAGAATGGCATTACGCGGTGTATCGGCGGGTGTGACTCGATTGAGCATGCTGGGTAAATTGCCTTCACGTGCCATTGAGAAAACAATGCGTGAAGTGTATTTGACTACCGATGCCCCGCAAGCAAGAAATGCAATCATGACAATCGCCAGAAACGGTTTTTCAATCCATGTTCCGAAATGGCTGGCAATTAACGGCGTAATCGGATCGGCAGTCACGCTGCTGTTAATCAAAATATCATGATCAAAAGCTAATACCAGTGAGGCTGAATTGAAAATCACCACCGTACCGACTGCGCATAGCGAAAAAAATATCGCCCGTGGTACCGCGCGCTCTGGTTGATGCGTTTCTTCTGCGGTAGTCGAGCAAGCATCAAAACCAATGAATGCCCAACCGGCGATAGCAAGTGCCGCGAGAAAAGCAGCGATACTACTGGGTGCAGTACCGGTACCTAAATGCTGAAACAATTCCATGAAAGAGTGCTGGCGGAAAAACAAGAATAACAGCACCGCAATACCCAGTGATCCGACTACCTCAGCATACACTCCGAGCTTGATAATGAGCTTGAAAACATTGACATGCACCAGATTCAACAGAGTGCACAAAGCCAGAAAAATTATTGCCCATAAAACTTTCTCACCACCACTTTCGCCCTCCGATCCAAAAAAACCGGCAAACCAAATGCCGCCTGCATATGCTGTCGTGGTCAGCATAGCAATGGTGGAACTGACATAAATGACCCCGGCATAATGCCCGGCAGTGGTGCCATAAAGCTGCCTTGCCCATTTGTACGCACCACCGGCAATCGGAAATTGCGACGACAATTCCGCATAAACGGTTGCAACCAGCAATTGCATCAACAAACAAATCACCAGTGCAGCAAACCACCCACCACCCGTCACAGTAGTCTGTACACCGATGATGGCATAGAGCCCCACGATTGGGGACACCACCGCAAAGCCCAGCGTAAAGCTGTGCCAGATGTTCATGCTGGGACGCATCGAATGTACCGCCGACGTCGCTAACTCACCAGCTGGTTTCGAAGTTTTGAACATAACAAGTCTCCTTGATTGAGAAATAATACCGAAAGATCCGTGTATCAGCGATACACGACCAGATCTCCCGGGCTTTTATCCCTCCGTGGAGCCTCATTATCATGAGACCGGAAACTCTTGGACCAGTCACCTCACTTACATTGGCCGGAACCCTAGTTTCCCATTGATGTACTGCTTTCTTAGCGGCTATGCCAACAATCGCTGCATTGTTTGATTGACATACAAAAAGCACGTAACAGATGGCATTTTAAGTTCGAATCCTGGAAAAAGCAATGGGGTGACATACGTTGTTTTGCTGCTTGTTTGGATTTGCACATTGAAAGCAACATGCTCATCCATTCAGTCATACTTAATAAAATGTTGGCAGAGCCATACCCATCCAGAGCAGCGCGAGGATAATCATGGTAATACCAACCCCTATCGTACCGACGATCATGCCAATGAGTATGGTGATGCCATCCTTACTAAGCAAACCCAATGACATAATCAGAATTCCCCAGCCAGGCGGGAAATTGGTCAGAGGAATAGGGAGCGCTATGGATAAAGCAAAAACGAATGTAAAAATGCCAATAATTCTTTCCCAAGTGTGTACGCTGATATACGTCAACCGAGGTTGCAAGCGTTTTTCAATTTTCTTGAGCCAAGGGTTAGCCTTGACGATCAATTTTTCTATACTGGAGCGTTTGATTTCTTTATTTTCGATCCAAACCGGCAGCCAAGGCGCCCGCATACCAAGTATCATTTGTACCGAAAATATGAATAGCGGAATGGAAAAGAATGTTGTGTACCCAGGTGGCACAGGTACGGGAAGACAAAGTGGTAGTGCGGCAATAGCCAGCAGAACGCCAAAACCGCGTTCATGTAAGGTGTTCTTGATCTCCCCCACTTTCAGAGTGTCGCTGCGATACACAACGACCACGTTTTCCAGCAATTCAGATGTGGAGCGTCCGCTAATGTTATTGCTGTTATGGTTGCTATCGCTCATAGATGGTTTCCTTGAGTTTCCATATCTTGTCACATAATTGCATCAGTTATATTAACAATAAGCGGCGCGCAAAACGCTTTTCTAAAATTTTCTGGAGATCTGTAGTCTGAATTCAATGACTAAGTGCACCAGCCTACGGAAAGTATATCGATTATTGATCGGTAAACACGGAGGCACAATGGTTCTTGGTTAGTTTTTTTGCCCTATTGTACACATCTCCGACCCTCGAACCAGATCCAATGTCATGCTGCCGACTGGTTTAAGGTATAACACAACAAATAGTCCATATAATGTATTAGATGAATAATTACTGTACTGGATCAAGCGGTGCCTTGGGTTGAGTTTTGGGAATAGCCGTAAGGATGTTATGATTTGCCTTGTTTGGTTTTGTAAACGGTAAAATGCCGTTCCACACTAGTGCTGACTCCATCAGTGCTTATATCGTTGAATCAGCTGAGCTATGCTTACCAACAAATTGACAATTGATTATCCGGTAGGAAGGCCTCCAAGATATCCGCTGCTGGACAAGCCTCACCCCTTATTGGCAACCAAGCTAAATAAAAATCGCCATACCTACAAAGCCACACTCCAGATATGTCTGGAATATGTCGATGATTTAAAAACGATCGCATGCAATGATGACCCTGAAGGGATAAACCCTTATTGGGTCAACGGCTTCATCCCAGGGATGGACGGGGCAACCCTTTATAGCATGACTGCGAACCTTAAACCAAAGACATTTCTGGAAATTGGATCAGGCAATTCTACGCGCTTCATCGCGAAAGCCATGCGGGAACATAGCCCAGCAACAAGATTGATTTCAATCGATCCAGCTCCACGAGCCATGTGCGACAACCTATGTAATGAAATACACCGCAAACCATTGGAGGAAGTGGATCTATCCCTATTTGATCAGATCAAAGCAGGGGACATCATCTTTATGGATGGCTCACATCGTTGTTTTATGCATACTGACACGACTGTATTTTTTCTCGATATATTACCGCAGCTGCCACACGACGTGTGGGTAGGCATTCATGATATCTGCTTGCCTTTTGACTACCCGGAAAGTACTGTGGACTGGTTTTGGTCAGAGCAATATTTGCTTGCTTGTTATCTGCTGGGAGATTGTTCTTGGCTGGAGGTCATTCTACCAAGCGTTTTTGCTTCTGTGGATCCTGAGCTATCAGACATTCTCAAGCCCCTTTGGTCAAACTGGCCTCCAGGGGCAATCGAACAGCATGGTAGTATTTTCTGGATGCGTATTTGCCGAAATAACTAAGTTAAGCGGATACTTACTTTGGGCCTATCATCAATTGGACGATACTTCTAATCTATCAGAAATAGGTTTTATTAATACTATCATGTATCTTAATCACTCCAAGTTGGAGCTCATCAATAAATTCATGTAGTTTTTCCTGATCAAATGCTCCCAGTTTGGAATTCTGCACTTTTTGTTGCAACTTGGTGATTAACAGTAGCGTTTTCTCGTTGCTCGGCAAACTCTCCAAACAATTATGCACTTGACATATGGCATGATAAAAAGCACGTGGAAAGCGCTCCTCCTGCAATAAGAATTTCAGAACATCCGAACGGCTTATGCGCAAACGCATTTCACGGCGGTACATCTGGTAAGCGCTGAGTGATTTGAGCACACTGACCCATTGCAAATTCTCAAATGGAGATAAGGCTTCCGACATGTCCGGCAGTAGTGTAGCGGAGCGAACATCAACAATACGTGTTGTCATATCAGCACGTTCCAGGTTACGCCCCATGCGCAAAAAATCATACCCTGCATCGTGCGTCATAGTACCGGCTAGCATTCCGCTAATGGTTTGTACACCCAGTATGATAGAACGCAAGTAATCATAGCGGTGCCGCTGTGTCTGCACGCTTCTCGCATTTGTTTTTGCGGTCAAATGAAGCGCATTCACTTGTTCCCAAACCTCTCGTGGAATAATGTCACGAATATTACGAGTATTCTCGCGCGCCATGTTAAGCGCACAGAGGATTGAGCCAGGATTGCGAAGATCGGTGACCATAAAACGTATCACGCTGCGCTCATCCGCCTCTTCATATAAGCTATAAAAACTGTCTTTACGGCTTGTGATATCGATGATGGGCTCCCATCCCAATTTCACCCGTTTTGGAAAATCAAGCAATAGATGTGTATTGACATTGATCAACCGCGCAGTGTTTTCGGCACGCTCCAAATAGCGTGCCATCCAGTAGATTTTGTTGGCCACACGAGAAAGCATGATTAAACTGTCTCCATGTCAACGACCCAGGTATCCTTACTACCGCCCCCTTGCGAGGAATTAACAACTGTTGAACCTTTGCGTAGTGCCACACGTGTCAGGCCGCCGGTTGTAACCATGGTTTGCTTTCCACTCAAAACAAAAGGACGCAAATCCAAGTGGCGTGGCTCCACGCGATTGCCTATCAAGGTGGGTGCGGTAGAAAGTGTTAGCATCGGTTGTGCAACATAATTGCGCGGGTCTCGACGGATCAGATTTACAAATTTTTCACGCTCTTCCTTGCTCGCTTGTGGCCCGATAAGCATGCCATAACCACCTGATTCATTGGCTGGCTTAACAACCATTTCATGAATATGCTCAACAACATGTTCGCGCTCCTGTTTATCGATACATTTATAGGTTGGCACATTCGGCAAAATAGCGTCTTGATCCAGATAATATTTAATCATATCCGGCACAAAAGCGTATACCACCTTATCGTCAGCCACCCCGGCTCCGGGTGCATTGGCTAATGCAACTTTACCCGCTTTCCAAGCGCGCATGATTCCGGGCACGCCCAGCAAGGAATCGGATTGAAACGCTTCCGGATCAAGGAACAAGTCATCAATGCGACGATAGATCACATCGACCCGCGTAAGTCCTTCGATGGTACGCATGCACACAACGTCATTCTTGTCCACAATCAGATCACTGCCCTCAACCAATTCTGCCCCCATTTGCTGCGCTAAATAGGCATGTTCAAAATAAGCAGAGTTGAAAATACCTGGTGTCAGCACAGCAATTTCAGGCTGATCTCCGGGCCGTGGTGATAAAGCGGCTAATGTGTCATATAACTGCGAGGGATAATCGTCGACGGGCAGGATATTGCATTGGTCAAACATTTCAGGAAACAATCGCTTCATTACCAGGCGATTTTCCAACATGTACGAAACGCCTGATGGAACACGCAGATTATCCTCCAGCACATAAAATGTGCCATCTTTGTCACGCACCAAATCTGAACCACAAATATGCGCCCAGATATTCAATGGTGGATTTACGCCCACACATTCCGGGCGAAAGTTTTTAGAGTCTTTAAGCAATTCAGCAGGAAAAATATTATCCTTAACAATGTGTTGCTTATGGTACAAATCATCAATAAAAAGATTCAAAGCCTGAACACGTTGTTTAAGGCCAGCTTCCACTTGTTGCCATTCTTTTTTATCAATAATGCGTGGAATGATATCAAACGGCCAAGCACGATCTATAGAACCTTCTTCTTCCGTATAAACCGTGAATGTGACGCCCATGACATGGATGGCGGATTCTGCTGCCAACTTATACTCTTCAATATCTTCGTCTTTCAAGGCACGCAAATAACTACATAAAGTCTGCGCAGCAGGGCGCGGTCTCCCACTGGCCCGCAGCATTTCGTCATACAGATTTTTTACCTTATAACTTCCCCAACGAATGGTCATTATGTTCTCATCATGTATCGTATAGATAATTTCAAAGTAACATGCATCTAAAGCAAAATACAAATGTGCGTGTTATCTATTTTTCATCCTTCCATATATCTTGTCCTTCAGGACAGATTTCAACTCCTTAATAATTATACATTTTCCGACGTTCGATAAGGCTGACGGTTCATCAAACCCGATTCATTCAGAGCATCTATTTTAGTGAAAATTATATAGTTTCTTACTTCTTCAACATTCAATTACCTGTATAACCTTTCGGTTTTCTCCAACACCTTAACCACTATCAATGGCTGCGGTTGACTATTAAGCCCACCTTCATTTAAGTTTTTTCATATGACCAGCTCTCCTTTTGGTGCCACACGATTCTTGCTAACGATGTAAACTATCAGGTACGCACGTCAATACGGAGATACACTAATTTAAGATACTGAAAAAATAGATTTTCAGGCAATGTACCATTTGTTGCAAAAACATGTAACGATAAGATGGAAGATTTTAGTCAATAACTAAAAATCGTGGATTAATCGGCAGCTTCCGCCACCAACAGATCAAATGTTATACCCCGAAGTCTTGAGCAAAGCCTTCGTAATTTCCATAACTCTGGATTAAAGGTTACCTTATGCGGTTACATATACGCCACATAACTCGATACTATTATGATGATTCGGTTTTTCTTGAACCTCATTATCTTAATTTTTACCCTCAACATCGATCTTACTTGCAAGTTGAAGCCTTCGATCTCAAAGTAGACCCCATCTCAGACGGGCTCTTCCCCTTATTGAATATTGAGAATTCATTACAATATCAATGTTGGTTTAATAAAACTGTGAAGCATCTTGAGATTAACGCATCCATTAAGGTGCACTCTACTCAATTTAACCCTTTTGGTTTCTTCATAGATATGAATGCCCTGGAAATGAACAGTCAAGAACACTTTGGATATTTGAGTATCAATCAGTCTATTTCACCTGAAATGCAAGCCCTATTGTTGCCCTATAGGTCGCTGCCACCTAACGAATTACTGACACCGGTAAATGAAATTTTGCAATTAATCAATCAACATTGGAATCATACGGTAAGATATGCCGAAGATATACACGAACCCTCCGATTGCTTTCAGAGAAAAAATGGATCATGTCGTGACTTATCATGGATGATGATCACCATGCTTAGATCTCTGGGGATACCCGCACGCTTTGTTAGCGGATACGCCTTCAATCCGGAATTAGGAGAAGGGCATGAACTACATGCCTGGGTAGAATTCATAGCACCAGGAGCAGGATGGGTCGGCGTAGATCCAAGCGCTGGTATTTTTACCAATGAAGCGTATATACCAGTTGCCGCTAGTAAAGATCCAAAGAAAACTTTACCCGTGTATGGTTCCTATCGGGGCGGTGTAAGTTCAAGATTGGAAACAGAAGTAAAAATACTAGAACTCTAAGGAATTAAATTGTTTTCCCTACTGCACCCGTAACAAACGCATTACATGAATAGTGTCCGATTTCAGATAAAAAAATTGTGACATAACCACTCTGATTTATTTTTATATAAAACATATGACTTATTGCCTCGCCATCAGTGTTAACAAAGGACTGGTGTTTGCCTCTGACTCAAGAACCAACGCTGGCGTTGATTATGTAACGACTTATAGCAAAATGAGTACGTTTGTCTGGCCTGATGAGCGCATCTGTGTTGTGTTGACGGCTGGCAATCTCGCTACCTCGCAGGCAGTTCTCAACAACATTCGAACTGATTTGGAAAAACCAAATGCCAAAATGAATTTACGTAAGGGCCTTCATTTATATGAGGTGGCGCACTATATTGGCCAGCTCAGCCAAGAAGAGCAACGCCAGCATGCTGATGCAATGAAAAAAAGCGCTAATGGCGGTGCTGAAGCCAGTTTTATTTTGGGTGGGCAAATTGCCGGGCAACCCTCAGAGATTTTCTTGATTTATCCGCAGGGGAATTATATCAGTGCCTCACCGGAAACACCTTATCTGCAAATCGGTGAGAATAAATATGGCAAACCGATTCTGGATCGCATCATTACGACCACCACTTCAATCGAAGACGCTGCACGTTGTGCGTTGGTATCTGTGGAATCCACTATCCGCAGCAATATCTCTGTAGGTCCACCCATCGAACTGGCAATGCACACCAGTGATACTATTCAAGAACCCTATCATTTAAAGCTAACACTCAATTCCCCAATGTACAAGTCAATGCAGAAGCAATGGAATGAGGGAATGCGCAGAGCTTGCGCCCGCTTGCCCCGCTTTGAGTGGGAAAACGCACATGTAAAGAGTGATTAATGACTGATTTCGGTTACGATTTGGTGAATGTATCGAAGTTTATTCAACGAAGTATTGGAAATCACAAAGGGATAGGCATCGTCCATACCCATACTGCGGTTAAGCGCATTCAATGCAACCGATAAACGACACCAATCATCGAACAACTCATCAAACGAAGCAGGGGTACAATAACCGCTGCTCATTTGAGTGCTATCGATTATTACAGGTGGAGAAACATCATGTCCATGGATTCTAAATCCAAAATCATGTGCGGTTTCGACCGTATCCACCATATGCAAATAATGCGCCCATGTCTCCGCCCAGTCTTCCCAAGCATGCGTGCTGGCATAGGCACTAATCCAAATATCCCGCCAAAATGTTGGCGGGCCTTGATCATAGTAGGATTTTAGCGATTGTTGATAATCTAAGCGTTCATCACCAAACAATTCACGAAAACTGTCAATCCTGTCTGTTCCTTTTATCAAGAAATCCCAATAGTAGTGCCCGGATTCATGCCTGAAATGGCCCAGCAAAGTACGATAGCGCTCATTCATTTTGTCCCGCATCTCTATGCGAGAGCCGTGTTCTGCTTCAAGCAGGTTAATAGTGATCATGCCCGAATTATGGCCTGTTGCAATACTATGACCGACAGTCAATTCACTACTGAATTCTCCTCCTACAGCTTCATCCTGCAAGAATTCAAAACCCATTCCTTTAGACGGATCTTGCTCTCGACTGACTACCGGCAATCTCAGGCTATACAAGGTATACAGTAATCGCCGCTTCGCAAGTTCAACGCGATACCATAAGGTCAGATTTTGCGCCGTACTGAGATTTGGAATAATATGGTTAAGACGACATGAAACGCATAGACGATGTTGATCATCAACTGACACCATCCAATTACAAACATTATAATCCACATTATTCTTACATAAGCGGTAGGTTTGTTTATTAAGTAAAGCCAACCAAATACCCTCAGCAGATGGCTCCAAAGCGCTTAGCTGGCTTTCATCCGGTAAATAACCCACCATCCGACTGCAGGAGAAACACTGACTATTCTCAAAATGCAGATTATTTCCACAATGACACTGGAAAGTTTTCAAACGAAAATCCTATATCGAGCTGAATTCCAAGACTATAGATTACAGCAAAACTCTGAGGATGGTGTTTTTTGTGTCGCGAATTCAAGTATGGAATGCAATGATTAGTTCGTGATTTGATACAAGACGCCCATACATTCAACCAAACATTCCATTGATGAAATATATTCTTAAACATATTGAAATATCACAAAATTTTGAGGTGTTATATGAAAACATTCATAACCATGATTACCATCACAGTCACTTTGTTTGCTGGCACATTACAAGCGGACGAGGGTCATCATCATTCAGGCGCTTTCGACCAGGAGAAATTGGGTAAGGTAAACTTTCCAGTTTCCTGCACACCGATGGCGCAAGCGCAATTTAATCAAGCAGTGGCGATGCTACATTCGTTTTGGTATGAAGAGGCGGAAAAGACATTTCGCCAAGTTACTGTGATTGATCCGGATTGCGGCATGGGATACTGGGGCGTCGCTATGAGCCTTTATCACCAGTTATGGGCGACGCCTCCGGTTGCAACAGAATTGCAAAAAGGGCGAGAGGCATTACAACAAGTAAGCAAACAAACGATCAAAACGAAAAGGGAATCAGCCTATCTTGAAGCTGTTGAATCCTTGTATCAATTCGACGAAAAAGCAGATTACGGCGCAAGAAAGCTGGCATACCAGAGCGCGATGGAGCGGATCATGACGCAAAATCCTGATGATCACGAAGCTGCCGTGTTTTATGCGCTGGCTTTGATTTCTACGGCTTCTCCAAGCGACAAGACTTTTGCCAACCAGAAAAAAGCATTGGGTATTCTGCAAAAGGTACTGGAACATGAACCGGATCACCCGGGTGTGACCCATTACATCATCCACAGTAGCGATTATCCCGAACTGGCCGGGCTGGGACTGGATGCAGCGCGGGCATATACACGCATTGCACCGGCAGTACCGCATGCGTTGCACATGCCATCGCATATCTTCATTCGATTAGGGCACTGGCAGGATGCTGTGCAATCCAACTTGGCCGCCTATCATGCGGCAAAGATGCATGCACGGGAAAATGCCTTAACCGAAACCTGGGATCAGCAATTGCACTATATGGATTACACGATTTACGCTTATCTGCAGATCGGAGAGACAGAAAAAGCTCGGAAAATCTTACAAGAGCTGCAATCGATTAAAAAAGTGCAGCCGGAAAATACCACGACCGCTTATGCATACGCGGCAATTCCAGCACGCTATGCCATAGAACGTGCCCAATGGCACGAGGCCGCTGAACTCAACGTCAATCCAAGCGATTTTCCGTGGCAACAATTCGGTTGGTGCGAAGCCATCACACACTTTGCCCGTGGCTTGGGAGCAGCAAGAACTGGAAAATTAACTATTGCTCAAAATAGCCTGCAACGACTGGAAACGCTACGTGATGCCGACCGGGCTGCCAATAAAGACTATACTGCTGATCAAATCGAAATCCAGCGTTTGGCAGTTGCAGCCTGGGTAGCGCACGCGAAAAGCGAAACAGAGGATGCGTTGAAACTTATGCGTGCTTCGACTGAGCTGGAAGATTCAACCGAAAAAGACAATGTCACGCCAGGTGCAATCATTCCCGCCAGGGAATTGCTGGGAGAACTGCTGCTTGAACTGAAACGGCCGAGTGAAGCGTTGCAGGAACTCGAAGCTTCACTAAAGCGCACACCCAATCGTCGTAATGCCATTTATCGTGCAGCACAGGCAGCCAAGCTTGCTGGGGATCAGTTGAAAGCCGACCAGCATGAGCAACAGTATCAGCAATTGATGACATCCAATCAGTTGCGTTGATCAGAAGCAGGAATTATTTGAAGATTTTCTTTGTCAGATCTGGAAATTGTTTATAATAAAAACATGAAAGCATACAATTACAAATGGTTATTGGTTTTTTTTATGCTGTGGCTGCCTCTACAAGGCGCTGCAGCAGCCGTTTTGTCCGTGTGTGTTCAAGAAAACAATCTCAGCAATCATTCTGACAAATCAATAGTAACCATCGACAGCCATCATCATGACGACTGTCATAAGCAAGCCCCTGATGGCACCACAATCAATCATCTGTTGACCAGCCTGCCCTGCGACGATGCTTCTTGTAATGCTTATAGCAGCACGCCCGTTCTCTCCGGCTTCACTGCACCGATGCTAATCAAGATCACTTCAGTAGTACCTTCATTAAATTCCGGATTCACCTCATTTGTTCCGGAACAGCCACAGCGCCCTCCATTACCCGCCTTCCTATAAATTTGCCGGTTACTTAGGCAAAAAAGCGAATTTTTTGCGGAAACGCTGCGCTTCAATACGTGTTGCGCATGAAGTGCAATGTCGCAAACTATCCGCGGTGTCTGCTCATTCTTAATCGAACAGGCGAGATTACCTATCAGGAGGCTAGCATGTTAATTTTATTCGTTATTAAAACTCATCAACAGCAACAAAATTTCATCCGGAGGCTGCGATGAAGCGCGCTTACATGGTTGTCATTACTCTGGTTGCGATTGTGATGACATCCCATGTATATGCAGATGGGAATGTAAACAAAAGCGGATCAACGGTGTTCACCCACTCAATTTCGCAGAAACTCGCAACCGTATCCCTTGTGGGCAATACCACGTTATTACCCGGCCTGATCAGGGAAGCACTAGAAAACAATCCGGAAATTCAGGCGGCACATCAAGAACGCGCAGCAGCGCAGCAAAGAATCGCGCCGGCTGAGGCGCTGGATGATCCCATGCTCGAAGCGGGTGTGATCAATGCGCCGTTGTCGTCGTCGCCATTTAACCGTGAAGATATGACGATGAAAATGATCGGCCTGTCCCAGCGTCTCCCCTTTCCGGGGAAACGTGGTCTGCGCAAGGAAGTTGCCAGCAAGGATGCGCAAGCCATTGAATATGGCTATCAGGAAACAGTTAATCGCGTGATTCACGATTTGAAGACGGCTTACTTTGATTTGGGCCTTACGCTCGAGATGATTCAATTGGTTGAAAAAAACCGGCAGACGCTGGAACATTTTTTGCGCATCACGGAAGAGCGTTATCAGGTAGGGCAAGGCAGCCAGGCGGATGTGCTGAAGGCGCAGACACAAGTCTCAAGAATGCTGGACAGATTGCTGGAGCTGTCGCGTGAGCAGCCCGTGTTTGAGGCGGAACTGATTCGCGCACTGGGACATAGCACCAAGATCGGGACTCTGGTTCCAGTGCTGCTGCACGTTCAGGAAACGCCCCTGATTCTGGAGGCGCTACAGCAGGAAGCCATGGCACAACGTCCGCAACTGTTGGCATTGCAAAGCCTGATTGCACGCAATGAAAAATCCGTTGATTTGGCGCGCCGGGCTTATTATCCGGATCTCGATGTGCGGTTCTCTTATGGCCAGCGCGACAGCATGCTCGATGGCAGCCGACGCGACGATATGGTCAGCATGACGGTGGCTGTCAATCTGCCGGTATGGCGCGGCAATAAAATCGAACCACGCATCCTGGAAGCACAAGCGCTACGTGACCAAATAGCTAGTCTGTATCAGGCTCAACGTAACGAGGTGGCAGCAAGATTGCGACAACAGATTGCGATGGCCGAACAAAGCCTTAAATCAGTCAAACTCTATCAAACCACCATTCTGCCGCAAGCGCAGTTGACTGTTGAATCCGCATTAACTGCGTATCAGGTAGGCCGGGTTGATTTTCTGACACTACTGGATAATCAGAAGACAGTATTTGATTTTGAGGCCAATCGCATCACTGCGATGGCCAATTACAACAAAGCGCTGGCTGAGATTGATTGGCTGGTGGGTAAAAAACATGCGCACTGATAACAATCCAGGAGCTTCCCATGTCATCCATGATTAAACAGGTCTTATCCGCAATCGCGCTGTTAGCCCTACTGGGCGTAGGCTATTGGTGGGGTTATACACAATCACAAACAGCCGTGGCAACGACCGCAACGATAACGACCAACGGGGAACGCAAGATTCTGTATTACCGTAACCCAATGGGTTTGCCAGATACTTCTCCAGTGCCCAAAAAAGATCCGATGGGTATGGATTATCTGCCGGTTTTCGACGGCGAAGAAGCGCCATCGGATCAAAACATTGTGACTCTCAGCACCGAAAAGGTGCAAAAACTCGGTGTGCGCACCGAAACGGCGGAGTTGCGTGAACTGATACGCACTGTGCACGCGGTGGCGACAGTGCAGACCGATGAACGCAAGCTATACACCGTAGTGACTAAGTTTGAAGGGTGGATACAACGGCTGTATGTTAATACCACGGGGCAAGCGGTCAGAAAGGGTGATGTGCTGATGGATGTTTACAGTCCTGATCTGATCGCCGCGCAGCAGGAATATTTAATCGCCGTACGCGGCCTGCAATCCGTCGCCGAAGGCGACCCGGATGTGCGCACCGCGATGCAACGACTGGTTACCAGCGCACTGCAGAAACTGCGCAATTGGGATGTCGCAGAAACTGAATTACGGCGTTTGCAGCAGACCGGCGAAGTTCGCCAGTACTTGTCATTGCGCGCACAAGCCGATGGCGTGGTGCTGGAAAAGAAAGCCATTGAAGGGCAACGCTTCATGCCGGGAGAAACGCTGTACCAAATCGCTGATTTGTCGAGCGTGTGGATGCTGGCCGATGTGTTCGAACAGGATTTGGGCATGATTCATCCCGGCCAACTGGTGACCATTCGCGTGGATGCGTATCCCGACAAGGTTTTCAACGGTGAAGTGGCATTTATTTATCCAGCGGTGACGCCGGAGACGCGCACCGCGATTGTGCGCATCGTGCTGTCCAATCCCGATGGGCTACTGAAGCCTGCCATGTATGCACGCGCCGAATTTGCATCGTTTCATAGCAAAAATAAAGTGCTGACCGTACCGGATTCGGCTGTGCTGGATACTGGAACCCGCCGCGTGGTCTTGGTAAGTTTGGGGACTGGCCGCTATGAACCACGCACGGTAAAGCTGGGCATGCATGCCGACGGCTATGCCGAAGTGCTGGGTGGACTTCGGGTCGGAGAGGCCGTGGTGGTCAAGGCGAATTTTCTGATAGACGCGGAAAGTAACTTTAAAAGCGCGCTCAACAGTTTTGGCCACACTGCATATTATCCGGTGTCCGGCGAGCAGGAAATCGCATCCAGCGCAGCAGTTTTGTCTGCTTCACAAGTGCAATATCGCGGTGAAGGCAGCATTGAGGCGATCGATTTCGCGCATGCGACGGTTACACTTGCGCACGGCCCGATAGCAAGCCTCAAGTGGCCCGCAATGACGATGGATTTTCGTACCCTGGAACCAGCGTTATTGCAATCCTTCAAGCCGGGGCAGAAAGTCATTTTTGAAATCGCCGAAGAATCGGCGGGTGAATTCGTCATTGTGCGCATTCAACCCGCAGATACTTTTCACGATCACTAGGAGGGTATCGACATGCTCAAATACGTGATTGAATGGTCGATTCGCAATGTTTTTCTGGTATTGCTGGGTACCGCATTGATCGTCGGCTGGGGTATTTACTCGTTATGGAAAATGCCGATTGACGCGATTCCCGATTTGTCCGATGTGCAAGTCATCATTTATACCGAATATCCCGGCCAGGCGCCGCAGGTTGTCGAGGACCAGGTCACCTATCCGCTCACCACCGCCATGCTGGCTGTGCCGCGCGCAAAGGTCGTGCGTGGTCAGTCGGCTTTTGGAGTTTCGTTCATTTATGTCATTTGTGAAGGCGGCACCGATATTTACTGGGCACGGTCGCGCGTGCTGGAATATTTGAGTTTTGCGGCGAACCAACTGCCGCAGGATGTGCGGCCTGCGCTGGGTCCGGACGCAACCGGCGTCGGTTGGATTTATCAGTATGTCGTAACCGCGAAAGACCGCACACTGGACGAATTACGCACCATTCAGGACTGGTTTCTGCGCTATCAATTAACCACCACGCACGGCATATCCGAAGTTGCCAGTGTCGGCGGATTTGTCAAAACTTATCAGATCACGGTCGACCCGCGCCGTCTGCAAGCGTATGACATTCCGTTGAAACGCATCACGGAAGTGATCGCCGCCAGCAACCGCGATGTCGGCGGGCGCGTGATCGAGCTGGCAGAAACTGAATACATGGTGCGTGGCCGGGGTTATCTGCGCAGCATCAGCGATCTGGAGAACCTGGTGGTGCGGGCGCATATTGGCATGCCTGTACTGTTGCGGGATATTGCCCGCGTGGAACTGGTGCCCAGTGAACGCCGCGGCATCACCGAGCTGAATGGCGAAGGGGAAGCGGTTTCCGGTATTGCCGTGGCGCGCTATGGCGAGAATGCATTGGAGGTCATTCACAATCTCGAAGCAAAAATTGACCAGATTAAATCCGGCCTGCCGCAGGATGTATCGGTCGAATCGGTGTACAACCGTTCCGAACTGATTCATCGCGCCATTGCGACACTGAGAACCGTGTTCCTCGAGCAAATCATCATCGTGGCATTGGTTTGCGCAGTGTTTCTGATGCACGTGCGCAGTGCGCTGGTGGCGATCATCATGCTGCCCATCGGCGTACTGATCGCGTTTATTGCCATGGCGCAGCTTGGCATTAACTCCAACATCATGAGCCTGGCCGGTATTGCACTGGCGATTGCGGAAATGACCGATGCCGCCATTGTCATGGTGGAAAATGCGCACAAGCATCTGGCGCGGCTTAAACCGGGGGAATCGCGCACCGACGCGGTAATCGCCGCGTGTAAGGAAGTCGGGCCGTCGCTGTTCTTCAGCCTGCTGATCATCACGGTATCGTTTCTGCCGGTGTTCGCGCTGGAAGCACAGGAAGGGCGGATGTTCCAGCCGCTCGCGTATACCAAAACCTTTGCCATGGCCGGCGCTGCCGTTCTGTCGATTACGCTGGTGCCGGTGCTGATACTGCTGCTGATTCGCGGCCGCATTCCGCGTGAAGAAGACAATCTGCTGGGCCGCCTGATGATTCGCGGGTATCAACCTATAGTCGCGGGTGTGATGCACTGGAAAAAGTCCATTCTGGTGATTGCATTGGGCGTACTGGCTGTGACGGTTTATCCGGCCATGCGGCTGGGCACAGAATTCATGCCGACCTTAAACGAGGGCACATTGCTGTACATGCCCGTCACGTTGCCGGGCATTTCGGTGACCAAGGCGGCAGAAACGATGCAGACACAAAACAAAATCATCATGAGTTTTCCGGAAGTGGCTTCGGTGTTCGGCAAGGCGGGACGTGCCGATACCGCGACCGATCCGGCGCCGCTGGAAATGACTGAAACCATCATCAATCTGAAACCGGAACATGAATGGCGCCCCGGCATGGACATCGACCAGCTGATCGCCGAACTCGATCAGGCGCTGCAAATCCCCGGTGTCGCCAACGCCTGGACCATGCCGATCAAGAATCGCATCGACATGCTTGCCACCGGCATCCGCACGCCGGTCGGCATCAAGGTGTTCGGCAACGATTTGACTGAAATCGAAACCATCGCCCGGCAAATCGAAGCCGTGGTAAAAACCGTACCCGGCACCACCAGCGCCTATGCCGAGCGCATCACCGGCGGCTATTATCTGGATATAGAGCCAGATCGGCTGGCGTTGGCACGCTACGGCCTGGCAGTGGGTGATTTGCTCGAAGTCATTTCCGTGGCATTGGGCGGAGAAGTGATTACTACCACGGTGGAGGGACGGGAGCGCTTTGATGTCGCGATCCGCTATCCGCGCGAACTACGCAGCGACCCGCAGGCCATCGCCACGCAAGTCCTGGTGCCTGCGATGGGCGGCACTATGATTCCACTGGGTCAATTAGCGCAAGTCAAGCTGATGCAAGGGCCGCCGAGTATCCGCACCGAAAACGCGCTGCTGTCCGCCTATATTTTCATCGATATTCGCGACCGCGATATCGGCGGTTACATTGCTGACGCGCAGCAAGCCGTGCAAGAACAGGTGCAATTTCCGCCAGGATACTATGCCACCTGGAGCGGGCAATTTGAATACATGCAGCGCGCCACCGAGAAATTGAAACTGGTGTTACCGCTGACCCTATCGCTGGTATTCCTGCTGGTGTACCTGAATTTCGGCCGTCTGACCGAAACGCTGATCGTCATGCTATCGATACCGTTTTCTGTGGTCGGCGGCATCTGGCTGATGTACTGGCTTGACTACAACCTGAGCATTGCCGCGGTGGTCGGATTCATCGGTCTGATCGGCATCGCCGCGGAATCCGGCATGGTGATGCTGACCTTCATTGATCAATCACTCGCCACCATCGCCCGGCAACGCAAGGCAATGTCCGAGTCAGTAACCCTGACCGATTTGTATGACGCCGTAGTGCAGGGCGCGGTTTACCGTATCCGCCCAGTGATGATGACCATCGCCGGCAGCGTGGTCGGCCTGCTTCCGGTCATGCTCAGCACCGGCACCGGCTCCGAAGTGATGCGCCGCATCGCCGCGCCGATGGTCGGCGGCATGGTATCCGCAACGATCCTGACATTGATCATTTTCCCGGCGGTGTATGCCCTGGTAAAGGAGATTCCACTGCGGCGTGGATAAAGACGGATATATCCAACACATTCATGCTCGGCTGCCTTCGATCATGAGCTGGTTCACTTCGGTGAACCAGCTACAATCACAATAAGGTCTATTTTGTAGCAGCTTTTTATAACGCTCGGGTAAATGGCGCGCAATCGCCTGGAATTCCTGTTTATCCTGTTGCGTGATGAGGGTCGGGCCGATAAACGGGGTTTGGTTGCGGCGCAGATCCATTTTAAAGACCGGCTGATGCGACAAATCAAAAAATCTGACCATGTTCTTCAGCACCGCTTCCTGTTTTAGATCCACATCGACATCGATAAAAAATACGCGTTCCTGCCAGCGATTATCCCGAATCAATTGCATCGCGCGGTACTCGATCTCCAGCCATTGCAGCAGATAAAACTGAAAGCGGCTGAGTGATGGCGGATAGTATCGGAACACATCTTCCTGACCGGTCAATGCCCAACGGAAATAGCGCTCGCCGGTATCGCTGGTGTAATCGGCAAATGGAAAATGCCACTTGCGCATCATCTGCTCGCGCATATATTCGCTTTTGGCCACCCGCAACGGATGGCGCACCAGATGAATAAAACCGGGATTGTGCAACAGCGTCCCAGCATGGCGATTGAAGGCCTTGAGGAAAGCATGATTGGATTCAAAATAAACTGGCTCCTTGCGGCTGGCGATAAAACGGCATTTGCGCTCCAGCACCGGCAATAGGGCGTTGTCGTCATGCTGCGTATTCCAGGCGATCGGCTTGCCAAACAGCGTGGGGTTTCCAAACGTAAAATAGGGCTCGTGCGTGCTGTAACAGTGCATGATGTTCTTGGCAAAGAAATCAGCGAGATAACTCGTGCCGGAACGGCCGCTGGCGAGGGTGAACAGGACAGGCGGTGTGCGATTCATATCTTCTTTCAGGAAGCTATCGCCTGCTCAACCACCACATCCGCCAGTTTTTTCTGCAATTGGCTGGCTTGCGCGATAGTGGATTTGAGTTGGTCGCAGAGAGACATGAGTTCGTCGACTTTGGTTACGATGCGGTGTTGTTCGGGGAGAGGTGGGAGTGGGAAAGGATTAGATTCCACAAACTCTTTTGGCAATCTTCTTTGCCCAGCAGTACCAGTCATTTTTGTCTCACCAATCTGCAAAAACTGTGGAGACTTTAAATAAGCTAAGACATAACGTGGCGTAAGAGTCTTATTGACTATCCTAACAATATGTAGCTCAGTTGTACCTGCACCAATTCCGTTCAGCAAACCAGAAAATACACATGCCTTGCTATTTTCAAAGCATGGAGTTATTTTAGCAACTCCGATGTCGCCCTCTGCAAAATGCGTAAATCCTTGCTTTATTTCTTTCCAAAAACGAGTCTCTTGATCGTGTGAAGAATTAAACTTTGTACCAATCATTGTCATTGACACAAATGAAGCAGGAGAATTATCTTCCGCATTATTTCTTGGATTAATTAAGGATATTGATGCCAATGTTGCCCACTCCCATCCCTGCGGCAATTCAAACGGTTTTTCCTCCTCTGAAATTCCTCGTTGAATCCCCCCCGACCCCCCTTTTTCAAAGGGGGGGGTAGAGTTAGGGTTAGGGGTGGAATTAGAAAGAGGGGGAGTAGAAAAGGTGGTCGTAGTGGGATTGATTGATGTCGCTGCAGGTGAACCTGTTTCCCCCCTTGGTAAAAGGGGGGTTAGGGGGGATTTGCCTTTCTTGATCTTCCCCTCGGCCACCAACCTGGCTTTTTCCGCCTGTATGCGCTTCAGCAATTCACTGGCCGGTTCATCGGTTGGGTCTTGCGGCACGAGTTTGCCCATCACCGCCAGTTGCAGCAGGGTTTGCTTGAGTGCGTCGATGCTGGCTTCGGTGGTGAACAAGGTATCAAAATGCGCAGCAATGCGCTGCCAGTTGGCGCTGAAGTCATCCGCGCTTTGCGATTGGGTGAGTGTGCCGAGCAGGTGACTCACCAGTTTTTCGTGCGCATCGGCGGCGTTGATGTGCTGCGACTCCAGTTGATCGCATAGCGCCATCAGTCCATCGACTTTGGTTACGATGCGATGTTGTTCCGCGAGTGGTGGCATATAAAAGACATAATTACGTATTGTTCCTAACGAAACAAATGACTGAACAGCGCCAGAAGCTTGCTCCCGCATCTTTTCCGAAACCATAAGAAGATAATTCAGAAGATAATGCGTATTACAAAA